>Ga0256839_1000284_pt1 | contig 65396 bp, 53 predicted proteins | sample 354166metaG_FD_185968 | JGI IMG/M metagenome (GOLD analysis project Ga0256839, IMG submission 185968) | Hydrothermal vent microbial communities from Mid Atlantic Ridge, Atlantic Ocean - 354-166 | ecosystem: Environmental > Aquatic > Marine > Hydrothermal vents | place: Atlantic Ocean: Mid...
GCACAGTGACCTGAAAGGTAACAACGACTTGCTGTCGTTAACCCAGCCACAGATCATCCGTGACATTCACGAGCAGTATCTGGATGCCGGTGCCGACATCGTAGAAACCAACACTTTTAGCGCCAACGCCGTGTCCATGACTAATTATCATATGCAGGACATGGTCTACGAGTTGAACCTGGAATCCGCCAGACTGGCCCGCCTTGCCTGCGATTCACGCACAACGGCCGACAAGCCCCGTTTCGTGGCCGGGGTGCTTGGCCCCACTGACCGCACTGCCACCCTGTCGCCGGATGTCAATCGCCCCGGTTTTCGCAACATCGATTTCGACACGTTGTGTGAAACCTATCTGGAGGCCACCAAAGGCTTGGTGGATGGTGGCTCCGATATCATTCTGGTGGAAACCATCTTCGATACACTCAATGCCAAAGCTGCGCTGTATGCCATCGAAGATTACTTTGCAACCAGCGGCAAGCGCCTGCCCGTGATGATTTCCGGCACGATTACCGATGCTTCCGGGCGTACCCTGTCCGGGCAAACCGCCGAGGCCTTCTGGAATTCGATGCGTCACATCGAGCCTATTAGTTTTGGGTTCAACTGTGCGCTGGGTGCAGCGGAATTGCGCCAGTACGTGGAAGAAATGGCGGGCATCGCCAACTGTCACATTAACAGCCACCCCAATGCAGGCCTGCCCAACGAATTCGGCGAGTATGATGAATCGCCGGAAGAAATGGCGGCAGAGATTGAAGAATGGGCAAAAAGCGGTTTTGTGAACATCATCGGTGGCTGTTGTGGCACCACACCGCCACACATCAGAGCCATTGCCAATGCGGTGGAAAAATACGCCCCCCGCAAGGTGCCTGAAGATGACCACACCTGCCGCCTGGCAGGGCTGGAGCCACTCAACATCACTGCTGAATCGTTATTTGTTAACGTTGGTGAACGTACTAACGTGACTGGTTCCGCCAAATTCAAACGGCTGATTCTCGAAGAGCAATTTGATGAAGCGCTGAGTGTGGCCCGCGAACAAGTGGAAAACGGCGCACAGGTTATCGATATCAACATGGATGAGGCGATGCTTGACGGTGTCGTTGCCATGCGTGATTTTCTTAACCTCATCGCCTCGGAGCCAGATATCTCCAAGGTACCGGTGATGATCGATTCATCCAAGTGGGAAATTATCGAAGCCGGTCTCAAATGCAATCAAGGCAAAGGTATCGTCAACTCCATCTCGCTGAAAGAAGGCGAAGAAAAATTTATCGTTCATGCAAAAAAAGTGCGTCAATACGGTGCGGCAATGATCATCATGGCCTTTGACGAAGAAGGACAGGCTGATACCGAAGCACGCAAAATTGAGATTTGCACACGTTCATACAAGATCCTGACGGACGTTGTTGGCTTCCCGCCGGAAGACATTATTTTTGATCCTAATATTTTTGCCGTAGCCACGGGCATTGAAGAACACAACAACTACGGTGTGGATTTCATTGAGGCCACTCGTAAAATCAAAGCAACTCTGCCTTACGCCAAGGTGTCCGGCGGCGTATCCAATGTCTCGTTCTCATTCCGTGGCAACAACCCGGTACGCGAGGCAATCCATTCGGTATTCCTGTATTACGCCATCAAGGCAGGCATGGACATGGGTATCGTCAACGCTGGCCAGCTTGCTGTATATGATGATTTGCCTGCCGAACTGAAAGAGCGTGTGGAGGATGTGGTCCTTAACCGCCGTGATGATGCCACTGATCGTCTGTTGGAAATTGCTGAACAATACCGTGGCGATGGCGCTATTGCGAAAAAAGAAAATCTCGAATGGCGCGAGTTGCCCGTGGCCAAACGTCTTGAGCATGCGCTGGTGAAAGGTATTGATACCTATGCTGTGGAAGATGCCGAAGAAGCACGCCTGAGTTTTGATCGTCCCATCCACGTTATTGAAGGTCCGTTGATGGATGGCATGAACGTGGTGGGTGACCTGTTCGGCGAAGGCAAAATGTTTTTACCGCAGGTCGTAAAAAGCGCGCGTGTCATGAAAAAAGCGGTGGCCCATCTCATTCCCTTTATCGAGGCCGAAAAAAAAGAAGGCCAAAAAGCCGCAGCCAAAGTGCTGATGGCAACGGTCAAAGGTGATGTACATGACATCGGCAAGAATATTGTTGGCGTGGTTTTGCAGTGCAACAATATTGAAGTCATCGACATCGGCGTGATGGTGCCCGCACAAAAAATTCTCGATGCCGCGAAAGAACACAACGTGGATATCATCGGTCTTTCCGGTTTGATTACACCGTCGTTAGAAGAAATGTCACACATTTCCAGCGAAATGCAACGCCTGGGCATGGATATCCCGTTAATGGTGGGTGGTGCCACAACATCCCGCGCGCACACGGCGGTAAAAATCGAGCCTAACTATAAAAATGGCCCCAGTGTGTGGGTAAAAGATGCCTCGCGCGCCGTGGGCGTCGTGCAAAATCTGATTTCCCCAGAGTTGAAAAAAGACTTTGTTGCCAAACTAAAAGCGGATTACGTGCAAGTCCGCGAGAGTCACGCCAACCGCCAGCGTGCTATCAAATGGCTGACTCTGGAGCAAGCGCGCGCCAATAAGGCTCAAATTAACTGGACCGAGTACACGCCCCCTGCTCCCGGGAAAACAGGCATACAGGTATTTGATGATTTCCCGCTGGAAGAACTGCGTGATTACATCGACTGGACACCCTTTTTCCATTCATGGGAATTAAAAGGCAGCTACCCGAAAATTTTTGACGATGCGCAAAAAGGTGAAGAAGCTCGCAAACTGTTTGCAGACGCAGAAAGCATGCTGGATAAAATCATCAGCGAAAAATGGCTGCAAGCAAAAGCCGTGGTGGGCATTTTCCCCGCCAACAGCGTGGATGATGACATCGAAATCTACACCGACGACTCACGCAGCGAAATTTTGACCGTCTTTTGTAATCTGCGCCAGCAGCAACAAAAAGCCGATGGAAAACCTAACCGCTGCCTTAGTGACTTTATTGCTCCCAAAGACGGCGGTAAAATTGACTACCTTGGCGGCTTTGCTGTTACTGCCGGTATTGGCATCGACGAACATATCGCCGAATTTGAAAAAAATCACGATGACTACCACGCCATTATGATTAAGGCTCTGGCCGACCGCCTTGCCGAAGCCTTTGCCGAACGCATGCACGAAAAAGTACGCCAGGAAATCTGGGCGTACAATACTGAGCGGCTCAATAAAGAACAACTCATCAAAGAGCAATATAAAGGCATACGGCCTGCCGCCGGTTATCCCACTTCTCCTGATCACACCGAAAAAGACAACTTGTGGACACTGCTCGACGTACAAAAAAATACCGGCATCTGGCTTACCGAAGCCAAAGCCATGGTGCCCACTGCGGCAGTCAGTGGCCTGTATTTTGCGCACCCGGAATCCTGTTATTTTGCTGTGGGCAAAATCAACCAGGATCAGGTGGCCGACTATGCCAAACGCAAGAAAATGGATTTGCAGGATGCGGAATACTGGCTGGCACCCAATCTGGGTTACAACAAAGCCTGATTGTTCCATCTGGTTCAGCAGCTTGCATGTGAATTAAGCGCCAAATTATTCTGCCAGGGGGGGTATAGCCGTCAGGCTAAGCCGGGCTGGGTGGAACCGCTGCGCTTGTTCCACCCTACCGTTTTACTCTATGCGTTTGCCACCGAAGTTTTATAATTGTAAAGGAGCGCTGCTTAATAGTTGCTTGGTCGGCCAAAATAAGTGTTCATTTCTTAACTTGATGACGTTCCAGTCGTTTCTCCCGCCGCAAGGCCCACAATGCGGCATATTTATTAAAGGCGCCTTGTGCATAGGTCACTGCCACCACAAACCCCACCGGCCCGTCCAAAAAACCTAACCGTATAAAGTAGATCAAAATAAAATTCCATAATGAGCGAAGCGCAGCGATGGGCAGACCTCCACCCCATTTGCCCGCCGCAAATCGTTTTTGCCCGCCCAGCCAGGCATATTTGGCACTTTTTTGCAGGGCGTGTCCATAGTGGCGATGGGTGTAGTGATACAAGCGGCCTTCGAGTGTGCCTTTTTTACCCGGTGCCAGCACTACATGTTCATGCACTTGTGCATCGGTAAAACGTGCGCCTTCGCGTTTGAACAAACGTCGTGGTGCGCGGGCGCTGCGGCCAAAGTCCATGCGATGTCCGTAGACCATGACGGCCCAGGGTGTACGATAACCGACACATTCAGGATTGTCCGTTAATGCGGCATCAATGTCATGACGCAACTCGGGGGAAACACGCTCATCAGCATCAATGGAAAGCACCCAGTCACAGCTGGCCTTTTCCAGAGCGCGTTGTTTTTGTGGGCCATAACCGGGCCAGTCGGTTTCAAATACCTTGTCGGTATAACGTCGGGCAATGTCTACGGTGTTGTCGGAGGAACCACTGTCCAATACGATAATTTCATCCGCCCAGTTGGCGACGGATTGCAAACAGGGTTCAATGCGGTCAGCTTCATCCTGGGCGATGATGGTGACTGACAGACGTTGTTTACGTTCAACCGGTTCGCTGCGTGCCCTGCGTGATTGCGTGTAAATAGCCGCGAAAATCACGGCCAGATAAAACGCAAAGAAACTCACCGGGCGCACCCGTTCCAGAATCGCTTCGGAAAAACCAAAACTCATGTAGGCGATGATCAGCAATAATCCAGCCAGTGCGAGACGTTGTGTGTCCGGTGTTTTACCTCGCCGGATAATATTCATCAGTAATGTGGCGGGTATCAGAAATAGCAGCAAAATAGCCACGAAAGCGACGCTGCCTCCACCCACCATGGCGGCAAAAAACTGATTATGTGGATGCCCCCATGTGGCTGCGGAGCGATGGCGTAACCCCGCGTCCACCAGTGTCTGCGCATTTTTTTTATAGTGTCCCCAGCCTATGCCGAGCAGAGGATTATCCCAATAAATCCGCCATGCTGCCTGCCACATTTCCAGGCGGGTGCCGACCGAACTGGCGCGCGTGCCATCCTTGATATCACTTTGAAAATAGGCACTGAGATTATCGGTGGTACGTGTCACGGTTTTCTGCACGCCTGTGGCAGGAATAAAATAGGCTGCTGCCACGGTAATCAACAGCACGCCCACTGCCGCCCAACGCTGCCACACGGGAATACGGGCGCGGGCATACCAGGCGAAGACCAGAACCAAAAAAGGAATCGCCAGCCAACCGCCGCGGGCATGGGAAAGTACGCTGGCCAGCAAACCCAGTAAGACGGCAAGCAGAGGAAGAATGACCTGCCAGCGGGCGCGTTCTCGAAACCAGCCTGCACCTGCCAGGGTCATTACCCCCATAGCCAGAGCCAGATCACCAAAGATAATGGGATGAGTAATGCCTCGTGCCCGCCCGATATTCACTGGCCCCCATATCTGATATATGGCGATTCCAGCGGCAACCATGGAGCCCGCCAGCAAGCCGTACCAGAATGCAGCGAGACTCACACCGACGCGGCGTAAAAACACATAGGCCGGAATGACCAGTAGCAAGCGTGCAAACTTGCTGAGTTTTTTAACGCCGGCATCATCGATGCCACCCAGCAGAGTGGTCAGCAAGGCCGCCAGAAAAAAGAAACTCACGGCAAAATACAGCAGTTTTTCTTCACGGGTCGCCTGGACGCTGCCTCGCTGTTGCCAGGCAATGCCAAGCCCGGCCAGTGCAAGCAACCCGAGGCCAAGTCCGTCAGCAGGCCGCAGCACCAGTATTAATGCGGGAAACAAAAACACCACGGCGGCGGCAAAACCGTGTGCTATTTTGGAGGGTGCTGCCTGTGTTATGAGGTTGTCAGTCACAGAAAGCCGTGGTCAGTGTGTCCGCAAAAAGTAAAAGTGATGCTCACAGAAAAGGGTGCTTAATCTTTCAGTGTATAATCTGCACCGCAATACGGGCATTTGGCTTTTCCGGTTTTTTCGATAGGCAGATACACTTTGGGATGCGAATTCCACAGGCTCATGCCATCCATGGGGCAGTGCAAGGGCAAGTCCGCATGGCTCACTTCGTAGTGATTTTCTGCGTTGGGCTGAATTTCAGTGCTGCTTTGTGTTTGGCTCATATTTCTTTCCCTTTTCGACAAAATTCACTGCGACAGTTATGTCACCGGTGTTAACCAGTCCTGATGATCCGGGTGCCGGCCATGTACCACGTCAAAATACAATGTTTGTAATTTTTCGGTCATCGGGCCACGGCCACCATTGCCAATTTCACGGCGGTCCAGCTCACGAATCGGTGTGACTTCTGCGGCTGTACCGGTAAAAAAGGCTTCATCAGCTACGTAGACTTCATCACGGGTAATGCGTTTTTCACGCACTTCATAACCCAGTTCGGCGGCCAACACTAAAATTGTCTCACGGGTGATGCCTTCCAGTGCGGAGGTCAATTCCGGTGTGTAAATCACGCCGTTGCGCACCATAAAAAAATTCTCGCCACTGCCTTCAGCGACAAAACCGTCCACATCCAGCAGCAAGGCTTCGTCGTAACCATCTGTCATTGCTTCTTGTAAGGCCATGATGGAATTAATGTAATTACCGTTAGACTTGGCTTTGCACATGGTGACGTTCACATGGTGCCGGGTGAAGGACGAGGTTTTTATGCGAATACCTTTTTCCATGCCTTCGGCACCCAGATATGATCCCCACTCCCACGCGGCAACCATAACGTGGGTTTGCAAATTATCGGCACGCAGGCCCATGCCTTCGGAGCCATAAAAACACATAGGGCGCAGATAACCGCTATCGAGTTTGTTTTCGCGCACGGCGGCGCGCTGTGCTGCGTTCAGTGTCTCTTTATCAAAAGGCATGCTCATGCCCAGAATTTTCGCCGAGCGAAACAAGCGGTCGGTATGTTCCTGCAAACGAAAAATGGCCGGTCCTTTGCTGTCGGTATTGTAGGCGCGTACACCTTCAAACACGCCCATGCCGTAATGCAGGGTGTGGGTAAGCACATGCACTTTGGCGTCACACCAAGGCACCAGTTCACCATCCATCCAGATGACGCCATCGCGATCATCCATCGACATACTGCTTTCTCCTGTTTATTTTCATGTGCTTCTGTTTGTTCTCTAATGTTGTTTAAAAAATATACGCCCGGTTAATCGGTATTTTTCAACCATTTGTGCCAGAGGTGTTTTACCGTGTTGCGCTCTGCTGTAAACCGTTTGTCTGCCACCACCGCAGGTAATTCCTGCAAAGCAAGCCGATGTACTTCCATCCGGTAGCGTCGATAAATATCAGCCAGGTGGTGTGCGTCTGCGGAGGACATCAGCGCCTGTCTGGCAAAGCCGTCCAGTACTCGAACGTTGTCCGTAAATTCGCTCAATGCAGGATAATGACGTGCCCAGTTCAAAACCCCGAATTGAACCATAAATTCGATATCAGCGATACCGCCATGGCCCTGTTTAAGGTCAAATTTACCCTTGCGCGTACGATCCAGTGATTTACGCATACGTTCGCGCATATCAATAATGTCTTTTTTAAGCGGTATCACATCTCGTGGTAAAGCGAGTATTTCCTGGCGCAAACCATCAAAAGCCTGTTTCAATGACAGATCACCCGCGACCACTCGGGCTCGCACCAGTGCCTGATGTTCCCAGGTCCACGCCTTGTGATGCTGATATTCGCTGAAACTGCTCAAGCTGGTGACCAGTAGACCGGATGCGCCGCTGGGGCGCAGGCGCATATCGGTGTCATAAAGCACGCCCGCCGGGGTATGGGCCGTGAGGATGTGGATAATGCGTTGTCCCAGTCGGGCGTAAAACACATTGTCTGCCACCGGCCTGGGGCCATGAGTAACTGCCATCTGGTTTTCAGCCTGATGCACAAACACCAGGTCCAGGTCTGAGCCGTAACCCAGCTCGATACCGCCCAGTTTGCCGTAAGCGACAATGGCAAATCCTTTTTCACCCTTTTTCCGGTTAGACAGACAGGCCGGTCGCCCATGGCGTGTCAGCAAATATTTCCATGCCAGCTCCAATGTTGCCTGCAATATCAGCTCGGCAATAGTGGTCAGCTGGTCGCTGACCTGCATCAGTGGCACAGCGTCCATTACGTCTGCTGTCGCAACGCGCAATACACTTACTTGCTTGAATTGTCGCAGGCTGTCCATGGCCTGTTCCAGGTCTTCGGCGGGTATCTGTTTGAGACGGTGTTGCAGTTCGGTTGTTAATTCGGCTCGATCCGGTGGACTGTAGAGACTGCGGGGGTCGAGTAGCTCGTCCAGCAACAGTGGGTGATGGGCCAGTTGTTGTGCGATCCAGGGACTGGCTGCGCACAAGCGCACTAATTGTGACAGCGCCATAGGGTGCTCACTCAACAGAGCCAGATAGGCGCTGCGCCGGGCAACGGCTTCCACCAGTGTCAGTAAACGTTGTAACACAATATGCGGTGAATCAGGCCGGGGCTCCAGTGCTACCACTGCACCCAGCAACAAGGGCATCAGCCTGTCCATGCGTGTGCGGCCAATACGTGACAAAGACTGATAATCCCGGGCTGATTTAAGTGCCTGCAAACGTGACCAACTGGCGGCAGGCTGGTCATAGCCTATTTGTTGCAACAGGGCGATGGCCTCATCTTCCTCCGGGTTGCCCAGCCAGAGTGTGCTCAAACCTGAGCTGTCTGTATCGGCATGGTGCGTTTGCGGTGACTCAAACACCTGTTCAAAATGGTTATGCACCCGGGTCATGTGGCCGCGCAATACGGGCAAAAACTCGTCCCAGTGATCGAAGCCCATGGCAAAAGCCAGACGCTGTTGGTCCACATCTTTATCCGGTAATTGATGTGTCTGTTGGTCCTGATATTCCTGCAAGCGATGCTCGGTATTACGCAAAAATTCGTAAGCTGCCAGTAGTTGTTCCACCACATAGTCCGGTAGATGTTGCTGCTCTTTTAGCCAGGTCAGCACGCCTTGAATATCACGTTGTTGCAGTGCCGGCTCACGTCCGCCACGCACCAGTTGAAAAGCCTGGCCAATAAATTCCACTTCACGGATGCCCCCCGCGCCCAGCTTGACGTGATTGTTCATGTTTTTACGTCGCACTTCGGCGGCGACCATTGTTTTCATTTCACGCAATGCCTCGAAAGCACCGTAATCCAGATAGCGCCGAAATACGAAGGGCCGTAAAATAGTAAACAGCTGCTCACCGGCCGTTGCATCACCCGCAACAGTACGTGCCTTGATCAGCGCGTAACGCTCCCAGTCCCGTCCGTGTGACTGATAATAATGTTCCAGTGCCGCAAAGCTGCATACCAGCGCACCGCTCTGGCCAAAAGGCCGTAGACGCATGTCCACCCGAAAGACAAAACCATCTGCCGTGTTTTCATCCAGTACACGTACCAGTTGTTGGCCAAGACGAGTGAAAAATTGCTCGTTGCTAACATTCCGAGAAGCTCCCCCGGTTGTGTTTCCTGCCTCGGGATAAACAAAAATCAAATCCACATCAGAAGAAAAATTCAGCTCACCTGCCCCCAGTTTGCCCATGCCTAACACCAGCAGCTGTTGAGTTTCACCGTTTTGGTTTTGCGGCTCACCCCATTCTGCAATCAGCGCAGTTTGCAGCCACGCCAGTGCTCCCCGGATGCAGGCGTCGGCCAGTGCAGAAATATCACCCATGGTTTCATTAAGGTCTGCCTGGGCATTACCAGGGGAAATATCCCGCCAGGCGATGCGTACCATCTCGCGTTGGCGCACATGACGTAGTTGCCGGGCCAGAGATTCGGTATCAACCACACCCTGCAAAGCCGTTTGTACATGTTGCTCCATTTCGTCCGTTGCATAACGGCGGTGTAAGTCACCACTGTTCAGTAAGTCCAGTAACAATAAGGGTTGGCGCACACAGCGTTGGGCAACAAATTCGCTACAGGCCCAGACGCTGCACAATTCGCTAAGCAGTTCGTTATTCCAAACTGGGGGAGCGACTTCCTTTTCTGCCGTTATCGCGGTCAAAAAATCGGTCCACTGGTATTGCACAGTTTCCCGTAAAACCACGGGCAGCGGCTCTAAAGCAACAGCAAGATCAGACAGGTTGTGGGGCTTTTTTGTCACAGCAAATCTCTCGTTTACACAGTTGGTGGAAGCTTTCTTAAACCTAAATTCCGCAGCTGACCGCTTAGAGGGTGTAATAACACATTGCTTTTTGTGTCTGGCCGCGTTGCGCATCGTCGCAATAGCGGGCTATTACTCCTCATCGTACTTTGCCAGCCATCAAACTCAACGCACTCTACCGGCTATTCAACTACGGATTTTAGGTTAAAGAATGACCTTGCGTAACCGATACCAAAGTGACAATCCCATATGCTTTTTATGTCAAGCCAACGCCTTTCGGAGCAGGACATCGATGGAAATATCTGATTACCTCAAACTCATGGTCAAGTATGAAGCCTCTGATCTGTATTTCACAGTCGGTGCGCCGGTGAGCGCTAAAATTCACGGTATTCTCAAACCGCTGGAAAAAACCACATTGCCCGCTGGCCGTGTCAAAGCACTGGCCTATGAGTTGATGAGCGAGGAACAGATCGCCCAGTTTGAACTGAAACCGGAAATGAATCTGGCTCATTCACTCCCCGGTATTGGTCGTTTCCGGGTTAACGTATTCAAACAACGTAATCAGGCGGCAATGGTGGTTCGTCATATCAAGACCCAGATTCCCAGCGCGCAGGAATTGGGTCTGCCGCCTATTTTACAGAAAATCATCATGCAAAAACGTGGATTGGTATTGTTTATCGGCGGTACAGGCTCAGGCAAATCCACATCACTGGCGGCATTGATTGATGCACGTAATACCAATACCTCAGGTCACATTATCACCATCGAAGATCCCATCGAGTTTATTCATAACCACAAAAAGTCCATCGTCAATCAGCGCGAAGTGGGGTTGGATACAGACTGCTACGAAGATGCGCTGAAAAATACCTTGCGTCAGGCACCGGACGTGATCCTCATCGGCGAAGTGCGTGACCGTGAGACCATGGAACACTGCATTGCTTTTGCTGAAACCGGACACCTGGCCATTTCCACGCTGCATGCCAATAACTCCAATCAGGCCTTGGATCGCATTATCAACTTTTTTCCGGAAGACCGGCGTAACCAATTACTCATGGATTTGTCACTCAACGTGCGTGCATTTATTTCCCAGCGTCTGATTCCCACTCTGGATGGTAAACGCGCTGTAGCTGTGGAAGTCATGCTGGGTACGCCGTTGATTCAGGATTTGATCCTCAAGGGCGATATCCACGGTATTCGTGACATTATGGAAAAATCCACCAACCTGGGTATGCAGACCTTTGATCAGGCCATCTTCAAACTTTACAAAGAGGGTGTGATCAGCATCGAAGAAGCGTTGCGTAATGCCGATTCACAAAATAATTTGCGTTTGAAAATCAGCTTGTCGGAAGGTTCCGTGGCAGTGGATGAAAATATGAAAATCGAGGTTGATCCGGATGATGTTAACGCCGTGGCAGGCAGTAAAGGTGGCTTGAATCTGACAATAGAGCCCAGGTAGGGCGGGCACGTAATTTGTGTCCACGCGGTGATTTCCGGTTTGTGCGGGCCAAAATGATTTTCCCGTGCTACGGTTTTCCAGCCCCGACAGGTACCTAAAATAATTCTTCCGGTACACCGCCACCACTGTCTCGTGAAACGGGTATTGTTTCATCACCACCACCAATAATCGCTGCCGGGGAGTTTTCCGTCCGCTGCTGCGGAACATTTTCTAACCGGAAGACTTCAAAGATCCCCTTGGGATTGTTGGCCCCGGCCAGCAAGCCGGTCTCCGGGTCAATGCGTACCGTTACCAGCCCCGGCGGTTGTTCCGGCGCACGTTCCGGCAGGCTCTGCAAGCCCGTGCGCATGAAGTCAATCCACATGGGCAGGGCAGCACGCCCCCCGGTTTCCCGCGCGCCCAGCGGTTTGGGTTTGTCGAAGCCCACCCAGGCTGTGGCCACCAGATCCGGGGTATAGCCCGAGAACCAGGCATCCTGCTGGTCATTACTGGTTCCGGTTTTACCGGCTAGATCAGAACGCCCCAAGGCTTTTGCCCGCTGCCCCGTGCCCCGCTGGATCACCTCCATCATCATTGAGCGCATCAGGTAGGCATTTTGTGGCGTCAATACCCGCGGGGCAATATTGACCGGAAGCATCGCTTCGCGTGTGGGTGGGCCCATAAAAGGTTCAGCATCGATTTCCTGTTGATGTTTGAGGCGTTCTTCGCAGCCATCACAGGCAATAAAAGGTTCAGCGCGATACAACACCTTGCCTTTGGCATCTTCAATGCTGTCGATAAAATAGGGCACTGTGCGGAATCCACCATTGGCAAATACCGCGTAGCCACGTACGACTTCCAGTGGTGTTACCACACCGCTGCCCAGTGCCAGTGACAAATCCCGGGGCAGGCGTTTTTTGTCAAAACCAAAACGACCGGCGTAGTTAATGGTGTACCCGATACCAATGGCGCGCAACAAGCGAATAGAGACCAGATTACGTGATTTTACCAGTGCTTTACGCAAGCGGGTCGGACCAAACACTTTGCCGCTGTAATTCTCAGGACGCCAGGTAGCCTCCAGACCTTCATCTTCGAATACCACGGGGGCATCATTGATAAGGCTGGCGGGTGTGAAGCCTTTTTCCAATGCGGCAGAATAAAGAAAGGGCTTGAAATTGGAACCCGGTTGACGTTCCGCCTGGGTGACACGGTTGAATTTGCTGCTGGAAAAATTGAATCCACCCACCAGGGCTCGAATGGCACCGTCATGAGGGTCAAGTGACACCAGCGCGCCTTCTACTTCGGGAATCTGTGCCAGCTGCCAACCGGTGTCGGTTTCTTTTGTGGCGGGCAGTTCGATGATATAAATAACATCGCCCCGGCTCAGTATATCTGCCGCTTGTTTTGGTGCGGCGCCTTTGCCGCCATTTTTTAATGCGGGTGCCGCCCAGGATAACCCCGGCCAATCCACACGCACCACACCACGACGCGGTTCGTAAACCACCGCCGATTGTTCAACCGTTGCTAATACCAGTGCGGGCAGCAGACCATTAATTTCCCGCTGTGTTTTTAGTAGTGGCATCCACTGTTCTTCGCCACTGTCTTCCGCCAGCACATGTTGTGTAAGTGGGCCGCGATACCCGTGGCGCCGATCATAGGCCAGCAAAGCATCACGCTGGGCGCGGTGTGCTGCCATTTGCAGTCGGGAGCCAACGCTGGTGCTGACTTTGTAGCCAGCAGAATAAGCCGCATCACCAAAACGTCGCACCATTTCGGCACGCACCATTTCGGCGACATAAGGAGCGGTTACTTCCCTGGAAAGGTCGTGTAAACGGGCGTCATCCACCATTGCCCGTGCTTCATCGTGGGTTGCGTCATCGATAAACCCCAGGTCGTGCATGCGGCCTAGCACATAGTTGCGGCGCAACAGCGCCCGGGCCGGATTAATAACCGGGTTGTAACGAGATGGTGCTTTGGGCAGACCGGCCACCATTGCCAGTTGTGCCACGTTCAGTTTATCGACGGAGACACCATAATAAACCTGTGCCGCAGCGCCTACGCCATAGGCCCGGTTACCCAGATAGATTTTGTTGAGATAAAGCGCGAGGATATCCTCTTTGCTGAGTTCACGTTCAATTTTAAGCGCCAGCATGATTTCGTTGAGTTTACGCAGGTAGGTTTTTTCCCGGCTAAGGAAAAAATTACGTGCTACCTGCATGGTGATGGTGCTGCCACCCTGGCCCTTTTCACCTGTGCGTAACAAATGAAAGGCTGCTCGTAACAGGCCTTGATAATCCACACCTGGATGCACAAAGAAGCGGTTATCTTCTGCGGCCAGTACCGCCTGTACCATGAGTTTTGGTACTTCTTCGTATTTAAGCGGTGCCCGTTTTTTTTCACCAAATTCCGCAATCAATCCTCCGTCACGGGAATAAACCCGCAGCGGCACTTGAAATTGCACGTCTTGCAAGCTTTGCGTCGAAGGCAAACCGGGTACAATGAACAGATAAAGACCCGCCAGCATTAAAGTGGTTAAAAAAACACCAGCTCCACCAAGGTACAATAACCAGCGTTTTTGGAATTTGAGTTTTTGAAATTTAAAAGAAGGCATCAAAACAAACAATTTGTGATAGTGTTCATGGATATTGACAAAGGCAGAGTATAAAACTTCTAATTAGATCAACCTAATACTAGTACTCTTTTAATGTAATAAGTTAAGCTTCGGCTGGTTCGTCGGTATTTATGGCTATAACTTAAGCGCGGCGTCTAACTACAAAACACCACAAAAATACTGGACCTTAACTTATCACATTAAAAGGGCACGATTTTTCTGATGCAATTTTTAATCTGTAGTAAAGTTTGCTGTCTCTCTACCGATATTCAGCTTGCAAGTATGAAAACGGGATAAAAAACGTGCAACTAGCAGACTTGTTCGCTCATAAAAAACCACCACTCATCGGACTGGACATCAGTTCAACCTCAGTCAAATTACTGGAGTTGGGCCACCAGGGCGATGGTTACCGCGTTGAAGCCTATGCTGCGGAACCACTGCCACCCAATTCTGTGGTCGAAAAAAATATCACTGACGTTGAAGCTGTCGGTGAAGCTATTCGTCGTGTCACCAAACGCTCAGGATCGCGCACTAAGCATGCCTCCGTGGCGGTAGCAGGCTCATCGGTTATTACCAAGGTCATCACCATGCCAGCTTCGCTCTCCGAAGAGGAGATGGAAAGCCAGATTGAGCTTGAAGCAGACCAGTATATCCCCTATTCCCTGGAAGAAGTGAATCTGGATTTTGAAATTCTCGGCACTTCTGAGGATAATCCTGATACCGTTGATGTACTGCTGGCTGCTTCACGCAGTGAAAATGTGGACTCGCGTGTTGCCGCCGTTGAACTGGGCGGCCTGACGGCCAGGGTTGTCGATATTGAAGCGTATACGCTGGAAAATGCCTTTGGGCTTATTAGTCCGCAAATTCCAGGCGGCACGGATGACAAAACCGTGGCTGTCATTGATGTAGGTGCCACGATGACTACATTGAGTGTGTTGCATGATGGTAAAATCATCTATACCCGCGATCAGGTTTTTGGTGGTAAGCAACTCACGGAAGAAATTCAGCGTCGCTACGGTTTATCATACGAAGAAGCCGGGATGGCCAAACGTCAGGGTGGTCTGCCCGACAATTATGTACCCGAAGTATTGGACCCGTTCAAGGATGCCATGGCACAACAAGTCAGTCGCTCGCTACAGTTCTTCTTCTCTTCCAGCCAGCACAATTCAGTCAGCCACATTGTGCTGGCGGGTGGTAGCGCTTCGATTCCCGGTGTGGATGAGTTGATCGAAGAGCGTGTGGGCACCAGTACTTCTATTGCCAACCCGTTTACCAACATGTCGCTGCTATCCAAAGTTAAAGCACAGGCACTGAGTAATGATGCACCTGCTTTGATGATTGCCTGCGGGCTTGCGCTGAGGAGTTTCGATTAAATGCCGCATATTAATCTACTCCCCTGGCGCGAAGAGGAACGGCGTGACAAACAACGACAATTTATCAATGTTGCGGCAGGTGCGGCAATTTTGATGATTGGCATTGTTGTCCTGGTACACCTGCGCATGAGCGGCATTATTGAAGACCAGAATAACCGCAACAAGTTCATGCAAGCGCAGATTACACAGGTTGACAAAGAAATTGCGGAAATCAAAACGCTTGAAAAAGAAAAAGCCGCCCTGTTGGCGCGCATGAAGGTTATTCAGGAGCTGCAAAGCAGCCGGCCGGAAATCGTGCATATTTTTGACGAGCTCGCCAAAACTATACCTGATAATGTTTTTTTACTCGCAACATCCCGCAATGATCGCGAAATTAACCTGACCGGCGTCGCGGACTCCAATGACTATGTCTCGGAATTTATGCGGAACCTGGATAGCTCCTCTTGGTTAACCAACCCGAGACTGACCGTCATCAAATCGGATAAACAAGAATATCCGGGTGCAAGCTGGTTTCAGCTCACGGTTTCACAGAAAAACAGAACAAAGAAGGCTGACAAATGAACCTGTCTGACCTGAACAACCTCAACCTTGATCCCAACAATATTGGCAGCTGGCCACTGGCGGCCAGGGTAATTGTCATAGTCTTGCTCTGTTTTGGCTTGTTGTTTGCCGGTTATTATCTCGATACCAGTGATCAGCTGCTGGAGCTGGAGACAGCGCGCGCCAAAGAATCCAGCCTGAAGCAGGAATTTGAAACAAAGCAGGCCAAAGCCGTTAACCTCAGTGCCTATCAGGAACAAATGGAAGAAATGCAGCGTTCTTTTGGTGCCCTGTTACAACAACTGCCCGGCAAAACCGAGGTTGCAGGCCTGTTAGTGGATATCTCGCGTGTTGGTATTCTCAGCGGGTTGGAATTTGAGCTTTTCAAGCCCGAAGCTGAAATCCCCAAAGAGTTTTATGCTGAACTGCCCATAAAAATACGGGTTAAAGGCAGTTATCACCAGTTTGGTAACTTTGCCAGTGGCACTGCTGCGTTACCACGCATTGTCACTCTGCATAATTTATCCATTACCTCCCCGAAAGGCAGACAAGGCGAGGATAGTCGTATGATTATGGAGGCTACGGCAAAAACTTACCGTTACCTTGAAAAAGACAACACCGCCAACAACAAGAAGCGCAAACGGCGGGGTAAAAAATAATGCACAAGCTCAAGTATGAATATCCGCGCATTGGTATTGCTGTGTTTGCCTTGTTTCTGGTGGTTGGGCTGAGCGCCTGTGGCGGTGAAGAAAATGTCGATTTGCAAGCCTATGTGAGCGAAGTCAAGGCCCGGCAAAAAAGCCGCATTCCTCCTCTGCCCAAACCGCAGACTTTTGAAATATTTACCTACAATGATGCAGGACTAAGAGACCCCTTTGTGCCCACAGTCGAAATTTTGGCTGTAGAATCAGATAATGGATTGAAACCTGATATGGACAGGGAGCGCGATGTACTGGAACAATACGCCGTTGGCAGCCTGAAAATGATGGGTGTTCTGGAAAAAAATGGTCGTCGCTGGGCGCTGGTTCGGGCCAGTGATGGCACTTTGCATCGCACCGAAATAGGCCGGCATCTTGGAAAAAACAACGGTCAAATCGTGAGCATCACGGAAAGTCAACTTGAATTAAAGGAAATCGTTCCGGATGGGCTGGGGGGGTGGATGGAGCGCATGACTACCCTGGCCGTCGGCGAATGATGCCAACGAGGATTTAGTACATGGGCATTTTTAATCAGTTATTTGGGGCAAACGCTATGCGCGAAAGCGGGTACAAAACAATGAAAACAACACGCTGCTTAAGTTTATTTTTACTCTCCGGCATACTTGTATTGTTCGCAGCAATGGCGACGGCTGCCGATGAGCCTACCGCTTCACTCGATTTCATCGACTTCAAAAAGTTGTCGAATGATGCCGTTGAAATTCGCATTGCTTTATCTGCCGACGCACCACAAACAACAGATTTCACTTCTGATAATCCTGCGAAAATTTCGCTGGACTTGCCGGGGGTCAGTAACAACCTGCCTTGGAGCCTGCCTTTGCCCGTTGGCATTGGTGTCACCAAAAACGTTAAGGCCGTACAGGCAAAGGGACGGACTCGCGTTGTCGTCAATGTTGACAAGCTGGTCACTTACGAATTGCGCACTGAGGGTAAGAATATATTCCTGACCGTGGGTGAACATGTTCCTGCCGAGCAGGTTGCTGCAACAGACGCTGTGCCTGACCCCGAGCCTGCTCCACCGCCGGTAAGCAAACCAACGCCCATTGAACGGGCTTCCGGCAATGGTGCCACCACCAGTCTGAAAAATATTTCTTTCACCTCATTGCCGGGTGACAGTGTGCAGATTCGTTTGAGTTTTTCGGGCCCGGCCAAAGTGCCAGGAAACTTTACCATCAACAATCCTGCACGTATTGTTCTGGATTTCCCCAAAACCGGTAGCAAGCTGGGCTGGAAAAATAAAAACATCGGCATTGGTTTTGCCAAAAGTGTCACCGCTGTCGAGGCCGGTGACCGCACGCGCATTATTTTGAATCTTGTGCAGCTTATTCCCTTCGAGAGTGAAGTTTCCGGCAACAATGTCATTGTGACATTGGCGGGCAGCCGTACCGCGCAAACTCAAACGACGGCAGCCGTCAGCAATAAAGCGACGAGCGCAGCATTATCAGCAACATCGGGGCTGCACCGCATTAATAATATTGACTTCCGCCGTGGCAAGAATGGCGAAGGAAAAATTATTGTCGGCCTCTCCGACAACAATACCCCCATTAGCACCGGTGAATCCGGCAACCAGATTTTTGTCGAGTTTGGTGATACAGGGTTGCCTAAAAACCTGCAACAGCGTCTTGATGTGATCGATTTCGCCACTCCCGTGCAGTACATTGATGCCACTCAATCAGGAGACCGTGTTCGTCTTGCGATTACGCCCACCGGAAATTATGAATATCTGGCCTATCACACGGGTAATAGCTACACCATTGAAGTTAAGGAAATTCCCAAAGAAAAGGTGGCTGCCGCCAGAAAAGATCAGTTTGGTTATACCGGTGAGCGGCTTTCGTTGAATTTTCAGGACATTGAAGTCCGAGCAGTGCTGCAATTGATTGCCGACTTCACCAACCTGAATATGGTGACCAGTGATTCGGTGCAAGGCAATCTCACGTTGCGCCTGAAAAATGTACCGTGGGATCAAGCTCTCGACCTTATTCTGAAAACCAAAGGTCTGGCCATGCGTAAAGCGGGTAATGTCATTATGGTTGCCCCTGCACAGGAAATTGCTGCCCAGGAGAAGCTGGAGCTGGAGGCCAATAAACAGATTGAAGAACTGGCACCCATCAAAACAGAAATTATTCAAATCAACTTTGCCAAGGCCGGAGATATCGCCACCATTTTATCCGAAAAAGGTGGTACGTTATCTGAGCGGGGAAGTGCCACGATAGACCAGCGCACCAATACACTGCTGTTATCGGATACTGCTGATCGTCTGGACAGTGCCCGGGAACTTATTGCCATTCTCGATATTCCGATCCGGCAGGTGATGATTGAATCGCGCATTGTGATTGCAGATGATGACTTTGCGAAAGACCTCGGTGTGCGATTTGGTGTGACATCTGTTAATGACCGAAATGGTGATTTACTCTTTGGTTCAGGCTCGCTGGATGCAACGGATAATATGGCAGGCTCTGCGTTGGACAATCTCGCCAGCGGCACGCCCAATGCGCCTTACCCTATTGAAATCCCTATGGGAGCCGGTGGCATTCCCCAGCGCATGAATGTGAACATGCCCGTGGTTGGCAACAATGCCGGGCGCATCGCGCTTTCCATACTTGGGGCTAATACCCTGCTTGATTTGGAACTTTCTGCTTTACAGCTTGAATCCCGGGGTGAAGTGGTTTCCAATCCGCGAGTTATTACGGCCAACCAGAAAGAGGCTCTCATTGAACAGGGTACTGAAATACCCTACCAGCGGGCAGCCTCCAGTGGTGCCACTGCTGTATCGTTTAAAAAGGCTGTTTTGAGCTTGAAGGTGACACCGCAGATTACACCCGATGATCGCATTATTCTCGATCTCAAGGTCAATAAGGACAGTGTCGGTGTACTCTTTGCCGGCATACCCAGCATCGACACCAAGGAAATTGAAACCCAGGTGCTGATGAATAATGGCGAAACAGTGGTATTAGGTGGAGTATACGAGCAAGTTACACGTAATGAACGGGACAGTATTCCCTTCCTTGGTGACCTGCCCTTCATTGGTGCCTTGTTCCGTACCACACGGGAACGCAATGAGAAGTCGGAACTACTCATCTTCGTCACACCCAAGATCCTTAAAGACCAATTTGCGGTAAAACCCTGATTTTCCCGCAAGGCTGCATCTGACAATTGTGCAACGGCACTTTTTAGTGCCGGGGGTTGTACGTTGTCAGATCAGCTTTCCAATTAATGATGCTGCAACTTCGGCAAGTCCTGTAATATTTTTAATAGCGTCCGCTTTTTCGTTGTTTGATTTTGAGGCATCATTAACCACACTGATCAATTCAGACAGTTTTTCTTTATCAACGTCTGCTGTTTCGATGATTGAGGTCACTTCTGCTTTGGTTAGCCTGACGATGTTGGATGCTTCTGTGGAATATTCTTCAATCGCAATTCCGCGAGCTTTGTTTCTGAGCGCCTGCCACTCCTGATCGTTCATTTATCCGTCTCCTTGTTCAGTGCTGATTCGAGTTTTTCAACGAGATTAATGGCTTTTCCTGATTTTGTACCATTTTTTTCGACAAAATTATCCAGTTCAGCAAAAACGTTGTTCAGGTCTATATTGCCAGCCGTTGCTTTGGACAGTTTTTCATATGTTTTGGATCTTGCCTCTTTATTTGTTACCGCAGATTGCAACAGGTCGGTAACCGAGGAATTCGCCTGATTAAGAATGGAGTAGCTTTCACTTAATTTTCCAATTAAATATACCCTTGCTTTTTCCAGCTCTTCCTTTGCTGCGTTATTCTTATGGTTTATCGATATCACATCATCAGCCACATCACTTAATCGGTTTGCATTCAGTGTTATGGAGCCATTTGGCGTGAGTGTTTCAAAATAACGGTTGAGTGACCGTGCCATAGCGTCATCCAGGTGTTTACGTTTAATGGAAAAATGGAGATTAACAAGATCAATCTGAGATTGGTGTTGTTTTTGTAATCCGATGCCCACTTCGCTGCTTAATTTGACGGCCTCCGGGGGGATTGTTGCGCATGCAGTGAGTAGTACCATGAGTAGCGCAAATATATGTACCGTGATTTTTGTCATTTCCTTATCCCTGTTAATGATTGTTTTTATTTAACGCTGCTGCCCTGTAAGCTTAAAATCTATAGTTTCAGCCATAGGGGGCTGTGATTGTTGCGTATGCTTCAGGAAAGTCATTGATATGATCTTTCCGGTTTTCCTGTTTTTTTATCTTCACCGATGCGTAACAGGCTGGGTAATAATATGAGTGTAAACACAGTGCTTACGCTCATGCCGCCGACGATGACAGCAGCAAGCCCGCGATAAAGCTCTGTACCGGCACCGGGTATCAGCAGCAGTGGCAGCATGCCAAAGATACTGGTGAGTGTGCTCATGAGAATGGGGCGTAATCGCAAGTGTACGGCCTGGTTTACTGCGTCACGACGCTTTAAGCCTTCGCGTTCGGCGGCGCGTGTTTGGTACACCAGTAAAATGGCGTTGTTGACCACCAGTCCCAGCAAAATAATAAAGCCAATCATGGTGAGCAGGTCCATGTGCTGGGTGACGAACAGGTTGACGATTTGTAAGGCCAGTACGCCACCGACAGTGGCCAGTGGTATGGCCAAAATCACCAGCAGGCTGTCACGGAAAGAGCGGAATAATGCGCTCATTAACAAATATAAAATAGCGATGGCCAGGAGGAAGCTTGCGCTCATGCTTTTCAGGGCGAGATCCAGTTTTTCTGCGGTGCCGCTGTAATGAATTTCGCCGTCTTCCGGTAATAGCGGCTCAATTTTTGGATTCACCTTTTCTTTGAGCACCAGCATGGTTTGTTCCAGCGACATGCCCTCCGGAGCTTTGACTTCCAGGGTGATGGTGCGCCGACGATTGAGGCGGCGAATTTCGTCAGGCCCGGCGGTGCGCACGACTTCGGTCAGTTCACTTAATGGGAGTACGCCACTGTTGGGGGTTGCCAAGGGTATGGCCGCCAGTTCTTCGGGGGTTTGCCAGTCCTGCCCGCGAAGGATAATGTCCAGTCGTTGCTGGCCGTCAAAATAATCACCCACAAACAGACCGTCTCCCAGTGCGCGAATAATTTGTGACACGTCGCTGCGTGCCCAGCCTGCTTCGCTGATACGGCGTTCATCTGGCAGTAGTCGTAATTCCGGTTCGGCAAGGCTTAGACCGGGGCGCGGGCGCGGCGGGCGCCCGGGAATGGTTTGCATCACGGCAGCAAAGCCGGCCTGTGCCGAGTCGAGTAATGCGTCGATGTTTGAACCCTGGATGTCGATGTCTACGGTACGACCACCACCAAAACCACCGAACAACGAAGAGCGTTGAGCAAAGGCGATAGTGTCCGGGAAACTGCCGATGAGCCGGTTGATCAGTGGTACCAGCTCGTCGGATTTGTCCGGGTCCATGGTGCGTGCGCCCATGAATACGCCCGAGCCGAAGGCGACGAAGAAGTAGTTGTCTACGGCGGGTTCGGCTGTGCCATCAATGTAGGGTTGCATGCGTTGCGCGACGACCTGGCCCAGTTCTTTTTCCAGTGTATCTACACTGCTGCCAGGTGGCGGCAGGATAAATGCAAATACCAGATTGCGATTGCCGTTAGGCAGGAAGTCCGCTTCGGGTTTAAGCCATACTGCGAGCATGAGGGGGAGGGTGATCAGGCCGAGAATCCATAATGCACGCCGCCGGGGGGTATCGGTGAGGCGCATGACAAAATTACTGCCCGCATCCCACCAGTGGGCGTGCGGGTCGTGCATACTGATGTTGCGTAACCAGGTGGATGCTGCTGCGGGCAATACAGTGATGGCCACCAGCAGCGATATGCTCACGGTGGCAGCAATGGTTAACGCCAGGTCAGCGAACAGTTGTCCGGCTTCGTCTTTTAGAAAGACGATGGGCAAAAAGATGGCAACGGTGGTGGCGGTGGAAGCCAGTAACGCGCCCCATACTTTGCGGGTGCCTTCGTCAGCGGCCTCTGCGCTGGACATGCCGCGTTCACGCAGGCGCACGACACTTTCCAGTACGACGATGGCCGCATCCAGCACCATGCCCACGGCAAAAGCGAGGCCCGCCAGCGAAATAACGTTGAGGGTGCGGCCTGTCGCATCCAGCAGCATGAAGGTGGACACCACACAGATGGGAATAGCGACAGCCACCATCAATGTGGCGCGGAATTTACGGAAGAACCACCACAGAACACCCACGGCAAGTAATATACCTAATAACAGGTTGTTGGATACCATGTTGATGGAGCGGTCGATATAACGGGTCTCGTCGTAAACCTGTTCAAAGCTCAAGCCAGCGCGCTTTAGCGGGCCTTCGCGCAATTCCTCGGCGGCCTGACGCAGGCCTGCCATGACTTCCAGTACGTTGACGCCGGTTTCGCGGTGCGCGTTAACGGCCATTGCTGCCTGGCCGTTTTGAATCACAAAGCCGGTACGGTCCACCATGCGTACTTCGATGTCAGCCACGTCACGTAAATACACAGGTTGGTTTTCGCGCCAGTCCAGTACCATCCCGCCCAGGTCGTCCACGTTGTACTGACCGGCAAAGCGCAGGGTGTAACGACGTTTGCCCACGTCAGCAAAACCGCCGGAAGTATTTTTCGCGCCACCGGCCAGTTGCGCAACTCTGGGCAGTTCGATACCCAGGCTTGCCGCTTTGTATGGATCAAACGTGATGCGCAGTTCACTCTCCCGCCCGCCGCGTACTTCTGACATGGCGACGCCCGGTATCCGTTCGAAGCGTGTTTGTACGACTTCTTCCACAAAATTCTGATAGCTGGCGACATCGCGGTTATTGCCTGCCACCGGTTTGAGAATAAACCAGGCTATTGCACGCGAGCGGCCACCGATGGAATTGATGACGGGCTCATTGGCATCAGCGGGATAACGTTGTACACGATTGAGGCGCGACAGCACTTCCAGCAGCGCACGACGCAGATCCGTATCAACTTGAAAGGTAAGGGTAATGCTGCCGCGCCCGCGTTGCGCACGGGCGAGAATTTTGGTCATGCCTGGCAGGCCGCGTAATACGTCTTCCTGTGGTTCGATAATTTCTGATTCTATCTCTTCCGGCGCAGCGGCACGCCAGACAGTGGTGATGGTGATCTCCGGGAGTTCGACTTCGGGCGTCAGTTGAATTGGCAGGCGTTCCAGGCTGATCAGGCCGAACATGATGGCCAGTAATACGCCCACCACGACGGCGACGGGATTGCCAAGTCCAAGACGGGTGAGTTTCATGGCTGTCTACTTTTTAAGAGCAGGACGGGCACGTTTTGTATGCCCATGCGTTTGTGGCACCGGATCGCAGCGGTCTTATTCCGCGTGGACATGAAAAATCTGCCCACCCTACGGCGCTTCATCCAGAATTTTTACTGTGCTGCCTGGGCGTAACCGTTCACCGCCACGCACCACGACCTTGTCTCCGGCGTTCAGTTCACCGGACACGGCCACTTGCGGGCCGCTGGCAATCCCCGGTTTTACTGCAACACGTTGTGCCTTGTTTTCCGCAGTAATACGAAACACAAAGGCACCGTCACGGCGCAATACCAGTGCATCGCGCGGCACGGCCAGCACGGTTTTTGCCGTCGCCACGGGCAAGGCAACCCGTACTGTTTGTCCGGCTGTCCAGACACCGTCATCCAGGCTGATGCGCAGATCCAGCAACCGTGAACGTGCATTACCGGCGGCGACCAGAACACGTACCGGTGCATTGATTTCCTGGCCATTGATGGTGAGTGTGAGCGAATCACCCTCATGCACAAAATTCAGTGTTTCCAGCGGTACCCACGCCTGTACTTCCAGTGCCCGGCTGTCGATGACTCTTGCCACATTATCACCCACGGCCACACGTTCGCCACGGCGCATCAAACGTTCCACCACGACACCTGCAAAGGGTGAGCGAATCGCATGCCGATATAATTCTTCCTGCGCCTGTTTAAGTCGTACCTGTGATATCTGCAATTCGCTACGGGCGACGTTCCTGTCAGCACGCAATTCGTCCAGGCGGGTTTGTGCCGCATTATTTTGTGTGGCCAGACGCTCATTACGACGCACTTCACTTTTGAGAAACTCCAGGCGCGCCCGGTCGGCCTCAATCTGTGCCTGAAACTCTTCTATTTTCAATTTGACAAAGGTTGGGTCGATCCGCGCTACTATAGCGTCTTCCTTGACCCGGGTGCCGACTTCTTTGACCAGCACCAGCCTGCCAGACACTTCTGCCGCCAACCGTGCTTCATGGCGACTGATAACCGTACCGGCCACCCAGGTTTGTGGTGCCATTAACAATTCTTTTGCTTCGGCAACAGTAACGGGTGAGCTGCGACCACCTCCCGGTGCAGCCTGGGCTGTGGACACGGTCAGTAAAATGGTGAGCAATGTCCATCCTGCGTGCATCAGGTATTTTGGGCGCCGTGTTGCTGTCACAGAAAAACGGGAATGCTGAGAGGCAATTGAGGAGGCAATGGCATTAAAGGCATTTGCTTTTCTCTGTGACCTCTGCACCTTTGTGACCTTGGTGTTTTTTACACACACTGGTTTATCCCTCATTCCTTATCCGTTTCCCATGGCGTGATTTTATGTCCATTGAGCTGAATGTCCCCACCTGTTACCGGCAGCAAGAAAGTCAGTACATGATGCAGGCGTTTATTACCCGTATGTACAGTTTCGTATTCGAGCATGTAAAACTTGCCGGAAAAGCGTGTGTCGGCCTGACTGCGTCGCAGATGGTACGCCCGCATGGGTCCGCGTTCGGCCATCAGTGTTTTCAGGTTTTCCAACCATTGCTTCGGGGAGCGTTTGGCAAAAAAAGCGCTGTTGTATTGTTTGATGATCAGTTCATCGTCACCGTTTTGTATGGCATCAAACAACGTGCCGGCCAGGGCTTCTATAGCGGGGTTGGTTGAAACATTGAGCGCACGCTCCTCGCCTTCATCGCAGGCCGTCAACGTCAATAACAGCAGTAGAACCAAAACCGGGCTCCACCAGCCCCCTTCATTTTTATGTAACAAAAACATGATATTTACTCTGCCCATCGCGATTAAAAAAACGGGGTTAAGATTAACACATGAACCTGCGTAACACCGACGGTATTGAGCGTCAATTTACTGATGCGCGATCCAGCCGTCGATAGGCGATGGCTTCGGTGAGGTGAGGTGTGGCGATATCTTTTTCACCCGCCAGGTCAGCGACTGTACGCGCCACTTTGAGAATACGATGGTAGGCGCGCGCAGACAGCCCCAGCCGGTCGATGGCTTGCTCCAGCAAATGGCTGTCGGCATCATTAATACGGCAATGTTGTTGTACATCACGATTTTTTAACAGGGCATTGGCTTTACCGTTACGCACGGTTTGCCGGTCTCGTGCCGCTTCGACCCGCTGGCGTACTGTTGCAGAACTTTCCCCCGTTTCTTTTGAGGATGCGCGCAATATGGCTTGCGGCACATTGGGCACTTCCACATGCATATCAATGCGGTCCAGCAAGGGGCCGGAGATTTTGGCACGGTAACGCTGCACCTGTTCGGCGGTGCAATGGCAGCGACCATTACTGTGGCCAAGGTAGCCACAGGGACAAGGATTCATCGCTGCGACCAGTTGAAAACGTGCCGGGAATTCCGCTTGTCGTGCCGCACGGGAGATGGTGATGCGGCCTGATTCCAATGGTTCGCGCAGCACCTCCAGCACTTTACGGTCAAATTCCGGCAGCTCATCCAAAAATAAAATGCCGTGATCCGCCAGAGAAATTTCTCCAGGCCGCGGGTTGCTGCCACCTCCCACTAAAGCCACGCCAGAAGCCGTGTGATGAGGCGTGCGAAACGGTCGCTGTCGCCACTGCTCCACGCTAAACCCTCTCTCACTGATGGATGCAACCGCTGCCGCTTCCAGCGCTTCGTCTTCATTCATGGTGGGCAGAATGCCAGGTAAACGACTGGCGAGCATGGTTTTGCCAGTGCCCGGTGGGCCGATCATCAGCAAACTGTGTCCTCCGGCGGCAGCCACTTCCAGAGCACGTTTGGCGTGATGTTGGCCGCGCACCTCGTCAAGGTCGTCTAATGCAGCATCACTGTTTATCTGCACTTGTCGTGGTACCGGATTCAGCGGCTCAATGTCATTGATGTGGGCACATACTTCCAGTAAATGTGCTGCTGCCAATACTTCCACCCCGTCCACCAGGCTGGCTTCGGCGGCATTTTCCTGTGGCACAATTAAAATGCGCCCGGCGTCGCGGGCGGCAATGGCGGCGGGCAATACGCCGCGCAAAGGACGCAATGCACCGCTCAGCGCCAGTTCTCCCACAAATTCGTACTGTGCCAAGGTCTCAGCAGGCAATTGGCGGCTTGCCGCAAGAATGCCCAGCGCAATAGGCAGATCAAAGCGCCCGCCTTCTTTGGGCAGATCGGCAGGCGCGAGATTAATGGTGATGCGTCGCTGCGGAAACGTGAACTGAGAATTCAGCACGGCACCCCGTACCCGGTCTTTGCTCTCTTTTACCGCTGCTTCTGGCAAACCAACGATAGACAGGCTGGGCAAGCCATTGGAAAGATGGACTTCGACGGTGACCAGAGGAGATTCAATGCCCGACTGGGCTCGGCTGTAAGCCGTTGCGAGTGACATGATGTTCCTTGCCTGTTGTTTTATCCGGAATCCATTCGGAGGGAATTATATGCTGTTGATGTATCAGGTTTGAATCGTGGATAGCAAGACAATGGTAACGTTTGAACCAATGTGGAAAAAACGATCCTGATAAAGAAAAACTGAAATCAGTGCGCACAACAAATAAGCAGCCGAGCAGTCATCAGCCGCAATGATTCAAGCTTGGTTTGTTCAGCCTCTATCGCTATGTGTGTATTGTTTGGCAATAATATCAATTAATTGTCGTCCAAGCATGAATTTTGATGCTGTTGCTAATTGCTGTTTGTTTTCCGTAGTAAGAACCAGTAACGCATTTTCATCCGCCTCAAAAGCAATGCCGTCTCCCACCAAATTTGCGGCAATGATATCAATCCCTTTTCGTTCCAGTTTTTCCCGTGCGTGTTGTTCGACATTTTCTGTTTCAGCGGCGAAACCAACGGTAAAGGGAGCATTGTTTAATGCGGCGACAGCGGCAAGAATGTCAGGGTTGCGTTGTAGCGTCAGAGTGAGGGTGTCTTTGGTTTTTTTGATTTTTTGTTCGGCGATGTTTATCGGGCGATAGTCGGCGACAGCGGCGGTACTGATAAAAATGTCACTGTTGGCGACGTGCTGCATAACGGCATCAAACATTTGTTGTGCGCTGCGCACGTTGATACGTTTAACGCGCGGTGGTGTAACGAGTGCGGTGGGGCCGCTGATCATAATGACTTTTGCACCTGCTTCGGCAGCGGCCTGGGCGATGGCATAGCCCATTTTGCCTGAGCTGCGGTTGCTGAGGTAGCGCACGGGATCAATAGCCTCTTGCGTAGGACCGGCAATAAGTAGTACTGTACTTCCAGACAGCAGTCCGGTTTCAAAAATGTTGGCGGTATGTATCGTAAGCTGGCTTGCTTCCAGCATACGCCCGGGGCCGGTTTCACCACAGGCCTGGTCGCCTTCGCCGGGGCCGAATTGCAATATGCCACGTTGCCGGAGTTGTTGCAGGTTTTCCTGGGTGGCCGCATTGGCCCACATTTGTTGATTCATGGCTGGGGCGATGGCAATGGTGGCGTTTGTGGCCAGACAAACGGCTCCCAGCAGATCGTCTGCACGACCTTGCGCGAGTCGGGCGATAAAATTGGCGCTGGCAGGTGCAACAAGAATAGCATCCGCCCAGCGCGCCAGTGCAATGTGACCCATGGCGGCTTCGGCTTCTGTATCCAGCAAATTTGTGTGTACAGGGTTTCCCGACAATGCCTGAAAGGTCAGAGGAGTGACGAATTCGGCTCCGCCGCTGGTGAGCACTACGCGTACGTCAGCCCCTGTGTCTTTGAGGCGTCGCACCAGTTCGGCAGATTTGTAGGCGGCAATAGAACCGCTGACACCGAGCAGGATATGTTTATTATTAAGGCTGATCATGGTTTGTCTGTCTGTATTTGGTGATGCCGGGGTAAGGTTGTCACTAGCAGTTTAACTGAATTAAGGTGTTTTGGATAAAAACACCAAACAGGAGCGCAGAAATAAAAGGAATTTGATGATGAAAATTATGGATTGGCCTGAGGAAGAACGTCCACGGGAAAGATTACTGGAACATGGTGCCGCCGCCCTGTCAGATGCAGAATTACTGGCGATATTCTTGCGCACAGGTATTCCCGGTAAAACGGCGGTGGATCTGGCGCGTGATCTGTTAAATCGCTTTGGCAGTTTACGTGGGTTGTTAAATGCGAATCAGCAGCAATTTTGTGAGGCTCCAGGTTTGGGCAAAGCAAAGTTTGCACATTTGCAGGCTTCGGTGGAAATGACACGCCGACATTTTTCCGAAACCGTGCAGCGTGGCAGCGTGTTGGAAAATCCGCAGCAAACACAAAACTTTCTGAAGGCACGTTTGCGGGATTATTCGTTTGAAGTTTTTTCCTGTTTATATCTCGATAACCGTCATCGGGTGATTCAGTTTGAAGAGCTGTTTCAGGGCACCATTAATGGTGCGAGTGTGCATCCACGGGAAGTGGTAAAAAAAGCACTGGGGCATAATGCGGCAGCGGTGATTTTTGCGCACAATCACCCATCCGGTGTGGCGGAACCCAGTATGGCAGACAAACAAGTGACCCGGCAATTAACCGATGCACTGGCACTGGTGGATGTGCGGGTGTTGGATCATGTGGTGGTGGGGGATGGAACGACCGTATCGTTTGCCGAGCGGGGGTTGATCTGAGTTCCAAAGGAGTTGCACCCAAACCCTTTAGATGTGCCTAAAAACAAGCACGATCAGGGGTTGAGTTTATCCATGGCGCTATCGAGGGCAGTGATAGTTTGTGTTAATTCATCCGGCATGTCTTCTTTTGGTGTTTCTTCGACTTTGTCTATTTCATTGGAAATCCAGCGCAGGGTAATTACGCTGATGTTGTCCGCTTCCGGGTAGCTGCGAAATTCAGCCTGATAGGCAATGCGTTCAACTGCTTCGGCCAGTGGATTCCGGGTTAATGTATCCGCAATATTTTCTTTTGTGAGTGGCCCCCACAAGCCATCACTGCACAGTAATAACATGTCATATTTTTCTAACGGAGTTTTGTCACTGACTGTGGGAACAGGCGGATGTTTCTGGTAACCCACGCAACGTGTAACCAGATGTCGTTGCGGATGTTTATCCATTTCTTCTTTGCTGAGTTTGCCTTTGCGACGTAGTTCTTCGATTTTTGAATGATCAACTGTGCGCACAAACGGTTTGCCGCCACGGAAAAGATACAGGCGGCTGTCACCCACATGGGCCCACCAGGCATTGCCTTCCTGAATCAGACACACCACGCAGGTGGTGCGTGGTTCAATGGGTGGGTATTGTTCATTGCCTGCGCGCAGTACGGCGAGATGGGCATCGACAATCAGGTCTTTAAGAAAAGCAACGGGATCGGCAGCGGGCAATTTGCTGCGTTTAAATTGTCGCTGCATGCGATTGACCATGGCCTTGGAGGCAATTTGTCCGCCACGGTATCCTCCCATGCCGTCTGCCAGAATCAGTAATACGGTATTATTGTGTTCCACAACACCGATACGATCTTCGTTTACAACACGATTGCCGAGGCGGGACGTTTTGGCGAGTTGATATTTCATGTCAGAGTGGCCGGGTTAATGTATCGACAATTTTGCCCAGCAAGTTGTCACCTTTATTGTCCTGCTGATTTATTGCATCAAGAAATTCGTCAACGGTTTGTGGACGTAACAGAGGGTCCATTTCCATGGCCCAATCCATCGCCTGTAAAAGACTGGCAGAGTAGCGCCGTTTAAAAACATGGCTGGCAGGTTTCATTTTGTCTTTTTCGTTTCGGTTTTTGGCCGACATGGGCGCGCTACCTTCGATGCAGGCACGCATGGAGGCGCCAATGGCGTAGATGTCGGTCCAGGGTCCGATGTAGCCGCCAAGGTTGTATTGTTCCATGGGTGAAAATCCGGCGGTAACGACCTGGGTGATTTGTAGTTTACGGCTGGCATTACGAGGGTGTACTGCTCCAAAGTCCAGGAGCAGCGGAGCGCCGCCAGGACACAAATGGATGTTGCCGGGTTTGATGTCCAGATGCAGAAACCCTGTTTCGTGTACGACCCGCAGTCCTTCCAGTAAAGGAGGGAAAATGGTGCGTAAGAAATGTTCACTGAGGCCGCCGTTGCGATTTTTGATATAACGTTGCAGGTTTTTGCCGGGACGATATTCCATCACCATATAAACAGTGCCATTGGCACGGAAAAAATTCAGCACGCGCACAATGTTGGGATGTTTGAGTTTGATCAGCGCAGCGGCTTCCTGCAAAAACAGGCGCATGCCTTCGTTATGATGTTCCTGTTGTTGCTCACCTTGTGGCATGACAAAGCCATCGGCCAGACGTTGTGCCAGCTTGTTGGGCATGTATTCTTTGATGACAATTTGCAGATTGTTTTGTAAATCGGTGGCGAGGTACACAATGCCGAAGCCACCGGCACTCAATGTGCTGTTGATGCGATAGTGTTCCAGTTTTGTACCGGCAGGAAGGGCAGTGTCAGGCTCAATCATAAATACATTACCGTTTGTTGATCACGGTGCTTTGTTGCAAAGGCCGGTTCTCCGTGTCGCGAATTGGCGTTACACTGCGCGTTGATTCGCAGTTCACAACCTTTCGGGAGCAATTGGAGATGATTTACAGCATGACGGCGTTTTCCCGACAGGAAGGCGATACTGAAAATGGGCACCTCGTCTGGGAATTAAGATCGGTCAATCACCGGTTTTCTGAAGTCAGTTTACGTTTGCCGGAGGAACTGCGCTTTCTGGAACCAAAAATTCGGGAGCAGGTGGCTAAACGTATCAAACGGGGAAAAATTGATGCGACTTTGCGCTTTCAAACCACAGGCCAATCGGCAGACAATGAGCTGCCATCGTTGGAAATTGACAGGGCTCTGGTGGAAAAGCTGGCCCATGTGACCCGAGAAATCGATCAGTTGTTATACAATGCGGCTCCGATCAATGCTCTGGAGGTTTTACAGTGGCCGGGAGTGCTGAAGGCGCCGGAAAAAAACACTCAGCAACTGGTTGCTGATGCTCAGGCTTTGTTGGAGACTGCACTGGCGGATTTGCTGGACTCACGAGCGCGTGAGGGTGAAAAACTCAAGGCAGTCATTGAGGCACGTTGCGCTGCTATTGATGCGCAGATGAAAACAGTGACGGAGCGTTTGCCAGGTATTTTACGGGCAACACGCGAGCGCCTGGAGAAGCGTTTGGCAGAAATCCAAGGTGAGCTGGACCCGGCGCGGTTGGAGCAGGAGGTTGTGTTACTGCTCAATAAGGCGGATGTGGACGAGGAAATTGAGCGCCTCAAGGCTCATGTTGACGAAGTACGGCGGGTATTGACCCAGGATGAACCCGTGGGTCGGCGGTTGGATTTTCTCATGCAGGAACTGAACCGGGAGGCCAATACACTGGGTTCAAAGTCGGTACACACGGATACCACGGCTGTTTCGGTGGAATTAAAGGTGTTGATTGAGCAGATGCGGGAGCAAATTCAGAATATCGAATAATCCGGTACATTGGTTACCGCCGTCGGTATTTCAGGCGCACGTTAACAGTCGTTATGTTTGGGAGGATATCTGCATGACACAGCAGCAGGGTGCCGGTGGCACGCTTTATATTGTTTCAGCTCCTTCCGGTGCGGGTAAAACGAGCCTGTTAAAGGTATTGCTTGAGGATGCGGATGGTATCGGGGTATCGGTATCGCATACCACGCGAGCCATGCGTCCTGGTGAGCGGAATGGTGTGCATTATCATTTTGTGGATGAAAGCACTTTCAAAAAAATGATCGCACAGGGTGATTTTCTGGAGTATGCCCAAGTGTTTGATCATTATTACGGTACATCGCAGGCAGCAGTGATGGCGCAGCTGGCCTTGGGACAGGATGTTATTCTGGAAATTGATTGGCAGGGGGCTCGCCAGGTACGTGAGTGTTTTGCAGATGCGGTGGACATTTTTATTTTGCCACCCTCCAAAGTGGCGCTGCGGGAGCGGCTTACCGGGCGCGGTCAGGACGATGACGCTATTATTGCCCGGCGCATGCAGGACGCGGAGGCCGAAATGTCGCACTATGATGAGTTTGATTACGTGGTGGTGAACGATGATTTTGATACTGCGGTGGCAGATTTGCAGGCGGTTATCAGCAGCCAGCGATTGAGGGTTGAGCGCCAGCGTGTCAGTTTGCAGAGTTTATTGGCCGATTTATTGGCGTGATGCGGCCTGTCTGTTTTTGTCCAGGCTCATCAGAGCTGTTTTAGAACTGGTAAAGCCGGGCCCGTTTTTGTACAATTTTCCGTCCTCGTGGAAATTCACCTGTTTTGCGGTGTAAGGGGGCCACATTCACATTATCAGGATTCGTTTTTTTGCGGTCCACATTCAGGAGTTTTGTATCATGGCACGAGTCACCGTTGAAGATTGTCTGGAAAACGTCAACAGTCGTTTTGAACTGGTGTTGTTGGCGAGCAAGCGTGCCCGGCAACTGGTTAACGGCAAGGAGGCAATGGTGGACTGGGAAAATGACAAAGCCACAGTTGTTGCCCTGCGTGAAATCGGTGAAGGTAAAATCAGCAACAAAATATTGGAAAAAATGGCCAGTGATGAGCGCCTGGCGCGCGAAGCTGCCGAAGCAGAAGCGGCTGCGGCTGAAGCTGCTGAGTTTGCCGAGCGAAACGAAGACTAGTACATCAACCCCTTTATATTTTTACATGTCTTCGGGTTGAAGGCATGTGATCGGTAGAAATTCTGCTTGTCAGGATGCTTCCCACCTGAAAGTATGGAGTGCTTACTCCTCCATTTCCATTATAAAGACATTAAGGTAAAGAGAGTCCGGTGTTTCTAATCCATGATCTGTGTACTCTGGTGGAAGGGTATCTTGAGCCGGATCAGGTAAAAGAAGTTTATCGGGCATATCTGTTTGGTGCCGAAGCCCACGAAGGCCAGCACCGCCTTAGCGGTGAACCCTACATTTACCATCCGCTCGCTGTGGCCAGAATCCTGGCCGAAATGCGTATGGACTACAACACGATCATCGCAGCGCTGTTGCATGATGTGATTGAAGATACCGAAACCGTCAGAGAAACCCTGGTGAGCAGCTTCAGCGAAGAAGTGGCTGCTTTGGTGGATGGGGTAACCAAACTGACCCAGGTCAAGTTTGGTAGCAAGGCTGAGGCACAGGCTGAAAACTTCCGCAAAATGATCCTCGCTATGGCGAAGGATATTCGTATCATCCTCATTAAGCTGGCAGATCGCTTGCACAATATGCGCACGCTGGATGTGATGCGGCCTGATAAAAAGCGGCGTATTGCGCGTGAAACGCTGGAAATTTATGCACCTATTGCCAATCGCCTGGGCATGAAGAATATCTGCCTGGAGTTAGAGGATTTGTGTTTTGAGGCAATCTATCCGCTACGTTATCGGGTGCTGGACAAAGCGGTAAAACAGGCCCGGGGGCATCGCAAGGAAATTGTCGATAAAATCCGCATTGCCATTGAAGAGCGACTGCGCAGTGAAGGGCTGGATGTTCCGGTCATCGGCCGGGAAAAACATCTTTACAGCATTTATCAGAAAATGCGCAACAAAGTGTTAACGTTTAAAGAAATTGCCGATGTTTTTGCGTTCAGGCTGGTTGTTGATAAGGTTGATACTTGTTATCGCGCATTAGGTGTCGTTCATAACTTGTATAAACCGATGCCGGGCCGGTTCAAGGATTATATTGCCATACCCAAGGCCAATGGTTACCAGTCCCTGCATACTATTTTGTTCAGCCCCTACGGTATTCCCATTGAAGTTCAGATTCGCTCCGAAGAGATGCAGCGTGTGGCGGAAGCCGGTATTGCTGCGCACTGGCTGTATAAAACCGGTGATGCTACACCGGTGCATGCCACTGAGTGGCTCAAGCGTTTATTGGAAATGCAGCAAAATGCGGGCAATTCTGAAGAATTTCTCGAAAATGCAAAAATCGATTTATTTCCCGATGAAGTGTATGTATTTACGCCGGAAGGCGACATCATGAATATTTCACGGGGTGCAACAGCGCTGGACTTTGCCTATGCGGTTCATACTGATGTGGGCAACACCTGTGTGTCGGTGATGATTGACCGACGCCTGTCGCCATTGCGCAGTGTATTGCTCAATGGGCAAACGGTGGAAATTATTACTGCACCTGGCGCGAAACCAAACCCGGTTTGGCTGGATTTTGTGACGACAGGCAAAGCACGCGCCAACATACGCTATTTTTTGAAGCACATGCAGCAGGATGAGGCGATCAGTCTGGGCAAACGGTTGTTGGAAAAAGCGATGGCAGCTATTTCGATTTCCTGGGATAAAATTTCAGCGGAGTCACAGCGTGAAATTCTGAATAACCTGAATGTAAAACAACTGGATGATCTTTACGAAGATGTCAGCTTAGGAAAACGAGTGGCATCGGTGGTTGCCCGACAAATTGCAGATATGCAATCAGGCAAATATTTGCGCAACCGGGAAGGTGCCGGTGTGAAAGGCATGTTTAACCGCTATGTGCCGGGCTGGATGAAAACGTCAGCCAGTCGCTCAGTCAATCAACCGCTGGCTATTCGTGGCACGGAAGGCTCTGTTGTCACTTATGCGAAATGTTGTCATCCGATTCCCGGTGATCCAATTCTGGGTTTCGTGAGTGCGGGCAGGGGTATTGTGATACATCTGCGCGGCTGTAAAAATGTGGGTGAATTCAAAAACAGCCCGGAGCGCTGGGTGGATGTACAATGGCAAAAAGATGTTGAGGGCTCTTACCCGGTGGACATTCGCGTGGATACGGCAAACCGGCGTGGTGTTTTGGCCACAGTGGCAGCGGTTATTTCAGACCTTGAATCCAATATTGAAAATGTATCCATTACAGAACATGATGGTCGTTATTCTACGATGATATTTACTGTAACCGTAAAAGATCGTGTGCATTTGGCGCAGTTGATGCGGCGTATAAAGGCCACCAGTGGTGTGGTGAAAATTGCGCGATCAAAATCATAACAAAACAGGAGAAACTGATGAGTCAGGCGATTAATGCTGAAGCAAAAAAACGTGAAGCAATACACACCGATGCAGCACCCGGTGCCATTGGTACTTATTCACAAGCGATAAAGGTTGGCGATACTGTGTACCTTTCGGGGCAGATTCCATTAGTGCCGGAAACCATGGAAGTGCTGGATGCGGATATGGCTGCGCAAATCCGTCTGGTGTTTGATAACCTGCAAGCGGTCACTATGGCAGCAGGCGGCAGTCTGGCCGATATTGCCAAGTTAAATATTTTTCTTACGGATCTTTCTCATTTTGCACTGGTGAATGAAATAATGGCTGATTATTTTCAGCAGCCCTATCCCGCGCGTGCTGCGGTGGGCGTTGCCAGCCTGCCCAAAGGTGTCCCGGTGGAGATGGACGCTATTATGGTGCTGACTTAATTATTGCGCGCACCTTGGTCAATCCACTGACGCAATGTCTGGATTTGCCCGTTGCTTAATGGTGTCTGGTTGCCGTGCGGCATATTAATGGAGGGGTTTGCACGCCCTTCAACCAAAATAATCAAGGTGCTGGACAGGCTGTCTCCGGGTTTGATGACCGGTCCGAATTTGGTGCCTTGCAACAACGTTTCATAGCTCGATAATCTCAAGCCGCTGGCAGCCGTACCTGCACCCTTTTCATCATGGCATTTCAGGCAATGCTGGGTGAGAATGGGTTGTATTTCCTTGGAAAAACTGACTTCGGTAACAGGAGCTGTGCTGTCACAACTGCTGAGCAGCAATACAACAGCGATAGCAGGTAATGTCAGATAGGTCGGTCGATATGGGTACACAAGGTGCCTCCGGCGGTTATCGATATGAAAGTATAGTCTCTAAATCCCTTAAATGACGGTACTCGCTATGGCGCGTTCACTTAACGCACGAAATTTAGTGGGTTTTTTTGGAGTTTGCGGTATGTTGAATAAGAATTGAAAATATTGATTTATACATGTATTTTAAATATAGTTTTATGGAGCCAGTGGCAATAGCGTGAAAAATGGTGATAATCACGCATAATCCGGCGCGTGGCAGGACTCACGCATTAAGTGAAAAATGAGCCCGTTGTGATGATAAGCGTAACAGTGAGTTATCTTCCACTGTAAGCGGTCAGCTGCGGAATCCAGGACAATGATAGCGCTCAAGAGGAGTTTCTGAATGTTGATAAAAGAGCACTGTAGCCATTTTTCCATGTTACCCATCGGCATGCGAGTGATGTTTACCGGCACCCTGATTGTGCTGGGAGTGGGTTACCTGTTTGCCATGATTTATATTTTTGCTTCGCATGCAGGCCGGGATGGAAACCCGAATTTATCCGTGGATGATTTGATTATTGCCTACAGTGGCAGCAAGTCAGATACCCGTCTTGAGGGAGCCCTGAAGGGGCCCATGGCTAATATGCTGCCACAGAATGAACGGGATGAGATTATTGCCTGGGTGCGTCGTGGGGCAGCGCAGGAAGAGTACGCAGCGAGTATTGAGCCGATTATAGAAAAGCGCTGCATGGTTTGTCACAACGGATCAAATCCGCATATAGCAAGTTTAAAAAAATATGAGGACATAATGTTAATGGCCGAATTGGATACGGGTATGGATATTTTTACTCTTGTACGTGTCTCGCACATCCACTTGTTTGGCATTACCTTTATTTTTTATATCGTGGGTTCAATTTTTTGCCATGCTTACATTAAGCCGGTCTGGGTCAAATGCGCATTGATAGCGACGCCTTTTTTAGCCATTGTGCTGGATATCGGCTCCTGGTATCTCACTAAGGTTTATCCACCATTTGCGTGGGTAGTAATGGTGAGTGGTGCATTGATGGGTATTTCATTTGCCGTGCAGTGGGTAATTTCAATCTATCAGATGTGGTTTTACACATTGCCGGAAGACGTGCAGAAAAGTGGTGGACATGTATCTTAATAAATGTGTTTTATGTCAGTCGCAGAACTAAAGACAGTTAGAAAACCAGAGAAAACAAAAGGAGAGATAAAATGAACGTATCCGTTAGTAGAGGACTTTTGTTGAGTTCAGCAATGTTGGCAACAGCGCTAATGTTGGGTAATGCGCATGCAGGCGACGCTGTTGCAGGCAAGGCAAAAAGTGCGACTTGTGCCGCTTGTCACGGTGTAAATGGCAAGAGTAGCATACCGACAAATCCGCACCTGGCAGGACAACAGGAATTGTATTTGGTTAAGGCTATCAAGGATTATCGCGACGGCAAGCGTAAAGATCCGATGATGAGTACGATGGCCGCCAAGTTGAGTGATGCTGATATTGCTGATCTGGCTGCATTTTTTGCCAGTATAAAGTAGGACGCTCAGGAAAAACGGTGAGCCGACGGCTCATCGTTTTTCTTAAATCCCCAAGGCCGTGTACAATCGCAGAGAATCCCTTCAGTGGATAAGCTGCCTTGAACGAACTCTCACCGATATCTGAAAACCCCCAGAGCCAATTATTGACCCGTTTAAAAGGAGTGGGTCCCAGTGTGCAGCAAAAGCTGGCCAATCTGGGTATTCATCGCATTGTCGATTTGTTATTCCATTTGCCCCTGCGTTATCAGGACCGTACCCGGACTGCCGCACTTGGCAGTTTGCGCAGTGGGGATGAAATTACCGTGCGGGGTGAGGTGCAGCTCACTGAAATAAAATATGGCCGCCGTCGTATGTTGTTGTCACGAATTAGTGATGGGACGGGCTTTTTAACCTTGCGATTTTTTCATTTTAATGTACAGCAGCAGGCAAGCCTTGCGCGTGGAGCCCATGTGGAATGTTTTGGCGAGGTGCGGGCAGCAGGTGGCGCACTGGAAATGGTGCATCCGGAATATCGCGTGGTGGAAGGTGATGCCGGGCTGATCAAAAAAGAGGCGCGTTTGACTCCCGTGTACCCGACCACAGAAGGCCTGCGCCAATTAAAGTTGCGTACGCTGATTAACACGGTGTTGGCAGAACCTGCATTATTTGCTGCACAATTAACGGAATTTTTGCCCGCAGAAATATTGCGGCAGGAGAAAATGCCCACTCTGCAAGCCGCCATTCATTATGTGCATTATCCACCTGTGGATGCAGATGTTCATGAATTGCAGTCGGGCGAGCATCCCATGCAGCAGCGTCTTGCTTTTGAAGAATTGTTGGCACATCAGGTCAGTTTGCGTCAGTTGCGTCACCAGCAACAAAAAAAAGCAGCGGCGGCAATGTGCGTCAGTGGACATTTAAAAGCAGCTTTAGCGAAAAATCTGCCATTCAAGTTAACCGCAGCTCAGCAACGAGTGGTTCATGAAATAAAACTGGACCTGGAGCAGTCGCACCCGATGCAACGTCTGGTACAGGGTGATGTGGGCAGTGGTAAAACCATTGTTGCGGCAATGGCGGCTCTGCAAGTGGTGGAGGCGGGTTTTCAGGTGGCGGTAATGGCTCCCACAGAATTGCTTGCTGAACAGCACCGTATCAATTTTACGCAGTGGTTATCCGCGTTGGGTGTATCCGTATTTTGGCTTTCCGGTAAAACAAAAGGAGCAGCGCGCAAAGACACTCTGGCAGCGATGAATGATGGCAGTGCGCAAGTGATTGTGGGTACTCAGGCTTTGTTTCAGGAAGGGGTGGAATTTAGACAGCTCGGACTGGTGATTATTGATGAGCAGCATCGTTTTGGTGTGCATCAGCGTTTGTCATTGCGTAACAAGGGAGCGAGTGATGGTGTACATGGCGAAAGTTATCCGCATCAACTGGTGATGACCGCGACACCGATTCCGCGCACCCTGGCACAGACAGCTTACGCTGATCTGGAGGTGTCGGTTATTGATGAATTACCGCCAGGCCGTAGCCCGGTGGACACAGTGGTGGTTTCAGAGCAGCGGCGTGATGAAGTTGTGGCACGTACCCATAAGGCGTGTCAGGGTGGCCGGCAGGCTTACTGGGTGTGTCCACTGGTGGAAGAATCTGAAAAGCTGCAATGTCAGGCTGCACAGGAAACGGCAGAAGTCTTACAAATGGCCTTGCCAGACTTGCGCATTGGTTTGGTGCATGGTCGGCTTAAAGCGGCGGAAAAAGCCAAAGTGATGGCGGTATTCAAGGCGGGTGAGATTGATTTGCTGGTGGCCACTACGGTGATTGAGGTGGGTGTCGATGTGCCCAATGCGACGCTGATGATTATCGATAATGCAGAGCGCCTGGGATTATCACAATTACATCAGTTACGCGGTCGTGTCGGCCGGGGAACACAGCAGAGCAGTTGTGTGTTGCTTTATGGTTCGGCGTTATCAAAAACGGCCCGGGCGCGTTTGGCGATTTTACGGGAAAGCAATGACGGTTTTGTGGTGGCACAGCGGGATCTGGAAATTCGTGGCCCGGGCGAATTGCTGGGTACCCGGCAAACGGGGCTGGTCAATTTGCGTATTGCTGATTTCCAGCGGGATCAAGCATTGATCCCGCGTATTGCCCGGTGTGCTGAACTTTTGCTGAAAAAGCATCCTGAGAGCGTGGCTCCGTTGATGCGACGCTGGCTGGGTGATGGTCTGCAATACGGCAAGGTATGAGCAAAAACACAAATGGGTTAACAAATGGGTTATAAGAAAAGAAAGGAAAAGTAAATGACGGGGCTGTTTTCTTGACTATTCAAATGTCTGCGTCTAAACACTCAGTTGAATCATCATCCTAGATTCCGCAGTTGAACGGCCTGTAGAGTGCGTTGAATTTTGTGGCTGGCAAGGCGCGATGAGGAGTAATAGCCTGCTATTGCGATGATTCGCAACGTGGCCAGACGCAAAAGGCAACGTGCTATACCGGTCGTAGCGACTCACTCAACAAGCGAATGCGCCAAAACCACCCAACAAGCTATTTATCAAAATGTGAATACATCCTCGAAGCGGTCAACTGCGGAATCTAGGATTATTATCCCTCTCTGGTGATGATTTCGTTTAACGGCCTTTCCCCAAGGCCGTTTTTTTGTCCGTCGATTAAAAAACCCACCTCTTGGGTGGGTTCTTGTGTATTGTTCCGGCAGGGATCAGGAACTTACTTTTACTGCTCTTTTTTTCTTTCTCCGTTTTCTTTTTGGTTTATTCAGTGCTTTGTCAGCAGAGGCCAAAGCTTTGGTGTAGACCGCTGCACGTTTAGATACGATCTTAAGTGCGGACAGCTCTGCAATAGCCAGTGATTTTTCAGCGGTGATTTTGGCCGCCTCTTTTTTATTCACCGAAATGTCTTTCTCGATATTTTTGAGGGCTTTTCGGTTGGATGCACTGGAATCCTTGTTGAAAGCTGCTTTGGCTGCTTTCTTCTTTTTCATCAGGGTTGCCAGCTTTTTTGCGAGGCGCTTGGATTCAGCTAACAGTTTTTTCTTGTTTTTGGTTGTATCAATAACGGCTTTCGCCGTTGAGGCTGCCGCATCTGCCAAACTGGCAATGGCGTCATCTACAGATTTTAGTGATTTATTGCTTGATACGCTGGTTCTGGATTTCTTTTTTACGGCCATGAGTAAAGTGCTCCTGTTTGATATAAAGCACGCATTTTGACATTTCTTATAATTTAATGAAAGGGAGTGTTTAATTTAATGAAAAAGAGTATTTGCAGAGATTTACAGCGAAATTTTTGAATTGTAAAAATTTCAAAAGAATCGGGAATGCTTTCAACGGGAAAAGTTCGATATTCAAACTCGGAGCTGATTAAACTTTCCATGCAGTTTTATATGATTTTTAGCTGGCAGAGCATTATTTTTGTTTTGTCGGAAAAATAGCATTATAGAAATAAGGATTAATGTGTGATTTTTTCATAATTTTTATCTGTGCAATTCATACTTTTATGAGTTATGGGTGCGTTAATGACAGATAATTTAGGGGTTATAGCGGGATTGAATAGGGATTATACGGATATTGTGCAGTTTTATAGATTGAAACAGGCGAATACAGAAAAGGATAAGCTAATATTATATCCTTTTTGTAAACAGGGTTATTTTCCCGTGAGTTTGTAAGCTTTAGCTATACTGAAAGTCAAAAGTAAGCTGAGTGGTGACAAAACATCAGTTAAAATCCGGTGAATATGTCCGTAGTGATTGAGATTTCGATTTCACTGCACACCCTCTTTATATTGCCTGTATAGCTTCGTTGTAATTAATATTGCGCACACTAAAAACCTGAATTTCAAACGCTATGGGCAGAGTATATTTCCAAAATGGCCTTGATGGCGTATCTAGGTTTCGCTAAAAATAATGATTGTCATGGTCTGGTTATGCAATTCATGTTTTGTACCGGGGGAAAATGGAGAAATTTCTCCGTAGGAATAAAAGCCAGTGAGGGTGGGGTGTGCTCCAAGCATTTTCCGGATGCCTTCGACTTCTTGCTTTGGTTTTTGTCTGAGTGCCATTTTGCGCCTGACGCAGCTGATCAGCACGGCAAGTTCGGCAGGAGCTGTATTGAGCGCCGGCGGGCTGATTTCGGTTGTGGCTTTAATTACGGCTATTGTGTCATCCTCAGGCCGGTTAATATCTTCCTTTGCCAGGCTGGTGTCATTGTTCACAGAGTGAAAATCCACTGGGGATTGTGTATCTGTAGCGGGCAGATGGGCAGCATGTCCGCCCAGGTGTGATTTGTAGAGCTCCAGAGCGGATTGCCCATCCATTTCATAGAGGGTGTTACTGTTGATGTGTGTGCCAGTATGCTCAGGTTCAGGGGAACGCCAGTTTCCCAGTGCGCTAAAGCCAATTTTGAGTTCTTTGCCATACAGCCCAACCAGTGTGACGACATGGGATTGTGCAGTATCCTGCCATAACACCAGAGTTTCTTCGAAACGACCCGCATCACCCGACAGTCCGCCTGTGATAGTGATGCCTGATGGAAGCTGCTCGCGCAATCCAGTGATGAGTTCATTGCTGTCGATATTAAGGCCGTCTGATAGCACGAAAACGTGCCGAAGCCCTTGGTGAGAAATGGTCTGAGCTAATTTTGTACCGCAGCGAAAACTGTCCTCTGAATTATTGATTCTGGCATATGTTGTTTGTAACCGGGTATGTTCAAAATGGATAGCCGTTACGGATAAAGAGTTGTTCAGCACGGTAACATCAAAAATTTCGCCCGCTGTAGAGCAGCCACTGATAAGCGCGTTTGGATAAGCTTTCCGAATATTGCTGATGTGCCGCTTATTTTTTAGATGTTCAGTAGAGCCAAAGACCAGCACCCAATTGGCATCGGCGGCTAGCTTTCCCGGAATTTCAGGATTCCAGCCGGCAGATTGTGTCCACTGCATTTGTTCAATTTTCATTCCTGGATTATTCCTTGCTAACATAAAGTTGATAGGCAGATTCAGGTGCTGCTACTCGCGCTGGCAAAAAAACTAGGGAACTGATATTTTTTGTTGTAACCGTTCCTGGTTTCCTGAATGTCTAACGGGGTTGATGCTTCCCGGGTTGTTTTTTTGGTTGATTCGATAACATTGCATATATGCGGAACCTAAGCTTGGTGTTGCCAGCATGTTTGTTGATTAATTTAGGTTAAATGGCATGTGCTATTAGCGGTATCTGATTAATATCAGTTGCGAGCCGGAAATGCGGGCACCACAAGTCCCCTAAAGAATATAGTGTGTATTTGTTGGTGTTAAAGGTCGCTGTGTTTCGTGAGCTCATTAAGCCGGGTAAGTTTTGATAGCAGGCTGTAATTATTTTTGGTGTATTATAGCGAGGGTAATCTACAGGTTTTTATCCGAAACTGATACTTTCTTTTTTGGGCACTCAACTGTTGCTATCAAATCAATGCGCGTATTTAAAAGTGCAAAGCGCAACCATTCTATTGGGTCTCTGTGTTTAGCGAATATTTCACGGGAATCCTGTAGGTCAGTCAGTATAGTTTTTATTAAACTGCTGGTTTCTATTATTTGTGAGTGTGTGATTGCGGAATATACAAATATCGGTGATAAGGGCGAAGTATTACCGCAGTATTTTGGTATGAAGAGCCTTTATAATCTATTGAAAAAACACAAGGTTTGTGGAAACATAGGCGCTGTTGGATGTGATGTTTTATCTGCATACTGTGTATCTAAATAGTAGATATTCACCGATGCACACTGATGCACAACAGTAGCTTGCTGGATATGCTTGTTCATACGGAAATGTCTTGTCATTAAAGGAGAGTGAAAGAACCTGATACCTACATTAACTGGAAATTTTTACACTATTTTTTATGGATAAAGATACATTATTGTCATTGAGTAAAACGGGTTTCACTGGCGCAGACCTGATTCTGTATTTTCTTGAACAAATAGGCGTTGAATATATTTTTGGAATACCCGGTGGCGCGATTGAGCCACTGTACGACTCGCTTGCCCGAAGTGCCCGAAATGATGGAATTCGACCGATTGTCACCCGTCATGAGGCAAGTTCTGTTTTTGCCGCTGATGGTTACACAAGGCAAACCGGAAAGCTCGGAGTCTGTTGTGCAACCACGGGCCCGGGAGCGACCAATTTAATTACTGGCGTTGCCAATGCCTATGCGAACCATGTTCCTTTATTGGTGATAACGGCACAAACAGCCCTGCCAACGTTTGGGCGGGGTGCGTTTCAGGAGTCATCTGACGCGGGTATAGACGTGGTAGGCATGTTTCAATATTGCACACGCTACAGCAGTCTCGTTTCCCATACTGACCAGATCGAGCAGAAGCTTGTCACTGCCATTATGACGGCAATGCATTCTCCAAAAGGTCCGGTGCATCTTAGTATTCCAATTGATGTCTTACGTGCAATGGCACGCCCGCCTCATGAACATGTTGATCTCAATAAGTTGCTCAGGGCAAACGCCACTTGCGATCAAACGGCATTGCGCGAACTTTATTCAAATATTGTTAAAAATAATAAATTTGCATTGGTGTTGGGCGGGGAATGCGGGGAAGCTACGGGTCTCATTCTGGAGTTGGCCGGATTGCTGGATGCAAGCATTGTTACCACCCCGCATGGTAAAGGGCTGGTAGGTTCAAACCTTAGTTGTTACAAAGGTGTCATTGGTTTTGCAGGACATGACAGTGCGCGAAGAGCGCTGAGTGAAGAAAATGCGGATATTGTCATTGCGGTTGAAACCAACCTGAGTGAATGGGCGAGTAGTGGCTGGAGTGAAGATTATCTTCTTAACAGGCGTTTAATACATATCGATTCAACAGAGGAAAATATGACCCGCTCCCCTATGGCAAGACTGCACGTTCGGGGAAATATTCTGGCCATCTTTGAGCAGCTGCTAGAGTTGATCAGAAGCAACAAGCCCGCATTAAGCGCGCCTGAAAACATCAATACGCCTTCTGGTTTGCATGCAACGCTGACGCCTGATGAGCAGGAGCTTATGCTTTCTGATGCAATACCCATTAAGCCCCAGCGATTGATGTATGAACTAAATCAGTTATTCCCATCGAATACCCGCTTCTTTGCGGATACGGGAAACAGTGTTGCCTGGGCGATACACTATCTTCAGCCGACAGATCGGCGCAGTGTCAGGCGGCGTGGTATCAATGCCGGATTGTTTCGGAGCAGTATTGAGTTTTCGTCAATGGGCTGGGCAATCGGTTCGTCCGTGGGAGCGGCGTTAGGTTATCAGGATGGCCCCGTCGTGTGCATTACGGGTGACGGCAGCTTTATGATGCATGGACAGGAATTAAGTGTTGCGGTTGGTGAAAGGCTGTCCATTGTCTTTGTCATTCTGAATGATGCAGCTTTAGGTATGGTCAAGCATGGGCAGCGACTGAATAACGCTGAGCCGATTGCGTTTGAGCTTCCGCCCACAGACTTTTGTGCGATAGCCAAGGCAATGGGGGCTCGGGGATATATTGTCAGGTCTTCGGATGATCTGCAAAATCTGGATTTTGATAACCTGGCTTCAAACCGTGGCCCTGTCGTACTTGATGTGAGAATCGATGGAGAAGAAATACCGCCAATGGGTGTGCGGATTCAGGGGTTGGCAGCGGGATAGCGGATGTCTGGCATTTTTAATGGCGATTATTCCGTGTCAGCATATCCATTGCGGCATTGATGGCTTGCAAGCGTTGTTTATCACCGCCACGATCAGGGTGGTGTTCCATGACCAGTCGTCGATGCCGGGTTTTGATGGTTGTCCAGTCAACGGGGTCGTTTAATCCTAATTCCTCCAGCGCATTGTGTCGGTCATCATTGCGTGCAAAGCGCTGCCAGAATTTTTCCAGCAATAACTCGACCTCATTGGCATCGGTGTTGTTCAGGTTGTCAACGTTCAGATAATAGTCGCGCAGTGGGTTGTGTACGGATAATGCCGGGCGGGCAGCGTTGTTGCCGGGCAGTAGCTGTATGCACAATGGGTTGATTTCAAGGTGGATGTCGTCGTTGCGCCACAGTTGGTCGTGCAATTGGTAAAGGCTGTGAAAAAGAAAAAAATGCGTTTGAAATAATGACAAATTGTCGCGCAGGCAGTCGGTATCAAAATGAGATTCGCCAGCAGAGCCCAGTGTGCGAATCAGTTCGTATTCACTGATGCCGGCAGGGTGAGCGCGCAACACTTTCAGTAGCCGTTGCAAAAACAATTGCTGTGCTGGAAAAGTGTTGGCACTCATGTCGGCGGCAAATGACGCTTCAGTCTGGGGCTTTCACGCGCCATCCTAAGCCCGACAGGCTCCTGATTAATTGACCTTGATCAATTCGATTTCAAAAATCAATGTTTCATTAGGGCCGATGATGCCGCCGGAACCGCGTTCGCCATAGGCCAGTTCGGCCGGAATAAATACCTGCCATTTATCACCTTCATGCATCAATGGCAGCACTTCTTTCCAGCCAGCGATGACCTGGTTAACGTTAAATGTGGCTGGTTGGTTCCGACTGTAAGAGCTGTCGAATTCTCTGCCGTCGATCAATGTACCTTTATAATGAGCTGTAATCGACGAGTCAGCAGCGGGTTGTTTGCCTTTGCCTATACTGATGACTTTGTATTGCAGTCCGCTGTCACGGGTAATGACATCTTTTTTCTTTTTGTTGGCGGCAAGGTAGGCTTCGCCGGCAGCCTTGGCTTTTTCGCCACTGGCAGCGCGCGCAGCCAGCATTTTTTGCTGTGCGGATTCCATGGTGGCGCGCATTTCATCGGCGCTGAGTTGTGGTGTTTTGTCATTCAATACGTCATTGATCGCTTGCGACATAGCGTTGGTATCAATTTCCAGGTTGTCGCGTTTAAATCCCTGGCCGATCTGGAAACCAATGGCATAACTGAATTTTTCTTTGTCGGTGTCAGGTTTTGCTGCGCTGATGGCGGTGCTATGCAGAGCAATAATGGCGGCGAGGCCGCTAAATAATAGTGGGTTTTTCACAGTGTTTCCTTGCTTGTTAAGGTTTCAGGGTGGGTAAATTATAATGCAATACTGTTACAGATATTGAGTCCAGTCAAAACCTGGATCACCAATCACCAGAAAATAAGGGTTCAATAGCTCATCCTTGGTATTGTACCGCAGAGGTTGCATATCGGTCTTGGTAATACGTCCACCCGCTTCTTCCACGACGCATTGTGCGGCGGCGGTGTCCCATTCCGAAGTGGGCCCCAGGCGCGGATAGATATCGGCGTGACCTTCAGCCACCAGGCAGGATTTCAGCGAACTGCCCATGCTGATTATTTCGTAATCACCCACTTTTTGCAGAAAGGCTTCCAGTGAGCCGCCGCGATGTGAGCGGCTGCCAGCAATAACGGTATTGCCGATAGTTTTGCGTCGGGTGTGAATAGCAATGGTTTTGCTTCCGTTATTACTGATGTCTCCAGGGGTTTTTTTGAAAGCGCCCATGCCGCGTGCAGCATAATAGGTAGCGCCGGTAACGGGAGCATAAACAACACCGAGTACCGATTCGTGATTGTCGATCAGTGCGATGTTAACGGTAAATTCGCCATTGCGTTTAACAAATTCACGAGTGCCATCCAGAGGGTCCACCAGCCAGTAGCGTTGCCATAGGGCGCGTTTCGCAAAGGGAATAACGGCAGATTCTTCCGAAAGAACAGGAATGTCTGGAGTGAGTCGGTTAAGGCCTTCGATAATAATATGATGAGCAGCCATGTCAGCGGCAGTGAGAGGGGTATTGTCGGATTTTTGTTCGACGTCAAAATCAGTATTATAAATTTCCAGGATGCGATGCCCCGCCACAATTGCCAGCTTGATAATGTCATCGATTAATTCACTGCTCACAATATGCTCCCCTGCTGCGGAAAATAAGAGTGGAACCTGCTACGCGGTTCGTGTTGCCAGGTGTGCCTGCACCATAAATAAAGCCGCAATGCTGCGTGCTTCTGTACATTCCTTTTGTTTTAACAGCTCGGGCAGGGCATCCAGTTGCCAGGGTACTACGTCTATTTTTTCGGGCTCGTCTCCAGCGTGTCGTTCTTCGTAAAGGTCTTCCGCCAGCACGATATGTGTTTCATGGCTGAGGTATCCCGGTGCGACGGTCAGGCTGGTGAAGTGCTGGAGTTTGCGGGCACCGTAGCCGATTTCCTCCATGATTTCACGATTTGCAGCATTGAGCAGGGGTTCGTTGGCCTCGATGCGTCCTTTGGGCAGGGCCAGCTCGTAGCGATGAACACCCGTGGCATATTCACGAATCAGTAATACTGTGTTGTCATCGAGCATAGGAACAATAAGCACGGCTCCGTGTTCAGAACCGATCAATCGCTCATGACGAACTTCGGTGCCATTGGAAAAACGCAGGTCGCGTCGCTCAATCCGGAAGATGTTAGTGTGCGCAATAATTTCTGAGTGCAGCACTTCCGGCTTGGTGCGTAGTGTTTTCTTTTGAAGGGGTTTTTTGCTCATGGTGAGCCCTTTCCCGTTTTTGAGGTGCGTGTTGGCTGATAGACCTATTGTGATTGAGGTATTGATTATACGCTCTTTTCATTCCACAGCATCGTAGAATTTCTTGCAACAGACCTGTTATTGCGCATCATTCTGCCTGGTTTAAAGGTGTCAGCTTTCGCCTGAAAGTATCTGTTTTTGGTGGTGCTGCAGAATAAATACGATACACACTTAACACTTGAATCCTGGTTACCTGCGGGTAATCGGTATATGCCAAATGAGCATTAATTTATTTTCATGTGAGTGCCATAGTAGCTGTTGCATAGTGTGATAGCACGAAAAAAACTGAAAAATGTTTTTATGGCGTTGCTTAAAATGCCAAAAGAGTCTATAAAACAGGGCAAATCGATGAAGGTCGGTTTGTTAACAGTATTGCTCGGCCGTAAACCGGATTCTGTTCATCAAAAAATTAATCATACTCAAGTAATTACCCAACCGGGAGAGTGAAAATGGTAAAGAAGAAGGCAGTAAAGAAAAAAACCGCGAAAAAGAAAACCGCAAAAAAGGCAGCGCCTGCAAAGCGCGTGGCTGCAATTAAAGAACCCATGACAAAAACCGCATTGTTCGCCAATATTGCGGAGGTCACTGAACTCTCCAAGAAAGATGTCGTCAAGGTGTTTGAGGCTTTGTCCGATGTTATCAATGGCCACATCAAAAAGAATGCTGTTGGCACATTTACCCTGCCAGGTCTCCTCAAGATAAAAACGGTACGCAAACCTGCGACCAAAAAACGCAAGGGTGTTAATCCTTTCACTGGCGAAGATACCATCTTCAAAGCCAAGCCAGCACGCACAGTGGTTAAGGTTTTACCTCTGAAGAAGATGAAAGATATGACCGGCTAAACGTATTTTTATTATCGTTGGAAAAGTGATTGAATAGTGGGGGCCATTGGCTCCCACTTTTTTTTGTCTGATGATTTTTAGGTTGGGGTTAACGTATCAATGGGCCAGCGGGGTTGTGCGCTAAAATGTTTGTCTTGTTTTTGTCCTGCTGCCAGCCGCAATGAGCCTGCGAAGGCGATCATTGCACCGTTATCAGTACAGAATGCCGGGCGGGGATAAAAAATCCCGAAGCCTTCTTTTTTTGCGAGCCGGGAAAGTCGTTCCCGCAAGGTGTGATTGGCGCTGACGCCACCGGCAATGACCAGCCGCGTTAACCCGGTCTGTTGCAGCGCACGTTTGCATTTGATGGCAAAGGTCTCTGCTACAGCGTCTTCAAAGGCGCGAGCGATATCGGCATGAGTTTGCTGCGGGTCTATGTTGCCCGCAGTGTTAGCGCGTAATGTGGTGATGGCAAAGGTCTTGAGTCCACTGAAACTGAAATCGAGCCCGGGACGGTTGGTCATGGGTCGAGGAAAATGGAAGCGCTTCGGGTTGCCTTGTTTTGCCAGCTTCGCCAGAGCAGGGCCGCCGGGGTAATCCAATCCCAGCAGTTTGGCCGTTTTGTCGAAGGCCTCTCCGGCAGCATCGTCAAGGGTCTCGCCGAGAATGGTGTACTGTCCCACGCCGTTTACCTCCACCAGCAAGGTGTGTCCACCGGAGACCAGCAGGGCGACAAAGGGAAATGCAGGTGGATTTTCTTCCAGCAGCGGAGCCAGCAGGTGCCCTTCCATGTGATGTACAGCCACGGCCGGTACATCCCAGGCCCAGGCCAGGCTGCGACCGATACTGGTGCCTACTAATAGTGCGCCCACCAGCCCTGGTCCAGCGGTATAAGCGACACCCGTGATGTCTTGTTTGTTGCGGCCTGCATCGTTGAGCACCTGTTGAATCAACGGCAGTGTTTTACGTACATGGTCGCGAGAGGCCAGTTCCGGCACCACGCCACCGTAATCAGCATGGAGTTCAATCTGACTGTAAAGTGCATCGGCGAGCAGGCCGTGTTCATTATGGTAGAGCGCGATGCCGGTTTCGTCGCAGGAAGTTTCGATGCCTAAAGTCAGAGATGGGGTTTGATAAGACACTTTTCTGTGCTCTGTGGAGAGTTTTTGGTCGGATACTTTGCATTTGTGTGCGTAAATGACTAGAATTCCCGGCTCGCTGCGTTGGCTGGGTCTCCATGTCCTGTGGCACCGCAAAGTATAAAGAAAAAATGTATCGCAAAGTATGTTTACTGTAAAAGGATTGGAAAACCAATGCCGAATGTTCGTGTAAGAGAAAATGAGCCCTTTGATATTGCGCTGCGCCGTTTCAAGCGCTCTTGTGAAAAAGCCGGGGTGCTCACCGAAGTGCGTCGTCGTGAATTTTACGAAAAGCCCACCCAGGCCCGTCAGCGTAAAATGGCTGCTGCGGTTAAGCGCCAGCTGAAAAAGACTTCCCGGGATATCACGCGCCGCAAGCGTCTCTACTGATTCCCGATGTTTGCTCCCTGCTGATTACAGCAGAGAGTGAAGATTCCTTATCTGTTTTTTTCCACTGCTCAGGTGATCTCATGACGGATTCAGCGCTCAAGCAAAGATTGACTGAAGACATGAAAGCCGCGATGCGCAGCAAAGACAAGCCACGCCTGGGCGTGGTGCGCCTGGTGCTGGCCGCCATTAAGCAACGCGAAGTTGATGAACGTATCGATCTGGATGATACGCAGGTACTGGCAGTGCTGGATAAAATGGTCAAGCAGCGTCGTGATTCGGTAAAACAGTTCGAAGATGCAGGGCGTCAGGAGCTGGCTGAGCAGGAAAGCTATGAGATCAGCGTCTTGCAGGAATATCTGCCCGCTGCACTGGACGAAGCCGAACTTGATGCGTTGATTGCTGCTGCTATGGACAGCGCTGGCGCTGAATCCATGAAAGACATGGGCAAAGTGATGGCCGTACTTAAACCCCAGGTGCAGGGGCGGGCGGATATGGGTGCGGTTAGTCAGAAAATTAAACAGCGACTGGCCGGGTAGCGCAATAGAGAGTAGTGCCCGAGGAATTAGTGGCCTGATTGTCAGGAAAAGCCGGACACTGGGTGCTCATTTCTGACTGCTTCTGTTTGTTCACACGAATTTTTCGGGCTTATCATGCTGCCCCGAAAGCCCGGGCGTTATAGAATCCTCCCATGTCCGGTCGTATCCCCACTTCTTTTATTGACGAACTGCTAGTGCGCGTGGACATTGTTGATGTTATCGACAGTCGTGTGCAGCTGAAAAAGACGGGTCGTGAATATCAAGCCTGTTGTCCCTTCCATAACGAAAAAACGCCCTCGTTTACGGTTAGTCCCGATAAACAGTTCTATCACTGCTTCGGTTGTGGTGCGCATGGCTCGGCGCTGGGTTTTCTCATGGAATACGAGCACCTGGATTTTGTGGAAGCTGTGGAGGAACTGGCTTCCGGGGCAGGCATGGAAGTGCCGCGCGAAAAGGGCCAGGTTTTCAGCGGGCAAAGCCATCATGACCTCTATGATGTAATGGAAAAGGCCACACAATTTTATCGTCAGCAGCTGAAACAACATGAACAGGCCTCGCGTGCCACGGAATATCTCAAAGGCCGTGGTCTCACCGGTGAAGTGGCCGCTGTGTTTGAACTGGGTTTTGCACCCCCGGGCTGGAACAATCTTGGCGTTTGCTTGCTGGCCCAGGGTGTAAGCGAAGCACAACTGGTACAGGCCGGGCTGATCGTGAAAAAAGACAGCGGCGGTTATTACGACCGGTTCCGTGAGCGCATTATGTTTCCAATCCGTGACCGTCGTGGCCGGGTGGTGGCTTTTGGTGGCAGGCAGCTGGGCAGTGATGACGGCCCCAAATATCTTAACTCCGCAGAAACGGCGATTTTTCATAAAGGTCGCGAGCTTTATGGCCTGTTTCAGGCCCGCAAGGCGGAACGCAAACTTGAGCGACTGCTGGTGGTGGAAGGTTACATGGATGTGGTGGCGCTGGCGCAATTCGGCGTGCGTAATGCAGTGGCCACGTTAGGTACGGCCACCACACATGACCACCTGGAGCGCCTGTTCCGGGTGGTGCCGCAAATTGTATTTTGTTTTGATGGTGACCGCGCCGGACGGCAGGCGGCGTGGCGCGCGATGGAAAATGCGTTGCCAATATTGAGTGAGGGACGACAAATTCTGTTTATGTTTCTGCCGGATGGCGAAGACCCGGACACGTTGGTGCGGAAAGAGGGCAAGGATGGATTCGAGGTGCGGGTCACAGACGCCACCTCATTTTCCGACTATTTTTTTGGCGAGTTAAGTGCGGCTGTTGATATGGCGAGTATCGATGGTCGGGCCCGGTTGGTGGAACAGGCGCGACCATTGCTGGAAAAGCTGCCGAAAGGTGTATTTCGGCACATGATGGCTGCACGTTTAGCGGAAATCGCTAAAGTTGATGTTTCAGCCCTTGGAGGGTTGATGACCGCAAGGCGTTCTCCACCACGGGCTCCGGTTCGAGCGGTGCCTGTTAAAGGAGTGCCTTCTCTCATGCGTACCGTCATCCAGCTATTATTGCACCGGCCAGCATTTATTCTGTGCGTAGATGACTGGTCAGTATTGCAAGGACTGGAACAGCCTGGCCTGCCATTATTGCAGAGACTGGTTGAATTGTTGCAACAGAACCCACAACTTAGTTGCGGGGCTATTGTCGAACATTGGCGTGCCCAGGGACAGAATGAAGAAGCCGGGCACCTTGCCCGGTTGGCGAGGCAGCCGTTAATGCTGCCGGAAGACGGACTGGAAACAGAGTTTATTGCAGCGGTCGAAAAACTGGCCATGCTGCGGGATGAGCAGCGCTGGGAATATCTGGAATCGAAGATACAGCTGGGTTCGGCCAGTGATGCCGAAAAAAGCGAATATTTTGCGCTAAGCTCCAGAAGCCGCCAGCGGTAAATTGAATATTAAATATACACTATCACCATGTGATCGAAACTGGTCGCCAAAGCTCGGAAAAGTCGGTTATAATGGTCGGCTATTTTGGGTCGGTGTTGGGAGTTGGTCAATTACATGTCTATGAATGCAGAGCAACAATCGCAATTAAAACTGTTGATCGCGAAGGGTAAGGAACAGGGCTACCTGACATATCGGGAAGTCAATGACCACCTGCCTAGCGGTATTGTCGAGACGGATCAGATTGAAGACATCGTTCGCATGATCAACGATATGGGTATCGTTGTGCATGAAGTGGCGCCAGACAAAGACAGTATTGTGCTGTCTGAAGATGGCGTGTCCACTGATGAAGATGCAGCCGAAGAAGCTGCTGCCGCACTGGCTAAAATTGACAGTGATTTTGGTCGTACCACTGACCCCGTGCGCATGTACATGCGTGAAATGGGCACGGTGGAGCTGCTGACCCGCGAGGGTGAAATTGTCATCGCCAAACGTATCGAAGATGGTATTAATCAGGTGATGAATGCCCTGTCACACTATCCCGGTACTATTCGTGCGGTGTTGGACATTTCCGAAAAAGTGGAAGCGGGTGAAACTCGTCTTACCGATTTGCTTTCCGGTTTTGTGTCGGAAGACGATGAAATCCCTGCGCCAGCGCCCGCACCCGCGGCAAATAAAAATGACAAGACATCTGAGGATGGCAAGTCTGATGATGATGAGGAGGCTGTAGACACCGGCCCTGATCCTGAGGAGGTCAAAGAGCGTTTTGCCTCCATCAAAAAATTGTTTGTACGCCACAATAAGGCTGCGGAAAAATATGGCCGTGCAGATGAACGGTGTACAAAAATTTATACCCAGATGGTCAGTGAGCTGGCGGAAATCAAACTGGTGGCCAAAGTATCAGAAATGCTGGTGTCCAATGTGCGCGAAATCGTGAACAATGTGCGCGCCCACGAACGAGTGATCATGGATATTTGTGTCGGCAAAGCCCGTATGCCGCGCAAGGATTTCATCACCTCTTTTCCTGATAACGAAACTGACCTGGACTGGCTGCAAAGACAGATTGATGCCAAAGAAAGTTATTCTGCGGTGCTTGCGGATTATGCGGATGAAATTCGCCGCGCCCAAAACAAATTGGTGGCCTTGCAGGAAGAGGCTGGTATCTCCATTGGCGAGATCAAAGAAATTAATCGCAAAATGTCCATTGGTGAAGCCAAGGCCCGGCGTGCCAAAAAGGAAATGGTGGAAGCCAACCTGCGTCTGGTGATTTCCATCGCCAAAAAATACACCAATCGGGGTTTGCAGTTTCTCGACCTGATTCAAGAAGGCAACATTGGTTTGATGAAAGCCGTGGACAAGTTTGAATATCGTCGTGGTTATAAATTTTCGACTTATGCCACCTGGTGGATTCGTCAGGCCATCACCCGTTCCATCGCGGATCAGGCTCGTACTATTCGTATTCCCGTGCATATGATCGAGACCATCAACAAACTCAATCGCATTGCGCGACAAATGTTGCAGGAAATGGGGCGTGAACCCACGCCGGAAGAATTGTCAGAACGCATGGAAATGCCGGAAGACAAAGTACGTAAAGTGCTGAAGATTGCCAAAGAACCTATTTCCATGGAAACCCCCATTGGTGATGATGAAGATTCACGCCTGGGTGACTTTATTGAAGATGCCAACCTGCTGTCACCCGTGAATTCGGCTACCTTCGAGGGGTTGCGTGAAGCCACGCTGGATGTGCTGGACGGTCTTACTGCCCGCGAAGCCAAAGTGTTGCGCATGCGTTTTGGCATTGACATGAATACCGACCACACACTGGAAGAAGTCGGTAAGCAGTTTGATGTGACGCGTGAACGTATTCGTCAAATCGAAGCCAAGGCGCTGCGCAAGCTGCGCCATCCCAGCCGTTCGGACAACCTGCGCAGCTTTATTGACGCAGAAAAAACCGAACAGTCTTCCTCGGGGTCTTAGTCAGCGGTCTTTACCAGTCCCGCAGTTTTCCTGATTGCGGGCAAGATGTTAAAATTTTCCACGTTTGGGCCTGTAGCTCAGTTGGTTAGAGCAGGGGACTCATAATCCCTTGGTCGTAGGTTCAAGTCCTACCGGGCCCACCATATAAAACAATGAATTTCTATACAATTATTGACAGCTAAAAATGTTGGGCGTAAGGTCTCGACCCACTATTTTCAATTCTATTTAAACAGGAGGTCATTAGTGTTAAAAATTCCAACATTCAAGAGCCTCGTGTCCCTTACCGCCCGGTAAATTTATCCGGTCTGTACGGGCCGGGCTCCTGCAAAGTAACAGCTTGTTTATGTTTAATTGTCGGCACTTGTCGATGTGCTGGATTATTGTGTCCAGCACAGTTGTTCAATTGCGCTAAACAGTGTCTATAAACGAAAGGAGAAAATAATGATAAGGCCAAGAAACCGGGTTGCCTGCTCGCCGTTAATGCGTAAAGGCGGAGCCCATGTTAAATCGAAAACCGGGCAACGTGTGCGCGCCCGGCTTGATTTGGATAACGCGCTTTGTGAATGGTATGAAGAGAATGAATCAGACATCAACAAAAAAGAGAAAACAGACGGGGAGCCAATGGCTCCCCGCAGTTTATACGGCAGTTTCATAAAACCCCATACTTTTAGCCGGTGGAGTATTCGCTGGAGCTGGAAGTGCTGGAGAAAGTGTCGGGCAAGGTTGACAAGTTGGCTGACCTTGCCATTTGTTTTCCCGGCGGCTTTTTAAGCAGCGGGTGCGTCAGGAATAATCAGGTCAGTATATTCCCGGGTTGTGAGGTGTTAAATGTTATAAGTGCTTGGTTGTGATAGTGTAATACAATATACAGGGGTGCTGATATGAATGGTTATCCACTCATTCTCAAACTGGATAAGGCAGGCAATCCATTGAAGTGGATTGACTATGAGGCAGCGATTAATCTCTATGCCAAAGACTTGGTTATCACTTCTTTGGGTGATGAGAGTATGGTCTTTCATGGTGGCGTGAATGCGGTTTCGCGCACGGGCTCAAAGATTGTGGTTGGCTCAATCCTGTTAACAACAGCCCGGGTGAATAATCGTAAATGGGTAGCGGGCGTTGTACATCCACTGACCAACCGTACACTGTTTCGTCGTGATGGCATGTTGTGTCTGTATTGCGGTGAGTCTTTCGCGGAACGGAATTTAACGCGCGATCATGTTGTGCCCACCAGCCGAGGTGGCAGTGACTCATGGACGAATGTTGTTACAGCCTGTGTACGTTGTAATAATCGTAAAGGTAATTCCCTGCTGGAGGACATTGACATGAAGTTGCAAGCCGTGCCATTTGCACCTAACTATGCCGAGTGGATGGTGTTGTCTAATCGTCGCATCATGGGGGACCAGATGCAGTTTTTGAAGGCCCGTTGCCCAAAGGGCAGTCGGTTGTGGCGTTAGCGGTGTTGTGCCGGATGTCTTGATGGGCTTTTTTGGAAGCGGGTTATTTTATCGCCCCATGCACACGTTTGTTGCGTAGCCATTTGAGCAGTGGCTGCCATTGCTCGATATCCTGTGCTACCAAAGACGGCGTCAGTTCAAAAATGCCTAACCCCTGTTCTTCAGCGTGAATATAGTTTTGTGTGTCACGCAGGGTAGCAATGAAAGGGATTTTCAGGCTCTTCAGAAATTTTTCCAACTTGTGATAAACCAGTGTGTTTTCCCGCACACGGTTGGCGATGACTGCCAGCTTGGTCTGTTTTCGCGAGACTTTGCCGACTAACAATAAATCACGGATGAAATGTGATGCGGCTCGAATGTCGATGGGGGAAGGTAATACCGGGATGAGGATAGTGTCGGCGCGCTTCACCATGGCGGTGAGGTTTTTGCCACTGATGCCTGCGGGTACATCATAAATGGCCACATCAATGTTGCGAGGAATACGCATGCCCTGCTCAGTGCCATCGATACCAAGAATTTCCCAGTCATCTTCCGAACGAACGGATAGCCATTCCAGGCCGGATTTTTGCGGATCAAAGTCCACTAGAGCGACAGCCTTGCCCTCAGTGGCGTAGTGGCTGGCAAGATTGCTGGCCAGTGTACTTTTGCCGCAACCGCCTTTGGCGTTCAATAACATAATGCTGCGCATGATCGCTTCCTTTTTATCGGTCTGTATTTATCGGGCTGCCATTAGCCGCTGGTCGATTATCCTAAATCAATCCGTTGAGCTGTAGCGAGAGCGGCTCAACAGATTAATTTAGGATTATAGTGGCAGACCGGTAAAAAAGTCGCGGGTATTATGGCGTGTTGTCATCATTGGGTGGATCGTCAATTTCCAGTGATTTCCATATGTTATCGACTTTTTCTTTCACTTCTTCAGTCATTTGAATGGGCTCCCCCCATTCACGACGGGTTTCACCGGGCCACTTGTTAGTGGCATCAAAACCCATTTTTGAGCCTAGCCCGCTCACTGGAGAGGCAAAGTCCAGATAGTCGATGGGTGTGTTTTCGATGATGGTGGTGTCGCGTGCGGGATCCATGCGCGTGGTCATCGCCCAGATCACATCCTCCCAGTTGCGGATATCCACGTCGTCATCGCATACCACTACGAATTTGGTGTACATAAACTGGCGTAAAAATGACCATACCCCCAGCATCACGCGCTTGGCATGGCCGGGGTACTGTTTTTTCATACTTACGCAAGCCCAGCGATAGGAGCAGCCCTCGGGCGGCAGATAAAAATCCATGATTTCCGGAAATTGTTTTTGCAAAATGGGTACAAAAACCTCGTTCAATGCTACGCCTAATACGGCAGGCTCATCCGGTGGACGGCCCGTATAAGTGCTGTGATAAATGGGCTTGCGGCGATGGGTGATACGCTCAATGGTGAATACCGGGAATTTATCCACCTCGTTGTAATAACCCGTGTGGTCGCCAAAGGGACCCTCGTCGGCGACGACACCTTCTTCCAGATAACCCTCCAGCACAAACTCGGCAGAGGCAGGCACCTGCAACCCGGAATTGCCGCACTGCACCACTTCGGTTTTGGAGCCACGAAGCAGGCCAGCGAAACCGTATTCGGACAGGGCATCCGGCACCGGGGTCACCGCCGCGAGGATGGTTGCCGGGTCCGCGCCCAAGGCCACAGCAATGGGGAAACGCTCGCCAGGGTGTGTCACGCACCAGTCGCGAAAGTCCAGCGCGCCACCACGATGGGCCAGCCAGCGCATGATCACCTGATTTTTACCGATGACCTGCTGACGGTAAATACCTAAATTTTGTCTGTTTTTATCCGGGCCTTTGGTAACCACCAGCCCCCAGGTAATCAATGGCCCCGCGTCCCCGGGCCAGCAGGTCTGGATGGGCAGTTTGCCTAAATCGACATCATCGCCTTCGATGATGATGTCCTGACAAGGGGCTTTTTTCACCACTTTGGGTGCCATGTTCAGCACCTGTTTGAACACCGGCAGTTTGTCCCACGCATCCTTCATGCCCTTGGGCGGCTCTGGCTCTTTCAGAAAGGCCAGCAGCTTGCCCACTTCACGTAATGCCTCCACGGATTCCTCGCCCATGCCCAGGGCCACACGCTCCGGGGTGCCAAACAGATTGCCCAGTACAGGAATATCTGAGCCCAGGACATTTTCAAACAGCAGCGCTGGGCCGCGTGCGCGCAAAGTGCGATCACAGATTTCGGTCATCTCCAGGTTAGGGTCCACTACCTGACTGATGCGTTTCAGCAGGCCACGTTTTTCCAGCTGGGTAATAAAGTCGCGCAAATCCTGGTATTTCATAGTTTTTTGTTTTTAACAGGGGAATGATAATCCCCTGCCCTCAAGCCGTGTTGTTGTTTTCACTTCACCTCACCTCTCCTTGAGGGCATAGCCACCAGGCTAAACCGGGTAGGGTGGAACCGCTACGCTTGTTCCACTCTACGGTTTTACTCTGTATTGAATAGCTTTCGCCAGTGGAGCGTTCACAGAGATTATCAGCATACCAGAAAGCAGGATTATGACGCCTTGACCGAACCTGTGTCAGGGACATCATTGAACAGAACCGCCGTCTCCTGCCAAACGTCGTCAGCAAAGCCACTGCCTGCTTCGGCGTAAAGGTTAACTGCATAATCCACACCAGCCTGTTTCAGGCGCTCGACTTCGTCATCGTATTTGGCAATGGCTGCAATGCGGCCTGGATAGTCAAGCTTGCGAATTTGTCGTACGGCAGCGAGATTCTCGTGATGACTGGGCATGGCCAGCAGGATCAGTTTCAGTATGTTTTTATCCAGGTTCATGCGCTCCCAAAATTCCGGATCAGTAGCACTGCCCGCGATAACGCGGCGACCGGCAGAGAGGTGATCCTGTGCTGTCTGGTCATCCTGATCAATGCCCAGCACAACATTGCCAAGACGGGCGCGCATGCATTCGTAGGCACCGCTACCCACCCGGCCCATGCCAAGAATCATCACCGCAGTATCACCGGGTTTGATATCGGCCTCCTCAGGGATGCGGGGCCGGGTTTCGGCGCGCAATAATTTTTCACGATAGCGGCTGTAGAGGCGGTTTGCAGCCGTATTCAGTGGCGCAGCAAGAATGAACGAAAGGGCCAGGGCGATGGCAATGATCGCCAGCCAGTCATTGCCGAGCCAGCCACTGGACACCGCAATAGCAGCGACGATGAGGCCAAACTCACTATAATTGGCCAGACTGAGGCTGCCCAGAAAGGCCGTGCGGGCCCGCAGCCGGAAGCGTGAAAACAGCCAGAAAAACAGACCGGTCTTTAGCGGCAACAGCAGTACCAGCAGAAGGGCAATACCCACGGTCTGTGCTGTGAGACCACCAGCAAGGCCGATGGTGAGGAAAAAGCCCACCAGAAAAAGATCCTTGAAACTCAACAAATGACGAGCCAGTTCCTCTGATTTGGGATGCGTTGCCAGCAACAGACCAAGAATAAGCGCGCCGAGATCACCCTTTATGCCCACCATTTCAAATACCGTTGCACCGCCCAAAGCCAGGCTGAGTCCGAACAAAACCAGCAGCTCACCATGACCGGCTTTTTCCATGGCCAGCGTAAGCAAAGGGCGTAGCGGGATCAGCCCCAACAGCAGCAGAGCCCAGGGCGTGGGGATCTTGTCAACGGAAAGCGCCAGAAATACCACAGCAATAATGTCCTGCACAATCAGTACGCCAATGGCGATACGACCATACAAGGCAGAGATGTCACCAGAGTCTTCCAGTACCTTGACCGCAAATACCGTGCTGGAAAAACTCAGGGCGAAAGTGGCCAGCAGAATACTGGTGAATTCAAGCTGGCTGAAAAACATCAGCCCGGCAAGGCCCAGGGCATAAAACCCGATGGAAGCGAACAGCACAATAGCGACCATGTGCAACGAAGCCACAGCCCAGACCTGCGGCATCAGCAAATTGCGCAGGCGCAGCTTGAGACCGATGATAAACAGCAGCAGAGTAATACCCAATTGCGCAAACAGATCAAGGCCGGGTGTGCTGCGCATGCCCAATGCAAACAGCAAAAAACCAGTGACGAGATAACCCACCATAGGTGGCAGGCCCGCCTGTCTGGCTCCCAGGCCGAGCAAAAAAGCAGCAGTAATGGCGAGGATTTCGGTCATGGAACTTTCAAACCTCAGAAAATTCGGCAACCACCGGAGCGTGGTCCGAAGGTCGTTCCAGCTTGCGGGGCTCCTTGTCCACATAGCTGGCTGTGCAACGCTGGCTCATGGCGGGGCTGGAAAGCAGCAAATCAATACGCATGCCGTGGTTGCGACGGAAACCAGCCGCACGATAATCCCACCAGCTATAGGTCTTTTCATCCTGCTCAAACAGGCGAAAAGTATCTGTTAATCCCATATCAATGAGCCGCTGAAAGGCGGCCCGCTCCGGCGGGCTGACGAGAATTTTATCTTTCCATCCCTCAGGATCCCATAAATCACGGTCATCGGGTGCGATATTAAAATCACCCACCACCACAAATTTTTCATGTGCCGCCAACTGGTCTTCGATATATTTCTCCAAAGCGGCCAGCCAGCCCAGCTTGTACTCGTATTTTTCCGAACCCACCTCTGAGCCATTCGGCACATACAGATTCAAAAAGCGGACATCGCCGCTGTTGGTGTGTACCGTTGCGCCCAGCACACGCCGTTGTGGATCATCCAGCCCCGGCAAATCAGTAATAACGTCGGAAGCTTCCGCCTTGCTCAGCAGTGCCACCCCGTTATAGGTTTTTTGTCCTGCAAAAGCGACGTGATAACCCGCTGCCCGAATATCCTCCAGTGGAAAATTATCATCAATGGTTTTGGTTTCTTGCAGGCCGAGAATATCCGGCTGATGTTCAGCCAGCCAGTCCAGCACATGGGGCAGGCGGACTTTCAGAGAATTAACGTTCCAGGAAGCGAGTTTCATTATGTATTCCAGATTGTATGCGTGAGGAAAACCAGTACAAGTTGTTTGCCAAACCGGGAATGATAACGTAGGTCGCCTTCGTAGTTGGAAAATATTTAACCCGGCCTTTGCCAGTAGTTGTACTTGCAGGGTTGAGGTTTACCATCAGACACGGTTTAAATTCCGCGAAACGCTGTGCTCTGGCTGGCAGAGTACAGCGGGCTACCCAGACAAAACTATACCTGAAGAACTTACCACTGCATTGCCACCTCGATTCAACACATGGGTGTAGATTTGAGTGGCGCGTGCATCCTGATAACCAGGCTGCTTCTGCATTGTGCGGATATCCATACCCCGTTCCAGTAAAAAATTCATCATTTCTGAAGTCTTGCAATACTTCAGTAGGAATGTTATCCCCAATGCAAGTAGGGGAAGAGCCAGGAATAGTGTCCAGTTTTTCTGTTTCGGATGTTTGTTTTCCATTGATGTCGTCAACCCATACACCAGAATCAACAAAAATCACTTATTAGTCTTCATGTCATTTAAAATATCTTCCCATTTCAATTTACCTCGGAAGCTCGAATTGTGTCAGCTGGGATATTGAATGTGGAGTTAACATCGGGAAAATATTCCGCTTGAAATTTCAGTCCTGTAAAGTGGCTGTATAAAAAAACAGCATTTTTAGAGGAGGAGAAGTGGTGGCATGGTTTCGCCAGATTATTCCTGGCCTTTTCTGTGTTGGTTTCAGATACAGACGTTGTTTGTCATTGGTTTGAAGGTGTTGGCATCTTTAGACTATGCTTCATTTGTTCGAACGAAACCGGAGGTGATTTATGGTTGGCAAAAAGAACATTGTATTCGGATTTTTGTTTCTGGCAAGCACGGCGGCGCTGGGACCATTGATGGTGTTGAAATATGACGATTGGGGTGTGGCTAACGCCGAGAAGCAACAGGTGGTGGGTAAATTACAGGAACTCAGAGCCAGTGATTATGAGGAAGACCCCGAGACATTGGAGGATCTGAACGCCAAGCAATTGGCTGTTGCCAATGCTGAGGCGATTGTCAGTATGAACAAGGTGGCTGCCTACGAGTTTGGTATTGATTTCATCAAGGGTGGCCCGCATGCCCATGGTAATCTTGAGGCTTTGTTGAATATCGTGGTGGGTGTAGTACTGTGTTTTATTGCTGCGCCGCTGATGTTGAAACAGGCAGTGAGCTGGATGTTTATTGTCGGTACGTTGATGCATTCCGGTTTGCTGTATCTGGAGCGGGTGTTTATGCAGCAATGGGCAACTGTTTGGCTGGAGACCGCCATCGGCCCGGCGTTGATTTTGCTGGGGCTGGTGTTGATGGGGGCGATGGCATTTAAAGGTTTCAGGGGTGAGTGGGTACAGGACTGATGTGCTGATGTTAATTTACAGGTTCAAAAGGTTGATTCTATTGTCATGAGAGATCTTTATCCGAAAATCAAACCCTATGCCACGCATACGCTGGCGGTGGATGAGCTTCATCAGTTGTATGTGGAGGAGAGCGGTGAGCCGGAGGGTATTCCGGTGCTGTTTGTACATGGCGGGCCAGGGGCGGGTTGTTCGCCGTATCATCGTTGTTTTTTTAATCCGGAAAAATACCGCATTATTCTTTTTGACCAGCGTGGCAGTGGTCATTCCAGGCCGCATGCCACGCTGGAGAATAATACGACGCAACATCTGGTCGCGGATATTGAGGCGATTCGTGAGCATTTGGGTATCAAGAAGTGGTTGTTGTTCGGTGGTTCCTGGGGTTCGACGTTGAGTTTGGTGTATGCCGAAACCCATCGAGAGCGGGTGTTGGGGCTGATTTTGCGGGGTATCTTTTTGTGTCGGCCTCATGAGATAAAGTGGTTTTATCAGGAAGGTGCCAGCCATATTTTTCCGGATTATTGGGAGGAGTATCTTAAACCTGTTCCTGAAAATGAACGTGATGATATGGTGGCGGCCTATTATCAGCGGCTCACCAGTCGCAATGAACTGCAACGCATGTCTGCTGCCAAGGCGTGGTCAAAGTGGGAGGGACGTACGTCAACGCTGCATCCCAGCAAGACGGTGGTGGATCATTTCAGTAAGCCGCATAACGCGCTGAGTCTGGCGCGTATTGAGTGTCATTATTTTACGCATGACAGTTTTCTTGAACCTGATCAGATATTACGGGATGCCAACTATCTGGCGGATATCCCCGGTGTTATCGTGCAGGGTCGTTATGATGTGGTGTGCCCTATGCAGAGTGCCTGGGATTTGTATCATGCCTGGCCCAATGCGGTGATGCAGATTATTCCCGATGCCGGGCATTCGGCACTGGAGACGGGAATTATCGATGCACTGGTGCGTGCCACGGATGATTTTGCGCGACGCTTGTCATGACGGGTGAAAAATGATCGGTCTGTTGCAACGGGTCAGCGAGGCCAGCGTAACGGTTAATGGAGAGATAATTGGAGCCATTGAGCAGGGGTTGATGGTGCTGGTGGGGGTGGAGCGTGGCGATACCGAGGCTCAGGCTGATCGATTGTTGCAACGGTTGTTGGGGTATCGTGTGTTTGCCGATGCCGACGATAAAATGAATCTCAGTCTGAAAGCGGTGCAGGGCGGTTTATTGCTGGTTCCCCAGTTCACGTTAGCGGCGGATACGCGAAAAGGCGCACGGCCCGGCTTTAGTTGCGCCGCGAGCCCGGAACATGGACAGCAGCTGTTTGACTACTTTCTCGCACAGGCACAGCAGCAATATACAAACGTTGCCAGTGGTTGTTTTGGTGCAAATATGCAGGTGTCTCTTGTCAACGATGGTCCGGTGACGTTTTGGCTGCATGTTTGATCGCTTGCGTGCGTAGCCGGTTCAATTCTTTACCAATAGCAGCACCGGTAAATTCCTCGGTCAGTGCTTTGGCAGTGACAGCCGCTGCGGCATTGCGTGTACGGCGCAATATATCCGGTTGATCAAAATGGGCATTTTCAAATCCCGTGCGGCCTCGTGAGTCAGCTTCGCAGGCAAGAATAAACAGTTCGAAGCGTTCCGGACGACGAAAGGCATCCACAGCATTAAACAGTTTGAGCAGGGTGGCGGGTTTGAGTTCTGCGGCCCGGTGGTAGTGCAAGTGGTAGCGTGTCACCGCCACCGCTAATTCCCGATAACTTTTGGGTATACGTAAACGTTCGCACAGTGCTTCTACCAATGGTACGCCGCGTTCTTCATGGGCGATGTGTTTCGGCCACTGGTCTTTGGGGGTGGTGCCTTTACCAAGGTCGTGTACCAGTGCGGCGAAACGGACATGGGTGTCCGTTGACAGTCGTACCGCCTGTGTCAGTACCATCAGGGTATGTATGCCAGTGTCGATTTCCGGGTGATGTTTTTCCGGCTGGGGTACGCCGAACAGGCGTTCAATTTCCGGAAACAAAATAGCCAGTGCGCCACAGTCACGCAGCACCTCAAAAAAACGCGCCGGGTTTTTTTCGCCCAGTGCGCGTTGTGTCTCTGTCCACACCCGCTCGGCCACCAG
>Ga0256839_1000285_pt1 | contig 65053 bp, 64 predicted proteins | sample 354166metaG_FD_185968 | JGI IMG/M metagenome (GOLD analysis project Ga0256839, IMG submission 185968) | Hydrothermal vent microbial communities from Mid Atlantic Ridge, Atlantic Ocean - 354-166 | ecosystem: Environmental > Aquatic > Marine > Hydrothermal vents | place: Atlantic Ocean: Mid...
AGGCGCCCTCGCCCTCGCGGTAGAGGGTGTCGAGGGCGACGAGATCGGCGCGGGCGGCACGGGCGCGCTCCGCCGCGGGGCCCGCCGAGGCCGCCAGGGCCTCCAGCGTGGCCAGGGCGCCTGCGACGTCGCCGCGGCGGTAGCGGTCCTGGGCGGCTGCCACCGGATCGGCGGCGCGCGACGTGTGCGGGGGCTTGCGGCCGCGCACGGGACGCGGCCCGGAAGCCCGCGCCGGCACGGTCCTGCGCTTCGGCGCGACGGCTGCCGCGCCTTCGCCGGCGCCGGATGCGCCGGCGCGCGCCCCATTCCGGGCCACCCCGTCCGGCGGGGGAACGTCGGCGCGCTCCACCTGGACGTCCGCGGCGCCGGCCCGCGGCCCGGGGCCCCGCCCGGGCGCGGGCGGGACCGGCCCCGCGACGGCCTCCCCTGCGGCGGCCCCGGCGGGGGGCGCCTCGGCGGCAGGCCGCGCGCCGGCATGCGGCGCCGGACGCTGCGTTCCCTGCCACCACAGCGCGGCGGCGCCGGCGAGCAGGGCCGCGAGGACGATGGATGCGAGCACGGCCAGGCGGGCCGTGGGCCTCAGGCGCCGCGGGCCCGCCGCCCGCCGCGGAGCAGGCGCCGTGGAAGCGGGCGGCGGCGCGAGGTCGGCCCGCCGGCAACGGAAGCGCAGCCGCACCTCGCCGAGCGTGATCTCGTCGCCGTCGGCAAGGAGCGTCCGCGGCACGCGCTGGCCGTTGACCCGCACCCCGTTGAGGCTGCCGAGATCCTCGATGGCGAAGCCGCCGCCCACCCGCTCGATGCGGGCATGGCGGCGGGAGACGCTGCGGTCGCGCTCGCGCCAGTGGCAGCCCTCGCCCCGGCCCAGGAGGAAAGGCTCCGACCCTTCCAGGTCGAGGCGCCGCCCGTCGGGCGCCTCGAGCCAGGCCGCGAGACCGGGCACCTCGCCCGGCGTGAGGAGCCGCGTCGGCTCGCCCGCGAGCGGGGCGGACAGGGCCTCGGCCGCTTCCCGACCGGCGGCCTGGCCCAGCGCCACCGAGGCGGCGCCCAGGGGCGGCGTGGCCGCGCCCGCGGCCGGCGCCCCGGCGGCATGCGGCGGCGGCGGGAGCGCGTCCTGCATCCGCGCGGCCATCAGGCCTCCTCCTCGGCAGGGGTCCTGGCATGGCCGGGCGCGTCGCCGCCCGGCTGGAGCCAGCGGCGCAGCGTGCTGGCGACGCGGGCGTCGGGAGGCTCGGCGAGCCGCAGGAGCTCGCCCACCCGCAGCCCGGCCTGGTCGGCCCCGCCCGCCGGCAGCTCGAGGACGCAGCAGGCGCTTCGCGGCCCCGGCACCAGCCGGAAGGGCGGCACGTCGCGGCGGATCGCCCGCACCCGCAGGTGGCGGTCGAGGTGCACCACGTCGATGCGGTAGCGCATGCCGAAGGTGTGGACGCCGCGGCAGGGCCTGAGCAGCAGCCCCTCCCCCGCCTGCAGGCGCGGGGCGAGCAGCAGCCCCAGAAGGCGGGCGAGGAAGCGCTCGGCGAGCCGCACGCGGGGAACCCGCACGACCTCGCGCTCGTCCACGAGCTGCAGGATGCGCATGCTTCAGCCTCCTCCCAGCAGGGCGGCGAGGAGCCCGCTGCGTGCGAGCGCCCGCACCGCCGGCAGCATCAGGATCACGAAGGTGACCGGCATGAAGAAGCCGATCAGGGGCGCGAGCATCTTGACCGGCGCCCGCGCGGCGAGCTTCTCGGCGCGGAGGAAGCGCTCGGCGCGCTGCTGCTCGGCCTGCAGCACCAGGGCGCGGGCCATCTCGCCGCCGGTCTCCTCGGCCTGGAGCACCGCGCCCACGAAGCCCGCGACCGCGGGCACGTCCACGCGGCGCTCGAGCCGCTGCAGCGCCTCGCGCAGCACCATGCCCGCGCGCAGCTCGCGCAGCACGCGCCGCATCTCCTCGCGCACGGGCCCCTCGGGCAGGTGCGCGACGGCGCGCGCGAGCGCGCTCTGGAGGCTGAGGCCGGCGCGCATGGCGAGTGCGACCAGGTCGAGGAAGAAGGGGAAGTCCTTCTCGAAGCGGGCGCGGCGGCGCTGGATGCGGTCGCGCAGCCAGATGTCGGGGTAGAAGAAGCCCAGCGGCACGGCGAGCCAGGCGAGCGCGTAGACCGGCGCGCCCATGCCGAGGTGGACGAGGGCGGCGAGCGCGGCGGCGACGGCGGCGGTGAGCCGGCGCAGGGCGACCAGCTCCTCGGGGCGCAGGGCGTAGTCGAGGCCGGCGGCCTGCAGGCGCGCCTCGACGGCCTCGAGGCGGTCGCGGTCGGCGCGGGCGGCGACCGCCGGGGCCAGCCCACGCACCAGGGGCGCGAAGAGGCGGAAGAGCAGCGGCGGCGGCTCGCGCCAGGCCTCGGCCTCGGGGTCGGCGCGGCGGGGCCGGGGCACGAGCCGCGGCAGGGCGAGCGCGAGGCAGCCCGCGGAGAGGCCGGCGAGCAGCATCAGGGGCACGGGCGATGCGGCGAGGGGCTCAGACATCGATGCGCACGATCCTCCGAAGCATGAGCGCCCCGGCCACGTACATGAGCGCCAGCACGACCAGCACGGCCAGGCCGATGCGGGTGGTGTAGAGGACGGCCACGTCCTCGGGGCGGGTGAGGTGGAACCAGGCGGCGATGGCGAAGGGGAGCCCCGCCACCAGCCAGCCCTGCATGCGCCCCATGGCGGTGAGCGCGTCGATCTTGCCCTCCAGGCGGGCGGTTTCGCGCAGGGTCTCGGCGAGGGCGTCGAGCGTGTCGGCGAGGTTGCCGCCCACGGCGCGGGCGATGCCGATCGCGGCGTTCATGAGGTCGATCTCGCGTCGCCCGAGCCGGCGCGCCATGGCCTCGAGCGCCTCCTCGAGGGGGCGGCCCAGGCGGTACTCGGCCAGCACGAGGGCGATCTCCTGGGAGAGCGGCGCGGGGTGGCGCGCCGCGATCTGCTCGAGGCCGCGCAGGACGTTGCTGCCGCCGCGCAGGCTCCCGGCCAGCGCCGTGAGCGCGTCCGGTAGCTGGCGCACGATGCGGCGCGCCCGCCGCGCGCGCAGGCGGGCCACCACGAGGCGCGGCGCCACCAGCGCGGCGACGGCGGCCGCGAGCCCGGCCGCGGGTCCGGCCGCCCAGGCGGCGAGCGCCCCGAGGGCGAGCGCGGCGGCGGCGGTGAGCGCGAGCAGCAGGCGCGGGTCGAGATAGACGAAGGCCTCGCGCAGACCGCCCACCACCTGGCGGCGGAAGGCGGCCGAGTAGAGCGCGCCGCCGCGCAGGAGGAAGCGCGCCGCGGCCGCGAAGCCGAGCGCGCCGGCGAGCCCGCTCGCGAGCAGCAGCAGGGGGACGGCGCCCCCTTCCGCCACGCCGCTCACGCCGCGCCCTCCTCCGCCGCCTCGCCCGGCTCACGGAAGATGGAAAGGTCGAGCGCATGGCCGGCCGCGCGCGCCTCCTCGTAGAAGCGCGGGATGTGGCCGCAGGGGCGGAAGCGCCCCAGCACCTCGCCGTTCGGCCCCACGCCCGTGCGCCGGAACTCGAAGATGTCCTGCAGCAGGATCACGTCGCCCTCCATGCCGTCCACCTCGACGATGCGGGTGATGCGCCGGCGCCCGTCCTTGAAGCGCGCCTGGTGGATGATCACGTCGATGGCGGAGGCGATCTGCTCGCGCACGGCCCGGTGCGGCAGCTCCATGCCGGCCATCATGACCATCACCTCGAGGCGCGCGAGGAAGTCGCGCGGGGAGTTGGCGTGGCCGGTGGTGAGCGAGCCGTCGTGGCCGGTGTTCATGGCCTGGAGCATGTCGAGCGCCTCGCCGCCGCGGCACTCGCCCACCACGATGCGGTCGGGGCGCATGCGCAGCGCGTTGCGGACGAGGTCGCGGATGGTCACCCGCCCCTGCCCCTCCGCGTTGGGGGGGCGGGCCTCGAGGGAGACGACGTGGGACTGGTGCAGGCGCAGCTCGGCCGCATCCTCGATGGTGACGATACGCTCGTCCTCGGGGATGAAGTTGGAGAGCACGTTGAGGGTGGTGGTCTTGCCCGAGCCCGTGCCGCCGGAGACGGCGATGTTGCGCCGCAGCCGCACGCAGACCTCGAGGAAGCGCGCCATGGCGGGGCTGAGGGTGCCGTTGGCGACGAGGTCCTCGACGCCGAGGAGGCTGCGGCGGAAGCGGCGGATGGTCAGCACCGGGCCGCACAGGGCCAGCGGCGGGATGATGGCGTTGACGCGCGAGCCGTCGGGCAGGCGCGCGTCCACCATGGGCTGGGCCTCGTCGATGCGCCGGCCGAGCGGCGCGACGATGCGGTCGATGACGGCGCGCAGCGCCTCCTCGCCGCTGAAGCGCAGGCCCGTGGGCTCGATGCGGCCGCGACGCTCCACGTAGATGGCGCCCGGGCCGTTGACCATGATCTCGGTGACCTCGGGGTCGGCCATGAGCGGCTCGAGGGGGCCCAGCCCCACGGCCTCGGCCACCACCTCGGCCACCACACGCTCGCGCGCCGGTCCGGCGGCCAGCGCGGGCTCGATCTCGGGGAGGATGCGCTCGGCGGCCGCGCGCGCCTCGGCGCGCAGCGCCTCGGGCCGCATGCCCTCGAGCACGGCGCGTCGGCGCAGGTCGAGCTCCTCGACCAGCCGCGCGCGCAGGCGCCGCTTGATCGCGTCGTCCGGATGGCCCTGTCCGCCGGGACGCGGGCCGGTGCCCGCGGCCGGCGCGCGGGGCTCGGGACGCAGGCGCAGCGCGAGCCGGCCGGCGCGCAGCTCGGCCTCGCCCGCGAGGCGCCGCGCGCCGGCGAGGCGCTCGCCGTCGAGCCAGGTGCCGTTGGTGCTGCCGAGGTCCTCCACCAGCACGCCGCCGTCCTCGCCGGAGGCGACCTCCAGCGCCAGATGGCGGCGCGAGACGTGGGGGTCGCTCAGCACCACGTCGCAGTCGGGCGCCTTGCCGAGCACGTGGCGGCCGGGTCCGAGCCGGTGGGTGACCAGGCCGCCCTCGGGGTCGCGAATCTCCAGCGCGAGCATCGGCCCTCCCTCAGTCCATCAGCCGGAAGCGCACCGCCTGCAGCCCCGCCCGGTCGAGCTCGCGGTAGCGGCGGATGCCCTCGCGGTTGTGCGCGCTGCGGGCGTCGACGATGCGCGGCGTGAGCAGCACGAGCAGCTCGGTCTCGTCGTCGCGGAACCTGCGCGACTTGAACAGCTCGCCGAGGACCGGCAGGTGCCCCAGCCCCGGGAGCTTGGTCACCGCCTTGCTGCGGCTGTTCCTGAGCAGACCGGAGATCACGAGCGTCTGGCCACGGCCCAGGTTGACCTCGGTGGTCGTGCGCCGTGTGAGGAAGGCCGGGAAGTCGCCCTTGGTGTTCTGCTCGTCGATGTCGCTCACTTCCACAGTGAGCTGGGTGGCGACGTAGCCGGCTGGATCGACGTCCGGCTCCACGATGAGCCGGATGCCATACTGCTTGTAGACCACGTCCTGCAGCCCCAGCCCCGTGGTCACGACGATCGGCACCTCGCCGCCGGCAAGGAACTCGGCCTTGCCGCCGCTGCGGCAGACGAGCCGCGGGTTGGCGAGCTGACGGGCGTAGCCATGGGTCTCGAGCAGGCGCAGCCGGCTCTCGATGAGCGAATCCCAGCCGAAGAACGACTTCGTCGTCTCGTAGCCGAGCGGCGCGGTCACGCCGAAGGCGCCACCGGGAGGCGGGCGGAAGGCGGCGTTGCCCTGGAAGGTGCCGATGATGCCGAAACGCGGCCCGGCGTAGTCGCCAGCTACCCGGGCGCCGTTCCGCAGCCACTCGATACCGATCGTGCGCGACAGGTTGCGGCTGACCTCGAGCACCCGGGCGTCGAACTCGACCATGGCGCGCAGCGGGACGCGCGGCGGGGCGACCTCGTTCACCACCGTGCCCGCGTGCTCGCGCGCCAGCGTCTCGATGCGCGCGTGGTCCTCCTCGCGCAGGGCCGCGCCCTCGAGGATCACCTTGCCGCCGGCCACGCGCGCGCGCACGCCCTCGATGTCGCCGATGCGCGCGCGCACCTCCTCCAGCACGGCCTCCGGCGCGGGCGGCGTGACCTCGACGAGGTAGGCCGCCCGCTCCCTGCCCCGCACCCACACGCGCAGGTCCGTGAGGCCGGGCTTGCGGCCGATGAGGAGCACCTGGCCGGCGTCCTCGAGCACCTTGACGTCCAGCACGTGCCCGTCGCCCACGGCCACGCGGTCCACGCCGGGGTGGCGGAGCAGGCGCGTCTGCCCGGCGGGCAGGGCGATGCGGCCGGCATAGCGCGGCTGCGCCTGGCCGGGCGGCGCCGCGGCCGCGGCGGGCGGCGCGGCGGCCCGGACCGGCATGGCCAGCGCCGCGGCGAGCAGGCAGGCGGCCAGCGGGGCCGGGGCGCGCATCAGTCCATCCCTCCGCGAATGATCTCGACCTCCCCGCGGGCACGCACACGCGCGCGGCCGCCGAGCAGGGTCTCGCGCGTGACGGCGCCGAGGCGCAGCGGCGCGTCGTCGGCCGGGGCGCGCAGCATGGCCGTGAGCTTGCCGATCTCGCGCGCGTGCACGATGCGGGCGGCCTCCTCGGGGGTGACCAGCACGGTGATGGTGCGGTAGCCCTCGGGCTGCGCGTGGCCGTCGCCGGTGTCGGCGCCCGTGGCCGCCACCTGGACGTCGCGCAGCAGGGGCAGGGTGACGGGGCGGTCGCCGTCCTGGAGGGTGACGAGGAGGTCGATGCGGTCGCCGGGGCCGAGGAGCCCGGAGAAGGACGAGGTCTCGTCCACGGGGATCGTGAGCGCGCGCCGCCCCTCGCGCACCCGCGCCGAGAAGCCGCTGGCGCGGCTGCGCGAGAGATGGGCGTGCAGCACGGTCTCGCCGCGCCGGAGCGGAAACAGCAGGCGCCGGCCCTCGACCTCGGCGAAGGCCTCGGGGCGCATGGCGTCGTGGTGCACGAAGGTGGCGGGCACCTCGCGCACGGCGACGTTGCCCACGCCGAGCGGCGTGCCGGCGGGCAGGTCTTCGTTGGCCACGAGCACACGCACGGGCCGGCGCCCGGCGTCGAGGCGGGCGCGGTAGGCCTCGATCTCGCCGGCGACATAGCGCTCGGCGAGGAAGGCGGCCGCCGTGCCCGAGACCAGGGCGCCCGCCACGAGCAGGAGCGTGATGCGGCTCGTCCTCATCCTCGTCCTTCTCCCTCCACCTCAGGGCCTGGCGAGCAGCGTGAGGAAGCGGCCGAGGTGGCCGCCGAGCGCGTCCACCACGGCCGCGCCCGCCGCGACGGCACCGACGAGCGCGGCGGTCGCGACCAGGTAATGCGCCAGCGCCGCGCCCCGCGGGCGCGGGCGGCTGCGTGAGCGGTCCGTCTTCGCGTCCATGGCGTCCTCCCCCTCATCGCACGACATGGATCAGCGCGAGGCTCCCCCGCCGGTGCGGTGCGACGCTGACCTGGCAGAGGCTGCGGCCCCGCTGGAAGGCCTGCTGCACGGCGCCGCGCGCGCGCGCGAGCGAATGCGGCTGCACGGTCCAGCCCGCCCCGGCCAGCCGCGCGCGGATGCGCTCCAGGGTTGCCTCGGCCCCGTAGGGGCTCTGCAGGGTGAGCGACCAGGCCCGGCGCGGGCCGTCGAGGCTGTCGAGCCGGTGCAGCACGCGCAGGCCCGCCGGCAGCGGGATGCCGGGCGTCCGCCGGGGCCGCACCGCGTCCGGCCGCAGGCTGATCGTGAGCACGCCCTCGGCGCCGCGCGCGGTGTCGCGCACGCGCACCGTGCGGTAGTGGCGCCCGTCGCGGTGGCCGATCACGCGCCACGGGCCCTGCCGCTGGCGCACGACCTCGCCGCGGCCCAGGCGCGACCAGAGGCGCTCGTACCAGGCGAGCACCGCCTGGGCCGGGGCGTCGGTGCGGAACAGGCGCGCGCTCATGGGCAGCCCGTTCCAGGCCATGCGCTCGGCGATCCAGCGCGTCTCCATGCCGGGCATGACGCGCATCACCGGCAGCTCGACGGCGAGCGGGTCCTCGAGGGCGGGCGCGGCCCGAGCGGCGAGCGCCGCCAGCGCGAGCGCGAGGAGAAGGGATCCGCGAGGCCGGCGCGCGGGGCTCATTCCGTCACCTCGTAGCCTTCGGGCAGCGCCTGCGCCGGCACGGCCGGCTCGAGCGGCAGGGCGTCCCTCCCTTCCTTGTAGAGCGGGAAGGCGGCGATGACCTTCGCCGGCTTGACGAGCGTCTCGATCCGCTTCGCCAGCGTCGCCCGGCCCACGCGCCGGCGGAAGGCGGCCTCGCGCGCCGCCGACCAGGCGTCGCCCGCGACCGCGGCCCCCGCCTCGAGCGTGGCCCCGCCGAAGTCCGGCAGCTCCGGATGGGCCCGCAGGCCCACGCGCAGGCGCGATCCGGCGCGGCCCCGGGCGCCGAGCCCGAGCGGGCGGACGGGGAAAGGAACGCCGCCCCCGCGGGCGACGGCGTCCACCATCTTCCCCGCGAGGCCGCCGCCGCGAAGGCGCGTCTCGTCCAGGTCCTGCGCGGCGCGCGCGCCGGGGCTGCCCGCCACCACGTCGCGGCCTGCATGATCCAGCCACACGGGGCTCGCGGTCGGGCCCGCCGTGAGCGGCGCCGACGGATGGCCGAGGACGGCGGTCTCGACCAGGCGCCGGATCTCGCCGTCGCCGCGCACCGCCGGCCCCTCCCCGAGGCTCCAGTCGGAGGCCCGCTCGGCCCACACCGTCCGTTCCCACGCGACGGCGCGCGCGGCCTCGATCGTCTTGTGCTCGGCGTCGAGCCAGGCGCCCAGGAGCGGGACGAGAATCAGGAGCAGCACGAAGAGCCCGCCGGCCGCCACCAGCTCGGCCAGCGCCTGGCCCGCGCAGCCGCGCCGTCCCCGCCATGCGCCGCTCACGGGCCGGCCCTCCCCTTGCGGGCGTCCACGGGCTTCGCGCCGGGCGGCGGCCGCATCCCCTTCGTGTCCACGCAGGCGCCCTCCTCCACGCGCTCGGCGCGCATCTCGTAGGGCCTGTGCGAGGTGGCGCCGGCTCCCACCTGCTCGATGCGCATGACCAGCGCGACCTGCTGACCGCCCAGCTCGGTCATGCACATCCGGTGGCGCAGGCTGTATGATGCGTCTCCTGTGCTGCCGGCGAACCACCGGCACGGACGCCCCGCCACCGTGGACACATGCCCGGTCTCTTCGCTATCGAACATCCGGGACGGATCGAGGCCCATCGCGCCGATGGCGGCGAGCAGCTCCGGCGAGGCCGGGGGATAGCGCTTGACTTCCCCGCTCGCCCCGTAGAAGGCGACGCGCGAGCCGTCGGGCATCCGCCATTCCGTGTAGGACTGGGACACGAGCCGCACCTTGGGCCACATCGTGAAGCCCGAGCCCATCCATTCGATCCTGGTCGTGAGCGCCTCGAGACGCAGACGCTCGCGGCCCTCCATGAGGACGAGCTCCTGGGTGGCCGGGGTGGACTCGAGGGTCTTGAGGAGCTTCCGGTCCTTGAAGAGGAACGCCAGGAGGGTCTCCGTGGGGCTGAAGAGCACCGGCTGGGTGCCCGTGTAGGTCACGCGGACCGCCGTGCAGCGCACCTCGGCCCGCGCGGGCGCGAGGGCGGCCGCGGCGAGGGCCGCGAAGGCCAGGAGCAATACCCTGCGGGCCGCGCTCATCGGGCGAGCCTCACCTCCCAGAAGGGGTTGAACAGGTTGGCGTGCTCGCCCTTGCCCGGCAGGGCGAACAGCGCGCGGTCGGGCCGGCGGTGGTAGACCTGCGCCCGGGCGAGGGCGCGCAGCGGCGCCGGCGCCGCGCCCGGCACGAGCGCACCCGTCTGCAGGCGGCCCGAAGGCGGCCGCGATGCGAGCGCGCTCACCCACAGCCGCCGGTCGCCGGGACCGTCCCGGAGCGCGTGGTAGCCCGGCACGCCGGCATAGGCCGGATGCAGGCCGCGGGCCGAAGCCGAGCCCCGGGCGACCGTGCTCCAGCCCGACCAGCCCTTGAAGCACTTGTCCCACCTCCACCAGCTCACCTGCAGCTCGTCGCTCGCCCGCCAGTCCATCAGGTCGGCGCCGCCCTGCCGCGTGCGGCCCACCTTGCGCACCCGCACCACGAAGGGCACCTTGACCTTCCAGCCGCGCTCGCCCTCGATCCACCGGCGCGAGCGGTCGAGGGAGGCCCAGCTCAGGGCGGCGATCCGCCCCCCGTCGCCGGCCGGGCCGTAGCGGCGCACGAAGCCCGCGAGCCGCGCGCCCTCGGCCGCGAGCGAGGCCGAGATCACGGCGCCCTCGGGGCCCTCCTTCGCGAGCTTCGCGAGCTCGGCGGGGCGGTTGACGTCGATGGCCGGGTCGTGGCGCCGGGCGATCCCGCGCATGAGGCTGCGCAGGGTGAAGGGCTGCAGCGTGGCGCGGGATGCATACTGCGCCATCAGGTAGAGCCGGTTGAGGCCGTCCACGGCCAAGAGCGCCATGCTCGCCAGATACTTCGTCACCCCATAGCTTGCCGACACCACCTTGCGCGCCGTGCTGGTGGCGGCGTTGACGCCGGGGATCCAGGCCGTGAGGAAGGCGACCCTGTCCACCGAGTCGCGCACGTAGCCGAGCCAGGAGACGTAGCTGACCAGGTGGCCTGCGGCGACGTGGTTGGCCACCATGGCGCGGTTGGTGTAGGCCATGAAGTTGAGCTGGCGCGCGACCCACAGGCCGCCGCTCCAGGCGGCCGCGTCGGCGGCGTCCTGGAGCTGGGCGCGCTCGGCGGTGGCCTGGCCGACGTTGTACATCACGAGCGCGCCCGCAAGCCCCGCGCCCAGCAGCGCCAGCGCCAGCACGAGCACTTGCCCGCGCTGGAGGCGGCAGGCGGGCGGCGGGACCGGTCGGGCCGACGGGGCGCGTTCGGGCATGGCGCGAAACCCTGGCGACGTCCCTGTCACCTCGTACCCTCCCTGTGGAACCCTCCTTCTCCGGACCCCTACTGCGAGAAGTTCTGCAGGGTCTTCGCCGTGCCGGCGTCGGACTTGGCGTTGCCGGCCGAGGTCTGGGCCGCCGTGGTCTCCGTCTTGGCCGTGGAGGTGTCGCCGGCGAGCTTGAGGGCCATGGCCGCCATCTGGTGGCGGATCGCGTCGCCGAAGAAGCCGGCCACGGCCACGGTGGCGACGGCCACCAGCGCGGTGATGACGAGGTACTCGGACATGCCCTGGCCGCGGATGCGGCGGCGATGGGTGCTGGGCTGCTTCCGCATGGGGCTTCCTCCTCTGCTGCCTGCGGCGCGGTGCGGACCGCGCCTTCGTCCATACGGGACGCGAAAGCTACCCAAGGCGTGCCGATGGGCAATTCGAAATTTTTTATGCGCCACTCGAAAAACCGGTGTACCAGAAATGAGACACTCGGCCCCGATCACGCGATTCGAGGCATGTGCTGCGGAACCTCAACATCCATTTGCAACTCATTGCTGGAAAGCTTCTTTCAGCGCCACACCCCTGCCGCAGCCGAGCGCGACGTGACGTCAGGCGTCACTTTTTTCATGACGCTCAGCGTCAGTTTTGAAGGGCTTCGAAGCCACTGAGTGACGCCGCACGTCACCCCCTTTCGGCCCCCTCCCACGGGACGAGCCGACGAACGGCATTGCCGCGCGTGCCTGCGCGGTGCTACATAGCCGCGCGCGCAGCGACGGAGCGCCTGCCGCATGGATGGCACGAGAACCGTGATGGAACCTTTCCGCGCCGGCGCCTGGACGGCGCTCGCGCTCCTGGCCGCCGCGCTCGCCCTCCCGCCGGCCGGGCTCTGGCCCGCGGCGCCGCTCGCCTGGCTCGCCCTCCTGCACGCCCTCGCGGGCTGCGCCAGGCCCCTGCATGCGGCGGCGCTGGGCGCGCTCTTCTGTGGCGGGATCGCGGCGCACGCCTTCCTCGGCGCCCTGAGCTACGGACCCGCCGCCTACGCCGGCGGCGTGACGCTGCTCGCAGTGCTCGGTGCCGCCTTCGGCGCTTGGGCGGGCCGGGCGCTGACGATGCCCCACACCCCCCTGCGCGCAGCGCTCGCCGTGGCCGGCGCCTGGACGCTGCTCGAGCTCGTCGCGGTCCACGGATTCGGCGTCCCCTTCCTCGCCGCGGCGACGCTGGACGGCCTCGAGGCGCCGCCGACGCTGCTGCGCTGGGGCGGACCGCACGCGGTGGGCTTCGTGCTGGCGGCCCTGCCGGCCTGGGCCGTGGCGGGCCACCGCGCCCGTCGCGGCAGCGCCGCGACGCTCGCGGTCCTCGCGACCGGCGGCATCGCCCTGCTCCTCCTTCCGCCCGGCCCCTCCGTCCCGGAGGGCGCGGACGGCGGGGACCTGAAGGTGGCGGTCGTCCAGACGACGCTGCCGGGCTGGCGCTTCCGCGAGCCCGGCCTCGCCGGGGCGCGCCGCCGCTACACGGAGGCCATCGCCGCGGCCGCGCGGCGCGCCGCCTCGGGTGCGCCCGACCTCGTCGTCTGGCCCGAGCTCGGCTACGCCGGCTATCCGTTCCGCGTGCAGGGCTCGCTGGCGCGCCACCTGCCCCGCGGGACGGCACACCTCATCACGGTGCCCGACCTCGACCCCGCCGGCCGCGAGCGGCTCGCCGCCTTCCTCGTCGATGCCGAGGGGCAGGTGCGCGCCGTGCAGGGCAAGTCGCAGCTCGTGCCCTGGATCGAGCGCGCAGGACCCGCGTCCGCCGCCGCAGCGCCATTGCTGGTGGAGGGGTTACGCCGGCCCGGCGTGCTCATCTGCCTGGAGGGCACGCTCCCTCACCGCGTGCGGGCCCTGGCGCGCGCCGGCGCCGGCTGGCTCGTGGTGCCGGCGAGCGACGCCTTCGCGGGACCTTCCTGGCTCGCCCTGCTGTCGGCAGCGCTGGCCCGGCTGAACGCGGCCGCCGTAGGCCTCCCCCTGGTGCGCGCGGCCAACGGCGGCCCCTCCCTGGTCACCGACGCGTCGGGACGGATCCGCCGGACGCTTCCGCCCTACGGACCAGGCCTCGTCGAGGCGCGGATCGCGGCAGCCGCTGCGCCATCGCCCTACGCGCGCCTGCCCCTCGAGCCCGGCTGGCCGCTCGCGGCGCTGGCGGCGCTCGGCATCGTGCGCAACCGCAGGCCTCGCTCCCGCGCGGCGCCACAGCGGACTCTTCCGGCCCTGCCCGCCGCACTGGGACTGCCGATGGGCCTCATGGTCCTGCTCACCTTCACCCAGACGGAGGCCGCCGGCCGGGCGCTGGCTCGGGCAGGCCTGCCGGCACCGGCGGGATACCTCTTCCATGGCCATGCCCGCGCGGCCTGGACGGTGCGGTCGCCGCCGGCCTCCGGAGACCCCTTGCGCGAGGCCTATGCCTTCCTGCTGCGCAGGTACGGGGTGGACAGTCCGCACCCGCCGACGGGCCGGAAGGCTTCCGGAACCGAAGACGGCTGGCACGGGCTCATGCCCTGGCAGGGCACCCCTGCGGGCTGGACCGACGCCTTCCTGCCCGCGGTGCTGCGGCTGCGGGACGGGGAAGCCGTCGTCGCCCTGGAGATCGAAGGAAAGGCGGCGCGCGTCTGGCACCCGTCCCGCGGCGTCATGGACAGGGTGCCGCTGGCCGCGCTCCGCGGACCCGGCCTGGCGCTGGCCACGCGGCCGCGCTGGTGGGACTGGCTCCTCTGAGGCCCGCGCGGCCTTGGGGACAGGTGACGGAGACGGAGGTTCAGGACCATGGAGGAATGGGTCTGCTTCAAGACCGGGCGCTACCGGCTGGAGCCGCTGGCGCGAGGGGGCGTGGCCGACCTCGCCCTGGGCTATCATGAAAGCGACGGGTCGGCCGTCACCTTCAAGTTCCTCAAGCCCCAGCTCGCCCGGGTGCCGCACCTGGTGGGGCAGCTCCAGCTCGAGTACGCGGTGATGCTGGGCTCCCGGCCCGGGCTCCCCCAGGCGGTCGAATGCGGGATCTACGGAGGACGGCCCTACCTGGCATACCGCTACGTCCGCGGCGTCTCCGTCCGGCACCTGCTGGATGCCCTGCACCGCGCCGGCCGCGTGCCCTGCGAGTCCACGGCGCGGCGCATCGTGCATGGGGCCGCCTGCGCGCTGAACGCGCTGCATCGCGGCCGCCCGCCCGTGGCCCACGGCGACCTCAGCCCGGAAAACGTCATCGTGGGCCGGCGCATGGGGGTGGCGCTGGTGGACCTGGGATGCGCACGGCGGCTGGACCGCCCGACCGCCGATGCGCCGCTGCTGATGGGCAAGCCGCGCTATCTCTCGCCCGAGCAGGCGCGCGGCGAGCCCTGGGGCGCCCCGAGCGACGTCTATCAGCTCGGGCTGCTGCTCTACGAGATCGTCACGGGCGAGCCGCTCATCGCGCCCTGGCTGGAGGTGCCGAGCCCGGCCGAGGCGGCCGCGCCCTCCCTCGAGGCGCTCTCGGCGCTGCCTCCCGCGCTGCGCCTGCTGTGCCGGCGCATGCTCGACCCCGATCCCGCCGCCCGTCCGGGCGCGGCCGCCGTGGCGCGCGCGCTGCGCTGAGCGGCTTCAGCCGCCGTAGTAGTCAGGCTCGTTGCCCGGCTTCCACTTGATGTTGCAGCCGAGGCTCGGCTTCTGGTCCTCGGGGACGGGCCGGCCCTCGAGCAGCGCGTCCACCGCCGCGCGCAGGTCCCTGCCCGTCACCGGCGCGTCGTTGCGCGGGCGCGCGTCGTCGAACTGGCCGCGATAGACCAGCTTGCGGTCCCTGTCGAAGAGGAAGAAGTCGGGTGTGCAGGCCGCCTTGTAGGCCTTGGCCACCTCCTGGGTCTCGTCGAAGAGGTACGGGAAGGTGTAGCCCACCTTCTTGACCTCCTCGATCATCCTTTCCGGGCTGTCGTCGGGATAGTTGGCCACGTCGTTCGAGTTGATGGCGACGATGGCCAGGCCCTTGCGCTGGTACTCGCGGCCGAACTCGGCCAGCGCATGCTGGATGTGCTTCACGTAGGGGCAGTGGTTGCAGATGAACATCACCAGCAGCCCCGGGGCGTCCCTGAAGTCGTCGATGGAGACCTCGTGCCCCGTGAGCGGCTCGGGCAGCTTGAAGTACGGAGCCGGCGTGCCCAGCTCCAGCATGGTGGATTCGGTGCGTGCCACTGCGTCTTCCCTCCTGCTCGTGTGGGCCGGTCTGCGGCCGGGGGGCCGCCCCGCGATCGGGCGCGTATTGTAGCGCGCCTTGCACCGTCCGCTGCCCCGGGCAAGACTGTGCCCCCATGGAGCCGGGGGTTGAAGGCGCGCGGCTGCATGTCGAGCGCGGCGATGGCGCCACGCGGCTGCGTGCGCAGGGCCGCTGGACCGTGGACGGCATCGCCGCGCTGGCGCAGGCCCCGGCGCCGGCGCTGCCCGACCGGGGCGAGCTCGTGCTGGACGGCGGCGCGGTCGAGGCGCTGGACACCGCCGGCGCCTGGCTGCTGTGGCGTCTCATCGGCGGACGGGCGGCGCGGCTCGAGGGCTGGCGCCCCGGGCAGGCTGCGCTCCTGGAGCTCGTGCGGCGGCATGGCACGGCCTCGGCCCCGCCGCCGGCGCGGCCCGGCCGGCTCGCAAGGCTCGGCGCGCGCGCGGTACGGCAGGCGCGCGAGGCGGTCTCCCTGGTCTCCTTCGTCGGCGCGGTCACGCTGGAGCTCGCGCGGGCGCTCGCGCGCCCGCGCCGCCTGCGCCTGCGGCTCGCGCTGGAGGAGGTGCAGCATGCGGGCGTGGAGGCGCTGCCCATCGTCGGGCTGCTCGCCTTCCTCATGGGCATCGTCATCGCCTACCAGGGCGGCGTGCAGCTGCGCAACTACGGCGCCAACATCTTCGTCGCCGACCTGGTGGGCCTGTCCGTGCTGCGCGAGATCGCCCCCCTCATCACGGCCATCCTGCTCGCCGGACGCAGCGGATCGGCCTACACGGCCCAGATCGGCACCATGCAGGTGACCGAGGAGATCGACGCCCTGCGCACGCTGGGGCTCTCGCCGCTGGAGATCCTGGTGGTGCCGAAGGTGCTGGGGCTGATGCTGGCGCTGCCGCTGCTCACCGTCTATGCCGGGGCGCTGGGCGTGGGCGGAGGCATGATCATGGCCCAGTGGGTGCTCGAGGTGAGCCCGGCCGCCTTCCTGGAGCGCTTCGAGCAGGCCATCGGCCTCGCCTCCTATCTGGTGGGCGTGGGCAAGGCCCCGGTGTTCGCGGCCATCATCGCCCTCGTGGGCTGCCACCGCGGCTTCCTCGCCGGCGCCAGCGCCGACAGCGTCGGGCGCCAGACCACCCTCAGCGTGGTGCAGGCGATCTTCCTCATCATCGTGGCGGACGCGGCCTTCTCCGTCCTGTTCAGCCGGCTGGGGATATGACGGGCGCAGGCGGCGAGGTCGTGGTCTCCCTGCGCGGCATCGAGACGCGCTTCGGCAGCCAGCGCGTGCACGCCGGCATCGACCTCGACGTGCGCCGCGGCGAGATCTTCGCGCTCGTGGGCGGAAGCGGCTCCGGCAAGACCACGCTGCTGCGCGTGATGCTTCTGCTCCACCGTCCCGCGGCCGGTCGGGTGACCCTGCTGGGGCGCGAGGCCGCGCGCATCGGCGGGCACGAGCTGCCCGCGCTGCGCCGGCGCATGGGCGTGCTCTTCCAGCACGACGCCCTCTTCAGCGGCCTCAGCCTGCTGGACAACGTGCTCGTGCCGCTGCGCGAGCACACGCGCCTGCCCCGGGGCTTGATGCGGGAGATCGCCCTGCTCAAGCTTGCGCTCGTGGGCCTGGGGCCCGAAACTGGCCCGCGGCTGCCCGAGGCGCTCAGCGGCGGCATGCGCAAGCGCGGCGCGCTCGCGCGCGCGCTCGCGCTGGACCCGGAGCTGCTGTTCCTGGACGAGCCGACGGCGGGCCTCGATCCCGTGACGGCCGCGGGCTTCGACGAGCTCATCCTGCGGCTGCGCGACAGCCTCGGACTGACGGTGGTGCTGGTGACCCACGACCTCGACACGCTCATGCGCATCGCCGACCGCGTGGCGCTGCTCGCCGACGGCAGGGTCGCTGCCGTCGGGACCCTGGACGAGGTCCTCGCGAGCGAGGACCCGGCCGCGCGCCGCTTCTTCCACGGCCCCCGGGGGCTGGCCGCACGGGAGCGGGCATGGAGCCGCGCCTGAGCTACACGGCGGTCGGCCTCTTCGTGCTGCTGCTGGCGGCCGCCTTCGTCGGCGGCGTGCTGTGGCTGTCGTCGGGCACGCTGCGGCGCGACCACGTGATCTATCACATCTACATGTCCGAGTCCGTCTCGGGCCTGAACGTGGACGCCCCGGTCAAGTACCGCGGCGTGGACGTGGGCCGGGTCCGGGCCATCGAGCTGGTGCCGGACGGCCCGGTGCAGGTGCGCATCGTGGCCGCGATCCGGCGCGACGTGCCCATCAAGGCCGACACCGTGGCCACCCTGCGCGTGCAGGGGCTGACCGGCATCGCCTACGTGGAGCTCGAGGGGGGGAGCCGCGAGGCTCCGCCCCTCGAGGCCCTGCCGGGACAGCCGGCACCCGTGATCCCGAGCCGTCCCTCCTTCCTCGCCCGGCTCGACACGCATCTCGACGAGCTCATCGGCAACCTCAACCAGGCCGCGCACGGCGTCGCGCGCCTGCTCGACGAGCGAACCCGTGCCCACCTGCGCCATACGCTCGCCAACCTGGAGCGCCTCACGGCCTCGCTCAACGAGAGCGTGGCGCGCCTCGACCGCGCGCTGGAGGCGGCCGCCCGCACCGCCGACGCCGCCGCGGACGTGGCCGCGCGCGCGGGGCCGGCGCTCGCCCGCATCGAGGCCGCGGCCGCCGCGCTCGAGCGCATGGCCGATCGCCTGGGGCGGACCGGCGAGCGCCTGGGCGACGACTACGGGCGGCTCGCCGGCCATCTGCAGACGGCCGCCGAGGAGACCCTGCCCGAGGTGCAGCGCGCGATCGCCGATCTGCGCGAGGCGGCCGCCAGCCTGCGGCACTTCGGGCGCGTGCTGGAGCAGGACCCGCGGGTGCTGCTGTTCGGCCTGCCCGAGGCCACCCCGGGTCCCGGCGAGGAGGAGGTCCAGCAGCGATGAGGCGCATGCGCGCAAGGTTCTCCGCGGTGTCCGCCGTGGCACCGGCCTTCCTGGCGCTCCTGCTGCTGGGGGCCTGCACGGGCCTGTCCCAGCGGGCGGTGCATGGAGAGCCGGGCGCGCCCGCGCGCTTCCTCCTCGCGCCAGCCGTCCCGGCCGAGCCGGAGCGGCCCGGCGCGGGACCCGCCCTCGAGGTCGCGCGCGTGCGGGCGGCAGCAGGCTACGGGACCGACGCCATGCTCTACCTGCGCCGCCCGCGCCGGCTCGAGGCCTACGCGCGGGGACGCTGGATGGAGGCGCCCGCGCGCATGCTGCAGCCTGCGCTGGTGGACGCCCTGGCGGGCTCGGGCCTGTTCCCGGTCGTGGTGCCCGGGCCGGCCTCGGTGCGCGTGCCTCTGCGCCTGGAGACCACGCTGCTGGCCCTGCACCACGACCTCACGGGGGCCGTGCCCCAGGTGCGGATCGTGCTGCGGGTGATGCTGGTGGACCGGCACGCGCGGCGCGTGCTCGCCGCCCGGCGCATCGCCGCCGCCGCCCCGGCCCCGGCCAACGGGGCGGGCGCGATGGCCGACGGCGCCGCCCGCGCCCTCGAGCGGGCGCTCGCGGCGGTGGTGGCCTTCTGCCGCGAGGTCCTGGCTCAGCCGAAGGCGGTGGCCGACGCGGCGGGCGACACTGCCGCCAGCGCCTCCAGCACCACCTCCGGGTCGGAAGGCCGGCGGCGCGCCTCCTCCGAGAGCATGCGACGCCAGCGCGCCGCCCCCGGCAGACCCTGAAAGAGCCGCAGCAGCGGCTTGACCAGCCGCGGCAGGGGTGTGCCCGCGGCCACCTCGGGCCGCACGTGCCGCTCGAGGTAGCGGCGCACCACCGTGGCGCGGTCGGCGGTGGGCGCGGGCTCGCCCCAGAGCGCCGGGTCCACGCCGGCGAGCAGCCAGGGCTCGTCCCAGGCGGCCCGCCCTACCATCACCCCGTCGAGCCCCGCGGCGAGATGGCCGGCCGCGGCCTCCAGCGAGCGCACGCCGCCGTTGAGCACGATCGTGAGCGCCGGGAAGTCCCCCTTGAGGCGGCGCACCACCTCATAGCGCAGAGGCGGCACGGTGCGGTTCTCCTCCGGGCTCAGCCCCTGGAGCCAGGCCTTGCGCGCGTGGACGACGAGCACGCGGCAGCCCGCCGCGGCCACGCGCTCGACGAAACGCGCGAGGTGGTCGTATCCGTCGAGATCGTCCACCCCGATGCGCGTCTTCACCGTGACAGGCACCGCCCCGGCCGCCTCGTTCTTTTCCCCCAACGCCAGCGCTTCGAATTCCCCGCCCGGCCGGGCATCGGACGCTCCGGCGCTCGGCGGCGTGCGGCGCTCCCCGCGGCTGGCCGCTTCGCGGCCCCGTGTCCGCGCCGCTGCTTCGCGCATGGCGGCCACGCACTCGGCCACCAGGCCCGGCTCCTTCATGAGGCAGGCCCCGAAGCGCCCTGCGCTCACGCGCGGGCTCGGGCAGCCCACGTTGAGGTTCACCTCGTCGTAGCCTGCGGCCACCGCAGCCGCCGTGGCGGCGGCGAGCAGTCCGGGCTCCGAGCCGCCGAGCTGCGCCGCCACCGGGTGCTCGGCCGGATCGAAGGCGAGCAGGCGCGGACCGGCGGGCCCCAGCACCGCGCGCGCATGCAGCATCTCGGTGTAGAGGCGCGCGTGCCGCGTGAGCAGGCGCGCGAGGAAGCGGAAGTGACGGTCCGTGCGCTCCATCATGGGCGCGACGCAGAAGCGCCATCCCGCTTCCGGGGATGCCGGCACCAGGGGCTTCATCTGCGAGCTCAGGGCCATGACGGCTCCAGCGGCGTGCACGGTGGACGGTGAACAGTGTACGGTAGCGGACCGTGCGCGGTCGCCCGGGTGCCGCCGTCCAGCGAGTTCCGCCGCCGGCTGAGCCGACCTGCCCCCTGCAGGGGCCTCGGCGATGCCATGCACCAGCACCCGCCGGGACCTCGTGCCGGCAAGCCGGGAGCGTATCGGTGGGAGGCGGCACGGAATGGGGCGCTTGGGCAGCGGCCGCGCACGGGAGAAAGAGAAGAAAGATCTGAAAAATTCGATTTTTCAGACCTTTCCCGCGGCCAGGGACGGCCGCGGGACGGTTCATGCACAGGGAAGTGCATGACGACAACCGAAAAATCGAAATGGACCGCGAAGCGCCATAGCGCTGATCGATCCGCGCAGCGGATTGATCAGAGTTTCCAGAAAGGGGAGGCTGAAGGCCTACGGCCGCCGGAGCCGGCCGGCCAGGCTGACGAGGACGGCGGCGGCCAACGCCGCGAAGAAGCCGGGCGCCAGCTCGTAGAGGTCGAACCAGCCACCCTCGAGCCGCTTCCATACGATCACAGTGAGGCCGCCCGCGAGCATGCCGGCGAGCGTCCCCGCGCGGCTCAGGCGCGGCCACCACACCGCGAGCAGGAGCACGGGCCCGAAGGTGGCCCCGAAGCCCGCCCAGGCGTAGGCGACCATGTCGAGCACGCGGCTTGCCGGATCCTGCGCGAGCGCCGCCGCCACCACCGCCACGGCCGCCACGGTCGCGCGCCCCATCCACACGAGCTCGCGCGCGCCCGCGCACGGGCGCAGGAAGGCGCGGTAGAAGTCCTCGGTGAGCGCCGAGGCCGCGACCAGGAGCTGCGAGTCGGCGGTGCTCATGATGGCGGCGAGCACCGCCGCGAGCAGCGCCCCGGCGACGAAGGGATGAAAGACCACCTGCACCAGCCGGAGGAAGACCTTCTCCGTGTCGGCGCCTGCGAGCGGCGGCTCGAGGTGGCCGATGCCCGCGAGCCCCACCAGCACCGCGCCGGCGAGGGTGAGGGTGACCCAGCCCATGGCGATGCGCCGTGCGGGCACGAGCTCCGCCGCCTCGCGCACGGCCATGAAGCGCGCGAGGATGTGCGGCTGGCCGAAGTAGCCCAGACCCCAGGCCAGCAGCGACAGCAGGGCCACCATCCCCAGGGGCTCGCCGCCGGCCCGGGTCCAGGGATCGAGCAGCGCCGCATCACGCGCCGCCACCGCCGCCATGGCCGCATCCCATCCGCCCTGGGCCTGCACGGCCGCGAGCGGCGCGGCGATCAGGGCCACGAGCATGAGCAGCCCCTGCACCACGTCCGTCCATGACACCGCGAAGAAGCCCCCGAGCAGCGTGTAGGCCACGATCACCGCGCCGCCGGCGAGCACGGCCGCCGTATAGGACAGCCCGAAGACGCTCTCGAAGAGCTTCCCGCCCGCGGCCAGCCCCGAGGCCGTGTAAAGGGTGAAGAAAAGCAGGATGAAGCCCGCCGCGACCACCCGCAGCAGCGGGTCGCCGCCGAAGCGCGCCGCGAGGAACTCGGGCAGGGTGAGGGCATCGCCGGCCGCGGCCGTGGCCTCGCGCAGCCGCGCGGCGAGCAGACGCCAGTTGAGCCAGGTGCCCGCGAGCAGCCCGAGCGCGATCCAGGCCGCCTCCAGCCCCGCGGCGTAGGCGTAGCCAGGCAGGCCCAGCAGCAGCCAGCCGCTCATGTCCGAGGCCTCGGCCGAGAGCGCCGTCACCCAGCGCCCCAGGCGCCGCCCGCCCAGCAGGTAGTCCGCAAGATCGCGCGTGCGCCGCCAGGCCCACAGCCCGATGGCGAGCATCCCGGCGAGATAGAGCACGAAGGCGGCGACGACGGCAGGGTCGCTGGCGCGCACGCGGCTCCTCCGGCGCTGGAAAACCGCGCCGAAGTCTGCCAGATTGCGCCCGTCCCGGGCCACCGGCATATCCGAACGTGGAGATACGCGCCTTCCGCATCGAGGAAACCCCGGAGGGGCCGCGCGGGCGGCTCGTCACCCTGCCCGCCGCGCGGCTCACACCGGGCGCGGTGCAGGTGCGCGTGCTCTGGTCGAGCGTCAACTACAAGGACGCGCTCGCGGGCACCGGTCGCGCGCCCATCCTGCGCCGCTACCCGCTCAACGGGGGCATCGACGCCGCCGGCGTCGTGGCCGCCTCCGAGGACCCGCGCTTCCGCCCGGGCGACCGCGTCGTCGTCACCGGCTGCGGCCTGAGCGAGACCCGCGACGGCGGCTTCGCCGAGCGGATCAACGTGCCCCCGGAATGCGTGGTGCCCCTGCCCGAAGGGCTCACGCTGCGCGAGGCCATGGCCATCGGCACGGCCGGCTTCACGGTGGCGCTCGCCCTCCAGCGCCTGGAGGCCGTGGGCCTCACCCCGGCCCACGGCCCCTTCGTGGTCACCGGCGCCACCGGGGGCGTGGGCATGCTCGCCGTGGACATCCTCGCGGGCGCCGGCTTCGAGGTGGTCGCGGTCACCGGCAAGCCCGAGCGCGCCGAGGCGCTGCGGGCCCTCGGCGCCGCCGAGGTGCTGGACCGCCGTACGCTCGACCTCGGCACCCGGCCGCTGGAGCAGGCGCGCTGGGGCGGCGCCCTGGACAACGTGGGCGGGGAGCTCCTGGGCTGGCTCTCGCGCACCGTGCGCCCCTGGGGCGCCATCGCGTCCGTCGGGCTCGCCGGCGGAATGGAGCTCCGCACCACCGTCATGCCCTTCATCCTGCGCGGCATCAGCCTCGTGGGGGTGAGCTCGGCCAACTGCCCCGCCGAATGGCGCGCGCGGCTGTGGGCGCGGCTCGCCGGCCCCCTGCGCCCCCGCCACCTGGACCGCATCGTCACGGGCGCCGTGACGCTCGAGGGGCTGCCCGAGGTGTTCGAGGCCATGCTTGCCGGCCGCCACGTGGGCCGCACCCTCGTGCGCGTGGCCCCCGGCGACGAGGATTGAGCCTGCCCTACTACACAAGCCGGTCCGGGTCTGCGACAATAACCGAGCGGAACACTTGGTTATGCCCCACGCCACGCGGGGTTTGCGCTATCGTGTTGCGCCCCCTGCAGGCCGACCGGAGGAGCCCGATCCAGCATGTCCAGTGCGGTCCGCATCCCGGAGCTGCCCGAGCTGCCCTCGCCCGCTACCCGCCGGGTGACGCTGCCCGGGCCCTTCCGGATGCGTCGCGGTGGCGTGCTGCCGCTGGTGCACATCGCCTACGAGGCCTGGGGCCGGCTCGCCCCCGGGCGCGACAACAACGTGGTGCTGGTCTTCACCGGGCTCTCGCCCAGCGCGCACGCGGCCTCCTCGCCCGAGGACCCCTCCCCGGGCTGGTGGGAGTACATGATCGGCCCCGGGCGTCCCATCGACACCCGGCGCTGGCACGTGGTCTGCGTCAACTCCCTCGGGAGCTGCTTCGGCTCCACCGGTCCCGCCTCGCCCGACCCGCGCACGGGCGAGCCCTACCGGCTGCGCTTCCCCGAGCTCAGCGTGGAGGACATCGCCGCAGCCGCGCGCGAGGCGCTGCGCGCCCTGGGCATCACGCGGGTTCACACCGTGATCGGCGCCTCTCTCGGCGGCATGGCCGCGCTCGCCTATGCGATGAGCTTCCCCGAGGAGGTCGAGCAGCTCGTCACCATCTCCGCGGCAGCGCGCGCCACACCCTTCGCCATCGCCATCCGCTCGCTCCAGCGTGAGATCATCCGCTCCGACCCCGCCTGGCAGGGCGGCAACTACCCCTTGGGCGCAGGCCCGCGCGAGGGGATGCGGCTCGCGCGCAAGCTCGGCCTCATGTCCTACCGCTCCGCCGAGGAGTGGCTGCACCGTTTCGGCCGCGAGCGCATCCCGCCCGAGCGGCGCGCGCCTGGCACATTCTCCCCGGAGTTCCAGGTGGAGGCCTACCTGGAGCACAACGCGCTCAAGTTCGTCGAGCGCTTCGACGCCAACTGCTACCTCTACCTCTCGCGCTCCATGGATCTCTTCGACGTGGCCGAGCACGGCTCCGGCTCCGTGGACGCCGGGCTCGCGCGGGTGGCCGCCCGCCGCGCGCTCGTGATCGGCGTCACCACCGACTTCCTGTTCCCGCTCTTCCAGCAGGAGGAGCTGGCCGAGGGCCTGCGCGCAGCCGGCTGCGAGGTGCGCTTCGAGGCCCTGCGCAGCATCCAGGGCCACGACGCCTTCCTGGTGGACGAGGCCCGCTTCGCGCCCGTGGTGGCCGCGTTCATGGCCGCGCCATGAACGACGAGCGCCGCGCGCCCCCCACCTATCCCGGCCTGGAAGCCGACGAGCGCGACGGCCTCACCGAGCTCGGCCGTATCATCCGCGACGCCTGGGTCTTCGGCATCCTCCCCGAGGGCGAGACCTGCGCCGGCTGGCCGCTACGTCGCCTGCGCGACGTCGCCGAGCAGGTGGCCCGGGCCTGGGAGCGCCACGGGCTCATCCCGAGCGCATTGCCGCCCGAGCTGCGCGAGCGCCACGCCCGCATCCACGGCGAGGCCTTCGCCCGCGCCAAGGCCGCGGGCTGGGAGCCCTCCCTCGACGACGAGGAGGTGTGAGCATGCGTCACGCCCTTCTGGTCCCCACCCTCGCCGCCCTGGCCCTGCTGCTCGCCTCCTGTGGCGGCGGCGCGGACGAGGTGGCGGTGGAGCAGCCGCAGAAGAGGGAACGGCGCGAGACCGCCTTCGACGGCCAGCTGCGCGCCCTCGACAAGGCCCGGGACGTGGAGCGCCGGCTCATGGAGGCCGACGAGGCCCGCCGCCGCGCCCTCGACGAGCAGTCCCGCTAGAGCCCCGGACACGCCCGCCCCGTGGGCGATCTCGGCTACAATGGGATGAGCGGCATTTCGCGGGAAATGGCATGGACACCCACAGCTACATGGTGCGGGTCGACGGGCGCGGCCGGGTCGTGCTGCCGGCAGCGCTGCGTGAGCGGCTCGGGCTCCACCGCGGCGACACCCTGGTGCTGAGCGTCGAGACGGACGGCACCGTCCGGCTGCTGAACCCGGCGGAAGCCGCCCGTGCCGGCCGGGGGCTGCTGCGCAGGCTCGCCCCCGCCGCCCGCCGGCGCTCCCTGGCGAAGGAGCTCATCGCCGAGCGGCGGGCGGAGGCGCGCCGTGAGCGCCGTCCTTGACGCCTCGGCGCCGCTCGCCTACCTGAACGACGAGCCGGGAGCGCGCCGCGTGGAGGCCGTCCTCGCCGAAGGTGCCGTCATCGGTGCCGCCAACTGGGCGGAGGTGCTGTCCAGGGTCTCGGACGCCGGTATCGCCCCTCCCCGGCTGGTCGCCGAGCTCACGGAAGCCGGTCTGGTCGGCACGGCGCTCCGGATCGAGCCCTTGCTGCCGGTCGACGGCGAGCGGATCGTCGGGCTGCGTCCCGTCACCCGCCGGCAAGGGCTCTCGCTCGGCGACCGCGCCTGCCTGGCGTTGGCGCTACGGCTGCAGGCGCCGGTGCTCACCACGGATCGCACGTGGGGTCGCCTGCGGCTGCCTCTCGAGATCGTGACCCTTCGCTGAGGCGTTCCGGCCTTTCCGGTCATTCGTCGCCGCTGCCGCCTTGCGGGGAATCGTCGCAGGGGCGCAGGCGGTCGAGGATGAGCCCGTGGAAGGCCGCCGCCCCGTTGTAGCGCCAGCCCAGGTGCTCGCCGCAGGCCCGGCACACCGCCACCTGCCAGCGGCAGCCGGGGAACCAGGTCCACTCCAGGGCAGGGAGACCGAGGGCAGCGCACCCTGGTGCCTGCGCGAAGCAGCCGATGACGAACACGACGCCCGCCGGGTTCATGAAGCTGTGCACATGGGTGCCCTCGCAGGCGATGGCCGCGTCCTCGTCCGTGACGTGCGCGCCGCAGGCCGCGCAGCAGAGTCGCCGCCCCTGCCCGGCCGCCGCCTCCCCGGCCCCGGCGAGCGGCGCCTCCTCCGTGACCGCCACCGCTCAGCCCCCCGCGAGCCAGCGGCCCACGGCCGTGCCCAGGAAGGTGCCGCCGGCGTAGCCCAGCGTCCCGCAGAGCACCGCGGGTGTCACCAGGCCCCGCCAGCCGGCCGCACTCGCCATCGCCGCCGCCGTGGTGGGCCCGCCCGCGTTGGCGTTGGAGGCCACCACCACCTCGCGCAGGTCCAGCCGCAGCAGCCGGCCCGCGAGCAGGATCACGGCCAGGTGCACCGCGAGCACCGTGCCGGCGAAGGCGAGCAGCGCAGGACCCGCCCGCAGCACCGTGCCCACGTGGGCGCTCGCGCCGATGGCGGCGAAGAAGACCTGCATCAGCAGCACGCCGATGCGCTCCGCATCCGCCAGCCGCCGCGCCGCGTCCGGCGCGAGCGTGGCGAAGGCGACCGCCAGCGCCGTCAGCCACAGCACGGCGCTCCCCCGCAGTCCCGTGAGGGCCTCGAGCGCATAGCCCGCCGCGCACGCGGCGGCCGCGAGCGCGAGCGCCGCCGCGGCCGGCAGCGGCCCGGGGAGGGCCGCCTCCGCGCCCCTCATCCCGCCGTCGCCCTCGACGCCCGGCCGGTCCGGGTAGCGCCGCCGCAGGGCGCGCACCCCGGGCAGGGCGAACAGCACCACGAACAGCACCGTCATGAGCAGGTTGTCCGCCGCCATGCCGGCGGCGAGCAGGCCCGCATCATGCAGGCCCAGCGCCTCGGCGGTGGCCACATAGTTCATGGAGCCGCCCGTGTAGGTGGCGGTGAAGACGCCCGCGAGCCGCGCCGCCTCAGGGACGGGCACCAGCGCATGGGCGGCGAGCGCCCCCAGCACCGTGCCCGCGGCGCCGGCCACGTAGGCCGCGAGCAGCGGGCCCGCCTCGCGCACGATGCGCCGCAGGTCCGCGCGCAGGAGCAGCAGCGGGATGGCGAGCGGAACCAGCCACTGCCACACGCGGTCGTAGATCGGTGAGGCGGCGGGGATCAGCCCCAGGTTGGAGAGGGCGAAGGTCGCAGCGATGGCCACCACCGGGGCGGACAGGCGCGCGCCCCAACGTGTGCCCTCGGCCCATAGCCCGAAGGCCCCGGCGCCCAGGAGCACCGCCCACAGGCCCCATTCGGATGCGATTCCTGCGCTCATACAGATGGACGGTCTGAAAAATCCCGATTTTTCAGACCGTCCCCGCGGCCAGGGACGGCCGCGGGACGGCCCATGCACAGGGAAGTGCATGACAACTTGGAGAAAAATCGAATGGACCGCGAAGCACTATCGCGCTGATCGATCCGCGCAGCGGATTGATCAGAGATTCCAGATGCTTGCGGTGTGTGTTTCATGTGAGGGCGGAGCTTGCCTGCAAGCCGCGCATCTGGCAAGGTTCCGCCTTCGCTACCAGGCGGCCCACGAGAAGGAAAAGGCAGGAGGCCGGCGTGACGACGGACAACGACCGTCCCCATCCCCTCCTCGACGAGGACAAGCCGCGCCGGATCCAGGTGCGCCGGCGTGTGAGCGCCACGGATCCGCGCACGGCCGCCGACTTCCTCGCGCTCTACTCGGGCCTGAGCAAGCGGCAGGTCAAGGAGGCCATGAGCAAGGGGGCGGCGTGGATCACCCGCGCCCGGCCCGGCAGCAGGCGCACCCGCCTGCGGCGCGCCAAGTCGCCGCTCACGCCCGGCGACTACGTGGAGCTCTACTACGACCCGCGCATCCTCGCGGTGGAACCGCTTCCGGCGCGCTGCATCGCCGACCGCGAGGCCTACAGCGTGTGGTTCAAGCCGGCGGGCCTGCTCGCCGAGGGCACCAGCTACGGCGACCATGTCTCCATCCAGCGGCAGGTGGAGAAGGCCGTGGCCCCGAGGCGCAAGGTCCACCTGGTCCACCGCCTCGACCGCGAGGCGCAGGGGCTCATGGTCTTCGCCCACACGCGCGCGGCCGCCGCCAGCCTCTCGCGGCAGTTCCAGGCCATGCAGGTGGACAAGGTCTACCTGGCGGTGGTGAAGGGCGACCTCGCTGCCGTCCACGATCAGGAGGGCCGCATCGAGCTGCCGCTCGACGGGCAGCCCGCCATCACCGACTACGAGGTGCTGAGCTACGACCCAAGCGAGGACGCAAGCCTGGTGCGCGTGCGCATCGCCACCGGGCGGCTGCACCAGATCCGGCGCCACATGGAGGCGCTCGGCTTCCCGGTGATGGGCGATCCCCGCTACGGGCGCGGCAACAAGAACACGGCGGGCATGCGGCTCGCCGCCATGGGGCTGGGCTTCCGCGACCCCGTCACGGGCGAGCCTGTGCGCTTCGAGCTCGATCCCGCCGAGCTCGGCTTCGACCTGCCCGCCACCGGCTGACTGCCACCGTCCCGCTTCCCGAGGCGCAGGCCGTTCCCCCGCTCACGTGTGCCGCTTGCTTGACGATAGACACCCGATACGCTTTACTCCTCAGTAAAGCAATTGGAAGGACTGAAAAATCACGATTTTTCAGCCCTTCCCCGCGGCCACGGACGGCCGCGGGACGGCCCATGCACAGGGAAGTGCATGACGACACGTGAAAAATCGAAATGGACCGCGAAACACTATCGCGCTGATCGATCCGCGCAGCGGATCGATCAGCGTTTCCAATTCCGTCCACGAAGGCACACGGCCATGCCCACCGCCCGCCTGAGCAGCAAGTCGCAGATCGTGATCCCGGCGGCCATCCGCAGGCGGCTGGGACTGTCCCCGGGCGATCTCCTGGAGATCAGCCAGGAAGGCGACAGGATCGTCCTGAGGAAGGTCCGGCGATCGGCGCTCGAGTCGCTGGAGCGGGTCGGCGGACCGCTCTGGCGTGGGTACGCGAACGAGCTGGTGCGTGCCCGGGACGAATGGGACGGCTGACCCCTCCGGAGATCCCCGCCGGCTCCCTGGTGGGCATCGACACCGTCGCGTGGATCCACCTGCTGGAGCGCCACCCCGTGCACCACGGGACGGCGCATGCGTTCTTCGCCCGCCTGGAGGCGGGCGAGGTGCGTGGCGTGATCTCGACGCTGGTGCTGGCCGAGCTCCTGGTGCCAGCTTACCGGGATGGCGACCCGGAGCGTGCAGCCGAGCTGGTCCGGGTCCTCGAACGGTTTCCCAACCTCCACATCGTGGGGCTCGACGGCGCCATCGCCGCCCGTGCCGCCGAGCTCCGGGCCCGCTATGGGCTGCGGACCCCGGACGCGATCCACTGCGCCACCGCCATCCGCTCCGGATGCGACGTGTTCCTCACGAACGACGCGAAGCTGCGCAGCGTCTCGCCGGAACTGTCCGTCTGCCTGTTCGAGGGAGAGACGCGGCCCGCATGAGCGGTGCATCCCCGCAGGCCTCGGTGCGGCGGCGGCCGGCGTCCCCGTGCGGCATCCCCGCCGCTTCCGCCAGGGGCGAGCCCCGGGCTACGGCACCCCGCGGACCGTGACCCGCAGGAAGTGGGTGGCGCAGGAGATGCACGGATCGTAGTTGCGCACCACCCGCTCGGCCGCGGCGCGCAGGGTGTCCGGGTCGCGGTCGAGGCCCAGCGCCTCCAGGCTCGCGCGCAGGTCCTGCTCGATGTGGGCCTGGTTCTGGCTCGTGGGCGGCACGATGCGCGCGGCGCGCACCGTGCCGTCGCCGGCGACCTCGTAGCGGTGCCAGAGCACCCCGCGCGGGGCTTCCGTCGCCCACACGGCCACACCTGCGCGCGGCGCGGGCTCGGCGAAGGGCCGCTCCGGCACCTCGTATCCGTCCAGCAGGTCGGCGGCTTCGGCCACCGCATGCAGCACCTCCACCGCCCGCACCACGATGGCGTCGTGCAGGCTGCGCACCGGCAGCGCAAGCCCCGTGCGCGCCAGGGCCGCGCGCGCCACGGGATGGAGCCGCTCGTGGTTCAGGTTGAGCCGCGCCACCGGCCCCGTGAGGTAGGGCGCGCCGTCCAGCAGGGCATGCAGCGCGGTCGAGTGCGGCACCTGCCGCTCGGCGACGTGACGCTCAAAGCCGTCGAAGGCGAAGGCGTGGCCCTCGGTGCTGGCGAGCCCGCCGTCGTTCATGGGGTATTCCTCCGGATGCCGCAGCGCGAGACAGCGCAGCGGCGGCGCGTCCGCGGGCGCGGCCGGGCGGTCGAGCGAGGCGGTCCAGGCCACCAGGGCCTCGGCCTCGGGCACGGCGTCGGCCAGGCGCGCGCGCAGGGCGGCGACCGCATCCGCCCCGGGGGCGGCGTGGAAGCCGCCCACGCGCACGCCCACGGGGTGCACCGAGCGCCCGCCGAAGAGCGCGATCAGGTCGTTGCCGAGCGCCTGCAACGCCAACCCCCGGCGCACGGCCTCGGGCGCCCGCCGCGAGAGCTCGACCACGCTGTCGCAGCCCAGGAAGTCCGGCGCCGCCAGCAGGTGGATGTGCAGGCTGTGGCTCTGGATCCACTCGCCGCAGTAGAGCACGCGCCGCATGCGCCGCACCCACGGCCCCGGATCGCAGCCGAACAAGGCCTCGAAGGCATGCACGGCGCTCATCTGGTAGGCCACGGGGCAGATGCCGCAGATGCGCGCCACGAGGTCCGGCACCTCCTCGAAGGTACGCCCTTCCAGCAGCCGCTCGAACAGGCGCGGGGGCTCGTAGATGCGCAGCCGCAGCGCACGGATGCGGCCCGCGGCCACCCCGATCTCCAGCGCACCCTCCCCCTCCACGCGGGTGAGCGCCGGCACCTCGATATGCAGCTCGCGCTCATCGGCCATCGCCGTCCTCCTCCCCGACCTGGCGCAGCGCCGCCTGCTGGAAGGCCGGCACGCCGGCGTGGATCGCGAGCAGCCGTCGGCGCACGGCCGCGGCGTCCAGCCCCAGCGCGCGCAGGCGCGCCGCCAGCGCGCCCGCCTCCGGCAGCTCCGAGGGGCCGAAGCAGCCGTAGCAGCCCCGGCCCAGACCCGGACACAGCGCCCCGCAGCCCGCCGCCGTCACGGGGCCCAGGCAGGGCTCGCCGCGCGACACCATCACGCAGGCGAGGCCTGCGCGCTTGCACTCGAGGCACAGCTTCTCGTGCCGGGGCGCCGGCAGGGCGCCGCGCAGGAGCGAGGCCACGGTCTCCGTCACGGCCCGGGTCGTGACGGGGCAGCCCGCGAGCTCCAGGTCCACGGCCACGTGCGCCCGCACGGGCGCGGACTCCGGCAGCACGTGCACCCGGTCCGGCTCCGGGTAGGTGCGCGCCACCCAGCCGCCGGCGTCGGCCAGGTTGCGCAGGGCCTGCACCCCGCCCGTGGTGGCGCAGGCGCCGATCGCCACCAGCACGCGCGCGCGCTCGCGCACGGCGCGGATGCGCTCGGCCTCCTCGGAGGTGCCGATGCTACCCTCGACGAAGGCCACGTCCACACGCGCGTCCGGATCGTCGAGCCCGGCCTCGAGGAAGTGGACGAGCTCCACCGCCTCGGCGAGCGCCAGCAACGCCGGCCCCGCGTTGAGGAAGGCGAGCTGGCAGCCGTCGCAGGAGCCGAACTTGTGCACCGCCACGCGCAGCCGCGCCGCGCCGTCGGAGAAACCAGCCCCCGGCTCCCGACGGTCCATCTCAGAACCCCCTCACGCCCAGCAGCGGGCGGATCCGGTCGTAGCGGAACACGGGCCCGTCGCGGCACACGAACCAGGGCCCGATCTGGCAGTGCCCGCAGCGGCCCAGGGCGCACTGCATGTTGCGCTCCATGCTGAGGTGGATGGCCGCCGCGGGCACGCCCAGCGCCTCCAGCCGGCGCGCGGCCGCGATCATCATGGGCTCGGGCCCGCACATGAGCACGGTGCAGCGGCCGCGGTCGAAGCGGGCCCCCTCCAGCAGCTCCGTCACCGGACCCACGTTCCACGGCCAGTCGCCGCCGGCCACGTCCGCGGCGAGCAGCACCTGCACGTCGGGCTCGCGCGCCCAGGCCTCGTACTGCGCGCGCCAGATGAGGTCCTCGGCGTGCTTGACGCCCTGCATCACCACCAGCCGCCCGTAGTCCCGGCGGCGGTGCAGCACGTAGCGGACCGCCCCCACCACCGGGGCGCAGCCGAGGCCGCCTGCGAGCACCACCACGTCGCCGCCCCGGGCCGCCTCCAGCGGCCAGCCACGCCCGAAGGGCCCGCGCACGCCGAGACGCGCGCCCACGGGCAGCCGCGCGAGCGCCCGCGTGACGCGCCCCACCATGCGCACCGTGTGGCCGAGGAAGGTGTCGTGGTCCGGGTCGGAGGAGATGGAGATCGGCACCTCCCCCACCCCGGGCAGGTGGAGCATGTTGAACTGGCCCGGCGCGAAGCGGAAGGCCGCCTGCCGCGCCGGGTCCTCCAGCTCGAGGCGCAGGGTGACGATGGTGGGCGACTCCTGCACCCGCCCGGCCACGCGCGCGGGCACGGGAAGGTCGATGCCGGGCACGGGCTCAGGCGTCGCCAACGATCGCCTCCATCTCCTCGACGAGGTCGATGGCCGCCGGGCACCAGGCGATGCAGCGCCCGCAGCCCACGCATCCGGAGCGGCCGTATTGCGCATGCCAGGCGCCGAGCTTGTGGGTGAGCCACTGGCGGTAGCGGCTGCGGGCGTCCGGCCGCAGCACGATGCCGTGGATATAGCTGTGGCCCTCGGTGAAACAGGAGCTCCAGCGGCGCACGCGCGCGCTGGAGCCGTCGAGCCCCGGCCGCTCCTCGGCGGCATGGCAGAAGCAGGTGGGGCAGACGGCGGTGCAGCTCCCGCAGGCGAGGCAGCGCTCACCCACCTGCGCCCAGCGCGGATGGTCCAGCCGCTCGAAGAGCCGCGCCTGCAGCGGGCCTTCCGGCAGCCGGCGGGTCTGGGCCGCTGCGGCCGCCGCCACCTCGGTGCGGGCCCGCTCGGCGGCGCCGGCCGGCGGGGCCTCCAGCGGCAGCGCCGCAAGGAGCCGCTCGCCCGCCGCGCCCGCCGCCTCCACCAGCCAGCCCTCCTCCAGCTCCCACAGGGCGAGGTCGTGGCCCTCGCGCGCCTCGGGCCCGTCCCCCGTGGAGGCGCAGAAGCAGGTCGCCGCCGGGTGGGTGCAGTGCACCGCCACCAGGAGCAGCCCCGACCGCCGCGCCGCGTACCAGGGATCCTCGCGACCCGGGCGCAGGAAGTGCGCATCCAGGAGGGCGAGGGCGGCGAGGTCGCAGGCGCGCACGCCGATCACGGCCGTGGGCGGAGGCGCCTCGGGCGCCTGCGGCGCGGGCCGGCCGTCCGCGTCCGTGCGCCACAGGGTCTCCTCGGGGGCGAACAGGAGCGGCTTGAGCGCCTGGGGGCCGTTGGCCCAGGCGAAGGCGCGCCCTTCGCCCGTGCGCCGCAGGCGCCAGCGGCCCGCATCCGCCTCCACGCGCACACCCCAGGGGAGCGCGGCGGCCTCCCCGAGCGGGCCGTAGCGGATGATCCCGTCGGCGACCTGGGGGCCCACCACGCGGTAGCCGGCCTCGCGGAGCGTCGCGAGCAAGGCGTCGGCCCGCTGCAGGGGCAGCCATCCGGGCTCAGGCACGGCCAGGGCCTCCTCCGCTCCGCCCCAGGCGGGCGAGCAGCTCGAGCACGCGGGCGGCGGCCCGGGCGGCCACCGCGTCCAGCCCGTCCGAGGCCGGCATGCCGGGCTCGCACCAGGCCGCGTCCACGCCGACGCCTAGCACATGCGCCGCGCGCAGGCGGCCCGCGGCCCGCGCCGTCTCCAGCACCTCGGCGAGCCCCACCCCGTGGCTCGACAGCGCCGCCGGTCCGCGCCGGAGCCGCTCGGGCGGAAGCTCCACGACCGCCCCCGCGGGAATGCCCTCGGCGGCGTCCACGACGACGGCCAGGACCGCGTCGGCGAGCCCCGGCAGGAGCGTGCCCGGCGCCCCGGCCCGCACGACGGGCACATCCGGGCGGCGGTCCGCGACGACCTCCACCACCCGCCACCCCACGACGTCGTCGCCGTGCGGGCTGCCCAGCCCCGCCACCAGCACGCCGGGGCGCCTGTCCGCCGCCGGCGCCGTGGGCGTGCCTCCGTTCCTCCCGTCTCCTGTCACACGAGGCCCCTTCTCCCGCTCAGCAGATCCTCGGCAGGGGGTCGTCCTCGAGCTCCTCGAGGGCGCGCTCGCCCCCGAGGGCGGTCTCCAGCGCCACCGGCACGGCCTGCCCCGCCACCACCGTGCCGATGCAGGCCGCCTCGGCGCCCTCGGGCAGCGCTTGCCAGGCGGCGAGCGCCGCCTCGGCCGCCTCCGGCGCCGCCACCGCCACTACGCGCCCCTCGCAGGCCAGGTACAGGGGATCGTAGCCCAGCATCTCGCACACGGCGCGCACCGGCTCGCGCACGGGGATGGCGGCCTCCTCGAGCCGCACGCCGAGGCCGGTCGCGCGCGCGATCTCGTGGCAGACGGTGGCCAGCCCCCCGCGCGTGGGATCGCGCAGGAAACGGACACCGGGCAGCGCGCGCACCGCACGCGCAAGCGGCAGCACGCTCGCGCAGTCCGAGGCCAGGTCGCCGCGCAGGCCGAACTGCTCGCGCGCCAGCATCACCGCCACGCCGTGGTCGCCCACCGGCCCGCTCACCAGCACCCGGTCGCCGGGGCGGACAAGCGCGAGATCCAGGACGATCCCCGACGGACGCAGACCGAGTCCGGTCACCGTGAAGTAGAGGCCGCCCCCCTCGCCGCGGCGCACGACCTTGGTGTCGCCGGCGGCCACGCGCACGCCCGCCGCGCGCGCCGCCCGCGCGAAGGCGGCCACGTGCCGGCGCAGATCCTCGATCGCGAAGCCCTCCTCCACCAGCACGCCCAGGGTCAGGTAGCGCGGATCGGCGCCGGCGACGGCGAGGTCGTTCACGGTGCCGTGGACGGCGAGGGCGCCGATGTCGCCGCCGGGGAAGCTCAGGGGCTGGACCGTGAAGCCGTCGGTGGTCACCACGAGCCCGCCCTCGCCCGGCCACGGAACCGCGGCCGCGTCCGCCCGGCTGTCCACCAGGAGCGCCCCCAGCTCCGCGGCGAAGACGGTCTCGATCAGCTCGCGCATGAGGCGGCCGCCGTTGCCGTGGGCGAGCCCGATGCGCGCCGCGTCCACCGCCTCACCCTCCCGCCGTCCGCGCGGCGTGCTCGACGGCCTGCCCGAAGGCGAGGCCGCCATCGTTGGCGGGCACGGCGCGCGGCAGCCGCAGCGCAAGCCCCCGCTCCGCCAGCAGCGCCGCGCAGCGCTCCACCAGCAGGCGGTTCTGGAACACGCCGCCCGCGAGCCCCACCACGAGCGGACCCGCCTCGCGCGCGACGCGCGCCGCCAGCGCCGCCACCGCCTGCGCCAGGGCCTCGTGGAAGGCGGCGGCGCGCTCGCCGGGCGGCCGCGAGACGTCGGCGAGGAATGGCAGCAGCGGCGCCCAGTCCAGCCTGGGCAGGCCCGTCGCGTCCGGGCGCCATGCGAGCGCCGGCGGCGCAGGATACGCGCCCGCCGCGGCGGCCGCGGCCTCCAGGCGCATGGGTCCCTCGCCCTCGTGGCTCGCCGTCACGCACAGGCCCGTGAGGGCGGCTGCGGCGTCGAACAGCCGCCCGACCGCGCTCGTCACGGGCGCCTGCACACCCCGCGCCCAGGCCGCGCGCAGGAGCCCGACGTCCGCCGGTGCCCCGGCGACCGCGGCCTCGAGCCCCGCCTCCCACAGCGCGCCCAGGGCGCTGCGCCAGGGCTCGCGCGCGGCGCGCTCGCCGCCCGGCAGCCGGAAGGGCCGCAGGCTCGCCACCCGGCGCCAGCCGCCCGGGGCGCCCAGCAGGACCTCCCCGCCCCACAGGGTGCCGTCGTCCCCGTAGCCGACGCCGTCCCAGGCGAAGACGAGCCAGCGGCCCGCCTCCGGGTGCTCGCCGGCGAGCGCGGAGGCGTGGGCGCGGTGGTGCTGGACCGCGGCCGCGGGCAGCCCCTGCTCCCGCGCCCAGCGCGTGGTGAAGTAGCCCGGGTGCAGGTCGTGGACGATGCGCCGCGCCCTCACGCCGTAGAGACGCTGCAGGTCGGCCGCCACCTGCTCGAAGACGGCCCGGGCCCGTGGCACCTCCAGGTCGCCGATGTGGGGCGAGACCACGATGCGATCCTCCCAGGCGAGCGCCACCGTCGCCTTCATGTGCCCGCCCGTGGCCAGCACCGGCTCGCGCAGCCGCCCCGGCAGCGCGCGCTCCAGCGGCGCGGTGCCCCGCCCCAGCCGCAGCGCCCGCGCGGCGCCGGCCATGGGGCGCAGCACCGGGTCGTCGGCGGGCCTCGCGATGGGCCGGTCGTGGTGGAGGAAGCCGTCGGCCACTGCGCCCAGCCGGGCCTCGGCCTCGGCCGGATCCGTGATCACGGGCTCGCCGCTCACGTTGCCCGAGGTCGCCACCAGCGGGGCGCCGAAGCCGCGCGCCAGCAGGTGGTGCAGCGGGCTGTAGGGCAGAAGCGCGCCCACCTCGCCCAGGCCCGGCGCTATCCCTGAGGCGAGCCCCGCGTCCGGCCGCAGCGGCACGAGCACGATGGGGCGGGCGGGGTCCATGAGCGCGGCCTCAGCCACGGCATCGAGACGCGCGGCGCGCCGGACGGCCGCGAGATCCGGAAACAGCACCGCGAGCGGCTTGGCCGGCCTGCGCTTGCGGGCCCGCAGGCGCGCCACCGCGGCGGGGCTCCGGGCGTCGCACAGGAGGTGATAGCCGCCGATGCCGCGCACGGCCACGATGCCGCCCGCCCGCAGGCACGCGAGCGCGGCCCGGAGGGCCTCCTCCGAGCCGGCCCGTCCGCCGCCGGGCTCCAACGCATCGGCTCCGGCCGACGCCTCGTCTCTACCGACCTCGACGGACGCACCGCCCGCCGCCTCCCCCTCCGAGCCGCGCCAGGCCAGCCGCGGGCCGCAGGTGGGGCAGGCCACGGGCTCGGCGTGGAAGCGCCGGTCGGCGGGATCGGCGTACTCGCGCGCGCACGCCGGGCACAGGGCGAAGCGCGCCATGGTGGTGTTGGGCCGGTCGTAGGGCAGGCGCTCGATGATCGTGTAGCGCGGCCCGCACTGGGTGCAGTTGATGAAGGGGTAGCGGTGACGGCGGTCGCGCGGGTCGGCGAGCTCGCGCAGACAGTCCTCGCACACGAAGTGGTCCGGCGGCACGTGGACGCGCGCCTCGCCATCCGCATCCGAGGCGAGGATGCGGAAACCACCCTCCCCCGTCGGCGGCTCGTCCACGGCCTCGGCCACGCGCGGGCGCGCGAGCGGCGGGGCCTCCCGGACCAGCGCCTCGGCGAAGCGCGCCAGCGCCCCGGGCTCGCCCTCGGCCCGCACCACCACGCGCCCGAGGCGGTTCTGCACCCAGCCCGCCAGCCCGTGGCGCAGGGCGAGGCGGTGCACGAAGGGGCGGAAGCCCACGCCCTGCACCCGCCCCTCCAGCACCCAGCGCCGCGCCGCCACCTCGTCGCGGCCATCCAGCATCTTCGGTGGCCGGGTTTCGTGCGGCAGACACGCGCTCTGGAACTCGGTGGCCGTGCGGCGCTCCCCGCACCTGCGCGCTCCGCGCGCCCGTGTCCGCGCCGCCCGCCCTGCCGGGGTCCCAGCCTGCACCTCGGGGTTCGGGCAACGCGGCAAGGCTCAGCCTCCCCGCCTGCGGGCGCTGCGCCGCTCCCCGCGCCTGCGCGCTCCGCGCGCCCGTGTCCGCGCCGCCCGGTCCGCGCACATCCGTCGCAGCTCACTCATCTGCCTTAGTCCCATCGAGGCCGGGGAGGCGGGATGCGCGGGCGTCGGCGGCAAGCGTTGGCCGCCGTCGAGCGCCAGGGACGGTCTTCGCGTCCCGCGCAGACCGGCTCCCCGGCCTCGTCGACCGCCGGCTTGCGACGCCGCCCGCCCACCAGATGCGGCAGGCGCCCTCGTCCGAGACCATGCACGGGCCGATGGGGCGGCGCGGCGTGCACGCGCGCCCGTAGAGGCGGCACTGGTCGGGGTAGATGCGGCCGAGCACGACGCGCGCGCAGTCGCAGCCCGGGGGCATCCGGCCCGCGCGCCGGCGCCCTTCTTCCTCGTAGGCGGGAAAGCGCGCGCGTGCGTCGTGGGCCCGCCAGGCCATGCGCAGGCGCAGGCCCGAGCGCGGCAGGGTGCCGATGCCGCGCCAGGGCGCGTCGCAGACCTCCATGACCTCCGCGAGCAGCCGGCGCGCGGAGGGGTTGCCGCCGGGACGCGCCACCTCCGCGTAGCAGTTGTCGAGGAAGGGCCTGGCCTCCAGGTGCTGGCGCAGCACGGAGTAGAAGGCCGCGAGCAGGCTCTCGGGCGTGAAGCCCGCCACGGCCGCGGGGATGCCGTGGCGCTCGGGCACGAAGCGCCACTCCTCCGGGCCCATGACGGTGGAGACGTGGCCGGGCGCGACCAGGGCGTCGAAGCCCGGGGTCTCGGACTCCAGGAGCATGGCCACCGCGGGCCAGGTGAGGCGCCCCGAGAGCAGGACGAAGAGGTTCTCCGGCGCGCCCTCGGCGAGCATGGCCGCCACCGGCGCCATGGTGGTCTCGAAGCCGGCGGCGAAGAAGACCACGGGGCGCGGGGCCTCGGCGCGGGCGACGGCGGCGGCCTCCATGGGGGAGGCGACGGGCCTGACGTCGGCGCCCGCCGCACGCGCCTGCTCCAGCGAGCGCGGCACGCGCCGCGGCACGTTGACAGGCACGCGCAGCATGTCGCCGAAGGCGACCAGCACCACGTCCTCGCGCAGGGCGAGCTGCACGGCCTGGTGCACGTCCTCCTCGGGGCAGACACACACCGGGCAGCCCGGCCCCGGGATGAGCTCGATGCCGGGGGGGAGCAGGCGGCGGAGCCCCGCCATGGTGATGGCGCGCTCGTGGCCGCCGCAGACGTTCATGATGCGGAAGCGCTCCGGAAGCGGCAGCGCGCGGATGCGCTCGAGCCAGCGGCGGGCCTCCGCGCTCATGCCGCCACCCACACCGCCCGGCGGAAAGCGGGGAACGGCGCGCTTCCGTCCATCCACCGTCCACCGTCCACCGTCAACCCCTCACCAAGGCACGCAGCCAGCCGAGCCAGCGTTCCATGCCCTCGCCGGTGCGGGCCGAGACCGGCCACACCGGCGCGCCGCTGGCGAGCGCGCGCAGGTGGCGCTCGGCCGCGGCCGGGTCGAAGTCGTCCAGCACCGGGATCAGGTCCGCCTTGCTGAGCAGCACCAGATCGGCCGCCCGGAACATGACGGGGTACTTGGCGGGCTTGTCGTCGCCCTCGGTGGCCGAGAGCAGCACCACGCTGCGGTGCTGGCCCAGGTCGAAGCCCGCCGGGCAGACCAGGTTGCCCACGTTCTCGATGAAGAGGAGGTCCAGCCCCTCGAGGTCGAGGCGGTGCAGGGCCTCGTGGACCAGATGGGCGTCCAGATGGCATGCCGAGCCGGTGGCGATCTGGACGGCGGGCACACCCCTGGCGCGGATGCGCGTGGCGTCACGCTCGGTGGCGAGATCGCCCTCGATCACGGCGATGGCGAGCTCGCCCGCGAGCGCCTCGATCGTCGCCTCCAGCAGCGCCGTCTTGCCCGAGCCCGGCGCGGACATGAGGTTCACCGCCACCACGCCGTGGCGCGCCAGGTGCGCGCGGTTGTGGGCGGCGGCACGGTCGTTGGCCGCGAGCAGCCCCTCCAGCACCTCCACCGCCGTGCTTCCGTCGGCGGTGCGCGCGAGCGGTCCGTCCGCCTCCACCAGGTGGGCGTTGCCGGAGGTCACGTTGCAGCCGCAGCTCTCACACATGGGCGCCCTCCTCCGCAGGCGTGATGCCTGCGAGCGCCACGCGCACCAGCAGCAGCTCGTCGCCGGAGACGAGCCGCGTGCGCCAGCCGCCGCAGGCCGGGCACAGCAGGCGGTTCGGCGCCGCCGCAGGCCCGCGCGTGCCGCAAGACTCGCACTCGACCTCCAGCGGGACCTCCACCAGCCGAAGCTCGGCGCCCTCGGCCACGGTGCCCGCGCGCGCCAGCGCGAAGGCCTCGCGCAGCAGCTCGGGCACCACCCCGGAGAGCGGGCCCACGCGCAGCTCGATGCGGGTCACGGTACGCGCACCGTGGGCGCGGGCGACGGCCTCGACCTGCCCGATCAGGGCCCGGCACACAGTGAGCTCATGCATCGGCCGCGCCCGGCGTCGGGCCGTCTCCGGCGGCCAGCGCCTCGTCGTGGAGCTCCCAGGCGCTGCGCGCCTCGGCCTCGGTCATGCGCTGGATGGCGTAGCCGACGTGGACCATGACCCAGTCGCCGGGGCCCACGGGCTCGTGCTGAAGGAGAAAGAGGCTCACGTCCCGCTCCACGCCGCGCGCGGCGCAGCGCGCCGTATGGCCCTCCACGGCGAGCACCTGCATGGGGACTCCCAGACACATCGCGCGCCGCCTCCTCTGCGGGCCGGAGCTCCCCGCACCTATAGCGCGCCCCGCAAGGCCCGTCAAACCCGCAGCGCAGCTCGCCCGATCCCGCGCAGGCACGGCCGGATGGGCTCGTGCTGCGTCATGCGGCCCGAGGAGGCCGGGCTCAGCGGCGGCGGGCGTAGGTGCCGACGAGCTCGGCGCGGGCGATGACGTGGCCCTCCATCGCGCGCTCCACCTCGGCCTTGGTGGGCGTGCCCAGGTCCGGGAGCACGGTGTCCAGGGCGTAGAGCTTGTGGAAGTAGCGGTGGCGGCCGATGGGCGGGCACGGGCCGCCGTAGCCGGTGCGCTTCCAGTCGTTGAGGCCCTGTCGCGTGCCCGGCGGCAACGCCGTCTCGTCCACGCCTTCGGGCAGGCCCGTGCTGTCCGGCGGGAGGTTGTAGAGCACCCAGTGGACCCAGGTCATGCGCGGATTGGCCGGGTCCGGAGCGTCCGGGTCGTCCACGATCAGCACCAGGCTGCGCGTGCCCTCCGGCACGCCCGACCACTCGAGCGGCGGCGAGACGTCGGCGCCGTCGCAGGTGTAGCGCACAGGGATCTCGCCCTGGTGCGCGAAGGCGGGTGAGCGGATCTCGAGCGTCATGGCCCCTCCTCCCGCGGCCGGCGTGGCGGCGGCCGCCCACAGGCATGCCCCCATCAGGATGGCCACCGGGCGCCAGGCCATGGCCTCAGCCCCCGGCCGCGCGGCCCGAGACCAGGGCGTCGAGCCGCGCCACGCCCTCGGCCCAGGCACGGGTCTCGTTCTCGCCCGTGGCCACGGCCTCCATCACGGCGTAGGCCAGCCGCCGGTCCTCGGGATCCAGCCCGCGCAGCTTGCTGAGCAGGAACAGGTACTGGCCCCGGCCGGTCGAGACCGTCTTCACGAGGCTGTAGAGGACCAGCGCCGGGCCGGAAGCCGGGGCCTGCGCGATGCGGGCCTCGAGCCGCGCCAGCACATCGGCCGCGTCGGTCATGGGCTCTGCAGAAATCGCATACTCAGCGAGCCATCCGGACCAGCTTAATGATAGGGACTCTCGGATCCCTGAGAAACGGAGGTCTCCTTTATGTGGGTACTGTGACTCGCCCGGCCGGCCGCCGGCGGAGGGACGGTGCGCACCGGCGATGGCGCGTGGCGGGGTGCAGGCAGCCGACTCAGCGCGGGGTGTCTGCCACGCGGGTGCGCAGGTACACCGGGACGCCACCTTCCGGCGGCACGGCCTCGCCGCGTGCGAGCGCCACCTGCGCGAGCCGCGCCACCCGCCCCGCCCAGGGCAGGCGTTCGGGCTCCACGGCCACGAGCGCGTTCCCGGCGCGGGCCCGCAGGGCTTCTCCGTGGGCCGCCCAGCCGGGGCCCGCACCGACCCAGCCACCGCCTTCCGGCACCGCCACCGCGTGCGGCGGGCACACGGCCTCCGCCCCCGCCGGAGCCGCCAGGTCTGCCGCGTCCGCCGTGAAGGCGCCCCAGTAGACCTCGCCCATGCGCGCGTCCAGCGCCGCCAGCACGCGCGCGGCACCCGCCTCCACGGCGTCCTGGGCCAGCGCCGCGAGCGTGGACACCGGCACCACCGGCAGGCCCCACGCGAGCGCGAGCCCCTGGGCCACGCCCGCGGCGATGCGCAGGCCCGTGAAAGAGCCCGGTCCGCGCCCGAAGGCGAGGGCGTCGAGGCCGGTGCCCACGAGCCCCGCCTCCGCCAGCACCGCCTCCACCAGGGACAGGATGCGCGCGGCGTGCTCGCGGGGGGCCACCACACGCCGCTCCACGGTCTCGCCGCACACGCGCAGCGCCACCGAGCAGGCGTCGGTGGCAGTCTCCAAGGCGAGGATGCGGCTCATCCGGTGTCCTCGGCTTCAGGACAGGGCATCCGCTTCCCTCAGGGCCGCCAAGAAGCTGGTCACATCGTCAAGGCGCCGCGTCCAGCGCATGTCAGGAAGGCTTTCCTTGAAGATTTTTCCATATCCCATTGTCTCAATTCTAGAATCACATACAACGACCACGCCGCGGTCGTCCTCCCCGCGGATCAGTCGCCCAACCCCCTGGCGGAGGGTTACCACTGCCTGGGGCAGCAGGAGGTCTCGGAAGGCGTTCCCGCCGCGCCGCTCCAGCGCGCGCCCACGCGCCTGGATCACCGGATCGTCCGGCGCCCCAAAAGGCAGCTTGTCGATGATGACACACGAGAGAGCGGGACCTGGCACATCGACCCCCTCCCAGAAGCTGTAGGTGCCGAGCAGGACGGCGTCTCCCCGCGTCCGGAAGCGTGCCAGAAGCGCCTCGCGCGGTGCGTCCCCCTGCACGAGCAGGGGAAAATCCAGCCTGCCTTCGAGGCCCTGGCGCGCCAGACGCAACGCATCCCAGCTCGTGAACAGGATGAAGGTGCGGCCGCGCGCGGCCTCAATGACTGGCACGATCGCATCCAGCATGCGGGGCACAAAGGTGCGGTCCCGAGGCGGCGGAAGGTATTCTGGTATATACATCAAGGCGTTGCGCCTGAAATCAAATGGACTTTCGAAGATGTGGCTGCGGCAGCTCCCCGGCTCGACACCCACGCGGGCACAGAAATGGTCGAAACGGCCGCAGACGGTGAGGGTGGCCGAGGTATAGATCCAGGCACGGGCGCAGCCTTCCCGCAAGCTCTGCATCATGGGCCCGGTTTCCACGGGGGTGGCATGAAAGGTGAAGCTCTGTCCCGTGCGCTCGTACCATCGCACCAGTTCTGCATGAGCTCCGTCTTCCGCCTCCGCCTCCGCTTCGCCCAGTATGAGCCTGCGGCAGGCGTGCTCCAGCCGCCTGGCCCGTCGCGCGCAGCCATCCAGCCCCGGGCCCCGTCCCGAGACGGCCGCAAGCCCTTCACGCATAGCTGCCAGTGAGTCGGCAAGCCGCTTTGCCGCATCCAGGACGGGACCTGCGGGGGCGCCCGGCGGCCAAGCCCCACGCTCGGGCACAGCCTCGAGCGCGAGCCGCAATCGGCGGGTTTCTGCGAGCAAGGTATCCGCGAGTGTCCTGAGCCCGGGGGTATCCGGCGCTTCGGCGAGCTGCTCCTGCCGGACGTCCCGCGCCAGATCCCGGAGCTGGCCGGCCGTCAGCCCTTCGCCGAGGAAGCGCGCGGCGATGTCGGGGAGCTGATGGGCTTCGTCGATCACGAAGGCGTCGGCCTGGGGCAGCACCTCGCCCCGTCCCTCCTCGCGCAGAGAGAAGTCGGCCATCAGAAGATGGTGATTGACCACGACCACATCGGCCTCCTGCGCCTTGCGACGAGCCCGGAAGACGAAACAGCGCGTGAAGTGGTGGCAGTCCGCTCCGAGGCAGCGTTCGGCCGGTGCCGTCAGGCGCGTCCAGAAAGGATCGTCCTCGGCCATGCCCGGGAAACCGGCGCGGTCGCCGGTGACGGTCCGTCCGGCCCATTCGGCCACCTGCCTCAGCCGCTCCGCCTGCTCACCGGTCGACCCCTCGGCGCACGCACGCTCCAGCCGGTGCAGGCAGAGGTAATTGGCCCGGCCCTTGAGGAGGGCCACGCGACCGCCGCAGCCGAGCGCCTCGCGCACCCGCGGCAGGTCGCGCACATAGAGCTGGTCCTGGAGGTTGCGGGTGCCGGTGGAGATGACCACCTGGCGTCCGGAAAGGAGCGCGGGGACGAGGTAGGCGAAGGTCTTGCCGGTGCCCGTGCCCGCCTCGACGAGCAGCGTCTCGCGCCCCTGCAGGGCCTGCGCGACAGCCTCGGCCATGGCGAGCTGCTGCGCCCGGGGCCGGAAGCCGGGAACTGCGCGCGCCAGCGGCCCATCCGGCCCCAGGGCCTGCCGCACCGCCTCGATATCCATCGCGCACTCCGCCTCAGCGGCCCGGATGCTCCCAGACCTCGTCCTCGATCTCGCCCTCCTCCCGGGTCCACACCAGCCGCCCGATGCGCTTGAAGCGTGCCACGCTCAGGGCGCCGCGGCGGCTGCGCGCCCCGCGCGAGGCGGCCACGGCCTCCTCCACATCGGGCCGCTCGGCCTCCCAGATCTCGAAGGGCTCGAAGTTCTCGTCGAAAAGGACCAGCATCACGCTGTCCCACTCCTTGTCCAGCTTGAGCTGGCCGATGCGGTGGCCGGACTTGCGCTCGTCGAAGATGGCGCGGGCCTTGATCTGGATGCGCTTGCCCGCGCGCCGCCCGCGCCCGATGGCGTCCCAGCCGCCGGGTCGCTCGGTGCAGAGCTCGAGGTCGAGCAGGCGCGCGGCGTCGTGCTCGGCGATCTCGCTGCTGACCCCAGCGAGCGGCCGCCCCGTGGCCCGGCGGTACTCGGCGGCGAGCCGGCGCGCCTCGGCGATGAGGCGGTCCAGGTCGTAGGGGCCGGCGCCGCTCATCCGGCCATGCCCTCGAGGGCCTCGGCCCGGCGCTCGGCGGCGCGGGCACCGGCGGCATCGCCCCGTGCCCGGCGGGCGGCGGCGATCAGGCGCCAGTTGCGCGCACCCAGGGCCCGGTCCCGGGGCGCGAGCGCCAGCGAGCGGCGCGCGAGCGCCTCGGCCCGCCGCCACATCCCCTGTCCGAGGCGAATGCGCGCCAGCCGGTGCCACAGGGCCGCATCCCGCGGGGCGATGCGCAGCGCCCGCTCCACGGCGGCGGCGGCCGCCTCCAGGTCGCCGCGGCGCTCGGCCGCGCGCGAGCGGTCCAGCAGCGCGAGCACGGGCCCGCGCGCGGGGCGGGGTGCTGGCGTCGCCGCGGCCGGCGGGGGCTGCGGCGCCCGCTCCTCCACCGGAGGCGGCCCGACCCCTTCCACCGGCGCCGCGGGACCGGAGCCCGTGGCTGCGCAGCCGGCCGCCAGCGCCGCCAGCGAGGCGGCGGGCAGCAGAAGGGTCGCAGGGACGCTCACTCGAAGATGCGGCGCAGCCATCTCAGCGGATTCGGAGCGCCGGCACAGGGGGCCCGTTCCGCGGGCGCCGATCCGGCGATGAAGGGCAATTCTACGCTGCCTGTGCAGCCCGAGTCAGCGCGCAGCCCCGTCTCCGGATCCACCCGCACCCATTCGATGCCCTCCGGCTCCACCGGGGCGAAGGGCTCCAGCGTGGGCGCGAGCGCGCGCATGAGCAGGCCCCAGACCTGCAGCGCCCCGGCTGCCCCGCTCAGGCCCACGGGGGCATTGTCGTCGCGCCCCAGCCACACCACCGCCACGCGGTTGCCCGTGAAGCCCGCAAACCAGGAGTCGCGCAGGTCGTCCGTGGTGCCGGTCTTGCCGGCCACACCCAGCGCCGCCACGGGCAGGTAGGCCGCGAGGCCGCGGCCCGTGCCCTCGCGCACCGCGCGCTGCAGCGCGTGATCGACGAGGAACACCACCCGGGGGTCGAGGGCGGGCTCGGTCTCCAACGGATAGCGCGAGAGGGGCTCGCCCGCGGCGGTGAGCACCGCGCGCGTGGCACGCACGGGCGTATGGAAGCCTCCGCCCGCCAGCGTCAGGTACATGCGCGCCACCTCCAGGGGCGAGAGGCTCACCGCGCCCAGCAGCAGCGCCGGGTAGGGCCGCAGCGGCCGCCCCACGCCGAGGCGGCGCAGCGTGTCCACCACCGCGGGCACGCCCACCGCGAGCCCCACCCGCGCCGTGGGCACGTTCAGCGACTCCGCCAGCGCCCGGTACAGGGGCACGGGGCCGCGGAAGCGCTCGTCGTAGTTGCGCGGGGCCCATACCTTGCCGTCGTCGAGGCGCACCTCGAGCGGGTCGTCCTCCACCAGGGTGGCCAGGGTCCAGCGCCGGGGGTGCACGAGCGCCGCCAGATACACCGCGGGCTTGACCAGCGAGCCCACGGGCCGGCGTGCGTCCAGCGCGCGGTTGAAGCCCGCGAAGCGCGGCGCGCGCCCGCCCACCACCGCGAGCGCCTCGCCCGTGCCCGCGTCCAGCACCACCACCGCCCCCTGGAGGCTGCCCCGCGGGAGACCGTGGCCACGCTCGAGGGCGGCGATCCCCCGCGTGAGCGCGCGCTCCGCCGCCGCCTGCAGGAGGGGGTCGAGCGTGGTGAAGATGCGCAGCCCCTGGGTGCGCAGGTCCTCCTCCCGGTACTCGCGCGCGAGCTGGCGCCGCACGAGGTCCATGAAGGCGGGGTACTCGGCGAGCGCGGGCGGCTGTGGAACGACCCCCAGGGGCGCGCGCCGCGCGCGCGCCGCCTCGGCCCGGCTGATCACGCCCCGCTCGGCCAGCACCCCCAGCACCACGTTCCGCCGCCGCCGCGCACGCTCCGGATGCCGCCGCGGGTCGTAGTACGAGGGCCCCTTGACCAGCCCCACCAGCAGGGCGATGCGCGGCAGGTCCAGCTCCGAGAGCGGGCGGCCGAAGTAGAAATGGCTCGCGAGCCCGAAGCCGTGGATGGCGCGGCGCCCGTCCTGCCCCAGGTAGACCTCGTTCAGGTAGGCCTCGAGGATCTCCTCCTTGCCGTAGTGCAGCTCCAGCAGCAGGGCCATCACCGCCTCGGTGGCCTTGCGCCTGAGCGTGCGCTCGGAGCCGAGGAAGAAGTTCTTGACGAGCTGCTGCGTGAGGGTGCTGCCGCCCTGCACCAGCGCACGCGCGCGGATGTCCGCCCACAGGGCGCGCAGCACCGCCCTGGGATCCACGCCGTGGTGGCGCCAGAAGCCGCGGTCCTCCACCGCCACCAGCGCGTCCACCAGCAGACGGGGCGCATCCTGGAGGCGGATCAGGACGCGATCCTCGTGGTGACGCGGGTAGAACTTGCCGACCAGCACGGGATCGAGGCGCACGAGCGCGGGCGCGCGGCCGCCGGCGGCCGCCTCCAGCGCCGCCACGCGGCCGGCGGCGAAACGCACGCGCACGCGCCGCGCCGGCTCCTCGCCGTCCCAGAAGCGGAAGCGGCGCGTATGGAGCAGGACCGCCTCGCCGGCCACGGCATAGCTGCCGGGCCGGCGCGCCCCCGCTGCGCGCACGTAGCCCAGACGCGCGAGCTCGTCCAGCAGCGCGCGCCGGCCCACCGGCGCGCCCGGGTAGAGCTCCAGCGCCCGCGCGTACACGCGCGCCGGGAGCTCCCAGCGCCGGCCCTCGAACTCGCTGCGGATGCGCAGGTCGAGCCAGGCGGTCCAGGCCGCCAGCAGCAGCAGCGCCGCCACGGCCGCGCGCCAGGCGAGCCGGCGCGGCCAGCCGCGTCCGGCCTTCCCGCGGCGCCGTCCGCCGCGCCGCCTGCGCCGGCGCCGCGCGCTCATCGCCCGCCTGCCTCGCGCCGGCCTCGCACGGTGCCGGCGCATCCCCTATGATGGCCGACCGCACCCGCGGCCTGCGGCGCTGACGAGGATCTCGGCATGGAAGAGGCGATGCGCATCCAGGAAAAGCTGGTGGCGGCGCTCGGCGATCCCGCGCGCTACCACCACCCGGTGGACCAGGTCGAGATTATAGAGACGCACATCTCCCACGTCCTGCTGGCTGGCGACTACGCCTACAAGATCAAGAAGCCCCTCGACCTGGGCTTCCTCGACTTCGGCACCCTCGAGAAGCGCCGGCGCTGCTGCGAGGAGGAGCTGCGCCTCAACCGCCGCCTGGCGCCGGACTGGTACCTCGAGGTGGTGCCCATCACGGGCACGCCAGAGGACCCGGCCCTGGGCGGGACGGGCGATGCCATCGAGTACGCCGTGCGCATGCGCCGCTTCCCGCAGGAGAGCCTGCTCGACCACCTGCTCGCCGAGGGCCGTGTGGATGCCGCTCTCGTGGACCGCATCGCGCGCACCGCGGCGGCCTTCCATGCCCGCGTGGCCACGGCAGGCCCGGACACGCCCTTCGGCGAGCCCGAGCGGGTCCACTTCCCGGTGCGACAGAACTTCGACCAGATCGCGCCCCTGCTGGAGACCGACGCCGAGCGCGCCCGGCTCGAGCGCCTGCGCGCCTGGGCCGAGGCGGCCTACGCGCGCCTCGAGCCCGTGCTCGCCGCGCGCAAGCGCGAGGGCTACGTGCGCGAGTGCCACGGCGACATGCACCTCGGCAACATGGCGCTGGTGGACGGCGAGCTCGTGATCTTCGACTGCATCGAGTTCAACGAGAACCTGCGCTGGATCGACGTCATGAGCGAGGCGGCCTTCTTCGTCATGGACATGGAGGCACGCGCCCATCCGGCGCTGGCCGCCCGCTTCCTCGATACCTACCTCACCCACACCGGCGACTATGCCGGCGTGGCCGTGCTGCGCTACTACCAGGCCTACCGCGCCCTGGTGCGCGCCAAGGTGGCGCGCATCCGCCTCGCCCAGCCCGGCCTGGACCCGGCGGAGGCCGATGACGCCCGCGCCCAGTACGTCGCCTACGTGGCGCTCGCCGAGCGCTACGCCGCCCCGCCCCGCCCCGCCCTGCTGCTCACGGCCGGGGTGGCCGGCGCCGGCAAGACCACCGGCAGCGAGGCGCTGCTGCATGCGCAGGATGCGATCCGTGTCCGCTCCGACGTGGAGCGCAAGCGCCTGTATGGCCTCCCGCCGGAGGCCCGCACCGGCTCCGCCACGGACCAGGGCATCTACACGCCCGAGGCCCACCGGCGCACCTACGCGCGGCTGCTGGAGCTCGCCGGGGAGGTGCTGGACGCGGGGCTGCCCGTGGTGGTGGACGCCACCTTCCTCCTGCCCGAGCACCGCGCCCCCTTCCGCGAGCTCGCCCGCCGCAGGGGCATCCCCTTCGCCATCCTCGCCTTCGAGGCGCCGGAGGCGGCGCTCGCGGCGCGGATCGAGATGCGCCTGCGCGCCGGCGCCGACCCCTCCGAGGCCGACGTGGAGGTGATGCGTCGCCAGCTGGAGCGCTGGCGTCCGCCCGCCGACGACGAGGCCGACCTCGTGCTGCGCTTCGGCCCGGGGGACGGCCCCGAGCAGGTGGCGGCCGCCGTGCGCGCCTGGCTGGGATCCGGGGCCTGAGCCCCTCCCTCGGAACGCGGCGGCGTCACGCCCGGGGCGAGGCCCGATCCCCGAAGGACACCCGCGGAAAGGCGGCGGGGGACCTATACTCCAGGAAGGGGGGCGGGACGGAGGACGCGACATGGCGGGCAGGCTGCGCTGGGGGCTGATGGCGCTGCTCGCGGCGGCCTGCGCCGCAGGCGCCGGCGAGCGGGTGCAGACGCCCTACACGCCGCAGAAGGTGGTCTTCGATTTCTACTTCGACGACCCGCGCAAGATCGGCCCCGCCCTCTACTGGATACGCTCCCTCATGAACCCGCTGCTGGCCGAGCCCTACGGCTACGCGCCGGAGGCGCTCGACATCAAGGTGGTGCTGCACGGGCAGGAGCTCGTCACCCTCGCCCGGCGGAACTACGCGCGCTACCGTGACGCGGTCGAGCGCATGCGCTACTACGCCTCGCTCGGGGTCGAGTTCCGGGTCTGCGGCCTTTCGCTGGACGACTACGGCTACCGCCCCGAGGATCTGCAGGACTTCGTGCTGGTGGTCCCCTCGGCCATAACCGAGCTCGCCCACTGGCAGCTCCAGGGCTACGCCCTGATCCGCCCCCGCATCCTGGAGAAGCGCCTCTCCATCGAGGAGATCCGATGACCACCGCGGCGATCCGGGTCGGCACCTCGGGCTGGCACTACCCGCATTGGCGCGGGCCCTTCTATCCGCGCGACCTCCCCCCGGAACGCTGGCTCGCGTGGTACGCCGAACGCTTCCCCGCCGTGGAGATCAACAACAGCTTCTACCGCACGCCGGACACCGCGACCTGCGCCGCCTGGGCCGCCGCGGTGCCGCGCGGCTTCCGTTTCGCGGTCAAGGCCAACCGGGTCATCACCCACCGCAAGAAGCTCAAGGATGCCGGCCCCATCGTGGCGGGCTTCCTCGAGCGCATCGCCCCCCTGGGCCGGCGCCTGGGACCGATCCTGTTCCAGCTCCCGCCGCGCTGGCGCTGCAACCTGGACCGCCTGGCGGGCTTCCTCGAGGTCCTGCCCCCCGGCCTGCCCTGCGCCTTCGAGTTCCGCGACCCCGACTGGCACCGCGACGCCGTCTACCGGCTGCTGGAGCGTCACGGCGCCGGCTTCTGCATCTTCGACCTCGCGGGCCTGCGCGCGCCGCTCGCGGTGACCTCGCCCCTGGTGTACCTGCGGCTGCACGGGCCCGACGGGCCCTACGCGGGCAGCTACGCCGTGACCACGCTGCGCGCCTGGGCGCGCCGCGCGAGCGCCTGGGCGCGCGAGGGCCACGAGGTGTGGATCTTCTTCGACAACGACGAGCGCGGTCATGCACCGCGCAACGCGGCCACCCTCAAGCGCCTCCTTGCCGACGGCCCCGGACGGCGCGCGGCCGGCTGAACGCTCAGCGCGCTAGCGCCGCCTCCAGCGCCGTCACCACCTCGGCGAAGCGCTCCAGGTCCACGTCCCGGATCGGCGCCTCGGGGAAGCGGCGGTCGGCATAGAGCAGCCCCACGGTGCCGCCGCGCCCCCGCACCGCGGCCGCGAGGAACACCGGCACCTGGACGAGCTCGCGCACGGCTTCCGGCACCTCGCTCCAGCGCTCGGCGTCTTCCTTGCACACCCGCAGGCAGCCGCCCTCCTCCACGAGGCGGCTGAACAGGTGCCCGCCCCACAGGGGCAGCTCGAAGCGGTTGAATGCCGGGCTGTGCTCGGTGCCCCGGAAGCGGTGCGCGCGCAGCGCCTCGCCGTGGCGCACTAGCCGCGCGAAGACCACGCGGTTCAGCCCCAGCCCGTCATGCAGGGCATCCAGCGCGAGCTCCACGGCCGCGTCCAGGGGCGTGGCACCGGCCTCCCCCAGGGCCGCCAGCGCCTGCCGGAAGAGGTCGGGACGCGGCGCGAGCAGATAGGGCACCGCCGGTCCCCGCGGCTCCGCGGCCTCGGGCACCGCGAGCCCGGCCTCGGCCAGAGTCTCTTGCGCGCGCGCCTCCAGCTCCGCCACGGGAAGCTCGATCCACGCCGCCGCCTCCGCCAGGGCCTGTCGGGCCGCCCGGGATCCCCATCCCCGCTCCAGCGCCCGGGCGAGCTCCACGGCCAGCATCACCCCGTAGGGGCGCGGCTGGAGCGCGTTGGCGGGCTCCAGCGCCTGGAGCGCCAGCGGGGGCAGGCTCCAAAGGTACGCAAGCAGCGAGCTGAGGCGGACGAGCGCGCACCCCAGGGCCAGGTACTCCGCATCCTCGGACGCGATCCCGTCCGCCATCATGGCCTCCACCTGCACCATCCCCTCCGGCTCCCAGGCCCATGCGGCGAGCTCGCCCGCGAAGGCGGCGAGCGCCGCGGCATAGACCTCGTCCGGGAGCTGGTCGCCACGCCAGCCCGCCCAGTCGCGGGCCAGCACCCCGGCGCGCCGCGCCCTGGCGGCGGCGCGCCGGTAGCCCGCCAGGGCCTCCCCCGTCAGCGCCTCCTCGTCCACCGGCAGCGCCCGGGCCATGGGGAAGATGCGCGCCGTGCCCAGCATGAGAGCCGCATGACGGATGGTCCCCACCTCGTTGTCGAGGTGCAGGTGCTCCACGCTGTTGGCGCTGCTGAGAAGGTGCAGGGTCAGGGCCGGGTCGCGCTCGACCACCTCGGCGATCTCGTCCGGGTCGGCGTCCGCCAGGCCTCCGGCCTCCATGGCGCGGAGGGCCTCCCGCACCACGCGGCCCACGGGCAGGCGCGCGGCGTCGGCCCGCTGCGCCCAGCGCTCCATCCCTCTGTGCATGGCCTCGACCATGGTGCGGGTGCCTCACCCGGGTTTCGGCCGCCGGCGGCCACTCTTTAGGCCTGCGCGCCTCTCAGGCCGCGCCCGGGCCGCTCGCGCTCAAGTTCGGACCGCCGGACGCCGATAAGCGGTCGCGAGCCCCATCCGTAGAGAGAAGGACGGCATCCACCCATGAACCTGATCCTGGGCATCCTGATCGTGATCGGATCGGTCGCCGGGGGATATGTCCTGTCCCACGGCAACCTGGCAGCCCTGTGGCAGCCATACGAGCTGCTCGTCATCGGCGGAGCGGCCTTCGGGGCCTTCATCATCGCCAATCCCATGAAGGTGGTGATGCGGGTGATCAAGAGCTGGCCGATCCTCATGAAGGGCTCGAAGTACGACAAGAAGGCCTACATGGACCTCCTGTCGCTGCTCTACGACCTCTTCGCCAAGGCCCGCAAGGAGGGCCTGATGGCGATCGAGAACGACGTGGAGGAGCCCGAGAACAGCGAGATCTTCAAGAAGTACCCGCGCATCCTCAAGGACCATCATGCCGTCGAGTTCATCACGGACTATCTGCGCCTCATGGTGGGCGGCAACATGAACCCCTTCGAGCTCGAGAACCTCATGGACGTGGAGATCGAGACACACCACCAGGAGGCCGAGCTGCCCGCCTCGGCCATCAACAAGGTGGCCGAGGCCCTGCCCGGGTTCGGTATCGTCGCCGCCGTGCTCGGAATCACCATCACCATGGCCTCGATCGGCGGCCCCATCGAGCAGATCGGCGCCCACGTGGCCGCCGCCCTGGTCGGCACCTTCCTCGGCATCCTGCTCGCCTACGGCTTCGTGGGCCCGATGGGGCAGGCGCTCGAGCACGTCGTGCGCGAGGAGGGCAAGTTCTTCGAGGTCATCAAGGTGTGCCTGCTCGCCACCGTCAACGGCTACAGCCCGCAGGTGGCGGTGGAGTTCGGACGCAAGGCCATGTACCCGGGCATGCGCCCGAGCTTCCGCGAGCTCGAGGAGCACATCAAGCAGAAGAAGGCCGGCGGTTGAGGCGAGGCCGGGGCACGGGCGATGGCCGACGACAAGAAGCACACGATCGTCGTCAAGAAGGTCAAGAAGGGCGGACACGGCCACCACGGCGGCGCCTGGAAGGTGGCGCTCGCCGATTTCGTCACGGCGATGATGGCCTTCTTCCTCCTCATGTGGCTGCTCGAGGCCACCACCGAGGAGCAGCTCGGCGCCATCTCGGCGTATTTCCGCAACCCGAGCGCGGTGCAGGGCTCGAGCGCCACGCCCTCAACCAGCCCCAGCATCCAGGGCCCGGGCGGCGCGAGCGACAGCATGATCGACTTCGGCGGCACCATGGACGTGCCCAAGGGGCGCGACGGCGAGCCCTGGAAACAGGGCTCGCCCGACGAGCTCGAGCGGCTCGCGCGCGAGCTGGAGCGCAAGCGCCTGGAGGAGCTCATGGCCCAGCTGAAGGCCGCCCTGGAGCGCAGCCAGGCGCTCAAGCCCTTCAAGGACCAGCTCCTGCTGGACATCACCCCGGAGGGGCTGCGCATCCAGATCGTGGACAAGGAAAACCGTCCCATGTTCGATCTGGGCTCGGCCCAGCTCAAGGGCTATACGGTCGCCATACTCCACGAGCTCGCCAAGTTCATCAACGAGGTCCCCAACCGCATCAGCATCAGCGGCCACACCGACGCGCGTCCCTATGTCAATCGCGACGACTACAGCAACTGGGAGCTCTCCACCGACCGCGCCAACGCAGCCCGCCGCGAGCTCATCCGCGGCGGCATGGACCCCAAGAAGGTCGGCCGCATCGTCGGCTTCGCCTCGACGGTGCTCTTCGACAAGCAGGACCCCTACAACCCCATCAACCGGCGCATCAGCATCATCGTCATGACCAAGGCCACGGAGGAGGCCATGCGGGGCATGGAGTCGGCCCACCCGCCCGTGCCGACGGACGGCAAGCCCACGGGTCAGGCGGAGGCGCAACCCGCGGGCGCCGCACATGCCGAAGGAGGGAGCCGCCAGCCGTGAGCCGGCGCTCGCGCCGGGGAGGCCGGGAGCCTCAGCCGCCGGCCGGGGCCGCTGCGCAGCGGCCCCGCAGCATGCCCAGGCGCGCGCGGGCCCTTGGGACCTGACCACAGCAGCGGCGCACCGAGGTAGAGCCCCGACAAGAAGACCAGGTAGCTGTACCTGGTGAGCACACCGATCCCGGCCAGCAGCCCCAGGGCGAGATAGCCACCCATGCCGGGACGTTCCAGCAGCTGCAGGGCGGTGAGCGCGAGCCGCCCGTCGCCCAGCAGGCGCAGCGCGATGCGGTGGAGCGCGAACGCCGTGAGGAAGAGCGGCGCGTAGCGGAGCAGGAGGTGCGCGGCCAGGCCCGGCCCCAGGAGCGCGTACTGCCCCGCCAGCAGCCAGGTGTAGAGCGGCGGCTGGCGGAAGCCGTGGCTCCAGTCGATCGACTGGGTGAAGATGGCCTGTTCGACGCCGTCCGGCCCGAGCACTGGCGGGCCGGCGATGCGGATGGCCGCGTGCGCGGCCAGCCACAGCAACAGGAGGAGAAGAAAACGCCGCTCGCTCACCTGCCGGCCATCCGCAAGGCGCCTCAGGATTGCCGCCGCTGCCCCGCCTGTCGCCCCGGATCGGTAGAATGTCGCCATGCGCGCCGGTCAGATCGCCTTTGCCTGCCTCGCGCTCGCCCTGGCATCCGCCACCCGGGCCGGAGGGCTGGCCTTGCGCACCGGCACCGATCCGGAGACCGGCCTGCGCTGGTGGCGATGGCAGGCGGGCGGGGTCTCGGTCTACCTCGCCCAGCGTCTGCCGGACCAGACACGCGCCTTCTTCCTCGCGCGCGGCTTCGACCGGGCCAGCGTGGACCGCATCGCGGCCGCCTGCGTGCTCCAGCTCGAGATCCGCAACCTGGGCGATGCCGTCGTGGAGGCCGACCTGCGCCGGTGGCGCACGCAGGATCCGGACGGCACGCGCCGCCCCCTGCTGCTGCGCGAGCACTGGGAGCAGGTCTGGCAGCGGCTCGGCCTGCCGCGGGCGCAGCGCATTGCCTTCCGCTGGGCGCTCTTTCCGAGCCGCGTGCGCTACGGGTCCGGCGACTACAACTGGGGCATGATCCTGCTCGGGCGCCCGCCCGGCGCACGCGTGGACCTGGCGGTGCGCCTCGCCGTCGGTGGACGTCCGGTGGCGGCGGTGCTCCCCGGCATCGAGTGCGCCCCGGACGTGGCGCGGCTGCGCCCCGAACCCCCTTGAGCAGGCCCTGAACTCGTACAGAGGCGACACAATGGAGGAGCCCCGCATGCGCCGTCGCAAGCTGCACACGATCGCCGCGCCATGCCTCGCCCTTTCCCTGTGGGCCCCGCCCGGCGGCGGCGCCGAGCCCGCCCTCACCAAAGGCCTGACGGCCGTGCATCCCCCGGTCCCGGCGCCGGACTTCACGCTGAAGGACATGGACGGCAAGGCCCACCGGCTCGCCGGTTGGCGCGGCAAGGCCGTGATCCTGAATTTCTGGGCCACCTGGTGCCCGCCCTGCCGCAAGGAGATGCCATCCATGGAGCGCGCCTGGCGCAAGCTGCGGGAGGAGAAGGCGCCGGTGGTGCTGGTAGCGGTCAACGTGGGCGAGGACGCCGACACCATCTTCGGCTTCACCGCGCAAATGGATCTGAGCTTCCCTATCCTGCTCGACGAGCGCTCCGAGGTGGCCGACCGCTACCGCCAGCTCACGGGCATCGGGACCATGGCCTTGCCCACCACCTTCGTGATCGATCCCGAGGGACGCGTCGTGTACCGGGCCGTAGGCGGGCGCGAGTGGGACGACCCCGCCCTGCTCGCGCGTGTGCGCGCCCTGGTGCCCCCTGGCGCAGGCGACACGGCGCCGGCGCCCGGCGCGCCGACCGTCGAGCCCGCTCCCGCGTCACGCCGCCCCGGCTGATGCGTGCGCCTCCCGTGATGGAAAAGGAAACGCTGATCAATCCGCTGCTCGGATCGATCAGCGCGATAGTGCTTCGCGGTCCATTCTGATTTTCCTTGAGTCGTCATGCACTTCCCTGTGCATGGACCGTCCCGCGGCCGTCCCTGGCCGCGGGGAAGGCGATCGACGCCGGAGGCGGGCCCCGCGGGCCGGCACCGTCCAAGGCCCAGGCCGCCCCTCGCGCACGCTGCACGACGCTTGCCAGCGTCCTGGGCGCCCTCCTCGCGCTGCTCGCCTACGCCTTCGCCTTCCAGGGCAGCCGCGGGTTGTGTGAGCCGGACGAGGGGCACTACACGGAGGTGGCGCTGGAGATGCTGCGTCTGGGCGACACGCTCGTGCCGATGCTCAACCACGAGCACCCCACCACACCAAGCCGCCGCTCACCTGCTGGGCCTTGGCCACGGCCCTCACCCTCGGCGGGCCCAGCGAGTGGGGCCGCGCGCGCACCCAATGTCCTCGCCTTCGCCGCCACCGTCCTGCTGCTCGCCCTCCTGGGCCGCCGCCAGCGATGACGTCGAGATCGTCTTCGTGGACGACGAGGCGCGCTACGGCCTCGCGTTCTACCTGGGGCGCGAGGTCGAGCGCGTGTGCCTCGAGGCGAGCTGCCGCTCGCGCACGCGTTTCGGCGGGGACGAGCTGCTGGCGGTGGAGCTGCGGCACGATCCCGTGCCGCAGATCTACCTCTACCGGCCCAGGCTGCGGAAGGCCCTGCAGGCGGAGCTGGCGCGCGCGGGCTTTGCGCTCGAGCCTCTGGGGCACGTCGGGCGGTGGGAGGCGGCGCTCTCGCGCCGCGGCGCGAGAGCGCCTCCGGCTGGCCGCTCAGGCGCCCTCCGCGCGCCTCAGCACGTGCGTGAGCCACAGGTCGCCGAGGCGGTCCTGGAGCCGGTTCTGGGCCTGGCGTGCGGCGAGGTTGTCCAGGTCCACCCGCAGCAGCGGCTGGTCCTGCTCCGCGCAGGAGAAGACCGCGCGCGTGCGCCGGCCGGTGCGCGGGTCCACCTGCCACTGCAGGCACTGGGCGCACACGCCCTTGAGCATGCACTGCATGGGGCTGCCCACGGTGCCGAAGGCCTCCACCCCCGGGCGGAAGGCGCCCGCGAGCGCACCCCCTGGCGCCAGCGCCCGCTGGAAGGCGCGCAGCAGGCCCGTGCCGCCCATCACCAGCACCTCGTCCACCGCGGCGAGCGGGATGAGCGGCCTCCCCTCCGCGGGCCTCAGCGCACCCTCGGCGTAGCGACGCAGCACGGCCACCAGGTCGGCCTCCACCACGCCGAGATCCTGTGGCCGCCGCGGCTCGATGCCGGGCGCCCGCGCCGTGGCCCAGATGACCTGGTCGGCCGCTGCCTCCAGCTCCTCGCGGTGCAGCACCTGCCCCGCCTCGGCGAAGGCGGCGAGCAGCAACACGCGGTCGCCTGCCGCCCGCAGGGCCGGACCCAGGCCGAGCATGACCGCCGCGCCCCAGCTCCCCGTGACCACGAGCACCGTGCGCCCGCGCCCGGTGGGGGTGGGCGCACCCGAGGGCCCCATGAGCACGATGCGCTCACCTGGCCGCAACCGCGCGACCAGGCGCGAGGGCCCGCCGAAGCGGAAGACGAACAGCCGCAGCGCCTCATCCTCCACGCCCGCGCCGCTCACCGTCTGCAGGGGGATGGCGAGCCGCGTCCCCTCCACCACCGGCGCCGCCGACTCGTAGGTCTGCAGGCGGAAGAACTGGCCTGCGGCGAAGCTGCGCGCGGCCATGGGCGCGCGCACGTAGAGCTCGGTCACCCCTCCGCGATCCTCGGCACGCTCCACCCGCGCGGTGAGCAGGTCCTCCATGCGGGCCCGGAAGCGTGCGAGCGCCGCCTCGTCCGCCGGGCGCGCCGGCAGCCGCGCCATGGCTTCCACGACGTGGGGCCAGCTCCGCGCAGCCGAGGCGATGGCCTTGACCACGCTGCCGTGGAAGACGGGATGGGTGTCTCCCACGAAGCTCACCAGGCGGCCCTCGCGCTCGTAGGAGGTGAAGGGGCCGAAGACGGGCTCCTTGCAGTGCGCGGCCACCGCCACCGGCTGCAGCCCGTCCGGCTGCAGCACGTGCGGGCGGAAGTGGTCTTCGTCGAGGGCGAAGGTGCCGGGGTGCTCGCGCTCGTAGAGCGTGTTGGGCAGGGCGCCGGCGGCGACGAAGACCGAGCGCGCGCGCAGCCGCACCTCCTCGCGCGTGTCCAGCCACCGGCCGGCCTCCTTGCGCCGGCGCCGGAAGACGACGGCCTCCACGTGGCCCCAGCGGTCGAGCTCGAGCCTCAGGGGATCCAGGCCCTCGCGGTAGTAGATCCCCTCCTCCATGGCCTTGACGATCTCCTCGTGGTTGCGGATGTAGGCGGGCGATTCGTTGAGGCCGCGCCGGTAGCAGATGGTCACGCCGCCCCAGCGCCTGAGCAGCGGCACGAAGTCCGGCGCCTCGCCGACCGCGGCCGCGCGCGCGCGCTCGGCGCGTACCGCCTCGGCATGCGCCAGGAACTCGTCGAGGATGGCGCGGTCCTCCTCCTCGAGCAGGCCGCGCACCCGATCCTCGCCCAGCTCCGCCACCAGGCGCTCGTAGCGCGCGGCGACCTTCTCCACCTGGCGGATGTAGTAGGCCTGCACTTCGGTGGCGGTGTCCACGGCGGTGAGCCCCCCGCCGATCACCACCGCGGGCAGGCGCACCTGCAGGTTGGCGAGGCTGTCGTCCTTGGCTGCGCCCGTCAGCTGCAGGGCCATGAGGAAGTCGCTCGCCTGGCGCATGCCGCGGGCGAGGCTGTTGCCGATGTTGAGCACGCGCGGCAGGCCCGTGCCGCAGGCGTTGACCACGTGGTCGAAGCCCAGCGCCCAGGCGTCCTCGATCGTGAGCGTGCCGCCGAAGCGCACCCCGCCGAAGACCTGGAAAGTGGGCCGGCGCAGGAGCGTGAGGTAGATCAGCTTGAGCAGGTTCTTGTCCCAGCGCACCGTGATGCCGTACTCGGCCACGCCGCCGAAGCCGTAGAGGATGCGCCGGTCGAGCGGCTCGACCATCTCCTGCCAGTCGCGCACGGGCCCCCGCACCCAGGCCTCCGGGAGGGGCTCGATCTTGAGCCCGTCGATGCCCACCACGGCGCAGCCCTCCATGGTGAGGTGGTGCGCCATGGTGAAGCCGGCCGGCCCCATGCCTGCCACCAGCACACGCCGCCCGTTCCATGGCCGCATGCGGTGCTGGCGATGGCGCAGCGGGTTCCAGCGCGTGAGCAGGTCGTAGACCTCCACCCCCCAGGGCAGGGCCAGGACATCGGTGAGCACGCGCGTCTCGATCTGCGGGATGTCCACCGGGTCCTGCTTCTGGTAGATGCAGCCCTTCATGCAGTCGTTGCAGATGCGGTGCCCGGTCGCGGGCAGCATGGGGTTGTCGGCCATGGCCATGGCGAGCGCGGCGATGGTGCGCCCTTCGCGCTTGAGCCAGTGCATCTCCGAGATGCGCTCGTCGAGCGGACAGCCCGTGAGCACCACGCCGAGGGGATTGACCTTGAGGCCCGCGGACTGGTCGCCCTTGCGCTCGGGAAAGCCGCGGGAGCAGAAGTCGCCCTCGTGGGTGTGGCAGTAGACGCAGTAGTGGACCTGGTCCTGGACCTCTCGCGCGCTCGCGCGCGGATCGGTGAGGGCGAAGCCGTCGCGCCGGCGCAGACGCTCGACCTCGCCGATGCAGCGCCGCCCGACGGCGTCCTCATGGCACTCCACCGGCACGAGCCGCGCGTAGTCGACGCGTGCAGGGAGGCGAAAGCTCACCCAGCCGCGCACGGCCGCGCTTCCTGCGGGATCCTGCAACGCCAGGGCGCACCACTCGGTGAGGCGCTCGACGAGGTCGGCGTTGGCGTCCTCGTCTTCGAGCAGGGCGAGCCCGTAGCGTGCCACGGCCAGCTCGCGGTCCAGGTCCGCGAGCCCGGCGCCAGCGAGCGCCTCGTCCAGCCAGCGGTCCAGCGCCTCGAAGCTGTGGCGGAAGGGGCCGCGCCGGCGGCGCGCGCGCTTGAGCACGAAGCTCTCCTTGAAGCGCGCCACCGCGTTCTCGGCGAGCGTCGCCCCGCGCGAGGCCGCCAGCTCGGCCTCGATGCCGAAGAGCCAGGCGAGGAAGCCCTCCACGTGCGGCGCCAGCGCCAGCAGGAAGGCGCTGGCATGGCGGTCGCGCGGCGGCTCGGGGCCCGCGCGCCAGTCCTCGAGCCGCCCCCGCAACGCTGGCGCCTCGCGCCCGAGCCGCTCCAGGAAGGCCGCATCGAGCCGCGCCAGCCCCTCGGCCGTGCGCAGGTCCTCGTAGGCCATGCCGAGCTCGCGCAGCCCGGGGAATGCCTGCCCGCCCATGCTCATACCCGTGGAACGCCGGAAGGGGCGTCCATGCTACGCGAGCCTCTGCGCGGCCGCCACCGCACGGGCTAGCCCTCGTTGGCCACGCCATGGGGCACGTGGCCGGTGGGCACGCGGCCGGCGGCCGACTCGCAGTGCACGCGCTGGTCGTCGAAGAAGATGTCGGCGCCGAAGGCCTCCAGGAAGTCGCCCTTGTCGAGCCCGCCCAGGAAGAGTGCCTCGTCGATGCGGATGCTCCAGGCGCGCAGCGTGCGAATGACGCGCTCGTGGGCCGGAGCCGAGCGCGCGGTGACGAGCGCCGTGCGGATGGGGCAGTCCTCGGGCGGGAAGGCCGACTGCAGACGGTTGAGCGCCGCGAGAAAGCCCTTGAAGGGCCCGCCGGGCAGCGGCTCGCGCGCCGCGTCGCGCTCGGCGCGCGCGAAGGCCTCGAGGCCGTCGCGCTTGTAGATGCGCTCGGCCACGTCCGCGAACAGCACCGCATCCCCGTCGAAGGCGATGCGCACCACCTCGTCGCCCGCAGCGCGGGTGTGGCGGCCCGGCAGCAGGGTTGCGGCAGCGAAGCCCGCCTCCAGGGCGCGGCGCACGTCCTCCGGGTCGGCGGATAGGAAGAGGTCCGCCCCGAAGGGACGCACGTAGCGGTAGGGCGAGGCCCCGCCCGTGAAGGCCGCGCGCGTGATGGCGAGCCCGTGGAGCTGGATGGAGTTGAACACGCGCAGGCCCGTATCGGCGCTGTTGCGCGAGAGCAGGATCACCTCCACCGCAGGGCGCCCGAGCCGCTCGTTGAGCGCGAGCAGCTTGCGCACCAGGGGGAAGGCCACCCCGGGCTCCAGGGGGTCGTCCTCGTGCTCTATCTGGTAGCGGCAGTAGGCCTCGACGCCCTCTTGCTCGAAGACCCGGTGGCTCTCCTCCAGGTCGAAGAGGGCGCGCGAGGAGATCGCCACCACCAGCCTGTCGTCAAGCCGCTCCGGCATCGCCTTCCCCTGCTTTCCGTGCGGATGAGCCCCGGGGGGCCGGCCGCTACAATGGCCCGGGACATTCTCGCACAGGCGGCCCCCCGTGACGGCATCCAAGACCGAAACCGCTCTCGCAGGCACCTGCTGCACGGCCGGCACGCCCCCCCGGCGCGCCGGCGGGCCCGCGCAGGTGGTGCTGATCAGTCCCTACGAGATTGGCCGCCAGCCCTTCGCGCTGGCGCACGCGGCCGCGTGGCTGCGGCGCGCGGGCCTCAGCGTGGACTGCCTGGACCTGGCGGTGGAGCGCCTCGATCCGGCGCGGCTGTCGGGCGCACGGCTCGTGGCCGTGCACCTCGCCATGCACACCGCGACGCGGCTCGCCGCCGCGGCACTCCCCCTGATCCGTGAGGCCGCGCCTGGAGCGCACCTGTGCGCCTTCGGCCTCTACGCGCCCGTGAACGAACGGTACCTCCGCGGCCTCGGCTTCGAGAGCGTGCTGGGCGGCGAGTGCGAGCCCGACCTCACGGAGCTGGCGCGCGAGATCGTGGCAGGGGGCGGCGACGGCGCCGCTGGAAGCCGTGTCGCGGCCCACGTGCGGCTCGAGCGCGTGCCTTTCCTGCTCCCGGCCCGGGACACGCTGCCTCCCCTCGAGCGCTACGCGCGCCTGCTCCTGCCTGGCGGCGGCGAGCGCACCGTGGGCTTCGCCGAGACCACGCGCGGCTGCAAGCACCTGTGCCGCCACTGCCCGGTGGTGCCGGTCTACCGCGGCCGCTTCTGGGCCATCCCGGTCGAGACCGTGCTCGCCGACATCGCCCAGCAGGTCGAGGCGGGCGCCGAGCACATCTCCTTCGGCGACCCGGACTTCCTCAACGGCCCCACCCACGCCCTGCGCGTGGTCCGCGCCCTGCACGAGCGCTTCCCACATCTGAGCTGGGACTGCACGGTGAAGATCGAGCACCTGCTGCGCCACCGTGACCTCCTCCCGGAGCTGCGCAAGCGGGGCTGCCTCTTCGTCATCTCCGCCGTGGAAGCGGTGGACGACGCCATACTCGCCCGGCTGGACAAGGGCCACACGGCGGCGGACCTGGAACGGGCGGTGACGCTCATGCGCGCAGCCGGGCTCGCGCTCGCCCCCACCTTCGTGCCCTTCACGCCCTGGACCACCCTCGAAGGCTACGTGCTTCTGCTCGAGACGCTGGTGCGCCTCAGGCTGGTTGAGGCGGTGGCGCCGGTGCAGCTCGCCATCCGGCTGCTGGTCCCGGCCGGCTCGCGCCTGCTGGAGCTCGAGGCGCTGCACCCGCACCTCGGCCCCTTCGACCCGGCGCTGCTGGGCCATCCCTGGCGCCATCCGGATCCCCGCGTGGACGCGCTCCAGCGCCGGGTGCAGGCCTGGGCGGCCGAGGCCGAGCGCCGCGGGCTCCCGCGCCGGGAGGCCTTCGCCGGTGTCTGGCGCCTGGCCCACGAGGCGCTGGGCCGCGCCGCTCCCGCGCTGCCCGAGGACCTGGGCGAGCCCGTGCCGCGCCTGTCCGAGCCCTGGTACTGCTGCGCCGAGCCCACCGAGGACCAACTCACCAAACTTTGAGCGGGATGGTTGGCTGCACCGCGCCGGCGACCGTGGGAAAATGGTGCCGGGAGGGCCTTCCTTGAGCCACGCGACCGATCACGACCCCTTTCTGACCGCCTGGCGCGGCAGCTTCACCGGCATCCTGCGCTGGTCACAGCTGGAAGCGCTATGGACACGCATCCGGGCCCGCGCCCACGAGGGCTGGTACATCTATGCCGTCGGCGAGCCCCCTCCCACCGAGCCGGCCGCCCCCCAGTCACTGGCCCGTTTTCTGGTCGAGATCGACAGCCTACTGCGCTCGGAGCACCGGGAGGACTACTGCGGCATCGTCTACGCAGACGATCCTGAGCAACCTTCCCTCGTCAAGATCTATGATCCTGGCAAACTGGGCGCCGTGTGCGGCACCAGCGGACAGCCGCCATTGCCGGGCTGGGTGCTCTCCCTGATGCCTCCGGTAGACCTGCAGGTGACGGCATCCCCGCCGGCGGGACGCCGGCGGTGGTGGCGTCGGCTGTTCGGCATCCGGCACCAGCAAGGCAGGTGACCGCTGCCGCCATGCATGCCAGAATCGCACATAGGCCAGACGGACAGAATGAGGAGAGGAGCGATCCCGATGAGTGAGGAGAAGGTCTATCCGGTGCCCCCCGAGGTGGCCGCGCGCGCCTGGATCACCGAGAAGCAGTACCAGGAGATGTATGCGCGCTCCCTGCAGGACCCGGAGGGCTTCTGGGCCGAGCAGGCGCGCGCGTTCGTCACCTGGCACCGGGAGTGGGACCGCGTCCTCGACTGGGACTACTCCCGCGGCCACATCCGCTGGTTCGAGGGCGCCCAGCTCAACGCCTGCCACAACTGCGTGGACCGCCACCTGGAGGCCCGCGGCGACCAGGTCGCCATCATCTGGGAGGGCGACGACCCGGCCCAGGACCGGCGCATCACCTATCGCGAGCTGCACGAGCAGGTCTGCCGCCTGGCCAACGCCCTCAAGGCGCGCGGCGTCGGGAAGGGCGACCGCGTCTGCATCTACATGCCCATGATCCCGGAGGCGGCCTACGCCATGCTCGCCTGCGCGCGCATCGGGGCCATCCATTCGGTGGTCTTCGGCGGCTTCTCGCCCGAGTCCCTCAAGGACCGCATCCTCGACTCCGACTGCCGCACCGTCATCACCGCCGACGAGGGCGTGCGTGGGGGCAGGCGCGTGCCGCTCAAACGCAACACCGACGAGGCCCTTCGGCACTGCCCCGACGTGCACACGGTCCTCGTGGTGCGGCGCACCGGGGCCGACATCCCGTGGCAGGAAGGGCGCGACGTCTGGTACCACGAAGCGGTGGAGGCCGCCTCCACCGAGTGCGCACCCGAGGTGATGGACGCCGAGGACCCGCTCTTCATCCTCTACACCTCAGGCTCCACCGGCAAGCCCAAGGGCGTGCTGCACACCACGGGCGGCTACCTGCTCTACGCCGCCATCACGCACAAGTACGTCTTCGACTACCACGACGGCGACATCTACTGGTGCACCGCCGACGTGGGCTGGATCACGGGCCACAGCTACATCGTCTACGGGCCGCTGGCCAACGGCGCCACCACGCTCATGTTCGAGGGCGTGCCCACCTGGCCCAGCCCCTCGCGCTTCTGGGAGGTGGTGGACAAGCACCAGGTCAACATCTTCTACACCGCGCCCACCGCCATCCGCGCCCTCATGCGCGAGGGCGACGAGCCCGTCAAGCGCACCTCGCGCAGGAGCCTGCGGCTGCTCGGCACCGTGGGCGAGCCCATCAACCCCGAGGCCTGGGAGTGGTACTACCACGTGGTGGGTGAAAGCCGCTGTCCCATCGTGGACACCTGGTGGCAGACCGAGACCGGCGGTATCCTCATCACGCCCCTGCCGGGCGTCACCGCCCTCAAGCCCGGTTCGGCCACGCGGCCCTTCTTCGGCGTGGAGCCCGCCATCGTGGACGACCAGGGCAACGTCCTCGAGGGCCCCGCCTCGGGCAACCTGGTCATCCTGCGGCCTTGGCCCGGGCAGATGCGCACGGTCTACGGCGACCACCAGCGCTTCGTCGACACCTACTTCCGCCAGTTCCCGGGCAGGTACTTCACGGGCGACGGCGCTCGACGCGACACCGACGGCTACTACTGGATCACGGGGCGCGTGGACGACGTGCTCAACGTCTCGGGCCACCGCCTAGGCACCGCCGAGATCGAGAGCGCGCTGGTGCTGCATCCCAAGGTGGCCGAGGCCGCCGTGGTGGGATTCCCCCACGAGATCAAGGGCCAGGGCATCTACGCCTATGTCACCCTGGTGAAGGGCGCCGAGCCGTCGGAGGCGCTCAGGCAGGAGCTGATCGAGCTGGTCCGGAAGGAGATCGGCCCCATCGCCAGGCCGGATGTCATCCAGTGGGCGCCAGGCCTGCCCAAGACCCGCTCGGGCAAGATCATGCGACGCATCCTGCGCAAGATCGCTGCGGGCGAGGTCGAGGACCTGGGCGACACCTCGACGCTCGCCGATCCCTCGGTCGTGGAGGATCTGGTTCGCAACCGCACCGCCTGACAGTCTCTGACCAGGAAGCTCTTACATGGACGCCGCCCGTCCTGCCAGGGGCTGAGGTGAGTGGGGGTCGACTGCATGCTTACATCCGGCCTCTGTCGGTGGCACCTTGCCGCGGTGCCGGGCCCTGAAG
>Ga0256839_1000286_pt1 | contig 64985 bp, 66 predicted proteins | sample 354166metaG_FD_185968 | JGI IMG/M metagenome (GOLD analysis project Ga0256839, IMG submission 185968) | Hydrothermal vent microbial communities from Mid Atlantic Ridge, Atlantic Ocean - 354-166 | ecosystem: Environmental > Aquatic > Marine > Hydrothermal vents | place: Atlantic Ocean: Mid...
GTATCTATCTCAATATCTATAAAAAAACCGGCAGATGCCTGATCGGCAATGATACTCTGTGTACTCTTTACATTTCGTAAAACGCTCTCTATTTCTGAAGCTACTTTTTGTAGACCCTTGGAGTCTTTTCCGTAGAGTTTTATACCTAAAGGTGTACGTATACCCGAGAGTAACATATCTATACGCCCTCTAATAGGGTAGGTCCAGGAATTCACTAAACCTGGAACCTGCAAGGCTTCATCCATCTTAGCCATCAGTTTCTCTATACTCATTCCCTCTCTCCACTCATCTTTGGGCTTAAAAGTAATTATAGTCTCTATCATACCAAGAGGAGCAGGGTCTGTTGCAGAGTTAGCTCGTCCGCCCTTACCAAAAACAGTCTCAACTTCCGGAAACGATTTAAGTATCTTGTCTGTTTTTTGCGTAAGCGCTTTAGACTGGTCTACAGAGATACCATAGGGTGTAACAGGCATATACATCACTGTTTGTTCATCAAGCATAGGCATAAACTCCCAATGAAGTCCTTTATAGATTGGTACGGCAAAAAAAAGCAGCACGAAAGAGAATACAATCACAAGATATTTAAATGTAAGTCCCCATCTCAATAGAGGATGATAAAGCCAAATAAAAAAACAATTGAGAGGATTTTTGGATTCTGAGACAATCTTTCCTTTAATAAAGTATACCATTAGCACAGGCACTAGTGTCACCGAGAGAAGAGCTCCGGCACTCATTGCAAAGGTTTTTGTAAATGCCAAAGGCCAAAAGAGCAAACCCTCTTGCCCCGAGAGTGCAAAAATAGGTAAAAAAGAGACCACTACCAAAGCCAATGCAAAAAAAATAGGTCGTCCCACCATTTGAGATGATTGAACGATTGCAGCAATACGTTCCCTATGTGTAAGGCTACGTTGATACTCACTTTCTTGTTTATGTATGGCTTTATGGGCATTCTCTATCATAACGATAGAGGCATCTACCATGGCACCTATAGCAATAGCTATACCCCCTAAGGACATAATATTTGATCCAATACCAAAGAGCTTCATCAGTAAAAAGGTAAAACCGATAGTTAAAGGCAAAACGAGTAAAACAATCAAGGATGAACGTAAATGGGCTAAAAAGAGCCCAATAACAATAACCACGATCATACTCTCTTCTATAAGGGTTGTAGTAAGAGTATTGACCGCTTTAGAAATAAGCTCAGAACGATCATAAGTAGTGACAATATCAACACCTTCGACTTTAAGTGCATTCATCTTCTCTTTAATACGTTCTAATGCAGAGTAGACATCCTCCCCGTAGCGAAGCATCACAATACCGCCTACCACTTCACCTTCACCGTTTAAATCGGCCATACCTCGTCTGGCAGCAGGTACTTTCTCTACACGCCCTATTTGATCTATGGTAATAGGTATACCGCCTTTGGTTGTAATGACAAGTTTACCGATCTCCCCAAGATCTTTCAGATATCCTTTTGCCTCTACCATCCATTCGTAACCATTTTGAATCACGATTCTTCCGCCTGTATCATTGTTGTTTTCTTTAAGCGTACGTGTAATATCTTTGATAGAAAGGTCATACTCTACCAAGGCATCGTTATCTACTGTCACTTGAAACGTTGGTATAAATCCCCCGATGCTGGCTACCTCGCTTACCCCATCCACACCCATCAATGCATATTTGTAGTAATAATCTTGCAAGGTTCTTAATTCATCAAGTGTTTTAGTCTGTGATACGAGAGCATACTCATATACCCAGCCCACTCCTGAAGCATCCGGTCCAAGAGTAACCTCCATACCTTCGGGAAGCCGGCTTTGTATCGAAGCGAGTTGTTCTAAAATTCTACTCCTACCCCAATAGAGATCCGTACCCTCTTTAAAAATAATATAAATAAGGGCATTCTCATAAACTGAAAACCCGCGTACCGTCTCTATATCGGAGATTGCCAAAAATTGTGACACTAAAGGATAGGTGCCTTGATCTTCAATGATCTCAGGGCTTTGTCCCTTCCATGTAACCTGAACAATAACCTGCGGAGGAGAGAGATCAGGAAGTGCATCAAGTGGCGTATTTTTCATAGACCAGATGGAGCCTAGTATGATAAAAAAAGTTACCAAGAGTACCAAAAAACGGTTTTTTATAGAATAGGCTATCACGCTCTCAATCATGAATGACTCCCTATACCACGGCAAGTTCTATCTACCAAGTGCTGAAATTTTTCCGGTAGGCACGGAGTGAAATAGACTTTGTACATATCGCATCCTTCGCTAATATATTGCGTTCATTTGTGCATCTGAATCCATCATAAATAGTGCATTATTCACCACTGTGTCACCTGATACCAAGCCTTTAATGACTTCAAAATATTGACTGTCCAAAGGTTTCAACTCCACCTGTAAGGGTTCATACTCCCCTTGAAACTCCGTAACAAGAAATACATACCACGCACCTCCCTTACGTATTGCCGCAGTGCGAGGAATCACAAGTTTTTTACGGGGCTTAGCACTAGAATAGAGTGTTGCATACATACCGGGCTTAAGCACTTCATCCGCATTATCGATACTTAGACGCAGAGTATATGTCGCCTCTTTAGGATCTATATTAGGATAGAAAAAATCCTTTTTTGCAACATATTCTATCTTAAGCCCTCTAATACGAACGCTAAAGGTGTCAAAGTCTTGAAAATCTAAAAGTTGATTTTGAAACACTTTTGCTTCCATCCATACTTCTGACAAATCAATAATTGTATAAAGAGATTTTTTGTTACTGATATATGAGCCTTGATTGATATTTTTTTCAAACACCCAACCCGAAGCAGAGGCATAAATGGTCGTATATATACTGATTTTAGCATTTTTTCTTACCTCAAGTATCTCTGTTTGACTCACTCCGAGTAACAAGAGTTTTGTTTTAGCACTTTGAACCATCTCGGGTGAAGGACGCTTGAGATGAAAACGTATCGCATTAAGATAGTCCTGTTTTGCCTTGTAGACTTCCGGAGAGTAGATTAAAGCCAACGCCTGTCCCTTTTTAACCTTTTGGTACAAGCTATCTACATAGAGTTCTTTTACATATCCAGAAAACCATGCCGTTACCTCTACCGTGCGAGAATCTTGCGCAGCGATATAACCATAATTTCTCTGTTTTTTACTGCTTTGTATCTCTTTGACTGCTACCGTACGTACATTAAAAAGCTGTCTAATCCTTGGCTTTTTCTCAGAGGGAATCTTATCTGCTGTTTTTTTCTCCGTTTGCATTGAAGAGCCACACTTTCCGGCCTCACATTTCATCTGCGCGGGTCTGTCTTGTTTGATACGATCATTTTTAGGCACTTTTTCCTCTTTTGTAAGAGCTGTACCGCATTTTCCTACTTCACACTTACCCATTTGACACTTACCGTCTCCACACTTCATCTGTCCATAAAGCATAAAGGGCATCAAGAGCAAAAACGGCCATATTACGTTTAACATTATTGCACTCCTGTAAGAGATTTAAGTGTGGCTAGCGTACGCATAAACTCTGCTGTCACCGTAATACGCTCCTCTTCTAAAGCAAGTTTTTGTTCCAATATCTTCATGTAGGTCAAAAGATCGCCTCCTTCTTTTATGGCAGAGGAGCTAAGTTCTAGCATATGATTAAGCCTCGGAAGGCTTTGGTGTTGAAGAATATTGTATATTTTATACGCTTCTGTAAGTTTGGCATAGTTTTCACCTATTTGACTTTGGATAAGAGACTTATAGTCCAAACTTTCACTTTGGCGAGAAAGTGCCTCTTTACGCGCAATCTCGGAGTTTAAAGCTTCCCTACCATAAAGAGGCAAAGAGACCCCTATAGATATAGAGAGATAGTCGGGAAACTCGGTACGATTATAATAGCCTACTTGCACATAAGGATCCGGATATTTCTCTAAATCAATAAGAGACTGATATGCCTTAGAGAGCTTACCTTGAGAAAGCTTCCTATGATAGTCGGAATTTTTGCTTATACCAGCTAAATAATACTTTAAAGGTTTTGGCTTTTTTATCTGCAGTCTGTCAGAGATATTGTTTACTTTTTTCCTTACCAGATAGCGGAGCTTCTCTTGTTGGGATTTAAGTGTAGCAAAGTAACGCTCTGCTCGTATCCGAAGCTTATATAAAGAGAGTTCTGCCACTGCACTCTGTGCATGAGACATAGAATCAACAGAGATATAGTCTGTATAAAGCTTGATATTTTGCTTGGCTAACTGCATATACTTCTGTATAATCTCTATACGAAACTCAAGTTCCTTTATGGTATAGGCAGTAGTACGTATCTTATACGCCAAGGCTACACGTGCAGATTCAAGTGAATGCAATACCACATGCTTTTCTTCTTGTGCTATACTTTTTTTAGCATCAAGCTTACCAAACCAGGGGAACTTCTGTTTAAAAAGAATAGCTTGATTTTGCATAGGCTCCTCACTGCGACTAAATGGTTTTCGAAACTGTATATCATTGAGTATTACGGACAAGTCAGGGTTTTGCCATTTCTGGCTTTTTGCAATACGCGCCTCCATAGAAGAGAGACGATGTTGAATACTTTGCAAAGAGTGGTGCTTGGCTATAGAGTGGCGTATCATCTCATCGATACTTTCTGCATCAAGGATAAATGTACCTAGTACGATATAGAAAAAAACACGCATAAAAAATCCTAAAAACAATAAATCATCCTGATTATATCCCCTTTATGTGCACACAACGTGTACATGAACATACAAACTTTTTAAATATAACAAAAGAGATAGATTTACTTGACATTAAGATATTTTTCCGATAAAATACTTCCAGTCACCCCAAAAGGAACTTAGTTGCATCCCTCATGCCCCATCTCATCAAAATATATCGACAGCCGTCTTATTAGACTCGTCTCTTTTCAAGTAACGCTCATCGCAGCAGTGATTTTATTGACTGAAAATATCTTCTTTACTGCGCTGTTGTTCTTTTATTTTCTCATGAGAACACTCCGTGTAACTCAGATGAGTCCATTCTATCTTAGTGCAAAATATCTGCTTGCTTTCCGAGAAACAACACCCGGACTATGCAATGAAGCGCAAAAACGTTTTTCCTTATATATGGGTTTGGTACTTTCGGGTATACTGCTCTTTCTCTTTATACTTAAACAGAGCTATACTACAACTCTTATCCTGGAGATACTTTTTATCTGTGCACTGCTTGAGTCACTTTTTGAATTTTGTATAGGATGCAAAATTTACTCTGCTATAGAGATACTTAACCCGCTTAAGAGAGTAAAAAAACAATGATAGGTATCTCTAGTAAAACACTCTATGCGATTGCAGCACTGCATGAGCTATCTCAAGTGCAGGATAACAGCGTATTAAAAATTAAAGAGATAGCAGCTAGGGCAAATATCCCTCCTAATTTTTTAGAACAGATACTCTTAGCCCTTAAAAAAGAGGGGATACTCATAAGTATAAAAGGGGCTTACGGTGGATACAAACTTGCTAAAGAGCTCAAAGATATCACGCTGAAAGATGTGATGAGCATTCTAGAGACGGATATCTTTTCGGATATCTGCAAAACGGGTAATCCTGCACTGAAACTCTTTTGGAAAGATCTTAAAGAAAATATTGCATCCACCTTTGATATACCGCTCTCTACACTAAAAGAGTATCAACTCAAAGCCACGCAAACACTAGATTACTCTATATAGGAATACATATGCATCATACAGATTTTGAATATTTTCACACGCTGCTTGTCCATGAAGTCGGCAACAAAATAGGCCCCGTTGCACCCACCATCACACCCTCAGCCGCCTATGGCTATACAGATGCCAAAGAGGCTGAAGGAATTTTTGCATCACAAGTCAACAAACCGCTCTACGCAAGGGTAGGAAACCCTACCAATGCAAAGCTAGAGAGTATCCTTGCTAAAATGGAAGGAGGATTTGGAGCCATCGCTACCTCTTCAGGTATGGGGGCTATCTCTATGGTCTGTACTGCATTTTTATCCGCCGGAGATGAACTGCTTTGTATCGGCGGTTTTTTTGGAGGGACCTATGCCTATGTCAATGAGACACTGTCACGTTTTGGCGTTCGTAACAGCTTTTGTGATGTGGATGATTTTGCACATATTGAAAGCAGACTCAAAAAAGGTATCAAAATGGTACTAATGGAATCTGTAGGAAACCCGAGTCTAAGACTTCCTGATATTCAAGCGATCATCGATCTATGTAACAGATACGATACGCTTTTACTCATAGACAATACGGCAACCCCTCTATTGCTAAGACCCCTGCTCATGGGTGCCGACATCGTGGTACACTCGAGCACAAAAAATATCTCCGGACACTCTGCATCCCTTGGCGGTATTGCTGTATTTAGGGAGGTCAAAGAGAATGGCGACAAACTACACAACCCAAAATATACGGATGTGCATAAGATCGTTAAAAAAATGGGTAAAAAAGCCTTTATACCCATCTGCAAAAAAAGAGCCATACGTGACTTGGGAATGACCGCCAATGCCTTTGGCTCTTTTATGACTATGATAGGGCTAGAGACGCTTTCACTTAGAGTAGAGCGTATCAATAAATCTGTAGAAAAGATTGCCTTGATGCTCGATGAGAAGTTGCCAAAGGGGATCAGTGTAAACCATCCTTGTTTACATAGCAGCCCTGATCATACACGTTATAAAAAAGTTTTTTCTGATGGCTGTGGACCCTTACTGACGCTTGAGTGTGGTACAAAAAAGAGAGCATTTGCCTTATTAGACCGACTTCAAACCGTTATTCAAACAGCTAACATCGGAGACAATAGAACCTTGGCACTGCATATGCAGAGTACCATCTATTCCGATTTTAGTGAGGAGGCACGCAGATTTTTAGGAGTAACCGAGGGACTTATACGTGTTTCTATCGGGCTTGAAGACCCCATAGATATAGCTGAGGATTTCTTACAGGCAGCACAAGGGCTTTAAGGCTATTTCTACCCAATATGGTTTATTGATTAACGGGTAACGATTTGTTGAAATGTATAACTTCGATGACTACACTGCATTACTTTGAGACATACGGTAGATAACTAAAAGCCTAGATAAATCAAAATAATAAATTATATTTGCATCTACTAAAAAATACTGGTTTAGTAAACCTTTTGCCCGGCTACAAATACGGAAGAAACCTCTTTCGTATGTAAGAGTGTCCAAAGGGCTATCTCTTCTTCTCTTCTTGGGGATTCAGGAAGAGTAACGACGGAAAAGTCCGCCATTTTTCCAACTGCAATACGACCATTATTGAGTTTTAAAATATCTGCTGCATCCGAAGTTACAGATTTTAAAAGGGCTATCGCTAGCTCTTGAATGGGTAGTTCATTATGTAAAAATAAAGCCGCACGCATCTCATCAAAAATACTCAGTGAATCATTAGAGCTTAAACCATCCGTTGCTACGCTAAAGGGAAGTTTGAGCGTTTCTATCGCTAGCCTTCCTACGCCCAAATATCGATTACTGCGTGGACAGTGGGCAATAGAGTGACCTTTTGAAGCCAGGTAGTTCAACTCCTCTTTGCTTGCATGCGTACAGTGTACAAAATGGGCAGGATAGGTGTCAAAAGCGTGGATAAACTCTTGTATATTGCTTACAGGCGTTTGTGTATTAAAATATTTTTTAAAAAATGCTCTGAATTCACCTTCACCATGTTCTAACCACTCCCTCTCTGCCTGTGACTCTAAAAAATGAGCAGAGAGTACAAGCTTATGTTGTTTAGCAATCCCCACTGCTTTATGTAAAAGGAGAGGGTGTACGGAGTAGGGAGCATGTATGGCTACAGCAGGAGTAATACGTGCCTCTTTGTCACAGGACAAAGAAGCTCTTACACGCTCTACAAAGTCACCGTAGAGCATATCGGCATACTGAGCGACAGAGCCTATGAGCTCATTAAAAAAAACCACTCTTTGCGGAGCTTTTTCACACACCTCAAGCTCATTACCGAAACTAGAGACGGCACCAAAGGTAGTCACACCCGAACGTAACATACTACGACACTCTTCCATCATCATCGCATTAGTACAACACCCTACAAGATCGTCACGATGAACTATGACAGAATCCAACCATGGCATAAATGAGCCGTATTTGAGAGAGGTTTTATTGGCTGAAAACTCTAGATGTACATGGGTGTTGATAAACCCGGGGTAGAGTACGGAATGCGGCACTGTTTGTATCATCTGGGCATCAGGGTATTTACTCTCAAGTATCTCAAAAGGGCCTATCTCCTTAATAGTGTCGGAAAATGCCACTGCCTGCTTACGGATATAGCCTGAAGGGGTGTAGATATAGTCTGCATAAATAATTTTCATGCCGACATTGTAACATGCCCATACAAAGTTGTCAATTTTAAACTATTGTGCACTCTTTAACCACTTTTTAGCTAGTATCTTTCAAATAACCCATCTAAAGGAAAAATATGCAACACGCACAAGTATTAAAACTCTATATGACCATGCCGGATATGATGAGAAGCGGACACCGTATGGAGTGTGACGATATTGATGTAGACGAAGGGGGGATTATAGGTGATTTAAATCATAATACCTCAACAGATAAAGTGATACTCCTTGTCTCTAAAAAGAGTTATGACTTAATTCAAGAGGCAGATTTAGTCGTATCGGAAGGAGTACTGCTGGAGAATATCTATACCGATGTAGACCTTAATTATCTTCAAAAAGGATCTATTATTGAAATAGGGGAGGTGATGATGGAGGTTACCGGCCCTTGTGAAGCCTACGGATATCTCTCGGCACTCTCTCCCGAACTACCCGATGTTCTCCAAGGCAATCGCGGTATCTTTGTACGTCCCGTAGAGGAGGGACGCATCAGCCTCGGTGACGAGATAACGATTATCAAAAAGGCATAGCATACGGCTGACTCTTAGTCATTTTTAGATAAAATAATCCTAAAGAAAATCAAAAAGGTATAGAATGAAAATCGTAGTAATTCAAGGACCGAACCTCAATATGCTGGGACTAAGAGAACAGAATATTTACGGTCCGATGAAACTGGAAGATATCCACGCACAGATGAAAGCTTTTGCGCAACAAAACAACAATGAAATTGAATTTTTTCAATCCAATTTAGAGGGTGAAATCGTAGATAGAATACAAGAGTGTATGGGAGATGCAGACGGTATTATTATAAACCCTGCAGCCTATACGCATACATCGATTGCCATACGCGACGCCATTGCAGCCGTACAAATACCTACTATTGAAGTACATTTGAGCAATATTTATCAAAGAGAAGAGTTTAGACACACCTCACTGACTGCTCCTGTATGTGCAGGACAGATAAGCGGTATGGGCCCCTTTGGATACCATTTGGCAATGGTAGGAATGACACAAATACTCAATGAGGTCAAAATGATGAAAGAGCAACAGGCCAAAGCTGCTAAAACACAATAAAAAGGCCTACCGTGTTTTATATGCTTAAAAATGAAAATGCCGTCTACTATGAATGCAGATATAGCTGCGACAACGCACTCTATATACGTCTAGACTCCGATGCATTTTTTATCACAGACAGTCGCTATCGTATAGATGCGAACGAGCATGTCAAAGGAGCAGAAGTACGCATTAGCAGTGATTTGTATGCAGAAGCTGCAAAACTGCTTAAAAAACACAAAATCAAAACAATCATTTTTGATCCCAAAGAGTGGAGTGTTGCCGCCTTTAGACAACTACGCAACACTATCAAAACAGAGCTAAAAGCAGAACCCTATTTTTCACATAAAAAACGTCTCATTAAAACGGATAAAGAGATAAAAATACTCTCCAAAGCAGTCAAATTGGGTGCCAAAGCCTTTGATACTTTTGCGAAAGTCATACAGCAAAAAGGATTTGGGAAAGATGAGTATGCGCTCACGCATATGGCAAAAAGCATCTTGGGAAATCACGGCAAATATGCACTCAGTTTTGATCCCATCGTAGCCATCAACCAAAATGCGGCAAAACCACACGCGTTTCCTACGGATACCAAATTAAAAAAAGGGGATCTTCTCTTAGTCGATGCCGGGCTCAAATATAAACGCTATTGCTCTGACAGGACACGTACACTACAGGCAGATAGTACTTTTCTCTTTCAAACGAAACAGTCGTTTTCTCGTAAAAAGAGGCAAAAAGCCTATGATACGGTACTTCGTGCCCATGACAATGCTATTAAAAAAGCGCGATCAGGCATGAAAGCAAAAAAGATAGACGCACTTACCCGTGATATCATCGATAAAGCAGGTTTCGGAAAATACTATGTCCACTCCACGGGGCACGGGGTAGGGCTTGATATTCATGAATTACCTTATATCTCGTCAAAATCAGATACGCTCATAGAAGACAACATGGTTTTTACCATAGAGCCCGGCATCTATATCCCCGGAGAGTTTGGTATACGTATTGAAGATATGGTCGTGATGAAAAAAGGAAAAGTCAAAGTGATGAGTGGAAATTAAGGAGTATGCATGCAAAAGAGAAAAGCCCTAGATTCACACTATACACTCATCCATACCTCACATTTTCCCTACACCGCCTTTGGCAAAAAGAAAAAAAAGGCTCTACTGGGCATCGGAGGAAATATCGGTGATACGCTACGGCGATTTGAGCATCTCTTTTGGTACTTCAAACGCTCACGCTATATCCATATTGTAGAGAGTGCCCCAATCATAAAAAATCCACCGTTTGGGTACATAAAACAAGAAAATTTTTATAATACATTACTACTCATTGAGACAAGACTTACCCCCAAAATGCTGCTGCGTTATCTCCTAAAAACGGAAAGACGCTTTAGGCGAAAACGCTCTTTTAAAAATGCACCGCGCACTCTGGATATCGATATACTCTTTTACGAAAAGCGTGTAATAGATACCAAAAACCTCATACTGCCGCATCCTGAATGGATGAAAAGATTATGTGTGCTTATACCGCTTGCACATATGAAAAACCATATCTAAAAGGAAGATAATGATAAAGGAAACATTTGTTGCCTCAAGCCCCAAAGAGGCCTATGAGCAGGCTGTAGAAAAATATGGTGAAGAAAATATCTCTCTTGCGGGAGCAAAACAGATCAAATATGATGACGGGGTACTACGTTGCGAAGTGATTATTTCGGTCCCCGAAAGTCTCTACAAAGCACATACCTTTGGTAAACATCGCTTTGGATCCAATAAGCAAAGTGAAGAGGAGGTACTGCTTGATGAAATTGACGACCTGAAAAATCAATTAGAACTTCTCAAAGGGGATATCTATCAAGACATTGAAAAACAAAGCAGCACACTGAGTGATGTCAAAAAACTGTTTATGAAAAAAGGTATTGCGCCGGAGTGGCTTGAAAAAACTTTGCAATCTTTGATCGGTACAGATATTATCGATGATGCAAAACTCTTAGCCTCCTATCTCATAGAAGAGATAGACAATGCTTTAAAAATTCGACAAGAGAATTTTAGCACCCCTAAAATAATGATGCTCGTAGGTCCTACAGGTGTAGGAAAAACAACAACCATAGCAAAATTAGCAGCAAGGTATGCCTATTTGCTGAATAAACCATATAAAGTAGCTTTGCTCAATCTTGATTCCTATAAGGTAGGAGCAGTGGAGCAGTTGGAACACTATGCCCGGATTATGCATGTAGAACATATCAGTATAGACAATAAAAAGGACTTTGGAACACAGATACAAGCACTAAAAGATTACGATATTCTGCTTGTAGATACAGCAGGGATGTCACCCTATGATACACAGAAATTTATACATACCATAGAGTATGTGAAAACAGAAACACCTAGAAACATTGAAGTACATTTAGTCATCCCCGCGACTGTCAAATATGAAGATATGGAAGATATCTATCATCATTTCTCCTTTTTAAATCTGCATGCTCTCATTATTTCAAAATTTGATGAAACGAAACACTTCGGAACACTGCTAAACTTTATGCTGCTCTATCCTATGCCAATGAGTTATTTTTCCATAGGACAGGAGGTACCTGACGATTTACTCCTTGCAAATAAAGAGTTCCTTTTGGAAAATTTTATCGGAGATATTGATGAAGGCTAAGACCCAAGCACTGCTTTTAGAAAAAATGATGCAAAAACACCACTCTCATCATATATGTGAAATAGCACTGCCTGATTTGATCATTAAAAAAAGCTCATTGTACCAACTCTCCGTAGGCGATATCTTATTAACAGGTTTAAAGAGCTTAGAACCTATCCTTGTTCATTACCGCCTATCTCATACGCCTCACTATGCCAAACTTTTGTTTTTAAAAAACACGTCCCGACGAAAAGTGAAAATTACATCCATACATCCTATACAAGAAAAACCGTTAAAAGATACCAAACATGAAGTCTTAAAATCTCTATTTGCCCACATAGAAGTGAATCCTTTTGAGTGCGGAAGTATGATAGAATTAGATGATAGTCTCTTTGATTCCGTGTCTCTTTTTAATCAAAATTATGATATAAAAGTAGAGGGAAAGCTTATGAATGCAGAGGGAAAAATAGCGATAGAGATTACAAAGGTATCGATATGAACAAAGGCAAAGTACTCGTAGGTATGAGTGGAGGGGTAGACTCTACCGTAACAGCCATACTTCTACAAAAAGAGGGGTATGAAGTAGAAGGTGTCTATATGAAACTGCATCACAAACCCGGATATCATGAAGAGAACTTTACCAAAGTAGAACATGTAGCAGACCATTTGGGAATAGACGTACACTTTTATGATCTCTCAAATACTTTTGAGTCGCATGTCTACGACTATTTTGTAGAGGGGTATAAAAAAGGGCTTACTCCAAATCCCTGCGTGATGTGTAACCGTACGATTAAATTTGGAAAAATGATAGAGTTTGCCGACTCTATAGGTGCAGACTTTATAGCTACAGGTCACTATATCAAATGTGATGGAGAGTTTTTCTATATGGCAGAAGATAAAAACAAAGACCAGAGCTACTTTCTTTGTGAAGTCAAAAAGGAGGTATTGCCAAGACTAATATTTCCACTAGGAACTTGGATAAAATCGGATGTAAAAGCCTATGCATCCGATATAGAAGTCCTTAGAGACTTTGCCACGCAAGCAGAGAGTTCGGAGATCTGTTTTGTAGAAAAGAGTTACGAAGATATACTCGCACGACATATGAATATCGAAATACCCGGAGATGTTTTGGATACCAAAGGCAATATCATCGGCAGACATAAAGGGTATATGCATTACACTGTCGGAAAACGTAGAGGATTTACCGTTGACGGAGCACACACCCCCCACTTTGTACTCAAGATAGATCCGATAAACAATCAGATAGTCGTAGGGACCAAAGAGAAGCTAGAGAGAACTGCCTTTGAAGTAAAACAGATAAATCTTTTTACACATCAAAAAGAATTTGACTGTAGCGTCAAAGTGCGCTACCGTACCCGGGCGGTCTCCTGTCAGGTTACAATAAAAGAGGGGGATGATAAAGCTTTTGTGACACTTAATGAACCTGTGTTTGGACTGGCTCGTGGACAAATTGCTGCATTTTATGAGAATGAGAAGTTATTAGGGGGTGGGGTCATTTGCTAAAGAGAGCTATCATCATTATCCTTATAACGCTTCCCTTATTCGCTTTCGATGCCAATGCATGGGATGATAAAGATAAACCATTTTTTCTACAAAGAGATAATCTATCACATTTTGTCATCAATGGAACGATTTCAGAAAGTGTAACAGAGTTTGCAAAAAACAGAGGTTTTTCTAAAAACAAATCTGTTTTTCTCGGCATACTCTCCGGTGTGGTTTTTGGAGTAGTCAAAGAAAATATCTATGATAAAAACTATAGTGTAACGGACATGCAGTCTTGGGCAATTGGTGCCATTTTAGGGGCAGTCACCGTCTCATTTACCTTTTAATCCCTCATCCTCGACTTTTTTATTTTTTATTGCATCTTTTTTTTCATCTTTTTCTCCTTTGACCGAACGTATCCAAAGCCAATTAAGCAAAAAATAAATAAGTGTAGAGATAACAATAGAGTAAAAAGCAGTACCTACATAAAGCGGCACGAAAATATCTCCGATATGCTTTGAAAACCACTCCAGTGTCAGCTCCATATCGGCAATACCCTCTTTGCCCAAAATAAAATTCCCTGTAAGATACTCTATATAATACATAAAAGGCATGGTAAAAGGGTTAGAGAGCCATACCATCACAATGGCTATAGGTACGTTAAAACGTACCAACGGCGTTGTAGCAAGTACCGCTAACATCTGCATAGGCATAGGAATAAAACCCCAAAAGAGTCCAATACCTACACCCCTTGTAACCATCTTTCTGTTAATATTAAAATAGGCTCTTGGGAGTTTATATTTTTCAAGAATATGGTCAAATTTATCTTTTTTTCTCGCAAGATTTCGAAAAAATTTTCGTATCATCTAAATCCATTACTGTTTCATTTTCATAAGTGTAGTATCAGCAGCCTTTAAATCCCCTTTTTATCAATATTTGTGTAAAATGAGACAACATTTTTACAAGGTCTGAATACAATGAGCGGATATATGCTTTTTTCCGGAACAGCCAACCCCCAACTCGCCAAAGAGATAGCTACATATTTGGAAATGCCTTTGAGTCAATCCACCATCAAACGTTTTTCAGATGGTGAAATCTCCGTACAAATAGCAGAGTCGGTACGTGGTAAAGATGTCTTTATTATCCAACCAACCTCTGCTCCCGCCAATGCCAACTTAATGGAACTTCTTATTATGACAGACGCACTTAAACGTTCCTCGGCCAAGTCCATTACAGCAGTAGTTCCCTATTACGGCTATGCAAGGCAAGATAGAAAAGCAGCACCTCGTGTACCCATCTCGGCAAAGCTCGTAGCCAATCTGATGGAGACTTCGGGTATCACACGTATGGTCACAGTCGATTTACATGCCTCGCAGATACAAGGTTTTTTCGATATCCCCGTAGACAATCTTTACGGTGCTATTTTATTTATAGACTACATCAGAGCTAAAAATTTTAAAAATCCCGTAATTGCCTCTCCTGATATCGGTGGTGTAGCCAGGGCTAGATATTTTGCCCAAAAACTAGGTCTTGATATGGTCATTGTTGATAAACGCCGTGAAAGAGCCAATGAGTCGGAGGTGATGAATGTCATAGGCAAGGTCAAAGAGAAAGACATTATACTTATTGATGATATGATAGATACCGCAGGCACCATGGTCAAAAGTGCTCAGGCACTGAAAGATTTAGGAGCACACTCTGTGATGGCATGCTGTACTCATCCTGTACTCTCCGGTCCGGCCTATGAACGTATCCAAGAGGGTGCACTAGATGAACTGGTCGTTGCAAATACTATTCCTATGACCAAAGCATGCAAGAAAATAAAAATGCTCTCTACCGCACCGATGTTAGGCGAGGTGATTAGAAGAGTACATAATAATGAGAGTGTTAACTCTCTTTTTGAGACAACTTGATGCAAAAGAGTGTACCACAAAAAAATATACGCAACTTCTCTATTATTGCCCATATAGACCACGGTAAATCTACGCTGGCCGATCGTATTATTCAAGAGTGCGGGGCAGTAGCAGAGCGTCAAATGTCTGCACAGGTCATGGATACGATGGATATAGAAAAAGAGCGTGGTATCACGATCAAGGCACAATCTGTACGTCTAGACTATATCAAAGACGGCGAACAGTATATTCTAAATCTCATTGATACGCCGGGTCATGTGGATTTTTCCTATGAGGTAAGTCGCTCCTTGGCCTCAAGTGACGGAGCACTCCTCATCGTCGATGCAGCACAGGGAGTTGAGGCTCAAACTATTGCCAATGTCTATATCGCTATAGAAAATGATCTTGAACTGCTTCCTGTAGTAAATAAAATTGATCTGCCTGCAGCAGATCCTGATAGAGTCTTAACAGAGCTTGAAGAGGCAATAGGTATAGATGCTACGGAGCATAACCTGGTCTCTGCCAAAACAGGGGTAGGGGTAGGAGAACTTGTAGAGAGTATTATTGAGCGTATACCTGCACCCAAAGGTGACCCGAAAAAACCGCTTAAAGCACTGATCTACGACTCATGGTTTGACAACTACCTAGGTGCGCTGGCACTCATACGTGTATTTGACGGACAAATCACCAAAGGTCAGACAGCAAAAGTAATGGGCACCAAAGATGAACATCAGGTACTCAACCTTATGTACCCCAACCCCATTGCCCCTATCAAAACCAATGAGATCCGTACAGGTGAAATAGGCATTGTGGTAATGGGTCTTAAAACTGTAGATGGACTGAAAGTAGGAGACACTATTACCGATGCCAAAACCCCCACGCCTGAACCTATAGCGGGGTTTGAACCTGCAAAACCTTTTGTCTTTGCCGGTATCTATCCTATAGAGACAGACAGGTTTGAAGATTTACGTGATGCACTGAATAAACTCAAACTCAATGACTCTTCACTCTCTTTTGAACCAGAGAGTTCAATGGCACTAGGCTCAGGGTTTCGTACCGGATTTTTAGGGATGCTTCATATGGAGGTGGTTAAAGAGCGTTTAGAGCGTGAATTTAACCTAGAACTCATTGCTACGGCACCAACGGTTGTCTATAGAGTCAAACAAACCAATGGTGAAGAGATGATGATACAAAACCCTTCTGAACTCCCAGAACCCCAAAAGATCGAAAAGATATACGAACCTTATGTCAAAGCAACTATTCTTACACCGCAAGAGTACCTAGGAAGCCTCATCAAATTACTCAATGATAGGCGAGGTATTCAAATAAAGATGGACTATCTCAATGAGACGCGTGTGCTTTTAGAGTATGATATCCCCATGAACGAGATAGTCATGGACTTTTACGACAAACTTAAATCGATCACCAAAGGGTATGCAAGTTTTGACTATGAACCTGCAGGTTTTAAAGAGGGAGATCTAGTCAAACTCGACATCCGTGTAGCAGGAGATGTAGTTGACTCTCTCTCTATCATCGTTCCACGCGACAAAGCCCGCACACGTGGACTTGCCTTTGTCAAACAACTCAAAGAGCTTATACCAAGACAGCTATTTGAAGTAGCTATTCAAGCAAGCATCGGCAATGAAATTATTGCAAGAACCAATGTAAAGTCTATGGGTAAAAACGTCACCGCCAAATGCTACGGTGGAGATATCACCCGAAAACGCAAACTTCTAGAGAAACAAAAAGCGGGCAAGAAACGGATGAAATCTATCGGTAAGGTACAAGTACCGCAAGAAGCATTTATGGCAGTGTTGAAATTGGATAACTAAATGATACTTATTCCTGTAGAAAATGATGAAAAACGTATAGCAAAAGGGTTTAGAAAAGCCCCGATGTTTGTCTTTATAGACGCAAAAAATGGTATAGTCATCCAGAAAAACTATTTTAAAACAGAAAAATCTGCACTCTTTTTTGAACATTTCAAAAAGTATAACGTAGATAAACTCTATGTTAAAGATTTAGGCTACAAAACCTGCCAAAAACTGCTTACTTTAGGCATAAAAGTCTTTCTTATTCCCCCGGAGACACTCTATTACACACATATTGATCCAAATGAACTCATAGTGCTTAATGAGGAGAATGCACAAAGCTATTGTACCATGGGTCACCACAACAAAGAATCAAAATAATGGGTTGGGTATTACATCTGCACTTGGTTGCTGCTATTGCTTGGATTGGCGGGGCTTTTTTTATGTTTGTCTTAGGTGTAAGCCTTAGAAAAAAAGAGGATCAAGAGGCAGTCTATCCTAGAATAGGGCCAATCTATGGCTATTTTGAAACCGGTGCCTTAGCCATACTGCTTTATACCGGATATACAATGATATCCGATAACGGACTGCTTAAGATACTCTTTTCTGATATCGGCAATGAAGTAATTGATGCACTTCGTATCAAACTGCAATTGGTTGCAGTAATATTTATACTTACAGTCATACATATGACCATCTCCCTCTTGACGATAGATAAAAGAAAAACACCCCGGCAAAGACTTTTTTCAAAGGCTTCATCTATGGGTATTTTTCTCTTAAACCTTGTTGTCTTGCACTATGCAATGGTACTCAGAGATACCCTATAGACTCTAACAAGATTTAAATCAATGTCCCAATATCTCAACAATTTCGTGATAGATCTCTTCTCTAAGCTGCTGACGCTGACTCTCGATGCGTTTGGTCCCTATATCGGTACTTAATCTTCTCTTTTGTGTCTCGCTACGAGATCTCTTTTCCTCTGTAAGAGTACTCTTTTTGGATAGATGCTCTACATGGTTCTCTTTTGTTTCCGACTCAGTATTATTTGAATCTACCGGTTTAGAAGATGTTTTGGGCAGCATAGATATCGTTAACACTTTTGATGGTATTGCCGAAGCTTTATCTACTTGCAACCCTTTTTTCTCTATACTCTCTACGCTATTATTCGAGTCAAAAGACTTTTGCTTAACTGTCGTAGATTTATCTGCTGTTAAAGAAATAGGTGATTTTTGCAAATTTTGATGATTCTTTTTATGCCTCTCTTTTTCATCATGATGCGGGGTATCGATATGACTCGGTTGAGACTTCTCTCCTGAGGGCTCAAGTATAAATAAATGCACCATCGTATAGACAAATATAATACCGACCAACCATACAAATATATAAAAAATCTCTTTTTCTGCCTTAAGTTTATACATTACACTAACCTTTAATGATTGATTTCTTCCTGAGCTATTGCGCTGTCGATCAGTACTATAACATAGCCATTTACACTATATATAAAAAACACGCTTTGTTACCATACTGCTTTGTCTACTATAAATATTATACCATAGAAATATCAAAAAAAAATAAAATATGTTTATTTATAATTATTTATGCTAAATAATTACTATTTAATACTCTTTCCGGCCAGATACCCACTGGCAAAACTCCACTGTAAATTATATCCTCCGCATGGACCGTCTATATTCACAATCTCACCGCAAAAATACAAGCCCCCTAGCTTTTTACTCTGCATAGTGTAGGGATCTATCTCTTTTAAATCTATGCCACCACGGGTTATCATCGCCATTTTAAAGCCATCATGACCGTTTATGGTCAATGGTGTCCATGCAAGCAGACGGATGAGTGTGTCTCGGTTTACACCTTTTTGCTTGTTTAGGCTAAGTGAAGGCTCAATATTTGCCAAGATACATAATTCTATACTTACAGACATAGGAAGCAGGGTAAGGAGTAAATCTAAAGTGTTTTGATGGGGGTTTTTCTCTAAGGCTTTTTTAAAATGCTGCCGTATCTGCTCTTCATTCATCCCTTTAGTTAGGTTGGCTAGCACAGGTACTTCATCAAACTTGGCTAAAAGAGGAGTAATCTCACGAGAAAAGTCAAGTACCACAGGACCGCGTATGCCACCTTTTGTGAAGATAAGGTCACCCTTTGCTTGGAGTTTTTTATATTTTTTCATATCAACTCGTATAGCTACTTTTGCGATGGTGTCAGCTCTACAGTTTTCCACCCATTTCTCTTTTACTTTTAGTGGCATCATAGCAGGGTAAAGATCAGTGACTTTATGTCCTACAGCTTTGGCCATAGGGTAGCCGTCTCCCTCGGCTCCTAGTAAAGGGTATCCCATACCACCAGAGGCAATGACAACATTGTGGACATAAAAAACATCTGCTTGTGTCTGTACACCTGTTACTCTCACGCCATCATGCTCTAAACTTTGAGCTTTTTGTCCACACAGTACCGTCACACCCAGCCTTTGCATTTCCTCTTCCATTGCGTTAATGATAGTAGAAGAAGAGTGCGTAACAGGAAAAACCCTATATCCGTCCGGAGCATGACTCTCTACACCGATGTCAGAGAAAAACTGCATCAAGGCTTTATGGTCTAAGGCTTCAAGAGCAGGGCTCATAAAACGTCCGTCACGCCCAAAACGTCGCATGAACTCTTCGTTGTCCAGAGTATTGGTAAGGTTACAGCGTCCTCCACCTGTGGCTTTGAGCTTAGCACCTATCTTAGAGAGCTTTTCTAAAAGGAGTACTTTTTTACCCTCACGTGCCGCGGTAATGGCTGCCATCATGCCTGCCGCCCCGGAACCAATAACAATAAGTTGATAGCATCTTGACATTTTTTTCCTCTTTGTCATCAAAATAGTATCATTTTGGTATGACTGTACGTACTCTTTATCTACACTCAAGTATACTTAATCTATATCATATCAAAATATGTACAAATACCCGCATTGCGTAATATCATATTATAGAATATTAAATAGGGAGCGGTATATGACATTTACAACACATAGTATGCAAACCATACTTCCTCTACTTACAGAACACCTAAAGAAAAAGAAATATGTTACTTTTTCAGTCATTAATCCGGATATAAAAGAAGAGTGCTACTCGGGTACACCGATTAAAATAAAAAATGTTACCTATGTATACAGAGGATACAAAACATGGATAGATACTGCCGAAATTCTTAAATGTAAAATGTTAACCCCTGAAGTATCTCTCTACCCCTTAATAAAACTTACGTTTGTACGTTTATGTAAAGAAAAAACTTTCCATGGACAACGTAGGAGTACTGAAAAATACGGTATTCATTCAAATTTCTATCAAATAAACAAAATGGAGGAAACAGGGTTTTTCTATTATTATAATCAAGCACTTGAGAATGTTGGATTACGCCAAAGAGAGTATATACTCAATCTTGGTATCAATAGAGGCGATAAGTTTCAAGTGATTAAAAACAAATTAGATATTAAAGAATATCACAAAAAGAAATTGATAGGAATTGACCATTCCAAAAGTGCTATTGCTGCGGCAAAAAAAAGATTTCCTGAAAAAAATGTCCATTTTTACCTTGCAGACATCAATCACTTAAATAGTCTAAAACTTGGAACATGTGACCTGCTCATCAGCATAGGAACCCTACAAAGCCCGGATATTCACTTTAAACCTCTCTTAATGTCTCTCGTGCAGAGCTATCTTCAACAAGATGCTGCACTGATCTTGGGATTTCCAAATGCAAGATGGCTAGGAGGCGAGGTTCTTTATGGCGCAAAAGCACCCAATTACCGTATGAGCGAGATGGGGATCGTCTTTAATGATATTATCTTTGCTAAAAAATATCTTCAACAAAAAAAATACAGAGTAACACTCACCGGAAAATATTATATTTTTCTTACTGCCGTAAAAATCTGTTAATCTCTTTTCGCTATCATACCCAAAAAAGAGCCAGAATGAAATCGTTGTTTTTTACTTCGCTAGTCACCTCGACACTACTCTTTGCTTCTCAAAGCAATACCTCAGATCCGCTTAAGATAAAAGAGGAGGGGATTGGATATATCAAGATGCTAGGTAGTGCACTTAAAAAAGAGTTACAAACACAAATGAAAGCAGATAAAACAGCACTAAAAGCAGTGAAGTTTTGTACAGATAAAGCATCCCTCATTACACAGGAGGTAAACAAAAAACTTCCAAAATATGCCAAAGTAAGAAGAACTGCACTTAAACTAAGAAATCACACACAAAACTATGCTGATGCCATAGATACTAAAGTCATGCAGGAATATGTAGATGCTATCAAAGTAAATAGCTTTAATCCCCATCAGATTAAAGTAGTCAAAGAGGGGAACACAACAAGAGTATACAAACCTCTGCTTACACTACCTGTATGCCTTAAGTGTCATGGTACCGATATTAAAGGTGAACTCAAAGAGCATATTAACAAGGCTTACCCCGAAGATAAAGCCGTAGATTTTAAAGTAGGTAGCCTTAGAGGTGCAATCGTAGCAGAGATTCAAAAAGAGTCATCTCTATAGCAATCAAAAAAATTTTCACGATAGATATTCATATTAAATAATTAATATTTTATTTTTTAATATGGAGTTTTTTTAATATATTTTAATATAAAAATATATTAAAACAGTCCCTCTTTTTCATCTTTTTTAATATTATCCCAAAACATATCTACATGTTTTTCAAACATCGATACCACGGAGGAGGTTGATTTTTGATCAAACTTCAACAGTACTACCTGCATTTGATAGAAAAAAAGCGGTGCAAAAAATTCATTTGCCAACAATAGGGGATCTGAAGAGTCTATAATCTCCTCTTGCATCATACCAAAAAAAATACTTGAGAGTTTTTTTACATTTTCTTGGTAAAAATATTCATTATAAATCTCGCGTACACGTTCATTACGAAATATCTCCTGCATAAGCAACTTATAAAGTGCTTCATTTTTTCCATCAAAGCTCAAAAGCTTAAATGTTGTCGCAATATTAGCCAACAGTGTTTTTCCCTGTTTTTGTAACTCTTTTGCATCTTTCCCTTCAAACAACGTAACAATAGCAGAAGAGGTGAGGTTGCTTATTAGCGTCTCAAGGATCTCGTCTTTATTTTTAAAATGGTTATAGAGAGCGGATTGTTTCACTCCCATAGCACCTGCAATATCTCTTACCGTGGTTGCTTTATACCCCTTTGTAGAGAAGAGTTTCAATGAAGTTTGAAGTATCTTCTCTCTGGTTTTACTACCTTTAGTAGCTAAGGCAGTGACGCTCTGCTCATACATGAAAACTCCTTTGATCATATTATAAAGAACATTTGTTCATATGTCAAGTATTCTAGTATTTTTCCCAATGAACAAATGTTCATAAGAATAATTTTATTCTCTTTTTTTGTGAACATTTGTTCATATAAGAATTCTTAACTTTTTTATTTTATGAACACTTGTTCTTATGTCTGTCTATATGCTTGTTTTACTTTGTTTTCGAGGATACGATAGACTCTGCTTGATGTAAGTCCCGGTATGTCTATTTCACTCCCGTCAATTGTCGTCGTTTATAAAAGATCTATAAAACTCATTAGAAAAAATAAGAGAAATGATCCATGAAACATATCTAATCTTTCTCTAAAATAATTCTCCGACCCTTGGATCGTTTTCATGTGATATACACTAAGGTATAAATAAACACATATTAAAGAATCACAATAGAACATTATATTGCACTACCATATGGTATTCCGGAGAAATATAGAAAAAAGATATTAATAATATTGAGGTGATAAAAATACATTCAAGCAAGGGTAAAGATGCAAAGTATACAAAACTTCATAAAAGAGAATTAAAACAGACAAATATCATCTCTAAAAAAAACGATTTAATACTTACAAATATAAGTTTAGGGGAGAAATACGCTTTTTTTAATAGAATTTATATTATGTTAACCAAGATCAATACTTGAACGCCAACTCTTAATTTATAGAATCATTCTATCACTATTAACTTCTGCATTAGCATTATCCGTTTAGAATTCCGTCTCTTGTCTCATTTGCAAGGTTGTCAAACAAAACAACTTTCACTGTTTCTCCTTTACTCACCAATGAGATATCCGCACCAAGTACCAACATTGCATTACTCTCTACTAATGGTGTTAGCATCCCTGAACCGTATCTGTTCTCCCTAGTAATACGGAACTCTCCTTGACTAAAATTTCCTAAGACCACATTGGTTCTTCCGGCTTTTAGATGAAAAGTCTCTATGTTATTTGCATAGACAAAAGGATGATAATATGCACTGTTGCCTTGCATTTTTGTAAGTATCGGTATGGCTAACAAATAGACATTTAACATTGCAGCAAGCGGATTGCCCGGCATAGCCATCACAAATGTTTTATCCATTTTGCCCATCATACTTGCCCTTCCTGGCTTAATCTCTACACCGTGAAAAAGTATCTCAAGTCCATTTTTAACAAAGGCCTCTTGTATAAAATCTGCATCCCCCATACTGATGCCGCCTGTTGTAATAATCACATCATCATCCTTGAGCCCGTCTATAAATGAAATGCTCTTATCAAGACTATCGGGAATGACCCCCGCATACCTTGTCTTAAATCCATACTTTTGCAGCTGTGCAATAATAGCAAAGGCATTGGCATTGTATATCTCATCTTCATCTGCCTCTTCCCATGGCTCTTTAATCTCACTACCCGTAGAAACAACAGCTATCTCTAATCGCTTAAAGACTTTAATCGCCGTAATTCCCTGAGTCGCCATGAGTGCGATATGCGCCGGTGTAATACGCTCTAATTTGCTAAAAAGAGTAGTACCCTTTTGCTTCTCCTCCCCTTTGACTCTAAAAGCATTTCCTTTTTTAATCTCTCGTGGAACAATAATATATTCATTGTCTACAACAGTACACATTTCAAAAGGAGCGATAGTATTTGCATCTTCTGGTATCTTTGCACCTGTCATTATCTTATAGCAGCTTGCTTTTTTAAGTATAGGTTCAGATTTTTCACCGGCAAAAATCTTCGCTACCACATGAAGCCTCTCTCCTCTCTCTTCATGTCTAAATGCGAAACCATCCATCGCGGCATTATCAAAAGAAGGAAGATTTTTTACCACATTTATATCTTGAGCCAATACCCTGCCTAAAGCCTTATCTATAAAAATTGTCTCTGTTGGCCTTTCTACCGATGCCTCCTTCAATGCTAAATCAAAAGCATCTCTATAAGAGAGTCTATGTAAACGCTTCATCTTAAAATCCTCCGCCGGTAGAAAAATCATCTACCCTATTTCGCGAAGAAAAACCGCCAAAATCCGGTAATTGAAACATACTCTCCCCATCCCTGCTTTTAGGAAAGTGCCAAGGAGACCCGTTTCCCCCGGAAAAACCGCCACTGCCAAAATCGGGCCATGCGCCGGTATCCATATGTCTCTGATTTTGTTGTAGTGTATCCCACAATACACTACTATGCACCAAACCGCCAAGCAGACCTCCGAGCATCTCTTTTATCACCCTGTCATTCTCAAATCCGGAACGGATATCATCATAGCGACTCTTTTTAAATTTGTCTCTCAATACTTCTACCTCATGCATCTGTGTTATCTTGCTATCATAGAGTTTTCTATACATCTTAATAGTATTTTGTATCTTTGTGGCTGAAGCTTTTAACTCCTTAAGCTTCCAAACCAAATTGTCATCTTCTTTCTCGGCTGTCTCGTGTGCTACTCTCTCAAGCTCAGACAACTGCATCTTAAGAAGTATCTGATTGATTTGAGAAATAATCTGATCTGCTGCACTGTCTTTATCTTCTAAATAGCTTTGTCTTTGCTCAATCAAAAACTTGAGCTTTTCCTCCGTCTCAACTATCTCGTCATCTACCGCATCTACTGCCTCTTGTTGCTCTTTCTCTTTTGCCTGCAATTTAGAAAGCTCTACACGCTTAGCATATGTGTGCTCTATTTGGGAGAGTAGCCCCAATTTATGCATATATGCCTCTTTCTCCTCATCAGCATGCAGGCGCAAGCGCTTTGGGATTTCCAGCAATGTCCAGTAATTGACTCTATATTTTTCATAAGAAATCAACGATGCGACCCAAGAGTCTAACATTTTGACTAATCTACTGCCTTGATACTCTGAAGTACCATATTTGACACGCCACAAATAAGAAAAAAGAGCATCCTCTTCATATGGCTTGCCTTTTTCATAACGTCTCTGCTCTGCCTCAAGAGCTTTTTTCTCTGCTTCTTCGGCTATTTTTTTACGCTCTCTTGTCACCTTAAGCTGTGTCTGATAAGCTTTATCCTCTTCAAGAAGTGTTTGAATGTGATGCTCTGCTTTTATCACCTCTTTTGCAGCATTGTCTAACAACGTATGCTTTTGAGCCCTTTGATCCTCCAGTGATGCAAGCCTATGTTGCTGCTGCTCTATCTCTGTTAGCAACTTTTGATACCTTTGTGCTCTTTTGGCAATCATTTGAGCTATCTCTGAGGAGAAGCTATCTTCATTCTTTACTGTTACATCCTTTTTCTCTATCTGCAAAAAGTAGATCTTTGCCAGTGCATCTAAGACCTTAGTCTGCTCTTTGCTATTCTCCTGAGAGCGTGAAAAAAGTAACTCTAGCTCTTGATCGATTCTTTCTATCTCCTTTCTAATACTATGCAGTACATGCTCTATACCTTCTAAGGTCTTCATCCCCTCTTGCATAACAACTTCCTTACCATTTTGTAATCGTTGCACCGGTAGTGGAGATAGTATATAAAGGGTTAAGATAACCTGAGTTTTTCACACCCACTACCCTCTCCTGAATAATACCGTCATCTGCTTTATCCTGTGCAATACGATGAAAAGTCTCTTCATCTACACGGATACCCCACGATTTTACATAGGCTATCTCATCATTCTCTTCATTTCGAATAGCTACGGTTATCTTTTTATCTTCTGCATCAACAGCTTCAACAATCAAATAGTAGTTCTTTGCATTACTCTTACCCGGAGGAACACGCCAAATACCCGAACGCCTATTTGGACCCTGCACTATCTGTACGCGATAACTCTGCTTGAGCTGTTGTAAAAGTGCTTTAAGTCCCTTGAGTTTCTCTTTTGCCAATACGGTATTATCACCCTTTAATGCATCTCCTGCCTCTTGGTGCAAAATATTTGCTGTCGTAGTGGCCTGAGTATCGGCACTTCTTTCTATCAAATCTCTATACACATTTTCAATCTGCCGAGGAAGGTTCTCTTTTTCTATCTGCTGAGGACGAACAAATATCATATAGTAGAGTGTACTCAAAAGAAAAAAAAGAGTCAAAAGTGTTACCAACGGTTTCATCCACTTCCCTCTAGTAACATATAATTTTGCTAAAAAAGTGGAAAAAGAGTCCGGTGCAGGAGTAAAAATGAAACGATCCTCTTCCAATGCCCGCACACCTTCATTGAGCATCTTATCTGTAACTTCTATACCCTGCGAGGCATAGATTTCGCGCAACTTCTCTACAAGTCTCTCTCTTCGTACATCTGCATCAAGTTCACGATCAACCAGCATATCACGATGACGCAGAGTATCTACCACATCCATCGCCACCATAAGGTCTTCTAACGGTACCTTTTTCTCAGCCGGCATACGCTACACTTTTTGAGGAAGTGCCAATGATTCACCACGGTTAATAATGCGTGTCAAACGCTGTTTCCCCTCTTCTACTACCTGTCGTATTTCATCACTATTTTGATTGGAAAGCTTACGCATTTCATCTATCATCTCTACGGTACGCTCCTGAAAATTCACCACGGAAGCTACCAGTTTTTTCACAGCATCTGCGCGGATTGTCGGTCCGTATCCTGCCTTGAGCGCCGCATCTTGCACTTTTGCTCCAATATCTGCCAAATCTTCAAGACTCTTTGAAACCCCCTCTTTCATCGCATCAAGCGACTCTGTACTCTCATGCAAACCAAAAAGCCCCGTAAAAGAGGCACTGAGTGCGGTCAATACCGTCTCATTGGTACCGAAAAATGTCACAGCCTGCTGATAAACACGTTTTTTAATGGCAGAAGTCTGCATAAGTCGCGCCATAATCACCTCTGAAGTATTGTAGTTAATTCCCAAATTTTCTGCCAAATCTTTGGCAATCTGATAACGCTCCTCTGCATCCTGTAAGGCTCTTAGCTTTTCATCACGCACCAATTCAAGCTTTGCACGTTCTGCCAAAACTTCCCCTGTATAGTTTTCAATGGACTCTGCTGCCTGTTCTAATTTTGCCTTGGCAGCATTCCATTGTGCTTCTGCCTCTTTAAGAATATCTAGTGAGAGAATTTCAGCCTCTTTAATTGCTCCTCTAAAATCCTGATAAGCATTCAGTATAGTATGCTCTCTATCTATCTGCTCTTTTGAATCTTTAGAGACCTCCAGATAGATTACCTTAATTTTCTCAAAACGCTCGGAGATATCACCGCGTGTTACTTTCATCCATATATTCCCGATACGCTCAAAGGTATCTATCTTTCCGTCTTCTACCTGCTCTACCATACGTTTTGCATCATCACGAATCGAGTTAAAGCCCTCGGTAATCTCTCTATAACGCTCCCCTATTTTCATCTGAGACACCTCATTACGCACAATCTCGTTAAATGCCGATGCCTGAGAGAGTGTTCTGGCTATTGCAATACTTTTTGTCTCGTCAATATCAGAAATTTTCTCAATCAGTGCAAGTATCGGTGCCTCTTGCGTCTTTTCAGGGGTTAAACCCAGATCCCGTATTTGAATCATTGCTCTATCAAGATAATTCACTACATGGTTTTGCATTATTCTATCCTTATTATGTATATCGATTCTCATTAAATTTCATTAATTATAGAAAGTAATGCTTAAAGTTTCCATACATCAATATTTAAAGAAACTATTTTAATATTAATAATATATAAATAAGTATTAAGTATACTATTTAAATAATATTTATATTTTTTTAGTATTATTTAATATGCTATACCCGTCATAGTTAGAACTACTTCCCTAGAAGGTGCATGCACTCTATGCTCATTAAGGTAGATTCCCTGCCATCTTCCTAAATTAAGTCTTCCTCCGCTTATAGGAATATACAGCGATACACCGATCATCACAGATTTAATATGTGCAGGCATATCGTCTTTCCCTTCATAGGTATGGGTATAATAGGGTTTCTCCTCATCTACCACATCATTAAAAAACTCTCAATATCATCTCGTACCTCTTTTTCATAGTTTTCTCCAAGAGCCAAAGAGGCAGAGGTGTGTTTAAGAAAAATATGCAAGATACCCGTAGATATATCTGCTATATCCGGAACCAAAGCATGTTCTATCTCCTCGTCTATGAGTTGAAATCCTTTTGATTTTCCTGCTATAATAATCGTTTTTTGAATCATCTTCATACTCATACAAAATATCCAAATGCTAAAAACCAAAAATGACAAGATACTTTATAAGCACTGCATTAGGACTCCAAAATCTCCGTATCAACAGCATCTACTATGGCTTTTTTATGATTGGCAACCGGTACAATCTGCTGTAACCCGGTCGATTCAAAATAGCTTTTATCCAACTTTAACATCTTCATCTCTCTCTCTAATACTGCAATCTCCCTCCTTTTGGGTTGCAGTTTTAAAAGTAGATTAATACGCTCTAATTCACATTGCATCAGCGTTATTTCCAGCTCTTCTATCTCATCGAGTATCTCTTGAAGTTCATATAATTTTCTTTTGTCGGTTTTTAGATATGTCTGAGTATCCATCATCTCGCGATACTCACGATTAAGCTCTTGAATAGAGCCTATTTTTTTTGAAAAACGGTTATTATACTGCTCTAAAAGATTTTCATCATACTCTATTTGACGCTCCAGTGAGAAGAGTGTCTCTTCATCCTTATGTATTGATTTTTTTTCTATGCCGATCTCTGTTTCTAGTTTGGAGATCTCAAGTGTATACCTATATAGACCTTCGCTATATGTTATGATACCGTCTCTATAATGTTTCTCTATCTCCCTTACTCCATCGGATGAGACTTCTTTTTGACGATGCATCTCCTGCTGCTTTGCAAGTTCATAGTGTATTTGCTTCTGTGCTTTTTGACTCATTCTATCACCTCCAAGCCTGCACGTCTAAGCTCACGTGCACGCTTTTTCTGTTGGGCTTCTATTTTACTTATAACTTGGTTTTTCGTCCCCTCTCTTGCTTGAGTCTCAAGCCTCTCAATCGTATGGGTAAGTTCTAAAATTTTACTCTTTTCCTCTTGGATTTTATTCTCGTAATGCGTTTGATTTTTTGTATTAAGTTGATGCAGACTCTCTATTTTTTCATCTTTTTCCTTCATCGCTTTTTTATATTTTAAAAACAGGTATACCCATGCTACTACAAGCAAAACACTCACGATTCCTAATCCCATGAGATAAACACTATAACCGTCTTCCATACATAATCCTTTGCATATATTATCCTTATAAATTTATTGTAGCACAAATTATTAGATACTCAAAAATACCTCATCATGATATACATGAAAGTTTCTTTGCCAATTTCTATCTATTCAATAACAATATACTGGTATTTAGAACATAATTTTTGTATAATATACTCTCTTTTTCATACCTAGTGTCCTCATCGCTTAACTGGATAAAGCAGGGCCCTCCTAAGGCCTAGCTCGAGGTTCGAGTCCTCGTGGGGATACCAGTTTTTGTTGATGTGAAACAATACTTCTTTTACTATACAATACTATAATACCCCTATCTTATATGAGGAAATAATATAATGTCAAACAAAAAAAGTCTAGGTTTTAAAGAACTCGTAGCCATCGCTGTTGGTGGTATGGTGGGTTTTTTAGCTCCCTTTGCCATAGTATTTTAGGTGGGGTGATTGCATTTTTTTCTGCCTACTCTTACATAAAACTAGATGTTTACTATAAAGATGAGGGAGCAACTTATGCCTTTTTTAAACGTACCTACCCCCACTCACATATGGCAAGCATCACTCATAGGGTGGTACACCATTTTTGGATACATTTCTACCCTTGCTCTGTATGCTTATACCTTTTCTTCTTATGGCACCAGTGGGTTTGAGTTTGCCAACAACGAATGGGTACGTAAGGCTGTAGCCATAGGCATACTGTGGATTTTTGCAGGCATTAACCTTTGGAGCGTGAAAGGTATGGGAAAACTAGAAGACGTGATGGTCTACGCAAAGCTAATCATTTTGCTACTCATCTCTTTGGCACTTATATACTATGGTGAAACAGACTTACAAACCTTTTCAAAAACACTCACCCAAGATTTCACACAAACACCTATGATGAGCATACTCTCATAGTAGCTTCCATTACTTTTGTAGCGTATGAAGGCTTTCAGTTGGTCATTAATGCAGTAGATGAGATGGAAAATCCTGACAAGAACATCCCTAAAGCCATCTACACTGCCGTGGTACTTGTGGCTCTCATTTACTTTGTCATTGTTATGGGGTCTGTGCTTGCCATACCTGTAGAAGATTTGATAAAAAACAAAGAGTATGCCCTTGCATCAGGTGCTGCTGAAATCATGGGTGATTTGGGACAGAACCTTGTTATCGTAGGAGCGATACTTGCTACCTCTTCTGCTATATCAGGTACCATGTTTGGCTCCTCACGTCAGATGACACGTATCGCAGATGATGGGTATTTACCACAGGTACTCACCAAACGCCGTATGCATATCCCCACCACTGCCATACTCAGCATGGCTGGTACTGCTACACTTCTCATACTCGTAGGAGGTTTACATCTCATCTTAGAGTTTGGGAGTATTACTTTTTTACTCGTATCTTTGCTTATGGCAATAGCCAATTTTAAAATCAGAAAGCAAACCAATTCTTCTACACTCTTTACCCTTATGGCTATAGGTGGATTGAGTGTAGGTTCCACTTTGATATTAAGGTACGAGTACCAAACTAAGCCTGAACAGATGATGTTTATAATCATTTTGTATCTACTCTTGGCTATAGGTGCTTGGGGGTATGCCAGATTGGCTAGTAAACTTTGACCTTGATTCATACATATTTAATTAACCTTTGCGCTCTATAATAAGGTAAAGTATTATAGGAGGAGAAACCAGTGAGTAAAAGCAATTTAAAACATCTAGAAACGATTAAAGAAAATATAGACAAAACAAATGCTCTAAGTCAAGAAGAGAAAAGTGACTCCTTTAAGCGTATAGAAGAATGGTATGCAGAGGACAAGGCATGGGAGTCTCTCATGGCAGAACTAAGTGAAATTTCACCAAAAGTCAAAGCATTTCTTGCGGAGTTAGGACTGATATAAACCAATAAGGAAGAAGTAATGCACAGAAGTATTCAAAAAATTATAGCTGTATTAAGTGATTTTTCTATGTGTGATGAGGTATTGGAGGAAACCTTTGATTTCGCCCAAAAACATGATGCAAGTGTAGAGATACTCTATGTACATGAGACACCTTTGTTTGACGTTCCTGACTTTTTCGGTACAAATGTTGCAGGTATACTCGACAAAGACAAAATAAAAAAAGAGATAGAAGCAAAAATAGCTACACTCAAACCTTCTATAACACCTGCAATATTTGTTAAAATAGATGACACACCCGATAGAGTTTGGGCTTTAGCACGTGAAGACAAAAAAACCTTTGTTATTACTGCGTATCATGAAAAAATTACGAAAAAACTTATACAAAAAATAAAGCAACCTCTGCTTGTACTAAAAACTTCTAACCCACGTTACAGTAAAATAGCATTGGTTATCGATGCAGTAAGCAACGCCCATGCCTGCATACAAAATGTACAACACTACTTTAAACAGGGTCAAATAGAACTGATTTATGACTACAGATATATAGTAGACCCTAGTATGGAAGCAAGCATACAAAATGTTCAAATCATCCAAAAGGCTCAAGAAGAAGCCTTTGAAACACTGAAAAAAAATATGCTTTAGACGGTGAGTTTTTTATTGACGGTGGTTTTTTAGGTACACAAATGAGTGCATACCTTAAAGAAAAAAACTTTGAATTGCTCTATATCTGCTCTCGTGTTGATGATTTTTTTGTCTCTAATGATTTAGCAATAGATCTTTTAACTACCCTGCAGTGTGATGCTCTAATCGCAAATGACTAAAAACGGTACCCTATTTTTGCCACAGTTCTTGTATCTACAGTATGATCGCCCTCCGGTCTTAGAGCATCATAGTAGATCTCTTGCTCAATAGAGAATGAGAAATTATCACCCAACATAAAATCAAAGCCAAGGACACTTAAGATCTCATAATCCTTTGAAAAATCTTCTATATTTTCCAAAACCGCTATTTTGATGTAAAAATAATCTTGTTTACTCAATTTATAATGATACTCTAAATACTGGTTAAAGGAAAGATAAGTTTTTGCTACCTGTTCATTACTATATATCTCTTTATTATATCCCAATCCAAATTTCAGCGTCAATAAATGGCTCTCGTCGTTAATAAGACTCTTCCCTATACCGATATTGTATGTAAAATAGGCATCATAATTTTTAAAGGTATTTCTCAACCATGAGAATGCGCCATAGACCAGCCATGAGCTGCCAAAACTCTGTTCAAAATTGATATCTATCCTGTACTCTTCATTGTTTTTTTTATGATTACTTTTTGAGAGATAAGCTTTAGAATCAAACAATATCTTAAAAGGCTCTCCTTCTATACCCTCAAAACTCACAAAAGTACGAAACCTTCCATTCACATTCAAGGTATTGGTCGTACCTGAAGTAGCAGTCAGACCAAAGGCAATATTTTTTGCCAAATCATCAGAGATGGGTAGTGTTTTATGATGCACATAATATTGTTTCATATATTTTACATTATCCGATGCCAAAAAAGAGCTCAAAGAGGCTATATAGAGCAACAACACAAAACACTTATAGATTTTTCCCATGCCTACGATTATCCTTTAGCACTCTTTTGCAAAAGTGTATTATAGTACTATCAAATTAAAGTCAAAATGTTTAAACAACTTGGCTATACTACACTTATGGCAAAAAAAAAGAAAAAACAGATCACCAAACTCAACAATAAAATACGGAACTACTTTCAGGGTATGCCTTTTGATGAGGGTGTTACTACACTGAGTGAAGAGAAACTTATAGAGCTTGTAATGCTTTTAGAACTCAAACTCCCCTCTTACGAACATGAAGAGATGATACGTGCCCTACGTCGTATATGGAGTGAAGAAGGGGTCACTACACGTGAACTCATCGTCAACTATCTTACCAAAAGATATAAAACCGCACATACGCATATAGACGAAAAACAGGCTAAGGACAAAGTGGGGAAAATACTCAGTATTCTTTCTACGCTCCAGCACACTCCCCAAGAGGAGAATATCATACTTGAATCCTTCATCGATGCAAAACACTCCAAAATCACGCGTGAAAAAATAAGCAACAAACTCACCTATATACGTCTTAAAGCGAGCATAGATAAAGTAGAAAAAATGCTTGATATTCAGTTTAACGGCATCAATGAGATAGTGTTTTACCACAGCTTTACCTTTAGACGCAAAAAAATAGATTTCAACAAACTACTCTTATGTCAAACAACATTCCCTATGCTTGAGAATACCGCCACACTTCATCATGAAGCGTTCATAGAAAAGATACGACGTATCAAAGAAGAAACGATCATTAAAAAAGAGAGAGAAGTTGAATCGTTTTTAACATATACCAATAAAGAGACACACCCCTATCTATCCGATGATGAGATCGATACGGCACTCAAAAGAATGCCTCCTGAAGCAGTACTCTATCATACTCCTTTAAGGCTTGATATTATCGAAAAAATATTGTTCAAAATCAATGATACCTATGAAGTGTATGAGAGCACGGACCATATCATTATTGAAAAAGAGAAACATTATGAACTCTTTGGCGTATTACTCTACTATCGTACTTCCGTATCCTATGAAAAACCTTTTCTTTACAACCTCATATGGAAAGGTGCCAAGCTTCCGGTTAAAGAGGATATTCATAGAGTCAATGATGATCTTTTAGCGCATTTTAGAGTAATGATAGATGATCTGCTTGCAGAGATGAAAGCGCTTAGTGCAAAACTCGATATCTCTCAAGAGAAACTCCATGAATTTATCGTACGTTTTGTAGAACCTCAGATACGCACGTCTCGCACACTCAAACTGAAAGAAAAAGTAAGACGACGTATACTCTTTCATTTTGGAGAATATATCAAACCTCTTTTGGTAAAACAAAAACGAGAAGAACTTCTAGCCAAAACAATCCGTGACTTTAAAAACCTCTTCCCCCTAGCACGCCGTCTGAAACGTAAAATACTTTTTCATGTAGGGCCTACCAATTCCGGCAAAACCTACGCTGCGCTGAAAGAGCTAGAGAATGCTGCTACGGGATACTACCTCGCCCCCTTACGTCTGCTAGCACTTGAAGGATACGAAAATCTACAAAAAAACGGCGTGCATGTCTCGCTCATCACCGGAGAAGAGGAGATCATAGATGAAGAATCTACACACATCTCCTCTACGATAGAGATGATGAACAGTAGTGCCGATGTAGATGTTTGTGTCATTGATGAGATACAGATGTTAAGTGACCGAGACAGAGGTTGGGCATGGGCAAATGCTCTCATCGGTGCACCTGCAAAAAAGGTGATCCTCACTGGCTCTGAGAATGCCTTGCCTGCCATAAAAAAGCTCTGTGAGTATCTAGGCGAAGATCTTGATATCATACGCTTTGAACGCAAAAATGAACTTGTCGTAATGCCAAACCCCGTAAGCATGAAAAAGATAGAAGCACAAACTGCTATCGTCGCCTTCTCTAGGCGTGATGTGCTCTCATTAAAACAACAACTCTCGGAGCGTTACAGTGTCTCAGTAGTCTACGGCAACCTCTCTCCCGAAGTACGGCGTGAGGAGGCTAGACGCTTTAGAGAAGGAGAAAGTCAAATACTTGTGGCAACCGATGCAATAGCCATGGGACTTAACCTCCCTATAAAAACCCTGCTCTTTGCCAAAGATAATAAATTTGACGGACTGCGTCGTCGTGAGCTCTTACCTACGGAAGTCTCTCAAATAGCAGGACGCGCAGGACGTTATGGCTTTGAGGAAAAGGGGTATGTAGGTGCTCTCGATGACAATACACTTAGTACCGTAACCACTTTGTTTAACGCAGCACTGCCTGAGATTAAGCTGCCTGTCTCAGTGATGGCATCTTTAGAGCATGTTCTACTCATAGGAGAAATCCTAGAGACTGAAAATATCACCGCCATACTAGGATTTTTTGCAGAAAATATGGAATTTGACGGTCCGTTTCATGCTGCCAATATCGATAGTATGCTAGAAATAGCAGCTATTGTCGATGAATATCGACTCGATCTTAAAACACGCTACTATCTAAGCTGTGCGCCGGCTAGTATCTCTTCACCTTATATAGAATCTGTATTTCATAGATATATCAAGCAGATTGAAGCAGGAGGACAAGTTCTCTATATCCCCCCGCGTGATCTGCCCGCATTTGCACAAACAAACGATATGCTGCTCAATGCAGAAGATCGTGTAAGAGAGATATCACTCTACTTGTGGTTAAGTTTTAAATTCCCCGGCATATTCCAAGATGTAGAGAAAGCATTGCAGGCTCGAATACGCCTAAACAACTATATAGAAAACTCTTTGCGTCAAGGACACTTCACAAAACAATGCCGAAGATGTGGAAAAGTACTGGATTTTAGCTACAGGTTTAGTATTTGCAACAACTGTCATGCATCAAGAAAACGCGGTCATGGAAATAATAGCCCCCGCTATAGATCCGGAGATAAAAAAAGAAAGTAAAAGGAGTGGCTGCTTCTTGATATAAATCAAGTAAAATTTGACTATCTTAGCCTATGATAGCAGTAAAAAGGATAGCACCGATGGCATTACTTTATATAGAGTCTGTTGAATATCTTGAAGTTCAACAGATGCAAGAGACCCATGAAAATGAGATAAAAATTTTAAACGAGATAGACAGACTTGCTACACAATATAGTATGGATAAATCTAAACTCACGGAAGTAGAAACAAAAATAGAAAAGTACCTAGTACATCTAAAAACACACTTTAGCAGTGAAGAAGAACTCATGCATAGATACAACTATCCAAACTATGAGATGCATAAACTAGCACATGATATGTTTATAGCCGATTTGGAAATTACCCTAAAACAGTGGCATCTACATAACAATATCGACAAGGTCATACACTTTATACGTAAATCGCCAGAATGGATAATCCTACACATTAATACCATGGATGCTCCTACCTCTGCCTACATCACACAGAAAATGAAGATAAAACAATAATAAGCTTTCCTTAGTCTAACATGCTATAATATAGTACTATGTCTAAGGAACACCACATTAAAGCATTTGAAAAATTCAACCTACACCCTAGTATCCTTAAAGCCCTCGCCCATAAAAACTACGAAAGTGCTACAACCATACAAAACAAAGTCATCCCTGCTGCGATGAAAGGTGCCGATTTACTTGGAGCTTCTAAATCGGGTACAGGAAAAACGGCTGCTTATCTATTACCCCTATTAAATAAACTGCAAAAAGTGGTAAAAAAAGACGAAAAGGTTGTGCGTGCTTTAATCATCGTACCTACGATTGAACTGGCAGATCAAGTCTCTCGTACTATCGTAAGTTTTTCAAAGTACACGGAGATTCAAACACTCAAGGTGCAAGGCGGATCTAAAAAAGTAGAGCAAATTGCACGTATCAAGCAAGGTGTAGATATAGTAGTCGCAACCCCTGGACGGCTGCTAGATTTCATCAACGACAAAAAGATAAACCTAGAACACGTAAACACCGTCATACTCGATGAAGCCGATACCATACTTCACCTTGGTTTTTTAGCAGAAATCAAAAACATTTTAAAGTCTTGCCCTGCAAACAAACAGATGATGTGCTTTTCTGCAACAATCTCTCAAAATATCAAAAAACTTGCCAAAGCATTTTTACGTGACCCTGTCATCGTAGAAGTGAGTAACAGACGTGATGTGGTCAATCTCATCAAACACAGAGCCTACAAAGTAGACAAAAAGCGCAAAGCCCTGCTTGCAGTAAAACTTGTAAAAAATTTAGGTGTAGAACAGATACTAATATTTGTCAACAAAAAAGAGACTGCTGACAAACTTTTTGAATACTTCAAAACACAAAAGATATGGACGACCCTCATTCATGGCGATATCAAACGTAATGAACGTGCCAAGGCACTAAGACTCTTTAAAAGTAAAAAATCACAAGTGCTCATAGCCACCGATATTGCGGCAAGAGGCATAGATATACCAAAGCTTCCTATAGTCATCAATTACGACTTGCCAAAGCTCACGGATGACTTTACCCACCGTATAGGACGTACAGGACGTGCAAATAAAAAAGGAACGGTCATCACACTTCTTACCGTCGACGACTATCATACCTTTAGCACCATCGAAAAACATCTCAAACTAAACATCAAACGCGAGATAATGGAAGGTTTTGAGATAAGCGACAAACAACCACGCCAAGCCCGCCCTCGAAAAAAGTCGTTACGTGAGAAAAAAGGCTATATAGACTACGATAAAAAACGTAAACTTTCCTACGCTGCAAAAAACAGAAAAAAAACAGAAAAAAATCGGACAAAGAAAAAATAATGCATTACCCGCTTCAAAACAACCCTTTTACTTTAGTACTCTCCGGCGGAGGTGCTTTAGGTATTGCCCATTTGGGCGTGCTTCACGATTTAGAACAAAAATCTCTTATGCCCGCGGAACTTGTAGGTACAAGTATGGGTGGAATTATTGCTGCATGTATTGCCATTGGTATGAGTGAAACAGAGATTTATCAAGAGATACAAACCTTCGCCTCTGTCACAAAATGGATCAAATTCTCTTTTTCGGGCAATGCTATTGTAGACAATACAAAAATCACCTCTATTTTCAACAGACTCTTTGGAAAAAAAAAGATGGCAGATACCTATATACCTCTAAAACTCATCGCAACCAACCTGCTAAATGGTCACAAGCGCGTCTTTAGTGCCAAAGATGATATTTACATTAAAGATGCTATATTGGCAACAATGGCAATCCCCGGTGTTTTTAATGAACATATCATCAATGGCGAAATATACGGTGATGGCTTTTTATGTGAAAATCTAGGAGTCAATGAAGCTATACACACACATATCCTTGCCGTGGATGTACTGGGAGAAAACGCTTTTGAAAAAGCAATGCCCGATAACTTTTTTAAAACTGCCAATATCTTGGAGATGTTTGAAAAATCCATGCGTCTGCTTATCTATAACCAAAGCCGAACACACATCAAACACAGTAACAAAAAGATCACTCTTCTTGAGCCTGTTACAAAAGAACATACCACCTTCTCTTTTCATAAATATAAAGAGATACGTGCTTTAGGGATGGGACTGCTATGATAGTTACAGGATTTAGTTACTTGTCACTATTGGCAATGATAGCCTCAAGCATCGTCTATATCGAAAAAAAGAGCCAACATAAGCTTTTTATATACCTACCTAGTATTGTTATCGTCTATATTACGGTAATGCTGGCCTCTACCTTAGGCGTATGGGAAAAAACAGCATCGATCACAGCCACCTATACATCGGTAAAGTCCAGCCTTTTACCTGCCATGATATTTCTCATGCTCTTACTTACCGATATACGTGAAATACTCAAACTAGGTAAAAAGATGCTGCTGACTTTCTTTTTAGCCTCTGTGAGTATCGGACTGGGATTTATAGGGATGTTTGCGCTGCTTCATAGCTTTTTTCCGGCAGACTCATGGAGAGCCTTTGCTGCACTTGCCGGCTCTTGGATGGGAGGCACGACAAACATGGTAGCCGTACAAGGTGCCTTAAATCTCCCGGATACTGCTATGGGCTATACACTACTCATAGATTCTATAGACTACGCCATCTGGGTGATGATACTCTTAGCCCTTGTACCTTTTGCAAAAACATTTAACGACTGGACAAAGGCAGATACCTCTATCATCGATGAGGTAGGCAAACGCTTAACACAAAAAACTATAGAGAAAAAGCCCATCGATTTTAGTGGACTTTTCTTTTTATTTTCGCTCTCTCTCTTTATCTCTGCTCTTGTTCAATATGGAGCAAATTTTTTACCTTCCACCGACTTTTTAACTACCGCCACATGGGTTGTCATACTCGCCACTCTTGCAGGTATACTTTTTGCCATGACACCCCTAGCCAAAATCTCAGGCTCCTCAGAACTGGCCAATATCATGCTCTATCTCATTGTAGCCCTCATTGCTAGCCGTGCCAACTTCGCAGAACTCACTGAGGCACCGATCTACATCTTCGCAGGATTTGTTATTATCGCTATACACCTTATCATTATGATTCTTTTTGCCAAACTCTTCAGACTTGATCTCTTTAGCCTGGGTGTCGCCTCTCTCGCCAACATTGGCGGCATAGCCTCTGCGCCTATCTTGGCATCTGCCTACTCCAAAGCCCTCATTCCTATCGGTATCCTGATGGCGATGATGGGATATATGCTCGGTACTTTTGGCGGCTTAATGGTAGGAAAAATCTTAGAAAAGATTACATAGTACTAATTATACTTAATAAGCATACAGTATACTTTTTAAAAATAATAAGTATTATTATATATATAACTAATAATATATCAGGAAGCGAGTTTTACGCACTTATACCATATTTATTATTTTATGCTTATTAATGCTTAATAATTTTCATATATACTAAATATTATTACTTAAAGCTAAGTATTGTTATAATTTTATATCAATACACTACACAAGGATTACTATGCATAACATCATTACGTTTTTCAATAAAAAAGGCGGTACGGGGAAAACCTCTTTGGCATTTTCTATTGCTAAGGATTTAAACTATCCTCTTTTATCAAATGATGATTCTGTCATTGAAGAGATATACCCAAACAAAGCAAAAATTATGGACAAAGTCGAGTTGATTGAACACGATGCAGTTTATGACCTTGGCGGTTATATCGATCCTGGAATTATTGATATTTTTAAAGGAAGCCATGCTATAGTAATACCGACCACCTTGGATATCAATTCGATTAAAAGAACAATAAACACGGTGATGGAAGTTTATCGATATTGTGATAATATACTTATCATCATCAATAGGGTCAAACAAAATAAATTAGAAAAGTACAAACAGTCCCTCCAAGCACTTGATGGACTAGGAAAAGATATTATACATCTAAGAGAGAGCGAGATTATTACCAACAGTATGCACACCGGAAGAACCATCACCGAACTCTACGGTGAAAGCGGACTGAGTAAAAGCCAATACAAAGGCGTCTTCCAAGATTATGCAAAAATTATAAAATGGCTAAAAAGAGTTGACGAGGTAAATGAATATGGAATTTGACATAAACAAACTGATTACAAAAGATAAAAAAACTATAGAGGATGGAGGTCACGCACTGGCACCGCGCGGACGTCCGAAATCGACAAAACCAAAAAGAGATCAACGCATTGCCGTCTATCTTACTGCAGAAGAAATGCGAAAACTTGAAAAACTTGCCGAACTTGATGACATTACCGTATCAACGATGGTACGCAAACTTGTTTTGAAAAGTCTGTAAATCTTGCCTTTCTCTCTCCCTTTCTTATGAAAACACAATGACATAAAAAAATATAAATGAAAATTAAAAATATCTATACGAAACGACTCAAAGCACCGCTAAAGTCCCCTTTTGTTACCGCATTACGACATGTAGATATGCTAGAAGATATAGTCGTTGTTATAGAGTGTAATAATGGAAGATGCGGTTACGGTGAAGCTGCACCTACACCACAGATTACAGGAGAAACCCTTGGCTCTATAATTGCAACCATAGAGTATATCAAACCGCATATTCTAGATAAAGATTTAGAGGATTTTGATAATATATTAAATAATATACATAATTTAATATTAAATAATACAACTGCAAAATCTGCACTTGAAATTGCCCTTTACGATCTGAAATCAAAAGTATTAAATCTTCCGCTATACCGTATGTTGGGAGGAAAATCCACCCTATTTACAACAGACATAACAATCAGTTTAGGTGAAATAGACCGCATGATAGAAGATGCACATAATGCCGTAGCTCTTGGCTATGATACACTCAAAATAAAAATAGGTGATTCTCCCCAAAAAGACATTATACGAATAAAGGCTATACATGATGCACTAGATAGTCACATAAAGCTAAGGCTCGATGCCAACCAAAGCTGGACAGCTAAAGAGTCTGTAACACTCTTGCATGCTTTGGAGAGAGAAGATATCATTGCAGAGTTTATAGAACAGCCCGTAGCAGCAGATGATTTTACAGGTCTTAAATACATCAAAGAGAGAGTACAGACCCCTATTCTTGCAGATGAAAGTATTTTTTCTCTCGATGATGCACGCAAGCTCTTAGAGATGCAGGCAATAGACTATATCAACATTAAACTCGCTAAAACAGCAGGCATTACCCAAGCACTTAAACTAGCAGATCTTGCCAAAGCCTACCATAGCAAATGTATGATAGGCTGTATGCTCGAAGGCCCTATCGGTATCGCTGCCGCTGTACACGTCGCTTCTGCAAAAGCTGATAGTATCACGATGATTGATCTAGACGCGGTAGCACTTTTGGCTCATCATCCGGTAGACACGGAGATCCTGTTTGATGAAAGTAAGATAGTACTTGCACCTACACCCGGCATAGGTGCAAGATATCCGCTGTAGCAACCTTATTTTACTCTAGATAAGATACAATAAGAGAATGAATAGACTTAAAGAGCTTCAATCAGGACAACTTACAGGAACCACGCGACTCAAACTGGCTTGCAATCTAACAAAATTCCCAAAAGAGATATTTTCACTCTCTGAGACATTGGAAATTTTGGATATGACGGACAACCGGCTCAGCACGCTCCCGGATGATTTTGGAAAACTTAAAAAACTTAAAATCCTTTTCCTCTCTAACAATCTCTTTGAAGCGTTGCCTACCGTACTGGCAGACTGCCCTCATCTGACCATGATAGGATTCCGTAACAACCGCATCAAAACCATAGCAGAAAATGCTCTACCCGCAACAACACGCTGGCTTATTCTGACAGACAACGCTTTAGAGAGACTGCCCAACTCCATTGGAGAACTAAAAGCCCTACAAAAATGTATGCTTTCCGGCAATCATCTCACCACTCTTCCTGATACTCTAGCCCAATGTCACAATCTGGAACTCCTCAGAATCTCTGCAAACAAATTCACGCAACTACCCCAAATAGTGCTTGAACTTCCCAAACTCTCATGGCTCGCCTTTGGAGCTAACCCTTTTTGTACACCAAAACCCTCCTTGGATATACCTCTAAGAGAGCTGCACTGGGAGGATCTAGAGGTCAAAGAGCTTTTAGGAGAGGGAGCCTCCGGTCTTATCTATAGGGCAATCTTTGAGGGCAAAGAGGTTGCCCTCAAAGTCTTTAAAGGAGAGATCACTTCCGACGGCTTACCCTTGGAAGAGATAGAGATCAACATGATTGCAAAAGAGCATCCCCGTCTTATCAATCTCCTTGCACGTGTCACAAATCATCCTCGCAATCATGATGTAGTGATGCTCGAACTTATCCCCGGCGGTTTTAAAAATTTAGGGCTTCCTCCTAGCTTTGAAAGCTGTTCAAGGGATCTTTATCCGGACGAAATGAAACTGACACTCCCGCAAGCCCTCAACATACTCAAAGCAATTGCAAGTGCGGCTGCTCATCTGCATGGACGTGCGATTATGCATGGAGATTTGTATGCACATAATATTATGATTGACGCTCGGTTCAATGCCCTCTTGGGCGATTTTGGTGCAGCTTCATACTATGGAGGAGAAAAAAAAGAGATTCGCAATGCATTGCAACGCCTTGAAGTACGTGCATTTGGGTATCTTATAGAGGAGTTACTTCAGCTAGCCCATACCGATAATAAATCCCAAGAACTAATAAGAACTTCACTCTCTTCTCTTAAAAAACGCTGTTTAACACTTGAAAATCAGAATCGTCCTCTTTTTAGCGACATTAAAGAAATCCTCTCGTTGTTGTAGTTCTGTTTAACAAAAAAAAGTATGCTATAGAAAAAAGAGTAAGACCATGACGCATAAAACAATCCTCATCTTTACCCTACTCCTCTTCTCCTCTTCAAACCTCCATGCGCTCTATATACTCAAAGAGAGCAAACGTACAAAGTCTGCTATTGACCGTATGCCTAAAAACCATGTTGCAGATATGAAACATATACCCCAAGATCCTGCCTTTTATGCCAAACAGATCCAGCCTTTTTCAAAATCATATCAAAAAAAACTAGACGAAATTTTCAATGAAAAATATTTCAAACCATGGGATTTAAAGACTCTCTCGATTCCCAAAAAGATTTTGGCTGGGAGATGCGTTTTATACGTAAAGAGCCCATCTACTACGCTAACGGTCGTATCATACCGCCCTCAGTCTACAAGAAATGGATAGAGAATGCCAATATGGGAGAAATTGATAGTAAAAAATATAAAGCTATTACCGTTCGTAGAACCGATCTAAAAGCACTCCCCACATCGGCCTCATTTTATAGAGATCCCAAACGCCCGGGAGAGGGATTTCCTTTTGACTATAATCAAAACTCTGCCTATCATATCAATCTACCTCTGTTTGTCTCCCATCTCTCAAAAGACAAACGCTGGGCTTTTGTACGTGGATCATACACCTTTGGCTGGATCAAAGTCAAAGATATTGCCCTGGTCTCACAAGATTTCATCAAACAATTTCAAAACGGCTCTTATGCAATGACCGTTAAAGACAACCTAAAACTCTACAATAGGTCAAACAGAGTAATCTCTCCGGTTAAACTAGGAGCACTTTTTCCAATCGCACAGGATAAAAAACACTATCTTGTAGCCAAACGCAATGCCAAAGGTCAAGCTGAACTTGAAAAAGTAGCAGTCAAAAATCCAAACATCATCGCCAAAAAACCACTCGCTTTTACCGCTAAAAATGTTGCCGTGATAGCTAAAGAGTTTTATGCAGAACCCTATGGATGGGGTGAAAGTTATGAATGTCGCGACTGCTCTGCAACTACCAGAGACTTTTTTGGGGTATTTGGTATCTTTTTGCGTCGTAACTCCTCTAAACAGGCCAAAGACGGCGATAGTATTTCTCTCACGGGCTTGACAAAGACGCAAAAAAAGAGAAAAATCATCCAAGAGGCCAAGCCCTTTCGCTCACTTCTTTATGTCCCCGGGCATGTTGCACTCTATTTGGGTAAGTATAAAGGAGAACCTGTCATTATGCACACTTACTGGGGCATACGTAAAAATGATGGCTCTAAATTGGTTACCGGACGTACTATTATTACTACTACTGAACCCGGTAAAGAACGTAGCGATGCTAAAGAAAGATCCAAACTTATCAATACACTCAAAAGTATCGTTAATTTTTAAAAATATCCTCCTTCTCAAAACATGAAGTCTCTTCTGTCAAGATTGAGAAATCATTCGCACTTCACAAAGATAAAAAGAGAAAAGTTTGATGGTTATCTTCGCCCGTTAGTTACAAGGGTTAACGAAATTTAAGATAAAATAAAACCATGAAAAAAGAACGCATAAAAACATTTACCACCGCCATCACGGCAGGCAAACACAAGGGTAAAAAGATAGAGATACCCAATATCGCCACTACTAGAAGTTCTAAAAGTATAGTAAAAGAGTCACTGTTTAATACCCTACAGTTTGAGATCATTGATAAAAACTTTGTAGAAGTCTTTGCAGGTTCGGGTTCTATAGGTCTAGAAGCCCTTAGCAGAGGAGCAAAAGAGTGCTACTTTATAGAGTACAACAAAACGGCCTTTACGTATCTACAAGAAAATACCCGACGAATCGATCCCTTAAAATCCCACCTCATCTATGGAGACAGCTTTGAGAAATTTTCCATCGTTTATGAGATGATAAAAAAATCTCGTGAAAAAACCTATTTCTACTTCGACCCACCCTTTTTTACCCGTAAAGGTATGGATGACATCTATGACAAAACCATCACACTTATAAAAACCATAGAAGCTGCAGTCTGCCAAATGGTTATCATAGAACATATCTCAACCCTGAACATGCCTGATAAAATCGGAACTCTCTCGCAAATAAAACAAAAAAAGTTTGGTAAAAGTACCATTAGCTATTATATGCCAAAGGAGCAACAAGAATGCGCATAAAAAAAGAGGATCACATCGCACTTTTTATAGACTGTGATAATATCTCATACCGTTCTATAGAGGGTATTATTAACGAACTCAGCAAATATGGCGTAGTCAATATCAGACAGGCTTACGGTAACTGGACAAAAGAGAACCTTAAAAATTGGGAAGAAAAGCTTTTGGAATTTGCCATCAAGCCTATACAGCAATTTGACTACTCCAAAAATAAAAATGCCACGGATATCCTCATGACCATCGATGCAATTGATCTGCTCCATACCAAAGAGATTGATGCCTTTGCCTTTGCTACTTCCGACTCTGACTTTACTCCCGTTGTCATACGTGTGCAGAGTGAAGGTATCAAGGTCTACGGTTTTGGAGAGAAAAAAACACCCAAGCCCTTTATGGCAGCATGCTCACAGTTTATCTTTACAGAAAAACTGATGTCCAACTACGTAGAAAACGAGAGTGAAACAGCAGATAAAAAACAAACACCGATACGAAAATCAGGCAAAGAGATGCGTCAAGACACATGGCTGGTCAATCTACTGCGTACAGCAGTAGAACAGACCATGGATGAAGACGGCTGGGCAAATCTTGCAGGTATCGGACAATATATCAACAACTCGTCCTCCTTCTCCCCTATTAATTTTGGATACAAAAAACTCTCCCATCTTATCGATGAGATAGACCTCTTTGATGTTTATGTGGACAAAGATAGCAAAATTATGAGCATTCGTAACAAACGCAACAAAAACTAATCCTCGTGTTTTGCCCTGCTTCTCTTTTTTCCCTCTTTAGGCGCAACAAACTCACCCTTAATAAGTCCCGCCTCATACAAAAACTGAGAGGGTTGATACTCTATCTTCTTTGCTTTATCAAAACGTGCAAGAGAGAGGTAGAGCTTCTCTTTGGCACGTGTGACTGCCACATAAAAGAGTCTACGCTCCTCTTCTATACTTGACATCATCTTCCTATTTGGAAAACGTCCATCAACCAGATCCGTCACATATACTTCTAAAAACTCTAAACCTTTAGAGGCATGTACCGTAAGTAAATTAACCCCCTCGCCTTCACTAAGCTCATTACCTCCAAGCACCATGGCATTGACAAAACGCCCAAGCTCCTTATATCCTTTTGAGATATCAAGCAAAAGTGCTGCTTTTCTCTCTATGCGCTCTTTTGCAGACCTTTTTTTCTCCTCGTCTATCTCCCCTGATTTTACTCTTCCTCTCTGAGTAGCAAGCAGTTCAACGACACCCTTGTATAAAGTAGAATCTATCGTACGGCGTAGTATTTCCCAAGGTGTTGTTAGCCTCCCTGTTTGCTCGACAAGGGTATAAAATGCCTCAAAATGATACACCGTATCTCGAGTAAGTTTTGGATGTTTTAACAAGGGATGTACCATAAGTCTCTTCCCTAACTCCAGTGTATGAAAGCGTGCAGCACTGCCTATCTCCAAATCATCGTCAAAAAGTCCTAATTGTATATTTTTGCGTGGATTAAATTTAGGTAGATGCTGTACGATAGGATCTAATACCCCTTGCATCAAATCTCCCTCTCCAAAGTGTACTAAAGACTCAAATATCTCTCTAGCCAAAGCAGAGCCTACCCCCCCGGCATATTCAAAGAGATGGATAAATGCCATCATATCTTTGGGATTTACGAGTAAAGAGAGAAAATCAATCAAAAACTTTATCTCTTTGGCATCAAAAAAACTTGTACCCCCTTTACGCTTGCAACTGATACCGTATTCGCGTAACGAAGCCTCTATGCCGTCTGCTGAAGCGTTATTTCTAAAAATCACGGCTATCTCGTTATTGGGTACATGTGTCTGCTTGATACTCTGTGCAATGGATTGATACTGCTCAAACAAATCATTATATATAAGCAGCCTTGGCGGATGCATCTTACCCTGTTTTCCAACTTCTAGTCTTTTAGGATAGATACGTTCGTTACGCTCTATCACCCTGTTGGCAAGTGAAAGTATAGGAGCGCTTGAGCGGTAATTTATTGTAAGTGTATGCACTTTCGCTTCCGGGTAACGTGTAGCGTAGCTTGCGATATTTTCAATATTTGCCCCGTTAAAGGCATAGATACTTTGATCATAATCTCCCACACAAAAAAGTGATGCAGGCTGAAGTGCATCTATCAATGCAGACTGCAAGGTATTGGTATCTTGATACTCATCAACCAACACCTCGGAAAAAGAGATACGATTTGATTCTAAATACTCCTTCATACGTAAAAGCAGATCATTAAATGAGGCAAAACCGTACTTGATTTTTTCACGTTCAAATGCCTCTATGATATCCATATAGACCTCTATAAGAGGCTCATGATCTTGATACTTCTGTAAAAACCACGCATCAAAGCCCTCCAAAGAGGCATTTTGATACAGTGCATACTGCTCATAGAGATAGGTGGCCGAAAATGGCTGTATCTCAAGATTCATACGTTCAAAATGTCGTTTTTCATATATACTTCTAAAGAGTGTTTTCATCTCACTGGGCTGTTTGAGTGTAAGATGCGGATCTATCTCTTTTAGCCAACGATAGGAGACGGCATGAAAGGTTCCGGAGATGATCTTGGATACCACCGTTTTAGGAAAAAAGTGTTCCAGTCTTGCCAGCATCTCACCTGAAGCCTTATTGGTAAAAGTAAGCAGCAAAATCTCTGATGGCTCTATACCCGAATGCAAAAGATGGGCAATACGCCCTACTATAGTAGAAGTTTTACCTGTCCCCGCACTGGCAATAATAAGATTATACCCTAAAGGGGCAGTCGCAGCACGATGCTGCTCTTGATTAAGTTTAGAGAGCGGCAAACTAGTCTATACCGATAATATAGTAAGTCTCTTTCTCTTTGATCGCTCTTAGCTTAAGTTTGTATTTCTCCGCCCAATGTTTTACCAATGCATCAAAAGCCAAAAGATTTTTCGCATCTGCATCTTTATTACATTTTATCTTGAGATACTTTTGAGAATTTGACATTGCTATAAAAGCTTTTTCTACAGCAAGAGCATCATTAAAAGGGGGAATATGGGGCAAAAACTTCTCAATATTTTTTGTATTTTTAAAGATCTCATTCATCTCTCTAAGTGTCTCTTTGGTTACCCTGTATCCCAACTGTATCAACAAGGCTTCAGGAGTAAGTTCCAAGTGCATAGTAATCTATCCTCAATACATCAAATTAAAAGTAGAGTATATCAGGAATTAGGTTAGCATGAAGTGTAAAAAAACAATTTTTTGCTATAAAAAAAGAGAGTTTTTATTTAAAACAGCGTCTCTTTAGGAAGCTCTACTCTGGCTATTAAATCTTTATAATGTTCAAGATTTTGAAACGCTTTTTCATAACGCCAACGTAAGACAAACTCGATAATCTCATTTTTTAAAACGCTTTGCAGGGTTTCTGCTTTTCCAAAATAGCCCAACGAGACATTTTTCGCTTTCTTCTTGCCGTTTTTGTCCGGCTCGTAGGTAATCGCAATAATCTGTATATATTTTCCCTCTCGCACCTGTGCGAAATCCTCTTCTTTGAGTCCTATACCGGAGAGATTCATCGCCTTGTAGACAAAAATATTATCAAAATCCGGAGCTTTTTCAAATATCTTTAACTTCTCATATAGATATTTTACCCGTTTGATATTCTCTTCTCTGACAGCATCCGTTCCACTCTCTGTTTTTTTAACCGTCACTGTTTTTTTCACAGACTCTTTGGAGACATCGTGCGATTCTTGAGAAGATTTAGAAGAGACTTTTTTTTGTTTTTTTCCCTTCTCTTCAAGCTTCTTTTCAAGCTTGCTTGACAATGCTTTGAGTTTATCCAAACTACCGGCCATATTTCTACCTTTGCGAGCCACAGGGGGCTTATAAAGTTTATATTAGTTAATATCCTATCTAATATTTATTAATAAACAGCTTAATTATACTGAATAATATCAATTTTACTATTAAATAATGTAAAAAAATATAATATTTATTAATATTTTACAAAACTACACACCTTAACCTTATTTTAGATAAAATCGGATCTCATTTTTATGACAAATTTATTGAATAAAAGAGAAGATAATGGATTATTTAGAAATTGAAGGCGGCAACACATTAAAGGGAGATATCACTATATCCGGTGCCAAAAATGCTGCCTTACCAATTATTGCTGCAACCCTGCTAAGCGACAAAGCGCTTACGCTTGATAATCTGCCCAATGTGGTAGATATCCGTACCCTACTTAAACTTTTGAGTATACTAGGAGGTGAAGTAACACATCATAACACCACGGCACATATTAATAACCATAATATCACTTCAACCAAAGCACTCTATGAAATAGTCTCTCAAATGCGTGCCTCTATTTTAGTACTAGGGCCCCTTCTTTCACGTTTTGGGGAGTGTGAGGTCTCTCTTCCCGGAGGATGTGCAATTGGTCAACGTCCTATAGATTTACACCTCAAGGCACTAGAAGCTATGGGAGCGAAGATAGAGATAAAAGGCGGTTATGTACATGCCATCGCCCCTAACGGTCTGCAAGGAGCCAAAATCATTTTTGATAAAATTACCGTAGGGGGTACGGAAAACATTATCATGGCAGCAGCCCTTGCCCACGGTACCACCACCATCGTCAACGCAGCTAAAGAGCCTGAAGTAGTACAGCTCTGCGAGATGATACGTGATGCCGGCGTGAAGATAGAAGGTATCGGAACCAATGAATTATCTATTGAAGGTACAGGCGGCAAGACACTACATTTTAAACCTGTGAAGATCATCCCGGATCGTATCGAAGCAGGTACCTATCTATGTGCCGGTGCAATTACCTATTCAACAATCACACTGCACAAGGTAAACCATACACATATTAGAGCTACCATTAACAAACTAGAGAGCATGGGCTGCAGTTTTGATATCAAAGACGAAAGTATCACGATTCATCCGGCTTCCTTGCTTAAACCGGTCAATCTTATTACTTTGGAGTACCCCGGTTTTCCTACGGATATGCAGGCACAGTTTATGGCACTGGCAGTCATGGCAAAAGGAGAAAGCCTCATAGAGGAGCGCCTTTTTGAAAACCGATTTATGCATGTAAGTGAACTCAACCGTATGGGTGCAGATATCTGGCTTAAAGGCAATGTAGCAGCGGTTAAAGGGGTAGATGTACTCTACGGAGCAGAAGTGATGGCAACGGACCTAAGAGCCTCTTCGGCATTGGTTCTAGCAGCACTGGTAGCCCAAGGTACTACCCATGTCAAACGTATCTACCATTTAGACAGAGGCTATGATAATTTAGAAGGCAAACTCTCTAAACTTGGTGCCAAAATCACAAGAAAACAGGAGCCTTGGGTAGAGAGAAGAAAACAGCAGTAGCAATTTTATAGTAAAAAATATTACTTTTCTTGTAGCTCTACTATTTTTATCACTGCTGGAAAACCGGGACCCGCTGCTTCTTTGACCACTTCCGCTTTTACTTTTACAATCTGTTTTTGCTTATGCATCAAGTCAAAACTCTCTTTGTTTTGAATCTTGTAACTTTGGCGACTCTTGCTGTCTTTGATCGCCAAATAAGCAAAAGGCTCGGAGCCCTTCATTGCTATTTTGCCCTCAAGCTCTATCTCCTTGCTGTTTGCGCACCCTATCATACTTAAAATCATCCATACCCCTATGATACTTTTTCTTATGTGTTCCATCCTATCTTCCTTACTTGACTATAAGTATAGCTGACATACTAGCATCTAATGCTAAATCAATAGTTACCGACCCGGTAAGACCGTCACCTACTTTGTAGTAGCAGTTTGCTTGTGGGCTCACGGTACTACACTGCGTAAATGATGGTTGTGGTGTATAGTTAAAAAAGTTAATTGAGCCCATTTTATACACCACATCACCCATATGACTTACTGTAAAGTCACCTGTATTATAGGTAGGTGCATCTTCTGCTAAGTTATCTTGGTCTGAGAGAAGTACTGCTATACCCCACTCTTTTTGTAAGTCTGCAAAGGTTTTACGCTCTACTCCTGCAGCTTTATTGACTGCATCTACTACAGCTTTTTCATCTTCTGAAGTGGTATGCATGATGTCATGCAGCAGTTGAGCCCCACCATAATTACGTGTAAGGAAAGTACCAAAGGCACTTACTTTGGAATAATCTGCTAAAGCACCACTCCATGTAGTAAGTGAAAGTGTATTGTTGTCATTAAATCGTCCGTATCTGCCCTCTTCATTATTTGCTTCACCTGCAGAGCCATCTGCAGGCAGTACACCTCTTGGCCCCTTATGGTTGATCTTTGTGGCTATCATATCTTCTGTGGTCTCTGCTAGCATCTCAGCCAGCCAAGTATCGCTATTTCCACCCCGTAAAACGCCTTTTTGATAAAACTCTATCATATGCACAAACTCATGTGCCAGAGTACTCACAACCTCTTTTGGCCATGCATGGTCTATGCTCCAAGAACTTTCCTCGTCACCATTGGCAAACATCACTGCATCGATGTAGAACATCACACGTTCATTGGAGCTATATGATGTATTCGTTTTTTTATAGTTGTCTTTTGAGTAAAAGTACCCTATGACTCCACCATTTTCATTATTATCATCATCTATATCTGTAAGCAATATAGTGATTTCATCATTTGCACCGATAAACATACTGTGCTTATCAGAAGCCTTTGCATTCCACTCTTCACCATAGATGTTGGTCACCCAGTCGTAGATATCATTATTGTCTCCACTTTGTAAAAAAGTCTCCGCTAAAGCATCTACCATCGCTTGTGTAACACATTTGGTTTTTTTACATCCTACACCAAAACTATCATTGGATACCCAAATATTCAGTGTTTTATTTCCAAATACCGTAGAAATATCAGAGACTACCTTTCTAGCTGTGGCTAAAGTTCCACTACTAGTATCTCTAGTATCTACTGAAGTATAAAAGATTTTTGAAGTATTTACTGTATCTTTTTTTTGAGGTGCTAGATTGGTATTGACTATTTTACTCGCTCTTGTAGTGTTAGTATTTTTTAGAAATTTTTTGACATTTTTGTTAAACGCTTGTATATACGCCGGAGCATGTCTACCTCTTTTAGCATATATCTGAGTAGAGGCACGCTTCATACTCTTTTGGGTTTGTACCGTTTTTCTATTGTGAGTAAGGGTAGGAGATGATGTCTGAGTTTCACTACTATTACTTAAAAGTACATATACACTTTTAGGTGAAGTTCCAATACTATAAGAGTTTGATCCGTTTAAAGTTTTAACTTCATACGTATGAGCTACAGATTCATTTTCATCTTCGATGGTTATCGTGAAGTCTTTACTAATACTATTATTACCCAAATCTGTAACTTGTATAGTAACCTCGTAGATATTATCACTATCTATATCAGTAGGATTTTCATAGTCAGGTTTTTCTTTAAATATCAATGTTCCAGTAGATTTATCAATTGCAAATTTATCTTTATCTACACCACCCTTAATGGTATACTCAAGTTCAGTTTGGTCAGATGCTTGTATATCCGCAATATATCTTTTATTTTCTTTCTTTGACAAACTTTCACTTGTCTGAAAAATAGGTTTAGTTTTATCATTAATTATGGGTATTGGACTTGGTGTGGGATTTTGTATGCTTGTCGGACTTGAGCTACCTCCGCCTTCACACCCCATAAAAAGTAGTGACGCTGCTACTAAAGAGAGATGTTTAAAGGTGTAAGTCATGTGTTTTCCTTATTTTAGTAAAAAAGTATGTTAAAGTGATACTCTATACTCGTGTAATAATATATTACGATATTTAATTAATCTCAGTATACAGAAAAAATGTCAAAAAATGTCAAAAAACGACTTAATCTTACCCACCGCGTAAAACATCTAAAACATTGGTAGCATAACAGCCTTTAGGAAGCACAAAAGAAAGCTCATAATGTGCCTTCTCTTCCACGTAAGTTTTACTAAGTTCAGTCACTTGTACCCATGCGTAACGTCTGGTACCATGTAAGCTCAACTCTTCTACAAAAGGTGTTTCGAGTATGCCTGCCGTAGCTAAAGAGACTTTGGCTTTTTTACCCGCTAGTAGTCCTGCCGGGGCTATGTCTTTGTTTGCAAACCTTTTGGCTTCTTCTTCTAGGTTTTCTACGTTAAAGAGTCTGCCATACGGGTAGTGCATCATCACATCTCCCTCTACTAGTTTAAAAAAGTTTGGCTGTGCCTTTGTGCCTTTGAGCGAACCTTCCGGCAGTCCCATCACCTGTTCTGTCTCACGCTCTGAAAATTTTTCAAGTAACAAATTAAGCTCCATACGCCGTGAGAGCCACTTGTTAAAAAGGTAAGACTGGTACGACCCCATAAGAAACTCTTTTTTCTTACGGTCACGCATCTTTAACTCTCCACTTAAAAGCTTTTTGCCATCTTCCCAGTTGTTACCATCGGTGCCAAAACGTTGGTTACCAAAGTAGTTGGGTACGCCGTTTGCTTTTATCCACTTTAGTACGGAGTCTAGTTTGTCTTTTTGTACCCCTAACACTTTTTTAAGGCGTATTTTAAAACGGTTGCCTTTTAGGTGTCCTACACGTATCTTGTTGTTGTGTCTTACACTAGAGAGTATCTTTATCTTCTCATGGCTAAATGCTTTTAACTTCTCTTCATGTATCGCCATGATGGAGATGTGCTGTATGGTCATGGCATGTTTGTCTTTTAGCCCCGCATATCCTATATCACGTCTGCGTATACCTAGACGGGTAGAGAAGACATCGAGCATCTCCCATGTGGTCATCTCTTTTTTGCGTACCTTGAGGATGAGATGTTCGCCCTCCCCGCTAAATTCATAAAGCGGTATCTCCTCTACGCTAAAGTCACGTGCCGAGGAGTTAAAGACAAATTCATTCTTTATATTTAGCGGGTAGATTACTCTCATTACCTAGCTTTCTCTTTTGATATCGGTTTTGTTAAGACTATTTTAGCTAAAAAATGTATAATCGCACTAATTCAAAATAAGGTTATGCATTTGAAACCGACAAACAAAACACTGCTCATCTTTGATCTAGACGGCACGCTTATCGATTCGGCGTCGGACCTGGCAAAGGCAGTCAACCACATGTTGTGTTACTTAGATAAAAAACCTTTTGATGAAGAACAAATACATCACTGGGTAGGCAATGGCGCTCTAACCTTGGTAAAACGTGCACTGCTTGGTAAAAGAGAACTTGACGAGACATTAGATACGGACTATACGGAAAAAGCCCTCCATATTTTTTTAGACTATTATCGGGCAAACCTTTGCTATGCTACAAAACCCTATCCGGATGTCTTAACTACCCTGACAAACCTCAAAAAGAAAGGCTATACCTTGGCTATTGTGACCAACAAACCCTATGCCTTTGTAACACCCATACTCAAAAGTTTGAAGATGGATGGACTCTTTGCGAAAATACTGGGCGGCGACAGCCTAGCAGAAAAAAAACCTCACCCTGCTCCTCTCTTACATGTTTGCAAGACTTTGGGTATCGCTGTTGAAGCCTCTGTTATGGTAGGAGATTCCAAAAACGACATCTTGGCTGCCAATGCCTGTAAAATGGACTCTGTAGGTGTCACCTACGGCTATAATTACGGAGAGGATATCGCTACGTACAAACCTGACTTTATGATAGATAATTTTTCAGAGCTAAATAGTATTTTATAGAGTTAATAATGATTAATAAGCATACTAAAACACATAACAAAGTGGCCATTGTTGGCGGAGGTGTGGCAGGAAGTACGGCTGCCCTCTATTTTGGAGCTATGGGAATGGACGTGACACTCTTTGAGAAAGAGTCCTTCCTCATTAGCGGTCCTCCTTTTTGCCACCTGCATGCCGGCGGCAATCTCTATCGCGAAATAAGCGATGCACAATGCATAAGTCTACTAAGACAATCGATAGATTTCTTACGTTTCTACCCTTATATCGTGGACTACCGCCCTACCGTCATTGCCCTGCCTACTACAGATAAGAGCAGCCCCAAAGCCCTGCTTCCCAGACTAAAACTGCTTCAAGAAGAGTATAAAAAACTGATTGATAAAGACCCGAATAACGAAGTGTTGGGAAAATATGAAAACTACTACCGACTCTTTAGTAAAAAGCAGTTGCACGCACTAAGAAAAAAGGAAATCGTACAAAATCCAAGCTCTCTGCAAGAGTGGATGATACCAGTAGCCCAACATATCGATTTCGACAAGGTGCAGTTCCCCCTTATTATGGTACAAGAGTATGGACTCAACCTCTTTAGACTCTCTGCTGGCATCTCACTGAGTTTGGAAGCCATAAAGAATATACGGCTACACGTGCAAAGCATTGTCCATAACGTACAACAAAATAACGCAATAGATGGCTGGAGTCTCTCTTATGTTCAAAATGACACAAGCCATACGGAACACTTTAGCTATCTCATCAATGCGGCAGGATTTCGTACAGGTAAAATAGATGACTTCATAGGAGCACCCTGCGAGCGTATGGTAGAGTTCAAAGCAGCCTACGTTACCCGATGCAGTGCCTATGAAAATATCAAATTTCCCGAAATCATCTTTCATGGCAAACGAGGCACGCCAGAAGGCATGGGACAGTTCACGCCTTACCCTAACGGCTACTTTCAACTCCATGCAATGACCCATGAAATTACACTGTATGAAGATGGCCTAGTGGCCAACACCGCTCTTAGTTGCCAACCCAAACTAGGCAAAGATTTCATAGACAAAATAGAAAAAGAGTGGAAAGAAGAAGAGACCCGCACACGTACCAATGCTGCCATACAACACCTCTCACAATACATACCCTCTTTTTCTACTGCAAATGTAGGAAGCAAACCGCTCTTTGGTGCACAACAAATCCCTGGAGATGACCCTACTTTACGCGTGGCAGAAGTATCTTTCCCTCGTGCACATTATGCACGTTGTGAAGTAGTCAAGGTTTCTTCGGTATTAGATATGTGTGAAGCCATAGCGAATGATATGCTAGAGTGTGGGGTCTTAGAGAAAGTATGTAAAAAAGAAGATTTTATATTTAAAAATATACAAGAGTCAGAACTCCATGCCTTAGCACAAGAGATAGCCCTCTCGAGGGACTACCCTCGTGCTTTAGCAGAGAGGACTACGTCAAAGAAGAACTAAGATATTCTTAGTTCTTCTTTGTCATTTTGAATGAGTACTTGGCTATTTTAGTTTTTCTATATATCTGTAAATTATATGAACCAGCTTCCAAAGTTACATCTTGAGTTATTGCATCTATAGTATATAATCTATTAGACAGAGAAGTAATAGGTATCTCTGCACCATCATCACTTATGAATCTTGCATCTAAATCATTGTAATATTCTTCTGTTCCCGCAAGTAAACTCATATCTACAGTGTATTCCCCTGCCTCACTAATAGTTATACGATACCTATCAATATTATCTGTTCCCCTAAGTGAGTTTAAATCATCTCTAGTAAAATTAAGTGAACCAGTGATACCCGTTGTTACTTCTGCCATAGTAAGTGGAGCTGCCATACTTGGTGTGTCGTTGGGTTCTTTGTCACTGTTTTGTTTTAAACCGTTTATGATAGATGGATACAAAGAAAAAGCATATTTCATTTTATCATTTCCACTATATATCCTTATCTTGTGTTTTCCCTTAGCAAGCGTGATTTCTTTTCTAAGATTATATGCATATGTACCATAAAAAGTTAAATCCCCTGAAGTCATAGGCGTTTCTGCTTCATTTTCATCTATAAACCTTACGTCTGTTCTTACATAAGTGCTTGAGCCAGGTAATTTATTCATAAAGAAAGTATATTTTCCTGCTTTAGTAATGTCTATACTATAGTAGTCTGTGTCGTCAGAACCTCTAAGTGAGTTGTAGGCATCTCTTGTGACATGTAGTGAACCGTTGATGTCATTCATCGCTTCAGTGGGTGTGATGGGAGCAGCCATACTTGGGGTGTCGTTTATTTCTTTGTCTTTGCCTTGTACCAAACCGTTCTCTACAGAAGGGTGGAGACTAAAAGCGTATTTAGTCTTACTTGTACCTCTTTTTATTTTTATATAGTAGGTACCATCTTTTATTACAGTAAATGTATTTCTAAGATGTTTATCTGCATCATAAAGCTTATTTTTATCATTGAGAGGTGTTTCTTGGTTATTCATATCTATGAGTGTTATCTCTGAACGTGTAAAACCTTCCGTTCCAGGCAACATATTCATGAAAAAAGTATACGTTTCGCTAGCATTGTTAGAGGAAAGACTTATTTTATAGCAGTCTTCAGTATTGTCCTTTTCTATGTTCAAGTCACCATTGACCTCTTTACCCAAAGCAAAAGCAGTTTGTGTACCTTGACATAAAGCAGTGTTTGTACTGGGTGCAGGTAAGTTTCCTGTTGTTGGCGTTTGTGTGTTTGGTGTATTTGTACCTGATTGTGTCGTAGTAGTAGCAGGGCTTGTTCCTCCACCTCCACCACCACATGCCAAAAGCATAAAAGCAAGTGCTGTTGAAGTAGAGTATTTTGTTAGGTTTTTTATCATTTTTTCCTCTTTCATTAAATTTTAATGAAATAAGTGTACCCCCCCTATTTTAAAATAGGCTTAATCAACAAGCAAGTCTCTTAAAAGTGATGACTCTCACACCTAAATCTCTCATCATTCCTAGCTACTTTTGCAAACACCGTTAAAGGGGTTTGAGTCTCTTCTGCTATGGCTCTTATCTGCTTTAAGTCAACTTCTTTAAAGGAAATAAGCATTTCATACTCTTCCCCTGAAAGCCCTGTATTGTCATTGATAGTATTTAATATCTCATATCCATATTTATTAATATCTAATAATTTATTGGTATCACAAAAAAGCCCATCTGAGATGTCCATACCTGAAGTTAAAAAGGCTCTTGCTTTGGCTACAAAAGATGCTCTTAATGTAGGTGCATAAAAGCGAGAATCTGGGGCTATTTTTTCTCCACGAAAAAGTGCATCAAGGTCTTTTTTACTCTCTCCTAACACACCAGTATATGCTAACAAATCACCCTCGTTTAAAGTCGTACGCAAAAGTGGATGGTCACTTTTGGAGATAATGGTAATGCTTAAGTGAAGTTTGTCGCCTCCTATAGTGTCACCCCCTATGATTTCACAACCATACTCTGCGGCTGTGGCTTGCATACTTTGGGTAAGTTCGTCTATCTCCTCATAGCTAAGATCTCTAGGGAGGGAAACCGTTACCAAAGCATACTTGGGCTTGGCATTCATCGCTATGGCATCAGAGATGTTAACCAGCATAGCCTTTCGCCCTATTTGAGCCATGCTCATCCATGCACGCTTAAAATGCACCTCCTCAAAAAAAGCATCCGTACTATAGAGCGTATCGTCTATGACAGCGGCATCATCCCCAATATGTTTTGATGCAAATCTATCTATGAAATAGCTCTCTTTATCTATAATCCTCATAAGCAGATTGTAACACAGTTTACAAAAATATTACGAGCTTGACCGATAACATTGTTTTTTGTAAACTCTATACGCTATACTAAAATATCTATACATTATAATTATACCGTTTGGAGTATTGATATGTCATATACACTGGAGACTAAAGCTTTTTTCTTTAATGCAAAAACCGACTACCTCCCCTATTATAAATCTTTTACAATCACCCTTCCCCGCGATGCCGTAGCAAAAGATATCCTCCTTGCCGTACAAGCCAAAGATGAAAACTTCTCCTTTCCCCAATCTAGACTCATTTTTAAAATCAATGATCTAATGCTTGAAGGCGACACGGCACTTAGTGATATCGTAAAGAGACTAGGTACCCGACTACGTATTGATCCTGCCAATAGCTACCGCTCTTGTAATGGACTGATTTTTAATGATGAAGATTTTATGCAAAGCTATGCGCTCTTAGCCCCTTTTGCCACAGAGTCCGACAAGGCATACTATCAAACCCTCTATGCCCTGCACTATGCCTCTGAGACCGAAAGATTCAACCATCACTATATAGGAGATGCTATCTTGGTCTTGGCATACCGTATGATTAGCCAGGGCAATGCCCACAAAGAGTCTATCCTTGAAGCAATTACTGCTCCTAGCTCCTCTTTATTTGACTGTGAATATGAAAACAATCTTTTTCATGCGCAGGATCATACGGCATCCATAGAAGCTCTTAAGGAGATGGTACGTCAAGGCGACGGTGATGAGCACCCCTCGCTTATGGATATGATTAAAAGACGTTTTGGCCTTACCGAAAAAGAGAAAAATATTACACTAAACAAAGCAAAGTTAGAAGCAGAGTTAGAGGGACTTGAGCAGAAAACTATCGCCTACTATGCAGGCAGCCAAAAAAAGAATGAAAAAAGTGTCTCAAAGAGTATCGCAGATCTTGGTACGAGAGAGATTACATTGTTACGAAAATATAAACGCTCGGGACGCTCTGTTTTACAAGACAATAAAAATCTAGCGCTACGCAAAGCAGGTGCAATCATACTGGATGCCTACGATAGAGGAGCAGAAGTACTCATCGTTGACGATGAAGAGGATCTTGAAATGTTTTGTAGATATTTCAAAGAGATACAAAAGGTTACGGGAAGAGAAATACGAAATCTCGATCTCATCGGTACAAAGGGTTTTTTGTTACAATCCCAAACGATACTACAGACGTAACATTTAAAAAAACTTCATACAAATCAGCCCCTCTTTGTTCTTAAAGTTAAAGTAAAAAGAGTAAAATATTAGCCATATCGACACTTCACAAAAAGGATACCCTCCACTATGAGCAAAAACTCACATGTTACTATCTACGAGTATGATGCCGTTATCGTAGGCTCCGGACTCGCAGGGCTTGCTGCCGCCAGAGAACTGACCCTAGCAGGCAAAAAAACGGCAGTAATCACAAAACTTCACCCCCTACGCTCACACTCGGGTGCGGCACAAGGCGGTATCAATGCAGCATTAGGAAAAGAGGACTCGACTGAGCTACATGAGTTTGATACCGTCAAAGGTTCAGACTACCTTGCCGACCAAGATTGCGTAGAGTTGATGTGTACCAAGGCCCCGGAGACTATCAGATGGGCAGAGCGTATGGGAGCAGTTTTTTCACGTAACGAAGAGGGAAACATCGCAATAAGACCTTTTGGCGGACAGTCACAACCCCGTGCCTGTTACGCCAAAGACAGAACAGGACTTACCCTGCTTCAAACTATCTACGAACAGGCCTACCGCGCAGGTATTGAAGTCTATGATGAGTGGTATGCGGGTGATCTGCTCTATAAAGAGGGTAAAGTATCGGGAGTCGTGGCTTACAATATCAAAGACTCTCAAGTAGCAATATTTAATGCCAAAGTCAGCATGTTTGCTACAGGCGGACACGGCAGAGCCTACAGGTTTAACTCGAATGCCCATGCCAATACGGGAGATGCCCTCTCTATTGTAGCACGTCACGGTCTACCGCTGGAGGATATGGAGTTTGTACAGTTTCATCCCAGCGGACTGGGAGGCTCAGGTGTGCTTATCTCTGAAGCGGCACGCGGCGAAGGGGGACGCTTATATAACTCTCTTGGTGAACGTTTTATGGAAAAATATGCACCAAATGCCATGGAACTTGCAAGCCGTGATGTCGTAAGCCGCGCCATCATGGAAGAGGTACGACAAGGACGTGGCGTAGGTAAAGACGGACAATCCGTTAAACTCGACCTCACGCATCTTGATCCCGAGATCATTCTTACGCGTCTACCCGAACTGCGTGAACTTGCCATTGCCTTTCAGGGACAAGATATGCTTAAAGAGCCTATCCATATCTCAGCTACGGCACACTACTCAATGGGCGGTATACCTACAAATATCAATACTCAGGTGCAAAAAAATGCAGCAGGTGATCTAGTAGAAGGCTTTTACGCTGCGGGCGAGTGTAGCTGTGTCTCGGTACACGGTGCCAACCGCTTGGGAGCCAACTCGGTTTTAGAGGCTCTCTTTTTTGGAAGACATGCAGGAGAGAATATGCTAAAGGCTCTCAACGAGGGGATTACGCTTCGGCCTGCCAAACCTGAAGATGCACAAAGATTTATCGATGAGATGAATACAATCAAAACATCTAACGGCAGCGAATCCGTGCCTAAACTCAGAGAGGAGCTTCAAGCAGGTATGACGGCAGATGCCGGCGTATTTAGAAGTAAAACTTCTTTAGAGAGACAGCTTAAACTGATAGATGAACTGCTTGAAAGATTTAAGAATATCCGTATAGATGACAAATCAAACACCTTTAACACAGATCTGCAAGAGGCACTGGAACTTGGACATATGCTGGAGTATTCCAAATTTATCGTAGTGGGTGCCTTGGAACGTGAAGAGAGTCGCGGCGGTCACTATCGCGAGGATTTTCCTGAACGAAACGATGAAAAATTTATGGTACATACCTATGCAACAATGGACAAAGCGTATCAAATTAACATTGAGTGGGGCAAAGTAACGCCTGGAAAATTCGACCCCATGGAAAGAAAGTACTAGGAGAGCACTATGAGCCAGATCAAAAAAGTAACCCTCAAAACCTTTAGATTTAATGCCGAGACCGACTATCTGCCCTACTACAAGCATTATGAGATGGAAGTAGGCAAAGATGAGCTTATCTTAGACCTGTTAAACCGTATCAAATGGGAGCATGACGGAAGTTTCTCTTACCGCCGTTCCTGCCGTCACGGTATCTGCGGTGCCTGTGCTATTAAGGTGAACGGTCGTGCCACGCTTGCATGCAAGCAAAATGCCCTGGAACTTGTAGAACTCTTTGGGGATGAACTGCTCATTGAACCTAGCTCTACCAAAAGAGCTATCAAAGATATGATTATTGACAAATCGGATTTTTGGGAAAAACATGCAACTATCAAACCCTATGTTGTAACAGAGGTCGACCCTCACCCCCAAACAGAGAGTAAACAAAGTATAGACGAATTTAATAACTTTTTGGACTCGGATCTCTGTATACAGTGCGGAGCCTGTCACTATTCCTGCCCTGCACTGGAAGCAAATCCCGACTTCTTAGGACCTGCAGCACTCAATGCCGCTTACCGTTATGTGGTCGATACCCGTGATGAAGCGGGTGATGAGCGGCTGAAAATCACAGCCGAAGAAGGCAAAGGCGTATGGGACTGCGTAAAGTGTTATGAGTGTGCAGAAGCTTGTCCCAAAGAGATAGACCCCATTGGAAAGATTGGTAAACTGCACAACCTGCAGTTTGAGCGTGGAGTAGCTGAACCTAATGTGGCCACGCGTCACGCCGAAGGCTTCTTACGCGGTATGAAAAAAACCGGCTACCTGGATGAGGCTGATATCGTCACCTACTCTGAGGGATGGCTAGCAAGTTACAAACATATAGGTACCGCTATGAAGATGATGAAAAGCGGTAAAATACACTGGCACTCCGGTATACCGTTTATCAACTCTATTCCAAAAATAAAAAATCTCGATGAGGTACAAAAACTGATCGAAATTTCACAAAACAATAAGCTCTAAGGAGAAAAAGATGAGCAAACAACTACACTATGCACTCTTTACCGGGTGTACGGCTAAACAATCTACACCGGAACTTCTCTCTTCTACGCTTGCGGTAGCTAACAAATTAGGTATTAAAATCACCATACTGGAAGAGGCGTCCTGCTGTGGAGCATCTCACTTACAAGATTTTGATGAGTTTTTGGCGCATGTACTCAATGCCCGAAATATCTGCTATGCAGAAAAATTAGGGCTTACGATGATTACTATCTGTAACACCTGTCAACTCAACTCTGCCATGACTAAACATGCACTAGACAACGATCCGGATCTTAAAGCAAGAGTCAATGAAAAACTAGCAGAGGTAGGATTGGAGTACAAAGGAACCTCTGAAATCAAACACTTTCTCTATACACTAATAGACGAGTATGGACTAGAGAATATCAGAAACAAAGTAGAAGTACCCCTCTCACACCTAAATATTGCGCCGTTTTACGGGTGTCACAATATTAGACCTTCTGAGTTACATGAGAATGCCAACGGAGGGGAGAACCCTTACAACCCTACTTCTCTCGACAGCCTGATAGATGCCCTCGAAGGAAATCCCGTGGAGTATGAGAGTAAAAACAAATGTTGCGGTTTCCATGTAGAACTTCAGGCTAACCACACCTCTGAAGTACTCTCGGGTAATGCCCTGCTTGATGCCATGGACAATAATGCCGATCTTATGGTAACCCCCTGCCCTCTATGCCATCTCAAAATGGACACCTACCAGCCAAGTATCAGTAAAACGATGGGACGCGATGTAGAACTGCCGGTACTACATATGCCACAGATGGTAGCTTTAGCTCTTGGGTGTACAGAAGAGGAGATAGGGCTCAATTTCCATGTACAAAAGGCAAAACACCTCTACTCTCAAGCCTCCTAAAGATCTAAAGCTTATGCTTGTCTATTTTGCCATACAGGGTAGACAAAGCAGTTCAATAAAGGCACGCTTATAATACAGTACCCCATTCATAGATTCAATGACCGCAAAAAGCGTCCCCTTGTTCTCCAACCGAATCTGTAAACTCAAATCTATAGGCTCAAAATTATCTCTATGGAAGACTGCTACAAGTGCCCTATCTTGTCTATCTACAAAAATCGCTACGGACTTTGCCGGGATATTTGAACGTATACGAATAGGGATTTGCTCTGCATCTTCTACTAATGCCGTAGGCATAATTAGCTCCATATTCATACTCTGCTTAATGGTGGCAAACTTCTCTTTGCCGTAAAGTGCTATCGCTGCCTCGTTAAGTGATGTGGCTTCCCATGCTTTGGGATGTGTCTTGTGGTAATCTACTCCATAGCCGAATACGCAAAAAAACGCCGTAAAAGTGAATATATTCAATAGACTACTTCGCATCATAAGCCATCTTTATAATTCTCTTACGTGCCTCTTTGTCGCCACAGACGGTTTCATTTGCTGCCAAGGCATCTTTAAGCGGCTCTTGTTTATCTGCATACTTTAATACAAAGTAGAGTGCATCCAAAAAAATCTCTTCCTCAGTACACTCCATCTGTGCCGTAGAGCCTTCAAAATGCTCTCCATGCCAAAGCTTTCCCATACTTGCCAAAGCACACTCATCAACATTGGGCTGCTTAGAGAGTTCTGTTTTTTCATATATGGCCTCTTGATATTTGTTCACAGCAGAAGAGACAAGGCGTGCCGTCTCTCCCCCTATGATTACGGCAGCCAACTGTACGGCATCACTGTAAATAACTCCATCCTTGAGATGTTTTTTAACTTGTGTATAAAATCGCTCTATATTAAGTGTTGCATCTTCACGCTGCATCTTCATCCCTTTATCTCTATCCGTCATTTATAGATTCTCAATGAACTACCCCGATGCAAGCAACGGGGTATCCATTTCCGTTCAAGCTTACAAGTCAAATTTTAGCTGACCCGTATGCACCTTGTTGTATACTTTTCCTTGATTTTTAACATACCGACGTATCATTTCTTCGCTACCATAT
>Ga0256839_1000287_pt1 | contig 64900 bp, 52 predicted proteins | sample 354166metaG_FD_185968 | JGI IMG/M metagenome (GOLD analysis project Ga0256839, IMG submission 185968) | Hydrothermal vent microbial communities from Mid Atlantic Ridge, Atlantic Ocean - 354-166 | ecosystem: Environmental > Aquatic > Marine > Hydrothermal vents | place: Atlantic Ocean: Mid...
GGAATCGTGTGCCATGTTCTACGCCGTGGACACGGCTGCCCAACGGGGACACTGGTTTGTCTGTGCGGCCGGGAACGATTCGGACGGGCGCCCCGAAAATCCCGTTGAGCCGGCCGCCTACGGGTACTACGCCGACTCACCGGCCACAGCACGCCGGGTGATCCCCGTGGCCGGCGCCCACAAGCCCACGGCCTACGCGCGCTTCTCGAACGAGGGGGTGGTGGCCGCACCCTCCACGGGCGTCATCATGGACCCCGGTCCCTCGCGCTTCAAGGAGGACGTGTTGCGCGGCGGCTACGTGCGGTGGCACGGCACCTCCTTCGCCACGCCACAGGTGACAGGGCTGTTGGCGCTGCTCCTCTCACGCCGGCGGCCGCCGGCCGATCCCAAGCAGCACATTTGGGAGCGGGCCCACCCGCCACGGCGGTGGAACGGAGTGCGCGAGATTTGCTTCTCGCGAGCGCTGGCCGGCGTCTCCTGCGACGCCTTTGTCCGCCGGCCGATCCGCCGCGCGCCACAAATGCGCTAGCCTCGGCCATTGGCACACGCGGAGGAGGGGCGCCATTTTGGGCGCCTCTCCGTTTCCGTGTATACTTCCACATCCGTCGGGTGAGTGTCTGAGCAGCCCTCTTTCCCCTCCACAGCAACCTTCGGTCTCAGTTCCCCCAGAACAGACCGGCCTCACACCACTCGCCCTTACCAAATCTCAAAGGGTGGGACCCGAAGGTGTGTTGGGAGCACCCACCCTGCTCTATTTTCACAAGGAGGAACGTCATGGGCACACGCACGCTCGTTGTCCTGGGGCCGGTCGTTGCGGCCCTCGTTTCGGCCGCGGTCCTGCTGTGGGGGGTCACGTCCTTGGCCCGCTCTGAGCCGGCGGCCACGCCGCTCTTTGCAGCGCCGGCCGGCGGCGGGAGCGCCTGCACCCAGTCGGCCCCCTGTACGCTGAAGACGGCCTTGGCGCAGGCACACGACGGCGACACGATTTACGTGGCCGGCGGCACCTACACGGGCAGCGGGCCGGCCGTGATCACCGTGACCAAGAGCATCACCTTGGCCGGGGGATGGGACGGGCTCCCCGGCGCCCTGGTGCGGGATCCCTCCAGCTACGTCTCGGCGCTGGACGGTGAGGGTGACCGGCGGGTGATTCTGATCACCGGCACGGCCACCGTTGTGCTCGACGGCCTCACGGTTGTCAACGGCCAGGCCGCCGGCTTGGGGGGCAATTCCCCGTCGGAGCCGGACGCCGGCGGCGGCATCTACGTCGCCTCGGGCGGGCCCATTACGTTGACCGTGGTGAACAGCACCATCATGAGCAACACGGCATCGACGGACATCGGCGTTCCCTCCACCGGGGGCGGCATTTTCGCCGGCACGGGTGCGGTGCTCACCGTCGTCAACAGCCGTTTCGTGAGCAACGCGGCCCGGTGGGGAGGGGGGATGCGCACCACGTATGCGAGCCGCGTCGTCGTTCGGGGAAGCGAGTTCATCTCCAACACGGCCCAGTACGGCGGGGGCTTCTACCCGCTTGGGGGCCGGGGGTACCTGGTGGAGATGAACACGTTCCGCGGGAACACGGCCAACCACGGCGGCGGCATGTTCCTCAGCAGCCCGAAGGAGCACCTCCTGCGCCGCAACAGGTTTGAGGACAATGTGGCACTCCAAGGAGGCGGCGTCAGGATCAGCGCTGGCTCCTCGGTCACGATGAGCGACAACGTGCTCCTGGGCAACCGCGCAACGTGGGGCGGGGGCATCTACGTGGCCACCACGGACAAAGTCGTGCTGGAGAACACCGTGATGGCAGCCAACGAGGCCACAGTTGGCGGCGGAGGCCTGCACGTGTTCCAGGCCCCCGATGTCCGCGTGATCCACGCCTCGCTGGTGGCCAACACAGGGGGTGGTGCGGGCAAGGGCATCCTCGTGGACGCGAAGAGCACGGTGACCGTGACGAACGCCATCGTGGCCAGGCACGTGGTGGGCGTTGAGGCGTCGGCCGACACCACGGTGACCTTACAGGCCACGCTCTGGGGCAGTGGCATGTGGGCCAACGGGCAGAACACCGTCGGCTCCCTGGCGAGCACGCAGGCCATCACCGGCGACCCGGCCTTCCAGGACCCAGCCGCCCACGATTACCGCCTGACGAGCGGTTCAGCGGCCGTGGACGCGGGCATCGCCACCGACGTGGCCTTTGACTTCGAGGGCACACCTCGGCCCATAGGTGCTGCCCCGGACATCGGCGCCGACGAGTTCGCCACTTCCGTGGTCTACCTGCCGGCAGTCACGCGGTGATCTCACCGTCAGCCAGCTCCTCGGCCAGCGGTGCCAAGGCGTGGAGCGCCGTGCTCAGAGCATCGTCAGGGTGGGCGTGCATGATCACCTTGGCCAGACAGGCCGGCAGGGGCAGGGAGTGCCAGGCAGCCACGTGGTGAAAGCGCTCGTGGTCGCCCCGGAAGACGAGCACGTCCAAACATTGGGGGCGCCCGGCCCGTGAGAGGAGCAGCCGCAGGGGAGGGCGTTCGCCCGTCCGCATTTCCAGGGTGACGAGCCGGCCGGCCGCGTGGGCCGTCTCCCCCTGCGCCGGGGCAATGAGGACGTGGACGTTGCCGGCCGGCCCGCGGAACTCCAGGCGGTACTCTCCGCTGCCCGGGCCGGCCCCGGCAGCGCGCGGGCGCCACTTCAGGCTGCCGGCCAGCCAGCCGGCCATGAAGAAGGCCTCGGCCGGAAAGGTTCCGGCCGTGTCGAGGGGAACGAACCGCAGCTCGACCCGGGCGACATCGAGCAGGCGGGCAGCCCACGTGGGCGCGTCGAAGAGGTGGGCCACTTGGGCCCGCCACCCGGCCAGGCGGTGCCAGACCAAGTCGGTGACCAGAGTGCGCCGGCCGGCTGTCGTGCGCAGGCGCGCCTCGTCCCTGAGCGAGATGAAGGGCGTTCGGAAAGTGTCCGCGTCGAGAATGAAGAGGTCGGCCAGGGGGAAGAGGGTGTCGAAGGGCGGGCGCCGTGGCGCGGGGTCCCCAAGCCACCAGACCACAACGGGCACGTCGGGCACCACAAGGGCCAGAATGAGGCTCGTCACCCGGTCGAGGGCCCCGGTGGTCGCCTCGACGGTGACCTGTTCGGTGCAGAGCACGGGAGCGTCGGCGTCGCCGGGCAGGCGGTGACACTGCACCGAGGCCCACGTCTCCAGGTGGGAGACACCGCTCGGCCGGGCGATGACCAGCACGGCACGGCTCGGGTGGTGCCGGTTCAGGGCCATGAGCACGTCTTGCACCTGGTGGCGCCGTTCAGGGTCGTCGGTGAAGGCGATCATGGTCATGGCCCGCGCCCGCATCACCGGGCGCCCCAGAGCGGCCGTCATCTCCTGCCAGAGGCGGGCCAGCTCGACCATGACGTGATCGGGGGGAACGGGCCTCGAAGCGTGGAGGGGGAGGGAGTCCGAACGCGCTCTCATCACACACCTCACAGCCGGCGCCAGCGGCGCCCGTCCAAGGCCAGCAGCACGTCCGCGTCCGAGGGGCCCCACGTGCCGGCGGGATAATTGGGAAAATCGGGCGGGGGCATTCGCTGCCACGTCTCCAGCACAGGAGTGAGCAGGCGCCAGGACTCCTCCACCTCGTCGGCGCGGATGAAGAGCGTCGCATCCCCCTGCCAGGCGTCGAGCAGGAGCCGCTCGTAGGCTTCCGGCGTGCTCAGGCCGAAACTGCTGCCGTAGCGAAAGTCCATCACCACCGGCCGAATGCGCATTTCGGAGCCGGGCACCTTGGCGTTGAAGGTGAGGGAAATGCCCTCGTTGGGCTGGATTTGGATGGAGAGCACGTTGGTGGTGAAGGCGTGGTCGAACTCACCCCGCTCGAAGAGAAGCTGGGGTGGCGTGCGGAAGTAGACGGCGATTTCGCTAATCTTCTTGGGCAGCCGCTTGCCGGTGCGCAGGTAGAAGGGCACGCCAGCCCAGCGCCAATTGTCGATCTCCAGCTTCATGGCAACGTAGGTCTCCGTGGTGGAGTTGGGGTGAACGCCGGGCTCCTGGCGGTAGCCGGGCACCGGCTGGCCGTGAATGGCCCCAGGCCCGTATTGTCCTCGCACCACGGCCTTGGACACGTCGGCGGGAGCCAGCCGCTTGATGGCGCGCAGGACTTTGACCTTCTCGTCGCGCACGGCGTTGGCCTCGAGGGCCACGGGCGGCTCCATGGCCATGAGGGAGAGGAGCTGCATCATGTGGTTCTGGACCATGTCGCGCAGGGCACCCGTCTGGTCGTAGAAGCCAGCCCTCGTCTCAATGCCCACCGACTCGGCCACCGTGATCTGCACGTGGTCAATGTACTTCTGGTTCCAGAGAGGCTCGTAAATGCTGTTGGCGAAGCGGAAGGCGAGCAAGTTCTGGACCGTCTCCTTGCCCAAGTAGTGGTCAATGCGGAAGACCTGATCCTCGCTGAAGACCTGCCCCACGCTGGCGTTGAGCTGGCGGGCCGAGGCCAGATCGGTGCCAAAGGGCTTCTCGATCACCACGCGCACCCAGCTTCCGGGGGTGCGCGGCCGGTTGAGGCCCACCAGGCCAATGTGGCGGATGATCTGCTGGAAGACCACGGGAGGGGTGGCCACGTAATGGAGGCGATTGCCGGGGATGTTGTACCGGGCGTCCAACTCCTGGAGGCACTCGTCGAGCCGGCGAAAGCCCTCGGCGTCGTCGTAGTGGGAGCGGAAGTAGTAGAGGTGTTGGGCGAACTCCTCCCACACGGGGCCGAGAAGAGGCGTCCGGGAGAAGGCCTCCACAGCGCGCCGCATCTCGGCGCGCAGCTTCCCGTCGTTCCAGTCGCTGCGGGCAAAGCCCACCACGGCGAAGCGGGCCGGCAGGAGGTTCTCCCGCGCCAAGTTGTAGAGGGCCGGCATGAGCTTGCGGCGCGCCAAGTCACCGGTCACGCCGAAGATGATCAGGATGGCCGGTTCGGGAAGCTGAGCTTGCTCCTCGGGAAATCGGAACGGGTTGGTCACTCTCCTGCCTCAACGTGTGTTGAGCGCCTGGCGCAGGGCTCTCTCCAACGCCTCGGCCACCTGTTCGTACTCGCCGGCCGTGTCGAGCAGATAGTGCAGGCGACGTGGGTCCCTGGCCCCTTCCCGGCGCAGTTGGAGCGCGTGAGCATTGCAGAGTTGAATGGCCTTGCGGAGGGCTTCATAGGGCACCGTCACGGTGACGAGGGTGGGTTCCATCTCCTTTCCTTTCTCCATCATTTCGGTATATGGGGAAGTTCGCCTTTTCCCCTTCACTTCAGCGGCGTCACCACGACGTTCGCCGGAACAACGGAGGCGGAGCCAAGAAGAGCACAGAGGGCAGCGGGCGTTCGCTTCAGAACCAAAGGCAGACGTGAAAATTGTACTCCACCCCCTTCCCCAGGGCAAACGGAAGGGGACACAGGAACACGGCGCAGACGAACGGGTGAAGGCGGGCAGGAGGACGTTCCGCCCGCCCTCCTGCCCCGCCGTGGTATGACTACGCGGGCGCCAGGGCGTCCACGGGCACGTGGTGCCGGAGCACGGCCTCGACCAAGTTCATGGGGCAGAAGGGCCCACACATGCTGCACGCGCGCGTGTGTGATCCCCGTTCCGCGTACAGCCGGCGTGCCTCCTCGGGGTAGAGGGCCAACTGGAACTGGCGCTCCCAGTCGAGCGCATAGCGGGCTTCACTCATGTGGCGGTTGCGCTCCACGTCGATCCGCCGGCCACGGGCCACGTCGGCGATGTGGGCGGCGAGCTTGAAGGCGATGACACCCTCGCGCACGTGCTCCACCGTGGGCAGGCCCAAGTGCTCGGCCGGAGTCAGGTAGCAGAGCATGTCGGCGCCGTGCCAGCCGGCCACAGCCCCGCCGATGGCACCCACGATGTGGTCGAAGCCGGCGCCTGTGTCCACGGGCAACATGCCCAGAATGTAGAAGGGCGCACCCCCTGTGAGCCGCTTCTGCACCTGGACGTTGGCCTGGATTTCGCCGAGGGGGATGTGGCCGGGCCCCTCCACCATAGCCTGTACGCCGGCACGGCGAGCCCGTTCGACGAGCTCCCCGATGAGGATGAGCTCCTGGAGCTGGGCGCGGTCGGTGCTGTCGGCGATGCTCCCCGGGCGCAGCCCATCGCCCAGGGAAAGGGTCATGTCATATTCGCGGGCAATCTCCAGAAGATCGTCGAAGCGCTCCCAGAGGGGATTTTCGCGCCCGTTCTTGAGCATCCAAGCGGCCATCAGCCCGCCCCCACGGGAGACGATCCCGGTGACGCGCTCGCTCTGCCGGTAGCGGCGCAAGGTCTCCAAGGTGACGCCGGCGTGTACGGTGATGTAGTCCACCCCCTGGCGTCCGTGTTCCTCGATGACCTGAAACATCTCGTCGGCCGTCATGTCGAAGACACTGGAGCGGGATGCGGCGCGGAACTCGGCCTCGTAGATGGGCACTGTGCCCAAGGGCACGGTGCAGACCTCCAAAATGCGCTGTCGGATGGCCGACAAGTCGCCGCCGGTGGAGAGATCCATCACGGTGTCGGCTCCGTACCGGATGGCGACACGGGCCTTCTCCACCTCCTCGTCCACGTTGACGTAGTCGTAGGAGGTGCCGATGTTGGCGTTGACCTTCACCCGCATTTCCTCCCCGATGGCGGTGAAGTGAGTGAGCGACGTGTGGTGAGGGTTGGCCGGGATCACCACCCGGCCGACCGCCACCAGCTCGCGCACCCTCTCGGGCTCGAGGCCCTCTTGGGCGGCCACGTAGGCCATCTGCTCGGTGATGCGCCCCTGACGGGCGGCTTCCAGTTGTGTGAGCATGGAAGACCTCCTCTGAGATGAACAGGTTGTTGACCACCAACCGCCGAGACGGAAAAAACAAAAAAGACCGCCAGCTCAGGGCGGTCTTGACCGACGCACGAGTCCGTTTCCCTGCGCTGGTATGACCCAGATCAGGTTCGAGGGGTCGGCGGCGGATTCACGGCCGCCCTCTCAGCCCGGCTCCCCCGGACTCCCCCAACGGACGCGACCCCGCACAGGACGGCGGGGCAACATCCTCTCTTCAGTTGTCGGCAGTGCCGGCAGGTGGCTCACCGGCTGGCCACGCTGCTGACGCGGACATTGTACGCGCTCCGGGCTTCGGCGCAAGTGAAACGGAGTCAATCAAGGTATCGCCTCCCTCACCGCGCGCTGATGACCACGGGCTGGTAGACGCGGAAGAGCTCCTCCACCAGGAAGAGGGTCACGGGCACCTTGGCCGCCATTGTGCTCGAGTCCTCCGGGATGAGGGAGATCACGGCCGTGTGGGTTCCCGGGGAGAGGGCAGCGATGTCAAAGGCGATGTCCACGTAGGTGGGCCCGGCGGTCAACTGAAGCCAGCTCTGGTTCGCCTCGGCGCGCCACGCGATGGGGCCGCACTTCTCCACAACGGCAAGGCGAAACGGGCGCGGCGGTTGGCCGGGAGAGGCCATGACGGTCACTCTTTCGGGCAGCGCGTTCAAGGCGGGGCGTGTCGTGGGCAGCTCGACGATCTCCGTGAACGTGGTAGCGCCGTCGCTGAAGCGCGCCCAGATGCCCTGCCCCCGGTAGTTGCCGCCGGGCACGCGCCACACGAAGGGCGTGGTCACCGGCTGGGGCGCCGTGAAGATGGAGACCGCGTCCACGTACACGTCGGCCGTGCCCGAGCGCCAGAACTTGAAAATGAGGAACGGGTCATCGGCGTTGTCGTGGAAGACGAAGGGGAGGCGGAACTCCTGGTACACGTTGGGCGCGTCGAAGTCCGTGCCCCGAATGCTCAGGGGACCGTAGGTCACACCGCCGCCGGAGACCTCGAAGCGGGCCACCTCCTCGGGGGAGGTGTTGTCGTTCACCTTCAGGCGGACGTAGGCCACCATGGGCACGTTCTTGTAAAAGGCCGTGTCGTACACCCAGGCGAACGATTCGCCGTCGCCGGGAAAGAGGCGGTAGGCCGTGCCGCCCAGGGCATCCGGGTCGTTGACCCGTTCTCCGTTGCCCCACCACAGCGTAAAACTGTCGAAGGTGTCGTCGGCCAGCCACCCCAGGCTGAGCTCCACGTAGGGCAAGCCCCGGCTGTCCAACGCGAGGATTGTCACCGTGGCGCTCCGGGAGGCCGGCCCCATGCGCTCCAGCTCCGCCAGGGGCAGGGAGGCACCCAGGTAGATCGTGTCGCTCACCACGCGGGTGCGGCCGAAGCGGTCCCGTGTTTTCACGTAGACCGTCTTCCAGCCGGGGCGCTCGGAAAGCGTCCACGACACCTGCGAGGCGAAAGGCTGCCAGGTCGCGTCGCCGAAGCAGATGTCCTCGCCGATCATCATCGCCGTGGCCGGAGAGCTTCCCGCAAAGCTCTGTTCCTCCTCGCTCTGGTAGATGTAGAGGGGAACGGTGGGGCTCGTCGTGGTGAGCGCCTCATTGGCCACGATGACGGGCGCGAAGGCCGGGTCCACGCCGAAGTTCTGGGCGATGTAGCCGCGGCCGTCGCTGTCGCGCCGGTAGTAACCGATGCCCACCTCGCGGGAGTTGGGGTCGAGCAAGTTCGCGCGGTGGCCGGGGCTTTCCATCCACCCGTCTATGGCGTCCTTGGGAGCCAGATACCCACAGAAGGCGTTCTCCGCCCCGGAGCGGCCCAAGTAGCCAAACGCCCGGGTGCGGTCACTGGGCCAGGTGCCCAGCGTGTCCTGGTGGCCGCAGAAGCCGGAGGGCCGGTTCTCCGTGGAATCCCACGAGAACCAGCGGGAAGCGTAGGTCAACTGGCGGTTCCACCGCAGCGGGGCCACGCCGTTCTGCTCGCGGGCCACGTTGCCCCAATAGACCGTGAGCGCCTCCTCCAAAACGCGCTCTGCCGGATGTTGGGCCGGATCGTAACCGCCGTACACGTTGGCGTGCAGCGGCGAGGCGGCCAGCCACCCCGCGAACACGAGCAACAGACCACAGACAACAGCACCTCGCATGGCCGGCTCTCCTTTTCCCGTCAGCCCCCTCACTTCACGCGCGCACCACGCCCTGTGGGAGAGTTCCCTGTCACCCATCCCGCAGGGCCAGAATGGCCGCGTCGATCTCGGGAATGCGGGCGTACTCCTCCTCCCAGAAGTCGGGCGTCATCATGCGGTCGAGGTAGGCCTCGTCGTAGCCGAAGCGCGCCCAGAGCGCCTTCTTCATCTCGTGCAAACGCCGCTTGGCCCCGGCCGAGCGCACGTCGAGCACCTCGTGCGCGGTGGCGCCCAAGAAGGCTGCCTTGGCCCACATCTCCAGGTCGTCGGCGGTGATGGCCCGGCCCCAGCGCGCCTCCAAGTCGCGCATGACGCTCGGGTAGCGGTCGAAGCCGTCGGTGGCCACTGTGACCACGTTGTCGTCGGGCCCCAGTCCCAGCAGCTTGGCCGTCTTGATGGCGCCGATGACGTTGCAGACGCCGCTGGGGCCGAAGTGGCCCCGCAGTGCTTCGGCCTGTTCGCGCGGCACTCCAAGAGTCTCCACCAGCACGTCGGCGCCGTCCTGGAGCACCTTGGTGCCCCGGATGGTCTCCTCATCGTGGACGAGCATCACGTAGTCGGTGGTGAGCACGTTGTGAATGAGCGTCACCATCTTGTCGCCGATCCCCTCGATGCGGTGGACCCCCTGCCCGCCGTTGAAGAGCGTGGGACACTGGCGGGGCTCCACGGCCACGACAACGGCGTCGGGGAAGTGCTGTTTGACCGCGTCGCCGGCCGCCAAGGTGCCGGCGCTGCCCGGCGCGCTCACGAAGGCAGCCACGCGGCCGTTGCCGTACTGCCGGGCCACCTCCAGGACTGCGCTTCCGGTCACGTGCCGGTGGAAGCGGTAATTGGGCAACAGCTCGAACTGGGCGAGCACCTTGTACTCCGGGTTGCGCATGTACTGCTCGTGGGTGTGCTCCAGGGTGAGGATCACATCACTCTCGGTGCCCGGCGTCAAGTCGAGCTCGCCCCCGTAGCGGCGGATGCGCTCGTAGCGCTCGTCGCTCATGTCGTCGGGCATGACGACGAGGGCACGGTAGCCCTTGAGCCGCGCCACATAGGCCGTGCCGATGCCGAAGTTGCCCGTGCTGGGCCCCACGATGGTCTTCTGGCCGGGGCGCAGTCCCTCGAACGCCTCGGCTTCGGCCAAGGTGGCATAGGCCGGCCCCACCTTGTGGCTGCCGCTGGGGAAGTGATCGCCGAGCAACACGATCACGTTGCACGCCACGCCCGTCAGTTGGCGGGGCAACACCACGTGGTGGACGGCCAGGCCGTCCGGCTTCCACGTGATGCGGAAGAGGTTGAGGGGGTCGAATTCGTCCTCGACGCCGGCCACCCGCTCGCGCAGCCGGCGCGGCAGGGTGATCGGGTGACACATTTCGGCGTAGGTCGGGCCGGGAACGATGGACATGGTAATTGTCTCCTCCCTTTCCTGGTGCTTCCAGAGTCGTGAGAAGTCAGGGTGAAGGTGTGCCATACCACACGCGCTTCGGCACGCCACGGGCGATGTGTTCGACGCCCGTGGCACGTTCAGTTCACCCTTCCGCCTGGGCCAGCCACTCCTCGAGGGCCTCGGACGACGACGCCAGGCGCACGATCCTGCCGTCTCCCTCAACGGCCCGCATGGCCGCCGGGATGTCCTTCAGGCCGTTGCCGGTGACGAGCACCAGCACGCGCTCGTCCCTGTGGACGAGGCCGTCGGCCAGGGCACGGCGCACGCCCGCCCAGGCCGCGGCCGCCGCCGGCTCGGCGAAGACGCCCGTCAGGCGGGCCAGCTCGCGCATGGCGGCCAGAATCTCTTCGTCCGAGACGACCACAAAGGCGCCGCCCGTCTCGCGCACGGCCCGCAGCGCCTTCAGGCGGTCCCTGGGCACGCCCACGCTAATGCTGTCGGCGATTGTCCGGGGCACGATGGGGGTGATCTCGTCCGTGCCGCGCCGCCAGGCATGGTGGAGCACGGCGCTCCCCTCGGCCTGAACGCCCATCAGCCGGGGCACGCGGTCGATCCAGCCGAGGGCGTGCAGGTCGCGAAATCCCTTGTGCAGGCCGCCGATAATGCACCCGTCGCCCACGGCGACGAAGATGCAGTCGGGCACCTCCCACCCCAACTGTTCGGCGATCTCATAGGCGGCCGTCTTCTTGCCCTCGGTCATGTAGGGGTTGTACGCCGTGTTGCGGCAATACCAGCCCTGCCTGTCGGCCGCCTCGATGCAGAGATCGAAGGCTTGATCGTAAGTGCCCTCCACGAGCACGACCGTGGCGCCGTAGACGAGAAGCTGGGCGATTTTGGCCTCGGGCGCCGTGGCCGGCACGAAGATGACCGCCGGCAGGCCGACGCTGGCCGCCATGCCGGCCAGCGCCGCGGCCGCGTTGCCGCTGCTGGCCGTGGTGATGGTGGAGAAGCCGGCCTCGCGCGCCTTGACCACGGCCAGGGCGCTGGCGCGGTCCTTGAGCGAGGCGGTTGGGTTGCGCCCCTCGTCCTTCACCCAGAGATGGGAAAGGCTCAAACGGCGTCCCAGTCGCTCCGCGCGGGCGATGGGCGTCCACCCCACGGCCAGCGGGGGGCGCAAGGAGGGATCGGCCACGGGCAGCAGGGGGAGATAACGCCACATGTCGAGCTCAGCCCGGGCGGACAGGGCATCCCGGTCGGCGCGGGCGGCAATGGCCGTGTAGTCGTACACGACGTCGAGGACTCCGTCGCTGCCGTGATGCGGACAGACGTAGCGCACCTCTTCGGGCGCGTACTCGGCGCCGCAGACGAGGCAGCGCAGGCACGTGATGGCGTCGCACGCGGTCAGTTGGGGTATGGGGCTGTGCATCGTCCTCTTTCCAGGCGGCTGCTCCCTACACATCGGCCGCCAACTTCAGCCGTTCGGCCAAGGAGCGGAGCTGGACGAAGCTCACGGGCTTGAGCAGCACCAGGTCGCTCTGGGCCTCCAACATCTCGGCCAGGCGCGGGTCGGCGGTGGCCAAAATGACGCGGGTGGCCTGGAGGTGGGGTTGCTGTCGGATGTATGCCAGCAGATCGGCGCCGGAGATGCCGGGCACGTGCAAGTCCAGGATCACGAGATAGGGGGCATTGGCGGCCAGGAACTCCCGCGCCGCCGTGCCCGTGTCGCAGTGTTCCACCACGTAGCCGGCCATCTCCACAGCCCGCCTGAAGATGTTCGCCTGGGCCACGTCGTCCTCGACCACCAATGCCAGCGGCCAGCTCACATCACACCTCCCTTTCGCTCGGCCGGCATCTTGCCAGAACTGTGCGCAACGGCCAACAACCCGCCTGCCGGACCGCCCCACGATTCCTAGCCATATGAGAGGAAAATTGTAAAGATCGAGCCCTCTCCGGGCCGGCTGTGGAGGCGGATTTCGCCGCCCATCAGGTCCACGAGCTGCTTCACGCTGGCCAGCCCGAGCCCAGAGCCCCGCTTGTCGCCCACCAGCGAGGGATCGACCCGGTAGAAGGCCTCGAAGATGCGCTCCTGCTCCTCCTCGGGGATGCCTTGACCGGTGTCCTCCACCTCGATGGCCCAACGCGCCTCGTCCACGTGGCGCACGCGCACGGCCACGTATCCCTCGTCGGTGAACTTGATGGCGTTGTCCACCAGGTTGTAGAGAATGCGGCGCAGCCAGAAGATGTCACCGTACACCATGTCCGGCAACTGCTCGTCCACCTCCATCCGAAAATCGACCCCCTTGGCGCGGGCCACGTCCTCGAGCGGCTCCACAGTGGCCAGGAGTTCATAGGGGATGAAACGGGTGGGCACCAGGCGGATGGTCCCCGACTCCAACTCGGCCTGGTGGAGGATGCCCTCGGTGAGGTCGAGCAGGTATTGGGCGCTGGTGATGATGTGGTCCAGCGCCTCCTCCACCTCCTCGCCCTCGAGCACGCCCTCCCGCAACATCTCGGCGTACCCGATGATGCCCCCCAAGGGCGTGCGCACGTCGTGGCTCATGTTGGCCAGCAAGTTGCTCTTGAACTCGCTGGCCCGCTTGACGGCCTCGAACGCCTCCCGGAGCTGCTGTTCCATGCGCTTGCGCTCGGTCACGTCCACGGAATACTCCACCATGTAGCGCACGCGCCCCTCATCGTCGAAGAGGGGATAGCCGTGAACTTCGGCGAAGTAAGGGGAACCGTCGGCGCGGTAGTGGATGTGTTCCACGGTGTAGGGGCGGTGGGTTTCCTTCACGCGCTGGAGGGGACAGGGGTGCTCCAGGCCGTCGCAGGGTGTCTCGCGCAGGTGGGTGACGGCGTAGCAGGTGGCCCCACGGCCAATGCCGTCCTTGGCGGCGGCCCTGTTGGCCAGCACAATCTCATACGTCTCGGCGTCGAGGACGTAGAAGGGCGACTCCAGAGCGTTGATGACCTCCAGGAGAAAGTGGTATTGGCGCTCGAGCTCCTGCTGGGCGCGCACCCGGGCGGTGACATCGTGGACGCGGAGGGCGAAGGCCGGCCGGCCCCGGTAGCGGGTGGGCTGTTGGGCCACCTCCACGTACCGCACGTCGCCGGGGGCCCGCTGCCAGCGAATGGGCTCCTCCTCGCCGTGTTCGGCGCCGGCCAGCATCTCGGCCGACACCACCTCGTGGACCGGGCGACCAACCACCTCGGCGTGTGTGCGGCCGAAGATGCGCTCGAAGGCGTTGTTGACGTCGAGCACTCGCACGCCGTCGTGGAGCACGATGGCCTCGTTCACCACGGCCAGCAGGGCTCGGAGCCGGTCCTCGTTTTCCTGGACTTCGCGGAGACTGCGCTCCATCACCCACGCCGTCCACGTGAGCACGGTGACGCTCCCCCCGTACAGGATCAGGGGCAGTATCACGTGGCCGGAGGTGATTTCGGGCACGGCAATCACAACGGCCATGGTGCCGGCGAAGAAAATGCCCCCGTAGAGCCAGAAGTGGCGCAGGGGAAGCATAATGGCGGCCAAGTAGAGGAGGTAGAGGAACCAGATCAACACCAGGAAGACCTCGTACTCCGTGGGCGTTTCGAGCGCGGCGAGCTGTTGGAGCACGACGCCCCCCATGAGGGCCAAGGCCCCCCAGGCGCTGAGCTTGTACCAGGAGGTTCTCCCAATGATGTAGGCCACGTAGAGGAGGGCGTTGACCGGCAGGGCGTAGGAGAGCCACGGCCCGGGCCCTGTGACGACAAGGCGCAGCACGTTGCCCAGGACATAGGCGGTGGCTATGAAGAGCAACGTGGCCGCGGTCACCCGCGCCTGGCGACGCTCGGCCAAGCTGCGCGGCCGGAAGCGGGGCTCGATGAGCGCGCGGTCGAGCTTGCGGATGAGGTCCGAATGGAGCCAGGCCGTGACAACGTGCATGGTTCCTCTCCCGGACATCTTCTGCCCGATCAAGTCACAATGTGGGTGCCGGTCTGGCCGCCCAGGGCCCGCACGATGTTGGGGGGATCGGTGATGATGGCCCGTGGTCCGCCGGCCTCGATGTACTCCAACACCGCCTGAATTTTAGGCAACATGGAGCCGGGGGCAAAATGTCCTTCGGCCATGTAGCGACGCAGCTCGTCCACGGTGACCCGGTCGAGATCGCGCTGGCGGGGGGTGTTGAAGAAGAGGGCCACCTTCTCCACGCCCGTGGAGATCAGGAAGAGGTCGGCCCGCACGGCGCGGGCCAGCAGGCTGGAGGCCATGTCCTTGTCCACTACGGCGGCCACGCCGCGCAGCTCGCCCTTGCGGTTGCGCACCACCGGGATGCCGCCGCCCCCCACGGCAATGACGACCCAGCCGGCCTCGGCCGCCGTGCGGATGGCCTCCTCCTCGATGATCTTCACCGGCCGGGGCGAGGCCACCACCCGGCGCCACCCCCGGCCGGCGTCCTCCACCACGGGCCACCCGTCGGCGGCAAAGCGTTGGGCTTCCTCCTCGGTCAGGAAGCCGCCAATGGGCTTGCTGGGGGCTCGGAAGGCGGGGTCGTCGCGGTCCACGAGGACTTGAGTCACCAAGGTGATGACCTGACGGGCAACGCCCAGCCGGCGGAACTCGTTGTCCAGAGCCTGCTGGAGCATGTAGCCGATGGCCCCTTGGGTGTCGGCCACGATGAGGTCCAACGGCGTGGTGTGGACCTCGTGGGCGGCCAGTTCATTGCGCCGCAGGATGAAGCCCACTTGGGGGCCATTGCCGTGGGTCACGATCACCTTCCAGCCCTCGGCCACCATTTCGGCGATGTGGCGGGCCGTCTCGCGCACGGCATCCCACTGGTACCGGACGGCCGTGTGGTCGGCGTCGGGGATGAGCGAGTTCCCCCCAATGGCCACCACGGCGAGCGGTTGTGTCCGTTGCCCCATGCACCTTCCTCCCCGTTGAGGGGTGCCGGCAAGCCCTACTCTTATGCCATCGTCAGCGCCAGCACCGCCTTTTGCACGTGCAGTCTGTTCTCAGCTTCATCGTACACCACACTCTGGGGCCCGTCAATGACCTCATTGGTCACCTCGATGTCCCGGTCGGCGGGCAGGCAGTGCATGTAGATGGCATCGGGCTTGGCGAGGGCCATGCGCCGCTCGTCGGCGATCCAGTCGGTGTACTTCTGGCCGATGCGGGCGCTCTCCTCGGGGTCCTCGGTGGTCAGCCAACACCCCCACGATTTGGGGTAGACCACGTCGGCGCCCTCGAAGCCGGCGTCAAAGTCGTCCATGAGCTCGAAGGAGCCGCCGTACTTGCGGGCGTTCTCGGCCGCCTGCTCGACGATCTCGGGCATGAGGTTGTACTCGGGGGGATGAACCAGGCGCACGTTCATGCCGAAGCGGGTCATGAGCAAGATGAGGGATTGGGGCACGCTGAGGGGCTTCTGGTAGCTGGAGGCATAGGCCCAGGAGACGGCGATGGTCTGGCCCCGTGGGTCGCCCTTCTTCTCGATGATGGTCATCAGGTCGGCCAGAACTTGGAACGGGTGGTAGACCTCACACTGCATGTTGAAGACGGGCACGCGGCTGGCCTCGGCCACCTCGCGGATGTACCGGTTGCCCACGCCCCAATCGCAGTGGCGGATGGCAATGCCGTCGAAGTAGCGGCCCAAGATCTGGCCAATCTCCCGGGGCGTGTCGCCGTGGGCGATCTGGGTCGTGCGCGACTCGATGAAGGCGGCGTGGCCGCCCAGTTGGGCCATGCCGGCCTCGAAGCTGGCCCGCGTGCGGGTGCTGGAGAAGAAGAAGAGCATGGCCAGGGCCTTGTCGCGCAGGTACGGGTGGGGTTGGCCCAGCGCGCGCTTGCGCTTCAGGTCGAAGGCCACGTCGAGGAGCGTCTCGATCTCCTCTTTGGTCCACTCCTGTGTGGTGATCAGATCGCGTCCGCGCAGATGAGTTTGCATGGTGATCGCCTCCGTTGTCCGAGCTCATCGTCTTTTTAGGACGGGACAGGCTTACACGCGCGCCCCTTGTGCACAGGAGGAAGCGCTACAGCCCTCCCATAGCGCGCAGCACGCCCGGCAGCAGGGCGTACCACGCGGTGGCCCGCACCACGTCCTCCAGGGGCACCTGGTCGAGCACGGTGTGGGCGTGCACCTCGTCGCCGGGGCCAAAGCCGATGCTGGGGATGCCGGCGTGGCCCATCCAGTAGGTGCCGTTGGTGCTGAACCCCCACTTGCCCACGGGGGCCGGCGCCCCCCAGAGGAGCCGACACGTCTCCCGCCCGGCCCGCACGAGCAGGTGATCTTCGGGCAACAGCCAGGCGGGAAAATACTTCTCCACGGGGAGCACGAAGCCGGTGTAGGAGGGCTCCTCGTAGGTCAACATCTCCACGCGCACCTTGTGGCGGGCCTCCTCGGGAACAAGCGCCTCCACTTGGGCCACGGCCTCCTCCTTCGTCTCCCCCCACGTCACCCGCCGGTCGATGATGATGGTGCACTCGTCCGGCACGGCGTTGATGCTGGGCGTGCGGCACTCGATGTGGGTGACGGTGATGCGCCCTTGGCCCAAGAAATCATCGGACGGCAGGCGGTCGTTGAGGTCGCGCACGCCGGCGATAACGGGCAGCAGGGTGTAGAGGGCGTTGTCGCCCAAGTGGTTGGAGGCAGCGTGGGCGCTCTTGCCCTTGGCCACCACTTTCATCTCCACCCGCCCCTTTTGGCCGCGGTAGACGCCCATCTTGGTGGGCTCGCCGATGATCACGAAGTCGGGGCGCACGCCCTCGTGCTCCACCAGCGCGCGGGGGGCGAGGCCATCACACCACTCCTCCATGTTGCCGAAGTAGTAGGCGGTCCACCCTTCCAGCAGCCCCAGCTCGCGGGCCAGGGCCAAGCCGTAGACCATGCCGGGGGTGGAGCCCTTCTCGTCGCAGGCGCCGCGGGCGTAGAGGATGCCATCCTCCACCTTGCCCTCGAAGGGGTCCCACGCCCAGGCGTCGGGATCGCCCACGCCCACGGTGTCCAAGTGGCTGTCGTAGAGCACAACGCGGTCGCCGTGTCCAATGCGCCCCACCACGTTGCCCATGCTGTCGAAGAAGATCTCGTCGAAGCCCAGGGCCTCCATTTCGGCGGCCACTCGCTCGCCCACTTGGCGAATCTGGCCGTCGTAGCTGGGAATGGCACAGAGCTCCCGCAGGAAGGTGATGAGCGTCTGCCGCAGGCCGTCCACGCGCTCCTGCAGGCGGGCAATGCGTTCGGGGGAAACAAGTTCGCTCATGCGCCTCGCTCCTCTCGCACGTAGGGAATGCCAAGGGCGGCCGGTGCGCCCACGCGGCGGCGCAGGGCCTCCCGAGAGCCTATGACCAACACGATGATGGTGAACAAATAGGGCAACATGTTGAGAAAGTAGCCGTAGGTGGGGTTGCGCAGGAAGAAGGGAATGCTCTGGGCGTCGAGGGGCAGGCGGCGGATGGCGCCGAAGAGGTACGCCCCAAAGGCCGCCCGCACGGGGTCCCACCCGGCGAAGATCACCAGGCCCACGGCGATCCACCCCTGGCCGGCCGTCATGCCCTCGATCCAGAGGGGCGTCACGGCCAGGCTCAGGGAAGCCCCGGCCAGGCCGGCCAAGCCCCCTCCGACGATCACGTAGACGTAGCGCACTAGGAAGACGTTCACGCCCAGCACGTCGGCCGCGGCGGGGTACTCGCCCACGGCCCGCAGCTCCAGCCCCCACCGAGTGCGGTAGAGGTAGAACCAAGCCAGGGGCACGAGCAGGAAGCCCAGGTAGACCGCCACGTTGTGCTGGAAGAAAATGGGGCCCACCACCGGGATGTCGGCCAACAGGGGCACGGACCAGGAAGGCAGGCGGGGGGCTTGGCGCACTTGGACGAGGGGCGCGCCGAGCACGGCACTCAGGCCAGAGCCCAGGAAGGTGAGGGCCAGGCCGCTGACCACCTGGTCGGCCCGGAGGGTGACGGTGATGAAGGCGTGGAGCAGGGCCAGCAGCCCGCCCACGCCCACGGCCGCCAGCAGGCCCAGCCACGGGTTGCCCGTGGCGTGGGCCACGCCGAAGGCACTCATGGCGCCCATGAGCATCATGCCCTCCACCCCCAGGTTGAGCACGCCGGCCCGCTCGGCGAAGATTTCGCCCACGGTCGCAAAAAGGATGGGCGTGCCCGAGCGCACGCCGGCCGCCAGCACGTTCACGAGGAGGGCGAGTTCCACAGCCAATGACCTCCGCTCTCAGTTCACAGTTGCCCGTTCACGGGCGCCTCTCCAGGCGCACCCGGTATTGCAAGAGCATCTCGCCGCCGACGACCACGAAGAGGATAGTGCCCTGGAGCATCTGGGCAATGCCGGCGGGCTGAATTTCGTCGCCGCCCACCAGCAGGCCGCCGAAGAGATAGGCCACCAGGATCACGGCCAGAGGGTTGAGCTTGGCGAGCCAGGCGATGATGATGGCCGTGAAACCGTAGCCCGGGGAGAAGCGCTCCTGGAGGCGGTGGACGACGCCGGCCACCTCGCTCATGCCGGCCAGCCCGGCCAGCCCCCCGCTCAGGGCCATGGCCAACAAGATGTTGCGCGTCAAGTTCATGCCCGCGTAACGGGCCGCGTTGGGGTTGTCCCCGATGACGCGCACCTCGAAGCCCCATTTGCTGCGCCGCCACACGACCCAGAGCACCAGGGCCGCGGCCACGCCCAACAGGATGCCCAGGTGAGCGGTGAGCCCCCGGAAGGCGGGCACCGCCTTCCCGTAGTCGGCCAGGCGGGGCAGCCAGGCGCTCTTGGGAAATTGGGCCGTGAGGCCAAAGCCCCGCAGGCTCCAGGGGCCGTAGATGAAGTAATTGTTCCAGAAGGCGGCCACGTAGTTGAGCATCAGGGTGGTGATGATCTCGTTGACGTTGAGGCGCGCCTTGAGGAGCCCCGGCACGAGGGCCCAGAGGGCACCGCCGGCGAAGCCGGCCAACGCCATGGCCGTCAACATCAGGGGGCGGGGCGTCTCGGGCGGCAGCCAGTGGAGGGCCACGCCGGTGGCCATGAAGGCCCCCAAGAGGAGCTGGCCCTCGGCGCCGATGTTCCACAGGCCCATGCGGAAGGCCACGGCCACGCCCAGCCCGGCCAAAATGAGAGGCGTGGCCTTCACGGTGGTGTCCGACCACCCGTAGCGGGAGCCAAAGGCGGCCGACGCCATGCGGCGGTAGACGAACCAGGGGTCGGCGCCGGCCAGCCGCAACAGCAGGCCGCCGACGGCCAAGGCCAACACGACCAGGATGACCGGCGCCGCCCACGCCATCCACGCCGGCTGCTCCAGCCGGCGCTCAACGCGAATGTGATAGGGAAATCCAATGCGCGAGGTCAGTCGTTCAAGCTCCATGAGTGGTCGTCCCCGTCTCCTCGTGTGCCACGCCCTGCTCACCGGCCATGAGCAGGCCCACCGTCTCCAAGTCGGCCTCCTCGGCCGGCATTTCGCCCACAATGCGGCCCTCGTACATCACAGCAATGCGGTCGGCCAGCATGAAGATCTCGTCCAAGTCCTCGGAGATGAGCAACACCGCCGCGCCGGCGTCCCGCTCGCGGATGAGCAGTTGCCGCACGCTCTCGGTGGCCCCCACGTCGAGCCCGCGCGTGGGGTAGGCCGCCACGATGAGGCGCGGGTCGCGCGCCACCTCGCGGGCGAGGATCAGCTTCTGAAGGTTGCCCCCGCTGAGCTTGCGGGCCGGCACGTGGACCGAGGGCGTGGCGATGTCGAAGCGGGCCACCAGCTCCCGCGCCTGGGCGTACATGGTCGCCACGTTGAGGAAAAAGCGCCCCCCGATGGGCGGCACCCGGTAGCCCTTTAGCGCCAGGTTTTCGGCCACCGAGAGGTTGGGCGCCGTGCCCGTGCCGGTGCGGTCCTCGGGGATGTAGGCCACGCCGGCCCGGATGGCCTCCAGGGGCGAGGCGTTGGCCAGAGGACGGCCGTCCACCTCGATCTCCCCGGCGACCACGGGCCGCAGCCCACAGACCACTTCGGCCAGCTCCCGCTGCCCGTTCCCGGCCACGCCGGCAATGGCCACGATCTCGCCGGCACGAACGGTGAGGGAGACGCCCCGCAGGGCGGGGATGCCCTTGTCGTCCAAAGCGCGGACATCGCGCATGACCAGCCGGGCTCCCCGAGGCCGTGCCGGCGGCTTCTCCACGTGGAAGAGCACTTCTCGCCCCACCATGAGCCGGGCCAGTTCGACTTTGGTCATGCCGGCCGCCTCGACGGTGGCGACGGTGCGCCCGCCGCGCAGCACGGTGATGCGGTCGGCGATGGAGAGCACCTCGTCGAGTTTGTGGCTGATGAAGATGACCGTCTTGCCCTCCGCGGTCATAGCGCGCAGGGTGCGGAAGAGCTGTTCGGCCTCCTGGGGCGTCAGCACGGCCGTGGGCTCGTCGAGGATGAGGATCCGGGCGCCCCGGTAGAGCATCTTGACGATCTCGACGCGCTGCTGCTCGCCCACGGAAAGCTGCCACACCTTGGCGCGCGGGTCCACGGGCAAGCCGTACTGCTCGCCCAAGCGCTGCACCTCGGCCTCGATGCGGCGCGGGTTGAGGGTCAAGCCGACCTCCCGCAGGCCCAGCACCACGTTTTCGGCCACGGACTGGGAGGGCACGAGCATGAAATGTTGGTGTACCATGCCGATGCCGGCCCGGATGGCGTCACGGGGCGAGTGGAAGACGACCGGCCGGCCGTCCACGTAGATGTCGCCCTCGTCGGGGTGGTAGAGCCCCGAGAGGATGTTCATCAGCGTGGACTTGCCGGCGCCGTTTTCGCCCAGCAGGGCGTGAACCTCGCCTTTGCGGGCCGAGAAGGTGACGCGGTCGTTGGCCACCACGCCGGGAAAACGTTTGACGATGTGCCGCATCTCCACGGCCAACTGGGGATCGTGCTTCATGGTTCACCCTTTCCGGGCTGCTGCTCCTCGCCGGGCCCGAAACGCGAGCGCGTGTGCGCACGGGGAGTACTGCTGCCGGCGCGTAGATACACGACAGGGGCGCATGGTGCCCACACGCCCCTGCCGAATGCCAGCCTGGTTCGGGACATCCGCGTGCCGTGGGCTCGTTCCCCTACTCGGACGGCATGGCCGGTATCTCGGCGTCGGGCACGAAGCCCTCGGCCAGCCAGTTCATGCAGATGGTGCAGGGCTCGCGGTCCAGACCATTGACTTCGATGGTGACCTCGTCCAGCCCCTCCAAGTCAGATTGGGTCAGGGTGACTCCCTCCGGCACCACGATGTTGCCCTTGTTGTCCTTGATGGGGCCGGTGAAGATGTCGAACCGGGTGTATTCGCCCTTGAGCATCTTGTCGAGCAGGTCCCGCACCTCGGGGATGACCTCCTCGGGCACGCCGGGCAGCGGCTCCTCGCCCTCCATGAAGCCGTAGAGGCCCACGATGCCGCTGTCGGCGTCCAAGTAGTAGTCGTCGGGCACCCAAGTGCCGGCCATCATCTCCTCGATGAACTTAGCGTAGACAGGCCCCCAATTCCAATAGGGGACGGTGAGACAGCTCTCGGGGTCCACCTCACAGGCGTTGCGGCTGTCGTAGGCAATGCCCCACATGCCGCGCTCGCCAGCCGCTTGGACCGGCCCGGGCGTGTCGGCGCCGGTGATCACCACCGAGGCGCCGGCGTCCAACATGGACTCGGCTGCCTGGCGCTCCTTGTCGGGGTCGAACCACGTGAAGATCCAGCGCACGTCCATCTCACACTCGGGGCAGGTGCGCTTCATGCCCAGGGCAATGGCGTTCCCCAAGCGAATCACCTCGGCAATGGGCCAGGGCGCGATGTAGCCCACGCGGTTGGAGCCGTCGGCCTTGGCGCGGGCACCGGCGATCATGCCGGCCAGGTACTTCATGTCCTCCATGGCCCCGAAGAGGTTGGCGAAGTTGGTGTCGTTCCTCTTGAAGCCCGAGACGTGGACGAAGTACACGTCGGGGAATTCCTCGGCGACAATGGCTGTGGGGTCCATGTAACCGAAGGAGGTGGTGATGATGGCGTCGAAGCCCTTGCGGGCCAAGTTGCGGATCACGCGCTCGGCGTCGGCGCCCTCGGGCACGCTCTCCAAGTAAGCGGTGGCCACGCGGTCACCCAGCTTCTCCTCGACGTAGAGTCGGCCTTCGTTGTGGGCGTAGGTCCAGCCGCCGTCGCCGATGGGGCCCACGTAGACGAAGGCCACGTTGAACTTGCCCTCCTCGGGCTCGGGAATTTGAATGCCGCCCGTCGCCTCCTCGGCAGGGGCCTCAGTGGGCTCCGGCGCCGGCGCTTCAGTCGGCTGCTCCTGCGCGGGCGCCTCGGGGGCCTGCTGTTGGCCGCCGGCACACCCCAGGGCCAAGAAGACCAAGAGAAACGAAACGACGGCGAGGGCCAATGCTCTCCTCTGCATACGATCTCCTCCTTTTGTTATCACGCCGATCCAGACTCGCCTGACCTCGCCCAAGGGGACGAGGCTCCTCCGGCGCACTGCCGCGAACGGGCACCCCCTCACATCCGGCCGGGCGTGGCGCCGGGTGTCAGCCGCCGGCCACCAGCGCGTGGGCCAGCCGGTTGTGCTCGGCCACGACGCGCCCCAAGTCCCACCCCAACAGCTCGCCGTGATCCACCAGGAGCCGGCCGTTGACCATCACGAAATCGGCCTTGCGGGGATAACAGAAGACAAGGGCGGCAACAGGATCGTGGGGGGCCGCGCCAGCGTAGTCCAAGTGATCGAGCCGCACGCCCACGATGTCGGCCGCCTTGCCGACGGAGAGCTCGCCGATGTCGTCCCGCCGGAGCACGGCAGCTCCGCCTCGGGTGGCCAGCTCGAGCGCCTGACGGGCCGTCAGCGCGGAGGCGCCGCCGCGCACGCGCTGCAGCAGCATGGCCTGGCGGGCCTCGGCCAGCACGTGGCCGGCGTCGTTGGAGGCAGACCCATCCACCCCCAAGCCCACCCGGACGCCGGCGTCCACCATCTGGCGGACAGGGGCGATGCCGCTGGCCAGGCGCATGTTGCTGGAAGGGCAGTGGGCCACGCCCGTGCCGGTGCGGCTCAGGAGGGCGATCTCGTCGGCGTTGACGTGGACGGCGTGGGCCCACCACACGTCGTCGCCCACCCAGCCCAGCTCCTCGGCGTACTGGGCTGGCCGACAGCCGAACGTCTCCAGGCAGAAGGCTTCCTCCTCCACGGTCTCGGCCAGGTGGGTGTGGGCCAAGACGCCGTAGCTCCGGGCGAGGGCGATGCTCTCCCGCATCAGGTCGGGGGTGACGCTGAAGGGGGAGCAGGGGGCCACGCCGACCCGGCACATGGAGAAGGGTTCGGGGTCGTGGAACTGCTCGATGGCCCGCCGAGCCTCTCTCAGGATGGTCTCCTCGTCCTCGGTGACCTGGTCGGGCGGCAGCCCGCCCTGGCTTTCCCCCAGGCTCATGCCGCCACGGGTGGGGTGAAAGCGCACGCCCAGCTCCTGGGCCGCCCGAATTTCGTCGTCAATGCGGCAGTCGTTGGGGTAGATGTAGAGGTGGTCGGCCACTGTGGTGCAACCGCTGAGCAGCAGCTCGGCCAGGCCAACCAGGGCGCTCACGTAGACGGCTTCGCCGGTCAAGTTGGCCCAAATGGGATAGAGGGTTTTGAGCCAGTCGAAAAGGGGAACGTCTTGGGCAGCAGGCAGGGCACGGGTGAGGGTCTGGTACAGGTGGTGATGGCAGTTGACCAACCCCGGGAAGAGGATCATGCCCCTGGCATTGTAGATGGAATCTGCTTGGTCCACGTAGCGCGCCAGCAGCTCCTCGGTGGTCCCGATGGCGGCGATCTCGGCCCCCCGCACCAGGATGGCCCCGTCGCGCAGCTCGCGGCGAGACGCATCCATGGTCACAATATAGGCCGCGCTGTGGATCAACCAGGCGGTCATCGTATAGCGTGCTCCCGGGGGGCTCTCGCGGACATCAGATGGGGCGGATTATACCACAAACGGGGTGGCCGTCAACATGTGAGTTTCCCGCTAGGGTTGGCCCTCTGGGCCGAATTTGTCTATAATCGGGAGGCGTTCCACGGCCCAGGTTGAAAGCTGCTCGGGAACAAGGAGGTTCTATGCGCCGTGTCACCCGCCTTTTGGCCGTCCTCGCCGGCGTGCTCGTTCTGGTGCTCCTCATCGGCAGCCTCGTCCTCTGGCAGATGGTGCGCCGGCCGTGGCCCCAAACCGAAGGCACCCTCGCCGTGCCGGGGCTGCAGGGGCCCGTCGAGATTATTCGAGACGAGTACGGCGTGCCCCACATCTACGCCCAGAGCGAGTACGACCTCTTCTTCGCCCAAGGCTACGTCCACGCCCAGGATCGCCTCTGGCAGATGGACTTCCAGCGGCGGGTGGGGCTGGGTCGCCTGAGCGAGGTGCTGGGAGAAGCGGCCCTCGAGACCGACATCTTCCTGCGCACCGTGGGCACCAACCGGAGCGCCCGGCAGGACCTGGAGACCCTCTCCCCCGAGGCCCGCGCCATGCTGGAGGCCTACGCGGCCGGCGTCAACGCCTTCATCGAGACGAACCGCGACCGCCTGCCCCTGGAGTACACCATTCTGCGCGTGGAACCTGAGCCCTGGGAACCCCTCCACACCTTGGCCTGGGGCAAGATGATGCAGTGGACCCTCAATGACAGTTGGAGCGACGACCTGCTGCGCAGCCGGCTCATCGAGGCGCTGGGCGAGGAGCGAGCGGCCGACCTAAACCCCGGCTACTTGGCCGACGGCCCCACCATTCTCCCGGAGGAGCTGATCATCTCCCTTGGCACGCCTAGGCTGGACAAGGTGCGCGAGGCGCTCCGCCTGGCCAACGTGCCCCTCGGCGGCCTCCAAGACGGGCTGGGGAGCAACAACTGGGTTGTCGCGCCGGAGCGCTCGGCCACCGGCCGGCCTCTGTTGGCCAATGATCCCCACCTCCAATACGGCGTGCCCGCCATTTGGTACCTGATGGGGCTCCACGCGCCGGGCTATAACGTCGTGGGAGCCACGTTGCCGGGTGCGGCCGGCGTGATCATCGGCCACAACGAGCGCATCGCCTGGGGCGTGACCAACTTGGCCGCCGACGTGCAAGACCTCTACGTCGAGCGCCTGAACCCCCAAAATCCCAACGAGTACGAGGTGAACGGGGAGTACGTGCCCTTCGAGATCGTGCGTGAGGAAATTTATGTCAAGGGAAGGGCCGAGCCGGTGGTGGTCGAGGTGAAAATCAGCCGGCACGGCCCCCTGATCAACGATGTCGTCGAGGGGCTCGACGCGCCGGTGGCCTTGAAGTGGCTGGCCGCCTCGCGCCCCAGCACGCTGATCAACGCCATCTACCCCCTCAACCGGGCCGGCAACTGGGAAGAGTTCACCGCTGCCCTGCGCTGGTGGGACGCGCCCATGCAGAACTTCGTCTACGCCGACGTGGAGGGCAACATCGGGTACTTCGGGGCCGGCGCCGTGCCCATCCGCGCCAAGGGCCGGGGGCTCGTGCCGGTGCCCGGCTGGACCGACGAGTACGAGTGGGTGGACACGATCCCCTTCGAGGCACTGCCCCAGGCGTTCAACCCGCCGTCGGGGCTCATCGTCACGGCCAACAACAAGCCCGTGCCCGACACCTATCCGTACTACTTGAGCTACGACTGGGCCGCGCCGTACCGGGCCCAGCGCATTCTGGCCACCTTGGCCGACAAGCCGCAGATCACCCTCGACGACATGGCCGCCGCCCAGGCCGACAACCTCTCCATCCTGGGCCAGAAGCTCACCCCGCTCCTCCTCGACGTGCGGAGCGACAACATCATCACCCAGCGCGCCCAGGCCGAGTTGGCCGCGTGGGACTACCGCCTGGACGCCGATTCGGTGGGGGCGGGCATCTTCGAGGTGACCTACTGGTTCCTGGTCCAGGAGATCGTGGGCGACGAGCTGGGCGAGGAGCTCACGCCCGAGTACCTCTCGCGCTTCTCCCAGCACGCCATGTTCGTGGACCGGCTCATTGAGGAGCCCGAAAACCCCTGGTGGGACGACACCACCACGCCCGAACGGGAGACGCGGGACGAGATCGTCGCCCGCGCCCTCGAGAAGGCCGTGGAGTGGTGGGGCCGCAACTACGGCGACCTGGTGGACAAGGATTGGACGTGGGGCAAGGTCCACACGACCACGTTCCGCCACCCGGTGCTGGGCTCGATCAGCCCCCTCGACCGCCTCTTCAACGTCGAGGCCGGCCCGACGGACGGGGACAGCCAGACGCCCCAGGCCAACGGGTTCTCGTTCAACGACCCCTTCGGCGTGCGCGCCGGCCCCGGCTACCGGCAGATCTGGGACGTGGGCAACTGGGACGAGGGCCGAACGGTGATCGCCGGCGGCCAGAGCGGCCACCCCACGCACCCCAACTTCGCCGACTTGGTGCCCTTCTGGCGAGAGGTGCGCTACATCCCCATGCGGTGGAGCCGCGAGGCCGTGGAGTCGGCCCCCAACGCGCGTCTGCTGCGCTTGGAGCCGCGGCCATGAGCGCTCGCCTGGAAGAGCATTTGCGCCACATTCGCGAGCAGGTGGTGCCCGCGCGCCGGGCCACCAAAGGGCGTCCCTCGCCGGAGTACGTGGCCCGCGTGGAGGCGCGCCCACAGCCTCCTCTCCTCCTGAGGGGGCTGGAGCAGTGGAATGCCGGCCACTTCTACGCCCAACATGAGACCCTGGAGTGGTTCTGGCGGGCGCTCGACGAGCCGGTGCGCGATGTGGTCAAAGGGGTGATCATGGCGGGCGTGGGCGCCTACCACGCGCTGCGCCACAACCGCCGGGGGGCCCTCGCCAAGTGGACGGGCGCGCTGGGCTACTTGGAGCCTTTCGCCGGCACCCGGCCCTACGGGCTCGATGTGGACGCCCTGCGAGCCGACCTCTCGCCCCTCTACCAGCACTTGCGCCGTGAGCCCAGCCCGGATTGGGCGGAGTTTGAGGCTCGGGTGCGCGCCCTCCGGCTGGTCTTCACGCGCCGGCCGGCCGCCCCCCGCGTCACCGACCTGCTGCGGGCCATGGACCGCGCGTGGGAGGAGGGTCCCCACGCCCTGTGGCCGGTGCTGGAGGCCCTTTCCCCTCTCGAGGCCGATCATCCCCTCTGGGAGCACGTGAGCACCTCGGGCGCCCACAAGGCCGACGTGGCCCACCGCCTCTTGGGACGCCCAGCCCTCGACGTGCCGGCGCCAGCGACGTGGGCGCGCCTGCTGCGCTGGCTGGAGACGGCCCACGAACACCTCCGGGAGGGGGTTGGCTTCCTGGACGAGGCGGCCCTTGACAAGACGACTCACTGCGCCGGCCACGCCACAACTCTGTGGGAGGCCGTGCAGGCGTGCGTGGAGGCCGATGTGGCCTTGGGCGGGATGCTCCGGGCAATCACCTTCACGGGCGACCCCGGGGGCACCGCGCCTGCTCCGGCGGCATCCCGAGGGAGGTGAGACGAGATGCCGGAGATCACACGCAACGGATCGCGCCTCTTCTACCACCAATGGGGCTCCGAGGGGCCCGGCGTGCTCCTCGTCCACGGGCTGGGTTCCAGCGGCGAGGATTGGCCTTTCCAAGCAGAGCGGTGGCAACAGAAGCATCGGGTGGTAGCACCTGATCTGCGGGGACACGGGCAGTCCGAGCCCCTGCGGGGGCCGGTTACCGTGGCGGAGCTGGCCGACGACGTGGCGGCTGTGGCCCAGGCCACGAGTGTGGCCCCGGCCCACGTAATCGGCCTCTCGCTGGGGGGCATGGTCGCCCAGGAGCTGGCGCTGCGCCATCCCGAAGTGGTCCGCAGCCTGGTGCTGGTGAACACCTTCTGCCGGCTGCGGGCACGCACGTGGGCCGACCGCCGGCGGGTGTGGGCGCGCACGTTGGGCCTGCGCCTGCTCCCCATGAGCGTGGTGGCCCGCTCGACAGCCCGCCGCCTCTTCCCCAAGCCCGAACAGGTCGAGCTACGGCGCCTGGCGGTCGAACGCCTCCGACACAACGACCGCCGGTCCATCTGGTGGGCGTGGCAGGCCATCCGCGGCCACAACACGTGTGAACGCCTGGCCCGTATTTCAGCGCCCACGCTCGTGATCCACGGCGAGGAGGATACGACGGTGGCCTACGTGGAGTGCCAACGCCTAGCGACGCACATCCCCGGCGCACGGCTGAAGACCATCGCCAACTCGGGTCACGCCACACCGTTGGACGCCCCGAACCGGTTCAACCTGGCCGTGGAGGAGTTCTGGGAACAGGTGGATCAGGACACGAGTGGCGCTGGCGTTTAGGCCGGGAAGATGCCCACGCGCCTGCGGGGCTCCTCTCCTGTGCTGCGGGTGATCACGCCCGGCTCGTTGCGCAGGGCCAAGTGGATGATGCGCCGCTCGTAGGCCTGCATGGGCCGCAGGTAGACGGGCCGCCCGGTCCGGCGCACCTGTTCGGCCTTCTCGAGGGCCAAGGCGCGCAACATTTCCGCGCGGCGGCGCTTGTACCCCTCCACGTCCACGACAAGGTTGACCCGCTGACCCAGGCGGCGCCCCACCATGAGGCGCATGAGGAACTGGATTTCGCGCAGTGTGGAGCCCCGCCGGCCGATGAGAAGCCCCAAGTCGTCCCCTACGATGTCGAGCACAAGGGTGGGTTCTTCCTCGGGAGTTTCGGGATCGGCCCAGTACGCCTGCACGTCGGCGATCACGTGCATCCGCGTGAGCAGCTCCACGAGCAGTTCGCGGCTCAATTCCAGGATCTCCTGGGGGCTCGGAGCTTCTCCCGACACCACGCCCGGTCCGGGTTCCGTCTGGGCCTCGGCCTGGGGCGGCCGGGCCACGTGGTGGGGTCGGGCAGGCGTTGTTTCGACTACATGCTCTTCCTCGGGAGCCGGCAACAACTCGGTGACCCGCACAATGGCGTCCTTGGCCCCAAAGCCCAGGATGCCCGAGCTGGGCTCCCGCAACACTTCGACTTCCACTTCATCGCGCGTCCGGTTCAGGCGCGCCAATGCCTTCTCGACAGCCTCCTCGACAGTACGGCCGCTGGCCTCAACGCTTTTTCCTCTTACGACGCCGTGTCTTTGCATGGGTCTTTTGCCTCTCGCTTGCGCCACCACGCCGGCCACCACTGCTTCCACTGCCCCCCGCGGCCGGCGGGCCGGCCGGGGACGGTGTTGCCGGGGCAGCCTGTGGCAGCGGTTTTTCATGCTCTCGCATGAGCGCATACTGTTGCACGATCTGAAAGACGTTGGAGGTCACCCAGTAGAGGGCCAAGCCAGAGGGCACCTGAAGGGCGAAGAAGCCGAACATGAGCGGCATGATGGTGTTCATCTGGTTCATCATAGCCGCCGAAGGGTCGTCCTGGCTGCTGCTGGACATGGTGGGGGCAATCATGCGCTGCACCACCATCTGGGTGACCACGGTGAGCACCGGGAGAATGAGGTAGCCAATCGTCTGAGGTCCCCAACTGGCCGTGTTCGTGAGCCACTCCAGGCCACGCGGCTCGGCTAGGCTGGGAATCCAGAGCCACCCTTCCTGCAAGATCCCCTGGTCGGCCATTTGGAAGAGCGCCCGGTAGAGGGCAATCCAGACGGGCATCTGGATGAGGATGGGGAGACAGCCAGAAGCGGGGTTCACGCCCGCCTCCCGGTAGAGGCGCATCATCTCCTGGGTTTGGCGTTCCTTGTCGTCCTTGTACTTGCGCTGCAACTCCTTGATCTTGGGCTGCAGCTCCTGCATGGCCTTGGAGGATTTGATCTGCTTGAGGGTCAGGGGCAACGTCAGCAGGCGCACGACGAGGGTGAAGACGATGATGGCCAAGCCGTAGCTGCCCACCAGGCCGTGCAGGAAGACCAGCGCGTCTATCAACAGTTGGACAAAGGCGTTCCAAAGGGCACCCAAAATTCGGCCTCCTCGTTACGGGCGGTCCCGTTCGGGCACGGGGTCGTAGCCGCCCGGGTGGAAAGGGTGACAGCGCCCGATGCGGCGCAGGGCGAGCCATCCTCCGCGCACCACGCCGAAGCGCTCGACGGCCTCGAGCGCGTACTGGGAGCAGGTGGGCTCAAAGCGGCACGTGGCCCCTTTCAGGGGTGAGATGTAACGTTGGTAGAACCGGATAAGGGCAAGCACCACCTGTTTCATGAGTAAGCTCACGTTTCGTTGCGCTGGATGGCTTCTGCCACAGGTTGTGTACCGTTGACCAGCACGCCGGCGCGACGCAACGCCTCTTCGAGGGCCTCGTCAAGGGCATGGTAGTCGGCCTTCACGGCCTCGGCACGGGGTATAACGACCACGTCGTACCCGGGCCGGACGCGGCCGGCGGCGAGCTTCAGGCGGGCTGCCTCTCGCAGGCGCCGCTTGAGCTTATTGCGCACCACGGCCTTCCCCCGCTTCTTGCCCACGACGAAGCCAAAGCGGGTACATTCCCGCCCATTGGGGGCCACAAAGACCACGAGCAGGCGGTTGCGGTATCGCTTTCCCTCTCGCCGAACCCGCTCGAAGTCCGCGCTTGATCGCAGGCGGAATGCTCTGCGCACCGGTCATCACGTGACGCCAAGAGCTCACCTTGTAGCACGTCCAGGTGAGGAAAATGGCCGGCGATGCTACTGCCACCGGCGGGGTACGGTGACGGTCAGGCGGTGGCGGCCTTTGCGCCGGCGGTTCTTCAGGACACGCCGACCTCCTGGCGTGCGCATCCGCGCCCGGAAGCCGTGAACCCGCATTCGCCGCCGGCGCTTGCGAATGAGCGTGCGTTTGGGCATACGCTTCCTCCTCGTTCACGTAATCGGCAGGTGGATCAGGTCTCTTTAAGAGGAAACCCCCGTTGCCGGGGTTGCCGGGGAGCCAACATCTTCCCGCCGTCAAAGGGATAGTCTGAACTATTATATCGCTTTCCCCACCTTCGCCAAATTTACGTCCCGGCGGTTTCCCCTGCCGCCACACTCCCGGCGACCTCTCCAGCTCACACCCACCGCTCTCGACCGCACAGCGCCGTCCGCGCCTAGGGGGCCAGTCCCGGCAAAATTGCCCACAGGCTCCACCAGGTGAGGCCGGCCAAACCGGCCACAAGTCCTCCCAACGCGATGGGTCGGTAGCGCGGCGCGAGCCACTCCTGAACCCCCAAGACCAGGAAGAGGGCCAGCGCCGGCAAGCTGGGGAAGAGGTAACGCCCTTGATGTTGCACGAAGGTGAGGTTGTACCACCCGTAGGCCGCCACGTTGAGCCCTACCCAAAGGGCCAGCAAGGCATACCCCCGGGGCACGGCCGAGGGCCACAGGCGACGGTGAGCCCAGAGGCGCAGCGCCCATCCCGCGCCGGCGAGGCCCGTCAGGAGCCACAGGGGGCTGTACGCCCAGGAGGGCAAGGGCGCGGCCATCCAGCCGAATTGGCCCCAAAAGCTGTGGAAAGTGGTGAAGACGAGCCGCTTGGCCAGGCGCAGGGCACCCAGCTCAGCCAGCCACTCGGCCGTGCGGGGCTGGCCCACGACGACGGCCTCGTGGCGCCGGAGCCCCAGCACGTCGGCGCCGCCGTAGACGAGGCTGTTGCGCGCGAACCAGGGCAGGCCCAGCGCCAGCGCGATGCACAGGGCCACGGCCACACTGCGGCGCAGGCGCGGCGTAGCCACCTCGGGGCGGCGCCACCACAGGACGGCCAAGGCCAGGGGAAGGGCCAAATAGGCCGTTGTCTTGGTCAACAGGGCGAGGCCCACTATGCCCCCCAACACGTACCACTCCTTGGGAGAGGGTGCCGCCTTCTTCAACAGGCGCACCATCTGCCAAACGGCCAGCGCCAACACCAGCTCGGCCAGGGCGTCGTTGTTGGCCGAGGCCAAGATGGCCACGTGCATGGGCACCCCGGCCACCACGCCGGCCGTGGCCACCACCACGTCGGGACGTGTGGGGAAGAGCGCGCGGGCTATGGCCGCGCTCACCATCACCACGCCGCCCCCCAAGAGCGCCGAGAAGAGGCGCACGGCCAGCAGGGGGTCGGCGCCCACGATGAGGGCTAGGCGGTAGGGCAGGGCAGCTAAGTAGTAGTAGAGGGGTGGCTGGTGCGCCTCGTAACAGATGCTGTCCACGGACAAGGAGGGCGGAAACCGAAGGCGTTTCAAGCGCTCCAAGTAGGCCTGATCGTAACACCCCGCCACCAACACGGGCGGACGGCCCGTCTCGGCCACGTGCCGCACGTAGTTGAAGTGGGCCGGCTCGTCCGGGGCCTGCCAGCGGGGCGTGCGCCAGGCGTACAGGGCCGCCGTCGCCAGAAACCAGAGCAGCACCAGTGTCAGGAGCAAGCGGTCGGGCGCACGCATTGGACCCGGTTACTCGGCGCGGCTTTTTTCCACCAGGCGCCGGCGCTCTTCTTCGATCACCTGTTCGTCCAACTTCTGGAAGAGCACCTCGGGCTTGGCCAGGGGGCGACCGGGCTCCAAAGTGCTGGGCTTCCAGCGGTCCACGTGGCCCTCCTCGGCCAGGGGATGGTAGACCAACGCCACGTGGGAGCGTTCCCGCTCGTGGTATTCCTCGACGGTCACCTCGCCGAAGAGCGGGCCTTTGTGGCCCAAGGCGCGGCGCACGCGCTCGCTGCTGAAGGGCAACACGGGCGCCAGGAGCACATTGAGGGAATCGATGGCCCTCAGGGCCACGAAGATCGTGGTGGCCGCGGCCTCCTTGTCCTCCTTGATCTGGAACCACGGCGCCTTCTCGTCCAGGTAGCGGTTCACTTCCCGCGCCAGCCCCATCGTCTCCCGCAGGGCGGCCTTGAAGTGGGTGCGCTCGTAGAGCGCGCCGATCCGCTCGAACCCCTCCTCAACGCGACGCCACAGCTCGTGGTCCCGCTCCCCGAGCGGCCCGGGCGCGGGCACACGCCCTTTCCAGCGGCGGTAGGCGAAGGAGATCACCCGGTGAACCAAGTTGCCCCACGTGGCCACCAGCTCATTGTTGTTGCGCTCCACAAACCCCTGCCAGGTGAAATCGCTGTCGCGGGTCTCCGGGGCAATGACGGTCAGATAGTAGCGCAGGGGATCGGGAGCATAGCGCTCCAAGTACTCGGGCAGCCAGATGGCCCAGTTGCGGCTGGTGCTGAACTTCTCGCCCTCCAGGTTGAGGAATTCGTTGGCGGGAATGTCATAGGGCAAGCTCAGGCCCTCGTCGTAGCCCATGAGCTCGGCGGGCCAAATGATGGCGTGGAAGGGGATGTTGTCCTTGCCGATGAAATAGTAGCTGCGGGCCCCGGGATCATACCACCACGTCTTCCAGGCGTCGGGCGTGCCGCGGTTGTGGGCCCACTCCACGCTGGCCGAGAGGTAGCCAATGACGGCCTCGAACCAGACGTACATCACCTTGCCCTTGTAGCCCTCCACGGGCAGGGGGATGCCCCAGTCCAAGTCCCGGGAGACGGGCCGGGGCTTCAAGCCGTCCACCAGGTAGTTGCGCACGAAGTTCTGCACGTTGGGCCGCCAATGGCGCTGCCGGTCGATGTACGCCAACAGGCGGTCCTCGAAGGCGGGCAGGTCGAAGAAGAAGTGGACGGACTCCCGGGGAACCGGCCGTCGGCCGCAGAGCTTGCACCGGGGGTCCTGCAACTCCACGGCGTCGAGCGTGCGCCCACAGTTGTCACACTGGTCGCCACGCGCGTTCGGATACCCGCAGTGGGGACAGGTGCCCTCCACGTACCGGTCGGGCAGGAAGCGGGCATCGTGTTCGCAATAGAGCTGCGTCATGGTGCTTGTATAAATGTAGCCCTTCTCGTACAGGGTGCGGAAGAGCTCTTGGGCTACGGCGTGGTGGTTCTCGGTGTCGGTGTGGGTGAAGAGGTCGAAGCTGATGCCCAGCTTCTGCCAGTTGTCGAGGAAACGGCGGTGGTAGTGCTCGAAGACCTCGCGCGGCGAGACGCCCAACTCGGCGGCCTTGACCGTGATGGGCGTGCCGTGGGAGTCACTGCCGCTCACCATGAGGACGCGGTGGCCCCGCAGGCGGTGGTAGCGGGCGAAGATGTCCGGCGGCAAATAGGCACCGGCCACGTGGCCAAGGTGCAGGTCACCGTTGGCGTAAGGCCAAGCGACGAAAATGCCCACAATCTCGCTCATGAGTCCACTCCCAAGCCCTTCCCCCTTCTCACAAGGATCTCCGGCCCACACGCGCCGGCGCGCTAACGCCGGGACGGCTTGCGGGATTATAGCGCAGTTGTCCGAATTTGACACGCGGGGCGACGGGGCTCACGGCCCCCGCACGCCCACGGGCACGAAACGCACCAGCGGGCCAGCCCGCACCTCGAAGGCGTAGAGGCCGGGGGTCTCGGGCAGCCTCAAGCGCGCCTGGAAGGCCTGCGGGCCCGTCGGCGTCGCCGCCACGCTTCTGCCCTGCCACCGCACCACCACGTCGGCCGGGTCGGAGGCCGGCACCTGCACGCGCACGCGCACCTCCTGGCCGGGCGCGCCCCACGCCGGCGTCACCCGAACGTCCAGGCCGGGAACGCCCGGAGGGGCCACGGCCAAGACCCGGACGTTCGTTTCCCCCTCGCCTTGGTTCTGCACCACGAATTGCCACGTGCCCCCGGCTTGGGCCTGCACGCTCCACACCACCACGGGCCGCAATCCCACGGCCTCGAAGGGGACCACGGCCACATCGTCGCGGGCCGGCACGCGGTCGTCGGCCAGGCGTTCGCCGTCAGGGGCGACGAGCCACGTCCGGGGCCGGGGACCCCGCCACGAGACCACCACGTGGCGCACGTCGCCGGCCTCGAGCGGCAGCGTGGCCGTCACGCCGCGGGAGGAGGCAAGGCTCCCTTCTGCGATCACCTCCCACCGCGTCGGCGTGCGCGGCTCAGCCATTTTCGGTGGAGCAAGCTGCCACGCCGGCGGCACCTCCTCCCCCCGCAGCCAAGGCCGCAACACGTCCCAGTAGACTTCGTTCTGCGGGCCCGTCAGGGTGGGCACACCCAGCTCCAACAGGCGCAGGTTCCAGCCGTGGGCCAGGGGTAACGTGCGCCGAAGGGCTCCGGGCATGGCCAAGGCCTCGGGCGCGGCCACCAGCCCATCTCCTGCCGGCAATCCCTGTAAAAGGGGGCTGTCGGCTTGGGGCAGCAGGTCACCGGCCACGGCGAGGCGGGGCACGGGCGGCACTTGGGCCGGCTGCCGCGCGCGGGCCAGGGGCAACACGTCGGCCACACCGGCATCGGCCGTGCCGTCGGCCACCTCGGCCGCCAGCATGTCGGCCCAGAGCCACATGCCGGCGTGGGGCGTGCCCAACGTGGCCACGCCGGCCACCCCTTGGGCGCCGTACAGGCGCACCATCGCCTCGGCCACCAGGCCGCCGTAGCTGTGGCCCACAAGCCACACGCCCGTGGCGCCCGTCTGGGCCCGCACGCGCTGGAGCTCGGCGTACAATTGGGCCGCGTTGGCCTCCAAGGGGCGATCAGGGCGGAGGGACCCGACGTAGACGACCGGATACCCGTCGCCCCGCAGGGCGCGGGCCAGGAACTTGAGCTGGCTCTTTTGCACGTCGGCGGCCCCGTAGAGCCCTGGGATGAGCATCACGGGTTGACGGGGCGGCTCGGGCGCCCAGCGCGGGGAGGGGCCGTACACGTAGAGGCCACGCGGCGTGCCCACCCAGAGCGCACCGGCGAAGGGGGCGATGGCCGTCACCGGCTCGCCAGCAGGGGGAAGGAACTGCTGTAGGCCAACGAGCCGGTTGGGTATCGGCACTGTGCGACACGAGGCGGGGCGTTGACGTGGCGCGGCCACACCCGATCCGGCCAGGACGCTCTGTCCCTGCCCAACGGCGAGGGCGGCCAGCGGCACATCGGTGATTCGGGCCACTCGGCGGACTTCTCCCCCCTCATCCAAGTCGAGCACCCACATGCCCGCCTCTCCGGCCGCCAGAAGGCGGCCGTTCTGACCGCTGAGGGCCAACAACGCCCGCCCCGGCGCTTGGCCGGGGAGCAGAACGGCTCGCCACGCCCCGGAGGGGTCTCGCAGCCAGAGGCGGCCCGCCCGCGTGGCCGCCCACACGCGGTCGCCCAGGCGGAGGAGCGCGGTTACACCACCAGGTGCGCCCGATTCCCGTTGCCACGCCTGCCCATCCCACCGGGCCACGCCCCGCGGTCCGCCGATGAAACCGTCGGCGGTTACGGCGAGAACGGTGCGGAAGGGGAGCTCGCCGGCCTCGGCCGACCACGAGCGAAAGGGACATGAGGCCCCGCCAGGACACGTGGCCGGGTGGTAGAAGATGCCGCGCTCGGTGGCAATCCACGCGGCGCCGTCCTCGGAAGTGGCCAAGGCCGTGATGGGCGCTGGCCCCCGGGGCAACGGGAGCCCGAGCACCTCGGCCTCGCCAGCCTGCCGGCCCAAGCGCACGAGCCAGAGGCCTCGGTCTGTGCCTACCAGCAGGCCGGTCTCGTCGCCGATGGGGGCCGGAGCAAGGGCGGTCACCAGCCAGCCCTCCAAGCCCGGCACGGGCGCACAGGGAGGAGGGCCGGCCTGCGCGGCGGTGGCGCGAGCCAGACCGGCCCACAGGGCCACGAACACGACGATGCCGGCCACACGCCCGACCCGGACCACCGCGCCGCTCCTGTTGGCCACGCCCTGTGCCTGCCGTGCCCGCTCAGGCCAGCAGGCTGTAGCCGCCGTCCACCACGATGGTCTGGCCGCGGATCATGTCGGCGTCGGGCGTGCAGAGGAAGGCCACCACGTTGGCGATGTCCTCGGGCGTGACGAGGCGGCCTGCCGGGGTCTTCTCCAAGCTCTGGCGCAACATGGCTTCCCTGTTGGGGAAGAACTTGAGAGCATCGGTGTCCACGACGCCGCCGCTCACCGCGTTGGCGCGAATGTTGTAGGGGGCCAGCTCCACGGCGAGGTAGCGGGTGAGCGTCTCGACCGCGGCCTTGCTGATGCCGATCACCACGTACTCGGGGAGCACAAACTGGGAGCCCAGGCTGGAGATGCCGATGATGTGGCCACCTCCCCGCTTCTGCATGAGGGGGACAGCCCGCTGGGCCGCGAAGAGATGGCTGCGGGCGTTGATGTTGATCGTCCACTCCCACCCCTTGGGCTTCTGCTCCATGATGGGGCGAATGTAGCCGCTGGCCGCGTTGTTGACCAAGATGTCCAGGCCGTCAAATTCCCGTTCGATCTCGTCGAACATGGCGTTGAGCGAATTCAAGTCGCCCACATCGGCCTTGACGAGGTGGGCGCGCACGCCGTGGGCCCGGATCGCCTCGGCCGTCTCCTCGGCAGCCGAGCGCTTGCGCAGGTAGTTGATGATGACGTCGGCCCCCTCGCCGGCGAACTTGAGCGCAATGGCCCGCCCAATGCCCCGGCTGCCTCCTGTGACCAGCACGATCTTGCCCTTGAAACGCATGGTTGTCTCCTCGCTCCTCGCTCAGAATTGGCCGCTACAGGCTCACGGGTTCTTAGGCTATCAGCAAACAGGGGTTTGAGCAAATGGAATGGGCGGGGGTGAGGGAAGTTTCCCACGCATATCCCACACGTTTCCCACACGTATCCCACACATTTCCCACGCTCCTCGGCCCCGGCTAGCAGCATCCACCACAGGAGGCGGGCACCGGCATTGGGCAAACAGTATCTCCTGTGCTACAATCTCAACCCGCCGGGCCACCGGGACGCGCCGGGAGCACGCTTCTCCCGGCGTCTTTGGTGCCTTGGCACACTGATGAGGAGTGAGCCCGTGACCCTCACCCATCCCTTAACCATTGTCCTGGTGTTGCTGGGCGGCAGCTTGCTCATCCCGCGCACGCGGCCCTGGCTGAGCCGCCCCGCGCGCAGTGTGTTGACACTGGCTCTCATGGGGGTGGCCTTCTTTCTGGGGCTTCTGGCCGTCTCCGAAGTGCCCCAAGTCATTTCCCTCTCCCACTGGGAGGATTTCACCGGCACGGACGAGGCCATCGTGCTCCACTTCACCGAGCTGACCGGCCGGTGGATGTTGTTGGTCCTCTTCGCCGGCCTGGCTATCACCCTGGCCGCCCTGGACGAACCTTGGGAGGGGCCGACGGACGAATACATGACGCTCCTCGCCGGCGTGCCGGCCGCGCTGATGGTCTTCAGCATGGCCGGGAACTTCACCACGTGGCTGGCAGCGTGGGCACTTCTCGATCTCTTCTGGCTCTTCGCCATCGGGCTGCCGGGCCGCTCGCGCTGGCCGTGGCTGTTGGGGTTCCTCCAGGGCACAGGCATGTTCGCCCTCTTGGGCGCCACGCTGTTGGTCTGGCGTGCGTTCCGAGCGGTCTCGTTCACCCTGGCCAGCATGCCCCTTTTGGCCGTCGTGTTGATCTCGGCGGCGCTCATACTGCGCACGGCCCTGTATCCCATCCACCTGCCTGCCCTGGCCCACAACGAAGTTCCGCCCCGCATTCGGGCCTTCTTCCCCCTGGTGAGCGCGGCGGCAAGCGGCTTCTGGCTGATCTTCTGGGTGTCGAGGTGGGGCACGGACTGGCTCACCGTGGCGTGGGAGCCGATTCTGGCAGCCGCCCTCGTGATCACGGGCTTTCTCGCCTGGAGAAAGCGAGAGCCAACCCAACAGGTCATCTTCCTGAACGCCTGGCTTGTGCTCCTCGTTCTCTGGGCCCTGTGGACTGGGCACCCTGACCGGGCAGCTCACATCATTTGGGGAGGCACGCTGAGCCTCGCCGCTCTGGCGCTCCACGGCGGGGAAGGGGAGCGTTGGGAGGTGGCCACCTTGCCCACCCTGTTGGCCGCGCTGGTCTTCCTGGGCATTCCGGGCAGCGGGCTGGCCGTCGTGGGCGAGCTGATCGCCGAGGCCGTGGCAGGGGGGCAAACCCTGTTGGGCGTGGCCGGCCTGCTCGGCTTGGCGGGCGTCACTGCCGCCATCGTCCACCAGGTGGCCGCGCCACGGCCGACCACCCAACAACCTTCCCGCTGGGCCGGCATCACCCTGCTCGCCTTGGGCGCGTGGCCTCCGTTCGGCCGCACGCTCTGGCTGGTGCCCCCGTTCCCGGAGCAGAGCGGGCCCACGGTGCCCTGGCAGTGGTGGATGGGCATGTTGGTCTTCGGGTGGGCCGGAGGCGTGTTGCTCTGGCGACTTCGAGGCGTGTGGGCGCGCTCCGATCTGGCCGCACGGGGAGCGACAGCCCTGGTGGATCTGGAGTGGGTGTGGCACGTGGCGGGCCGTTGGGGCGCAGGGCTGGCGGCCTTCTTGCGCGGGGCCGCCCGCATCGTGGAGGGAGAAAATTACGGCTGGCTCCTGCTCTTCCTGTTCATCGCCTTCGTGCTCCTCATTGGATAATGGACACCAGAGGCCGGGCCAGCGAGGTGAACGGACATGGTTGAAACGCTCCTCCGGTTTCTGTTCTCCATGACGGCCGACCAAATTCTGATAGGTCTGGCCATGACGGCGGCTGCCGTGGCCGTGGCCGTTGACTGGCGGGTGATCCTGTTTGCCTTGGGCCTTCAGTACGGTCTGATCTCGGCTCTGGTGGGGGATTACGTGCTCCCCCAAGTGGCCCTCACCAAGAGCCTCGTGGGCGGCTTCTGCCTGCTCATCCTCTACCGGACGGGCCGCCACGTCCAGAAGCGGGTGGACACGAGCGCCTTCCCCGGCACTTGGATCGACCAACAGCACGAGCTCCTTCCCTTTTCCACCTCGTTTCGGCTGTTGGCCTTGGCCATGTGGACCTTGGGCATCGTGACGCTCTTCGACCAGCTTCGCTTCGACTTCGTCTCCCCCCAACTGCTCCTCCCGGCGTACTGGTTGGGGGGCATGGGCTTGCTGGCCATTATGTTAACGCGAGATCCCCTGAAGACCACGGCAGCCCTGCTCACCTTCGAGAACGGCTTTGAAGTGCTCTTCACGCCCCTCGAACCCGGGCTTCTCGTCCTGGCATTTCTGGGGACGGCCAACATCTTGACGGCGCTGGTCGGGGCATACCTGACTGTGGTGGCGAACCTGCGCTACTTGGAGCCCTTTGCGCCAGCGTCACGCCCGTTGGAGGCGATGCCGCCGGCCCTGAGGAGCCCCGAAGAGCAGGGGGAGGAGCTCCTTTGACACTGCTGCCGCAGCCGGCCTGGCTCTGGATGCCCGTTTGGCTCCCCTTCGTGGCGGCGCCGGTCGTCTACATCCTGCGCCGGCACGAGCTCATCGCCGCCATCCTGACAGCAGCGGTGTTCGTGCTGAGCAGCTATTTGTTGTGGACGTCGCCGCCCCCGGAGACCACCCTGCTGGGCCGTCCCATCGTGTTGGAGCGCGTGCCGCGCGTGCTGTTGATCGCCCTGGGATTCTGGATGGCCGTAGGCGCGCTCTACGCGGCCCGCATCTCCCAAGGGTGGAGCCTTTTTCCCTTCTGGCCCCTGCTCTTCGGCGTGGTGGCCGTGGCGTTCATGTTCCAGGATTTCATCGTGCGCGTCATTGTGCTCAAGGTGGCCTGGCTGGGCGCCATCCTGTTGGTGCAGAGCGGTGTGAAGGCCTCCACGCGGGCGGCCACGCGCCTGCTCGTCGTGATCGTGTTGGCCACGCCCGCGCTGCTCCTGGCAGGCGTCCTGGCCGCGCGCATCGAGGCCAACGCGAACTTGATCACCCTGGCCCCCCTGGCCGGCATTGGCTTCGGCATTGGCTTCAGCCTGGTGTTGGCCGTGGTCCCCTTTCACGCCTGGCTCCCCCAAGTGGCCGAAGATGGGCCGCCGCTCATCGCCGCCTGGTTCGTGGCCGCCTTTGGCACGGCCTATCTGGTGCTGCTCATCGACCTTGTCGGGCGAATGCCCTGGCTCCTGGAGGAAGGCCGGGGCCTCACCCTGCTGCGCAGCGGGGGAATCCTGCTCATCGCCGGCGGGGGCATTTTGGCCCTCGTGGAGACCCACGTGGGCCGCCTGTGGGCCTACAGCGTGCTGGTGGACACCGGCTACCTCGTTCTTGGCATTGGGCTGGGCCGGCTCATCGGCATGGAAGTGCCCCTGATGGCCGTGGGGGCCCGCTTCGTGGCTCTCATTCTCAGCGGCGTGGCCCTGGCCACCATCCGCCACCGGGCCATGAGCCTGGAGATGGACGAATTGGCCGGCAGCGCCTCCAAAGTGCCCCTCTCCTACCTGGGATGGCTCTCGGGAGGGCTTTCCTTCTTAGGTGTGCCCCTCTCACCGGGGTTCCCGGGCCATTGGCTCATTCTGCGCCAGCTCTTCGCCCTGGACATACGACTGGCCTGGGGGATCGTGGTCGCCACGCTGCTGGGCGTTTTGGGCTACGTGCGCGCCCTGAACGCCGCGCTCCGCACGGCCCCGCCAGAGCGCCTGGAGACCATCGAGCCCGAACCCATGTCGGTGACGGTGCTCCTGCTGATGCTCATCGTGGTGGCCTCGCTCATGGGCCTCGTTCCCCACGCCATCATGCCCTTGGTGCGCTTTATGGCCCAAGGGCTGTAGTGGCCCGTCGCCCGTCAGCTTCCCCGCCTTGGGGGGCCCCGTGAACACCAAGTTGCCGGGCAGTTTCAATTTTTACCATCTCTTTTTTTCATTCTTCTTTACATTTTTTGGTGCTCTATCCGGTAAAAATCCCTTGACGCCCCACCACCAGTGTGCTATGATTAGAGTACCCACTTGGGCCGTAGGGGTGGGACGCCGGCAGAGGAACTTCAGTCACCCGGCCGGCGTTACAGCAACAACAGCGCCGAAAGCCTGTGAACAGCCAAGCTCTGTAATCTCGTGTGAGGAGGAACGCTATGAGCCGTTTTGTTCAACGGGGGCGAGCCGTGCTGTTCGTCCTGGCCCTGTTGGCCGTGGGAGTCGTCGCCTGTGAGCGGCCCAAGTCAGAGGTCGTGCAGGCCACCGCCACCCCGGCCGAGCAAATTACCGGAGACGTGATGGTGCCCACCGTTCCCCCGGCAACGCCGACGCCCGAGGAAACCGAGCCCACCCCGCCGCCGCCTCCTACGGCCGAGCCCGAGGAGGCCACAGCGGCACCTCCCGGCCAGCCCGAAGCAGAGCCCACCACCGTGGCCGTCGAGAGCCCGACCCCCACGCCGGAGCCGGCCATGGCCGAAGCGGAGGCCACGCCTGCCCCGTCCGGCGTCACGCCGGCCGAGGAGAGCTCCCCCGCCGCCCAACAACGGGTCCACGTGGTCCAGAAGGGCGATTGGATCTACGCCATCGCCCGCCGATACGGGGTCTCCCCTCAAGCCATCATTCGCGCGAACAACATCCAGTCGCCTGACCTCGTCTTCCCCGGCCAAGTGCTCGTCATTCCCTCCGACGGCGGCGCGCCGCCAGCCGGCCGGGTCGAGCACGTGGTGAAGGCTGGCGAGACCCTCTTCAGCATCGCGCGACAATACGGCACCACCGTCCAAGAGATCAAGCGCCTGAACGGGCTGGAGACCGACGTCATCTACGTGGGGCAGGTTCTCGTCATCCCATAATCAAGGTGACCCGGGGACCAAGAAGTCCGCGTTGCCATCAGCCCAACGTCCAACACTGAGATGCCCAAGGTTCCTTTTGACAAATTCGGCGCTCTGCGCCATAATCTGCCTGTGTCCGTGAGAGCGGAGAAAAAGCAGGGAACGAAATGAGGGGCATGGCCTTGATGTTGACCACAAGGTGCATCTGTATCAGGCGGGGGCGTTAGCCGCCGCCTGATCGGAAGCCTGCCCGTCGCCCACACGGGCCGACGGTGGCTAACGCTCCCGCACTCCACCCCCCGCGCCCCCGGTTGGGGCAGGGCGTGTTGGTGCTGGAGTGATCCCTTCACCCAATGAGGGGAGGGCGTGCAGAGCCCAGAAGCCACCGTCGGCCTTTTTGTATGTCAGGAAAACGGCGTGTCGTTCGTTGATCACAATTTCCCAATTCAAGGAGGGGTGCATATGTCCAGCCAGCCGATAGAAGAGCGCGGATACGTTCACCCGGAGGTCCTGGTCAGCACGGAGTGGGTGGCCGAACACTTGGACGACCCCAACGTGCGCATTGTGGAGAGCGACGAGGACGTGTTGCTCTACGACTTGGGCCACATTCCCGGCGCCGTCAAGGTGGACTGGTTCACCGACCTGCAACATCCCATCGTGCGGGACTACATCGACGAGCGCGCCTTCGAGGAACTGATGAGCCGGCTCGGCATCAGCAACGACACGACGGTGGTCTTCTACGGGGACAAGAACAACTGGTGGGCCTGCTACGCCTTCTGGGCGTTCCAGCTCTTCGGCCACACCAACGCCAAGGTGATGGACGGCGGCCGGCAGAAGTGGATCGACGAAGGCCGTCCCCTCACCCGGGAGGTCCCCAACTACCCACGCACCAACTACAAAGTGCGCGCCCGCCGTGAGGAGGAAATTCGCGCCTTCCGCGATTACGTGATGCAGTTCATCCAACACCAAGGGGCCCAACTGGTGGACGTGCGCTCGCCGGCCGAGTACACCGGCGAAAAGATTCACATGGAAGACTACCCCCAGGAGGGAGCCTTGCGGGGCGGCCACATCCCCGGCGCCCGTAACATCCCTTGGGGCCGCGCCGTCAACCCCGACGGCACCTTCAAGACCGCCGAGGAGCTGCGCGCCATCTACGTCGAAGAACAGGGCCTCGACCCCAACAAGGAGACCATTGCCTACTGCCGCATCGGCGAGCGCAGCAGCCACACTTGGTTTGTGCTCAAGTACCTCCTGGGCTTCAAAGACGTGCGCAACTACGACGGCTCTTGGACTGAGTGGGGCAACCTGGTCCGAGCTCCCATCGAGAAGCCCTGACCGTGTGAACACAGCCCACGCCCCCGGGAGCTGCCCGGGGGCCCATCACCCAACAATCCTGTGAGAGAGGTGGAAGAGATGGCAACCGTGTACGTCCCGACTCCTTTGCGCCGCCTCACCGGCGGCCAGGCTCGCGTGCAGGTGGAAGCCGGCACTGTCGGCGAGCTCATCGAGAAGCTGGAGGCCCAGTTTCCCGGCTTCAAGAACCGGCTGGTGGAAGCCGAAAGCGGCGAAATCAAGCGGTTTATCAACGTCTTCGTGAACGGGGAGGAAATCCGCTCGCTCCAGGGCACCGAGACCCCCTTGGACGAGAACGCCGAGGTGAGCATCATCCCGGCGATGGCCGGCGGCCTGGGGTAGGGAAAAGGGCTCGATCCGAGAGGTGCAACTCGATGATGAAGTCCCACGCTGTGGTGGGCGCCTCCCCGTGAGGCGCCCTTGTCAACGGCACGGCGTGATACGCGCAAGAAGGGGTGAACCATGACACAGAGGAAGGTGACACGGGACGAACTGTTGGCCTACGTGAAATCGCAGATCAAGGAAATTGACGTTCAGGGATTGAAGAGGTGGCTCGAGCAGGGTCCTCCTCCGCGCGTGGTGGACATTCGCGAGCGCGACGAGTTCGAGCAGGGGTTCATCCCCGGGGCCAAGTTCATCCCACGGGGACACTTGGAGCTCCAGATCGAGGACTATGAGCCGGACCGGGAGACGCCCATCGTGCTCTACTGTGCCGGGGGCGTGCGCTCAGCCTTGGCCGCCAAGGCCCTCCAAGATATGGGCTATCAACATGTCTACTCCCTGGCCGGCGGGTTCTCGGCCTGGAAGCACGCCGGCCTGCCCTTCGACGTGCCCCGCAAGATGACCGACGAACAGCGCATCCGCTATTCCCGCCACATGCTCATCCCCGAGGTGGGCGAGGAGGGGCAGTGGAAGCTCTTGGACGCCAAGGTGCTGCTCATTGGCGCAGGCGGGCTGGGCTCCCCGGCGGCCATGTACTTGGCCGCGGCCGGCGTGGGCACCTTGGGCATTGTGGACTACGACGTGGTGGACCTGAGCAACCTCCAACGCCAGATCCTGCACGGCGTGGAGGACATCGGCCGGGCCAAGGTGGAATCGGCCCGCGAGACGCTGGCCTCCATCAACCCTGACGTGCGGGTGATCGCTCACAACACGCCCCTCAACAGCGAGAACGTCATGGAGATCATCCGCGATTACGACATCGTTGTCAACGGCTCGGACAACTTCCCCACCCGATACCTGATCAACGATGCCTGTGTGATGGCCGGCAAGCCCCTGGTGGACGGTTCCATCTTCCAGTTTGAAGGCCAGGTAACCGTCTACAAGGCCGACGAGGGCCCGTGCTACCGCTGCCTCTTCCCCACGCCGCCCCCACCGGGCGAGGTGCCCTCGTGCGCGGAGGGGGGCGTGCTGGGCGTGTTGCCCGGCGTGGTGGGCTGCCTCCAGGCCGTGGAGGCCATCAAGCTCATCCTGGGGCTGGGCCACCCCCTGATCGGGCGACTGCTCCTCTACGACGCCCTCAGCGCCGAATTCCACGAGGTGCGCCTGCGCAAGAACCCGCGCTGCCCGGTCTGTGGCGAGAACCCCACCATCACCGAGCTCATCGATTACGAGGAGTTCTGCGGCGTGCCGCTGCCACGCCGTGACGGCGCGGCCCAACACGCCCAACCCCTGCTGGAAACGGTGTAGCGCCATGACCATTTCCATGCGCTCTCCCGCCACAATCGTCGCCGACGGTGTGCCCACCGTGCGCGAGCGCGTGGCTCGCCACGAGGCCATGTTACACCGGCCGGTGAGCCTCCTGGAGCGGGTGGGCAACACGCCCCTGCTCCGCCTCCACCGGCTGGCCGCGGACTTGTCCAAGGGCGTGGAAGTCTACGCCAAGGCCGAGTGGTTCAACCCGGGCGGCTCCGTCAAGGACCGCCCGGCTTTGCGCATCATCGAGGCGGCCGAGGAGGCCGGCCTCCTGACGCCCGACAAGGTGATCATAGACAGCACCTCCGGCAACACGGGCATCGCCTACGCCTGGATCGGCGCTGTCAAGGGCTACCGCGTGACGCTGGTGATGCCGGAGAACGTGAGTGAGGAGCGCAAGCGCATCCTGCGCGCCTACGGGGCCGAGCTGATCTTCAGCGATCCCCTCGAGGGATCGGACGGCGCCCTGCGGCTCGTGCGGGAGATCGTGGCCCAAAGCCCGGAGCGATACTTCTACGCCGACCAGTACAACAACCCCGACAACTGGCGAGCTCACTTCCACACCACCGGGCCGGAAATTTGGGTGCAGACCCAAGGCCGCATTACTCACCTCGTGGCCGGCGTGGGCACCAGCGGCACGTTGATGGGCACGGGCCGCTTCCTGCGCCGGGTCAACCCCGACATCACCATCGTGGCCGTGGAGCCCGAGGACGAGCTGGCCATCATCGAGGGGCTGAAGCACATGGAAACGGCCATCGTGCCGGGCATCTACGAGCCGGCGCTGGTGGATCGGACTGTCCACGTCTCACCAGAGGCCGCCTACCACATGACATGCCGCCTGGCCCGCGAGGAGGGGTGGTTCGTGGGGTTCAGCGCGGGGGCGGCCATGCACGTGGCCCTGGAGGTGGCCCGAACGCTGACCGAGGGCGTGGTCGTGGCCATTTTGCCGGACGGAGGGGCCAAATATCTCAGCCTGCTTCGCCCAGAAGCGGGGTGAAGGAGCCTCGGTCGAGGGGTACAGGTGGCCGCCACGCCCGCGGCCGGCCCAAGATCGGCCGTGCTTGCTACACGCGGGCGGTGTCGTAGAGCCGCCCGCGAATGGCCATCACCTCCCGACGGAGCTGTTCGTCTCCCTCCACCGCTTGGGCTACCTTCTCGTACCCGTACAACACTGTGGAGTGGTCACGTCCGCCCAAGGCCTCGCCGATTCGGATGAGCGAGGCGTCCGTCTCCTCGCGGGCCAAGTACATGGCCACCTGACGGGCGTGGACGATGTGTTTGCGCCGGCTGGGGCTTTTCAGGTCCTCCACCGAGAGATGGTAGAAGCGGGCGACCTCCTCAATGACCCGGCCGAGCTCGAGGGCCGGTGGCCGCTCCAGCACGTCCTGGAGCACGCGCTCGGCCAACTCCACTGTGAGCGGCTGTTGCCCGAACTGGGCGTAGGCGACCACACGGGTCAGGGCCCCCTCCAGCTCCCGGATGTTGCTCTGCACCCTGTGGGCGATGAGGTGAATGACTGCGTCCGGGACCGGGACCGGTTGGCCCTCTGCCTTGGCGTGGAGGATGGCGATGCGCGTCTCCAAGTCGGGCGGGGCGATGTCACACACCAGCCCACCCTCGAAGCGGGAGCGCAGCCGCTCCTCCAGCAGGGGAATGGCTCTCGGCGGGCGGTCACTGCTGATGACGATCTGCCTGTTGGCCGCGTGAAGGGCGTTGAACGTGTGGAAGAACTCCTCCTGCGTGCTCTCCTTGCCGGCGATGAACTGAATGTCGTCCACCAGGAGCACGTCAGCCCCCCGGTACCTGGCGCGGAAGGCCTCGGTGTTCTGCGTGCGGATGTCGGCGATGAACTCGTTGGTGAACCGCTCGGACGAGACGTAGACGGCCTTCAGGTTTTGGGCCAACACCTTGTGAGCAATGGCGTGGAGCAAGTGCGTCTTGCCCAACCCCACGCCGCCGTAGATGAAGAGGGGATTGTACGCCTGAGCCGGCCGCTCGGCCACAGCCAGGGCCGCGGCATGGGCCAAGCGGTTGCTCGGCCCCACAATGAAGGTCTCGAAGGTATAGCGGGCTTGGAGCGGGTTGCCGGCCGGCGGCTGAAGAGCACTCGGGTTCGGCTCCCCCCCGACGCCTGCGCTGTGGGCTCCGCCGGCCACGTGGCCGTTGGCCCGCCTGACGGTGAACTGCACCTCCACATCCTCGCCCACGTGGCGTGCCAACGTCCTGCGAATCAGGGGCTGGAGGCGGTTCTCCAACCAATCGGCCGCATACGGGCTGGGCGTGCCGATAACATACGTCTGGCCCTGACGGCCGACCAGCTCCGTCCCCTGCATCCACGTCTCGAAGGTCGCGCGGGTCATTTGGAGCTGGATGTCACCTAACACGGCGTCCCAAAGGCGCTTGAGATCGAGATCGGCCGAGCCGGCGTTCACACCCCACCTCCTTCACGTTGTGCTCCTTGCTCGCCACACCCCGCGTTGCGGGGAACGAGGTGTGGCCACACCCCTGTGGCACCGGTTACCCGGTACCGACACGTGGACGAGAAACACAGGGCTCCATGACAGACGGGTAGAACGTGCCCGGGCGCACGAGTGGCGCGTGAGATGACACCTTGGAGAAGCGTTGCCCACTGCGAGTGTGTTGGTGTCGAGTGTCTGGCGGAGCCGTCTACACGTGGACCGCCCAACCTGCACTGGCGGACGATCGTTGTCGGGCTCCTCCGGCGCCGGGGAGCAGAGGCGCCGGCCAACCCGTTGTCCGGCCAAAGACGAGGCGAAGATCCGGCGTCTCCTGCGTCTGATGTGCGCCAGATTGTAGCAAAGGCCACGTGGGGTGGCAAACGGCCTCGGATTACGCCTTTTCCTTTCCATTATGTTCTCCTACAATATGCAGTAGGGAAGAGCCCTTCCGGACTACTAGATGTTGTAGTTGTGGGTTCAGAGGTCCCTGGGTTGACATAGTTGACAGGTGGCCAGGAGAAAATTTTAAGGTTTGTGAACAAATTCCCATGAGGGCTGGGACTTTCGGCGATCCCGGCCACAATCACAGGAACTCGACCAGGAGGCGCCAGAAATGAGCAGCCGTCGGCGAAACATGTGGTGGGGCGTGTGGCTTGGGGTTGTCCTTGTGGTCGCCTTGGGAACGCCGGCGTTGGCCAATCCCCCGGAATATGAGCTGTGGCGCCAGGCCGTGTGGCACAGGGCCTGGCGCGCCCACGTGGTGGACGCCGACACCGGTGCCCCCCTGCCGGGAGCAGTGGTGGAAACACCCTACGGCGCACGGCGTGCGGACGCGCGGGGCTCAGTCTCCCTCCTGGGCGTGTACGGGGTGCCGGTCCGCGCCTCGGCGCCGGGCTACGAGCCCGCCGACGTGCCCTTGGAGGCCGACGGCCAGGTGATTCGGCTGCGCTCGTCACGGCCACGGGTTCACGTTGTGGACGCGCGCACGGGCACACCGGTGGCCGGCGCCGTGGTGGCGTGGGAGGGCCAATGGGCAGTCACCGACGAGCGAGGAGTGGCCTTCCTGCCGGCCCGGCCCTTGGGGCCGCTGACCGTGAAACGGGCGGCGTACCGGCGCGCCGTGGCGAGCACTCCGGGAAGGGCCACCTTAGTGCGCCTCGAGCCCATCCACGTGCGCGGCTTCTACCTCGCCTTCGGTTTCTTGAACCGGCCGCGGGCCGTGGTCGAAGAATACTTGGACCGGGCCGCGCAGGCCGGGCTCAACGCCGTGGTGATCGACGCCAAAGGGGACCGGGGATACCTCGCCTGGGAGAGCGCCCACCCGGACGCGCGCCTGAACGGGGTCAACGGCCGCGCGGCCATCTCGGCGGCAGAGTTCTTGGAGATGGCCCGCCGGCGGGGCTTTTACGTGATCGCCCGGCTGGTGGTCTTCAAGGACAACCCCTTGGCCGAAGCTCAACCCCACCGCGCCGTGCGCCGGGCCGACGGCACCATCTGGCGCGACCGAGAGGGCCTGGGCTGGGCCGACCCCCGCCTGCCCGAAAATTGGGAGTACAACATCGCCCTGGCACGGGAATTGGCCGAGATGGGGTTCGACGAGGTCAACCTTGACTACATCCGCTTTCCCTCCGACGGCAACCTCCGGGCCATCGCCTGGGGTGAGGAGCTCACTGCCGAGGCGCGCACCGAGACCATCAGCCGCTTTCTCCAGGCCGCCCAGCAGGCCCTTCGCCCCACGCCGGCCCTGATGAGCGGGGATGTCTTCGGGCTGACGCCGGCCGTCTACCACTCGGACATGAACATCGGCCAGACGGTGGAGACGATGGCGCCCTACATGGACATCTTCTGCCCCATGAGCTACCCGGCCACGTACATTCCCGGCAACATGGGACTCACCGATCCGGTCCGCCAGCCCTACGAGACCGTCTACCGGGCCACGGCCGAGGCGGTCAGGCGCAGCGCCTCGCCCGTGCGCCCTTGGCTCCAGGCCTACTCGTGGGCCGGCGTCGTCTACGACGCCGACGAGCTCTACGCCCAAATTCGCGCGGCCGAGGAGGCAGGGGCCATCGGGTGGCTCTTCTGGAACGCCGGAGGGAGCTACGACCTGCTCTTCGAGGCGCTCGGAGCACAGCAGCCGTGAAAATAGGGACATCCCGGCCACGGGGGCCGGGATGTCTGGGCATGGAGGGCAGGACCGAGAGGGAGGGCGAGAGTGTCAGCGCTCACTCTTCGCTTTTCTTGTGCAGCCGCTGGGGCACGATGACCCACATGCCGAACATGACTGCGAACGAGATCACACCCAACACCACTTCCATGATCAACCTCCTCGAACGTGTTCTTTCGGTTTTCGTCTCCAGCCAAGGGCCAACGGACTAGGCTTGGCCGCCAGCGAATCCCAGCTCCTGGGATGGCTGGGTGGGGTCCTCGCCGTAGGCCACCATGCCGTGCTCGGTGGCATCCAAGCCGGCCAGCTCGTCCTCGCGGCTGACGCGCAACCCCATCGTCTTGTCCAACAGGGTGAAGAGCAGCCAGCCGGTGATGCCGCTCCAGAGCACCAGGGCCACCACGCTGATGAGCTGGGCCACAAGCTGCTGCACGTCGCCCACGATGAGGCCGCTCACCCCATACGTGCCGTCCGCGAAGATGCCCACGGCAATGACGCCGAAGATGCCCACCGCGCCGTGGACGGCCGCCGCGCCCACCGGATCGTCCACCTTGAGTTTCTCCTCGATGAAGCGCGTTGCCCACAGCATGATGAGCCCGCCAATGGCCCCGATCACCACGGCCGCCCAAGGGGCCACGAAGGCGCAGGCCGCTGTGACGGCCACCAGGCCGGCCAAAATGCCGTTGCCCGTCACGCCCAAGTCGATGCGGCCGGTGCGCAGGAGGGTCACGTACATGGCGGCCACGCCGCCGGCCACGGCCGCGAGCGTTGTGTTGGTGGCGATCACGGAGATGCGCAGCTCGGTGGCGGCCAGGGTGCTTCCCGCGTTGAAGCCGAACCAGCCGAAGAAGAGGATGAAGACGCCCAGGATGACGAACGTCATGTTGTGGCCCGGAATGGTGCGCGGCCGCCCTTGCTCATCGTACTTGCCGATGCGCGGCCCCAGCTTCCAAGCGCCGATGAGGGCCAGGACGCCGCCCACGCCGTGAACCACGCCCGAGCCGGCGAAGTCCACCGCGCCAAGCTGCGCCAGCCAGCCACCTCCCCAGACCCAGTGGCCGTAAATGGGGTAGATGAGGGCGCTGACCAGGAACGAGTAGGCCAAGTAGGCCGGCACCCGCGTGCGCTCGGCCATGGCCCCGGAGACGATGGTGGCCGCCGTGGCCGCGAAGACCATCTGGAAGAGCCAATAGAGCACTGTGGTCACATCATACGCCTCGCCGCTGAGGAAGAAGCCCGAGTAGCCGATGAGGGCGTTGCCCTTCTCCAGGCCGGCGGCGAGGGCCGAGCCGCCGAACATGATGGCAAAGCCGAAGGCCCAGAAGGCCAGGGCCGCCATGCAGAAGTCCAACACATTCTTGGTGAGGATGTTCACCGTGTTCTTGGCCCTGGTCATGCCGGCTTCGACAAGGGCAAAGCCGGCCTGCATGAAGAAGACCAGAAAGGCGGAGACCAGCACCCAGACGAAGTTCACCGGCGCCGTGGGATCGGCCGCCAACGTCTCCGCCCCGGAGGGATCAGGGCCTTGGGCCAAGGCCGGAGCGGCAAAGGCCAGCACCACGCCGAGCGCCCCAATGCCTCCTATCCAACCGGTACGAAGGCTCCGCAATCGCATGTCTGCTCCTCCTTTTCGTGCGTTTCACCCAAGAATATCGGACAAGTTGCCCAAATTCGCCGTGCTGAATGCCAGTATAACTGGCCAGGGAACACTTCTCCACGTGAAAAATGTCAGAACATCTCCCCAGCTTATTGGGCAGAATGCACAGCACACGAGTGGCCCTGTTGGGTACGCAGGAGGGGAATGGGGACCACATCGGGGACCAAACGGGCCAGGCGAGGGCCATTGCCCGTCACCAAGAGGAGCCCTGTGGACGACGTGACACCCCCAAACGGTCTACACCGTTCGATGTACATCTTCTTGGGGAGAATCGTCCGTTCTAGCGATAGACAAAAGGGGGTTGGCAAGGCTAATATTGAGAAAGAGGTTCAAGCCCACCGGGGTGTATCAGGTGGCTGGGCCAACACAAGAGCCACACTTCTGCCGTATCCCCTGAACTTCCACAAGCAAAAGGCGTTCACAGGCGTGGGGTTTCCGGTTTGAACACCGTTTAAGAATCGGGAGGAGGCTGATGAGCCGCGATGCCCTAATTGTGTTCGTCATTTGGATCGTGACGACGGTAATCGGCCTGATCGTGGCGGGCTCAATGGACATCTACCCTCCGGTGGCCGCCGTGGAGGCCGAGCACATTGACCAGGCAGCCCGCACTCTCTTCATGCTGGCCACCCCCGTCTTCACCTTCGTAGTCGTCGTCATGCTCTACAGCATTTGGCGCTTCCGGGCCAGGGACGAGTCCGAAGAAGGCCCGCCCATTTACACCCACCAGACCTTCGCCGTCGGGTGGCTGGTGGTCACGTCGGCGCTGGCCGCGCTGCTCTTCTACAACCCCGGGTACGTGGGCTGGCAGTTCCTCCAGCGGGACCCCTCAGGCGAGATCATCGTCCAAGTGACGGCCGCCCAGTGGCACTGGCACGTGACCTATCCCCAGTACGGGCTGACCGTCACGTCCCGCCCCATTGGCTTCGAGCGCATGGAGGAGAACGCCGTGTTAGCCCTGCCGGCCGGGAAGCGGGTCAAGTTCGAGGTCACCTCCGTGGACGTGATCCACTCCTTCTGGATCCCGGCCCTGCGCATGAAGGTGGATGCCGTCCCCGGCCTCACGACGACCATGTACGCCACAGTGACCGAGACCGGCTCCTTCGAGGAAGACGCGGCCTTCCGCGTGCAGTGTGCCGAGTTGTGCGGCGCCGGCCACCCCCGCATGAACATGCGCGTGGAGATTCTCGAGCCGGAGGAGTTCGAGAAGTGGGTTGAGGAGCAGAAGAAAATGATGGAAATGGGCGGCATGGGAGAAGACATGCAGGACGACGACCACTAAGCGACGTGGTGCCGGACGAACGGGACCGGATGTGCGCTCAAATGTGAAGGAGGCAAGGCTTATGCTACCGGTTGTACGTGGAATCATCTGGGCCGTTGTGGCGTTCATCATCGGCGCCGTTCTCACGATGCTCGTCCGGGTGGCCGTGGGCCTGCCTGCATGGGCCTTTGGTCCGGTCTTCACGGTGGGCTATTTCTTCGGCTTCACGGGCTGGCTCCTGGGCGTGGGCGTGTGGGACACGTGGCTCCGCGAGTACTTGGGCATGGAGCCGCGGCCCTACAAGGCCGAGGGGTGGCGCCGGTACTTTGGGTTCAACACCGACCACAAGGTGATTGGCATCCAGTACGGCGTCACCTTTGTCATGATCTTCCTGCTCGCCGGGCTCCTGGCCATGGTCATGCGCTTCGAGCTGATGCGCCCGGGCCGCGACATCCTCGACTTCGGCGAGTACAACCGCATCATGAGCCTGCACGGCTTCATGATGATCTTGGTGGCGGTCACAGCCGTGCCGGGGATGTTCGGCAACTACTTCGTGCCCCTGATGATCGGCGCGGAGGACATGTCGTTCCCGCGCATGAACGCCCTCAGTTACTGGATTTGGCCCCCGGCCGCCTTCTTGCTCCTGTTGAGCCCCTTCTTCGGCGGCTGGGACACGGGGTGGACGGGCTACCCGCCGCTGGCCATTACCAACGAGGACGGCCAGTTGCTCTACAACTTGGCCTTCTTCACGGGCGGCCTCTCGTCCATCGTGGGCTCGGTGAACTTTCTCACCACCATCATCACCATGCGCGCCCCCGGCATGACGTGGGGACGGGTACCCATCTTCGTCTGGTCCATGTTCCTCACGTCGATCATGACCCTGACGGCCACCCAGTTCGTGGGCGTGGCCATGCTCATGAACTTGCTCGACCGCATTGCCGGCACGGCCTTCTTCAACCCGGTCCAAGGGGGCGTGCCGCTGGCCTACCAGCACATCTTCTGGTTCTACTCCCACCCGGCCGTCTACGTGATGATCTTGCCATCGCTGGGCATTATGCTGGAGGTGCTGGCCCACTTCTCGCGGAAACCCCTCTTCGCCTATCGGTGGGCGGTGGCCGGCATGGCCGGCGTGACGGCGCTGAGCTTCACCGTCTGGGCCCACCACATGTTCACCAGCGGCATGTCCGGCGCGCTGCACGTGCCCTTCATGGCCACGACGGAGGCCATCTCGGTGCCCACGGGGTTGATCTTCCTCTCCGCCTTGGGCACCATCTGGCAGGGCAAGATGCGCTTCAAGACGCCCATGCTCTTCGCGCTGGGCATGCTCTTCAACTTCCTCATCGGCGGGCTGACGGGCGTCTTCAACTCTGACTTGCCCGTGGACATGCACCTGCACGATACCTTCTGGGTGGTGAGCCACTTCCACTACACCATCATGGGCGGCGGCATCTTCGGGCTCTTCGCCGGCATCTACTACTGGTTCCCCAAAATGACCGGCCGCATGTACGACGAGCGCTTGGGCCGCCTCCACTTCTGGCTCATGTTCATCTTCTTCAACCTGACCTTCCTGCCCATGGCGTGGCTGGGCATCAACGGCATGAACCGCCGCATCGGCGACTACCCGCCCCAGTTGGGCCCGGTGAACGGCTTCGTGAGCATGATGGCCTTCCTGTTGGGCGCCAGCTTCCTGATCTTCATCTACAACATGGTCATGGCGTGGGTGCGCGGGCGCGTGGCCGAGGCCAACCCCTGGGGCGTGCGCACGCTCGAGTGGGCCACGTCCTCCCCGCCGCCCGAGCACAACTTCCCCCATGTGCCCGAAGTCGTGGCCGGGCCGTATGACTACGGCGTTCCGGGAGGGGCCGCCCACGCCAGGGTATAAAAGGCGTGGGGGGCCCATCCCCCTGTGCGGTTTCGGCAGAGGTACTACGAAACTCCAGAGTCCCTGACCTGAATGAGGAGGGTGGACGATCATGAGCAGCAGCGAAGCGGCCGTGTACGAGGGCGGGTATACCCGGTTCCAGATGAACCGGATGGGCCTGTGGTTCTTCATCATCTCCGAGGCGTTCATGTTCTTGGCCCTTCACTTCTACCGCTTCATGGTCTTGGGCACCGAGCGGCCCGAGGCGGTCAACGTGGCTCTGGGCGGCGTGCTCACGGTGATCTTGTTGGCCAGCAGCGTCACGGCCCACCGGGCCGAGCAGGCCATCGCCAAAGGGGACACGGAGGGCTTGCAGCGCGGGCTTCTGGCCACGATGGGGCTAGGCGTGCTCTTCCTGCTGCTGGTGGCCTACGAGTGGAGCGTGGCCTTTGCCGAGTTTCCGCCCTCCACGCCCTACGGCTCGATCTTCTACCTGACGACCGGCACCCATGCCCTTCACCTGCTGAGCGGCATCGGCGTGTTGGCCCTGGTCTACAAGGCGGCCAAGCGAGGCGCCTTTACCGCCGAATCCCACTGGGGAGTCCACGGCGGCGTGCTCTACTGGCACTTCGTGGACGTGGTCTGGCTGAGCGTCTTCACAGTGCTCTACCTGCTCTGATGATGGTGCGGGCAGAGTGTGGCTGCGTCGAAAGGAGGAACACATGACCGAGCAGCAACAGCAACAGCGGCCGGGCATCATCCTGATCGCCCTGCTGGTAGGATTTGTGGTCGCGTTGCTGGCCGTCGTCTACGCGGACGAGGTGTCGGCAGCCGTCCAGCGCCCCTTTGCCGCGAGCCCCGGCCCCGACGGCACGGTGGAGATCGTGCTGGAGGACTTCCGCTTCTCCCCGTCGGTGATTCGCGTCAAGGCCGGCCAGCGCGTGCGCCTGGTGCTGCGCAACGAGGGGTTGCACACCCACGAGTTCATGATTGGGCGACAGGTGGTGCTGGAAGAAGGTGTTACCGAGCCGCCCGAGCCCGACTTCTTCGAGGGGCTCACGGACGTGAAGGTACAAATCGTATCCGGGTTGGCCATGCCCATGGGGTTCGGCGAAGAAGAGGAAGGAATGGATATGGGCATGGGCGATATGGGCGGTGACATGGGCGGCATGGAAGAAGCACAGCCCGTGGGATTGCTCATGCCCGGCCCCCACGGCGAGGGGCTGGATATGGGCGAAGTACACGGCAGCATGGTCATGATGGAGCCCTTCTCCGAGGCCGTCATTGAGTTCACAGTGCCGGCCGACAAGGTGGGCACGTGGGTCTTCGGCTGCTTCCAGGAAGACGGCCTCCACTACGACAGCGGCATGCGCGGCATTTTGATTGTGGAACCGTAAGTCATCCACCCGCCTGACGCTCCGGTTAGCTGGTCAGTCTGTGGTCTCCTTTTCCTTCGCCGGCGGCGCCCGCCTGCCCCGCGGGCGCCGTTCTTTTTCCTCCTCCCCCTGAACACCGGTCCGAGGCCGTTCTCAAAGAGATGGAGAGCCCGTCGGGAGGAATCCAGGGACCCGACAGCCCTTTGGGCTTGGAGGCTTGGTACACGGAGGTAAAAACGACCATGACGTGGGCAATGGCAGTGCTCGCCTTGGCCATGACGTGGGCATACACGCGCGGGTGGTGGTACGTGCGCGGCCGCCGGCGCGGCCACTGCTTGGCCCGCGCGTGGCGGCTGGGGGCATTCCTGGCAGCCGCCGGCACGCTGCTCCTGGCCTTTTTGCCGCCGATCGCCGCCTACGAGGGGCACTCCTTCTTCGTCCACATGATCCAACACGAAGTGCTCATCGAAGTGGCTCCTACCTTCTTCTGGATGGCCCACCCGGTTCCCTTCCTGCTCTGGGGTATGCCCGCCCGCTGGCGGCGTTGGCTCGCCGTCCGCCTGCTCGCCCCCGGCCGGCGGCGAGCTTGGCACGCCTTCAGCGCTCCCAAGGTGATCGTGCCCCTCTACTTGGCGACAGTGACCCTGTGGCACATCCCCTTCGCCTACGACGCTGCTTTACGGTGGCCGGCCTTCCACGCGGCCGAGCACATCTCCCTCTTGGCCACGGCCACGGCCTTCTGGTGGCTCGTCACCGGCGCTTCCCCCCGGCTGCACCCCCGCGCCGGCTACCGCTTGCCCATCGTCTACGTGGTGGCCGCTTACGTCCACAACGAGGTGTTGGGCGTGGGGCTCACCCTCATCCGCCAGCCCATCTACGCCTTCTACGAGCGCGTGGTCCCGCCGTGGAACCTCGCCCCCGCCACCGACCAAGCGTTGGGCGGGGCGGTCATGTGGATTCCCGGCGAGTTCATCTACGCGGCCACGCTCATGGTCCTGCTCATGCGCCTGCTGGAGGAAAAGGAGCCCTACCGGGGCACATACGAGAGTTACCCTATGTCCTCGCAGCTCGCGGACCCGCCGGATGGATACCGGTAAAAGGCCCTAAAACAACATCGGGGACGCCGGCACAAGGCCTGGCGTCCCCGATTGTGTACGGTCCGCTGTCTTCCGCTGACGTCGCCTTACGTCAGGCGGCGCCCCACCACGAGGGCCACACCCGCCACGGCCAAAGCCCCTGCCAAGAGGCCGGCCCAGAGAAGGGGAGTAGGCCCTTGGTCCACCACGCCCCCCTGAAATGCCGTCAGGGTCACTGCCGTGGGGCCGAAATTAAAGAGATAGTCCTCAACCTCCCCGCTGGTCGCCTCGCCACCAATAGTGTTACACTCGTTCTGGGCGCGGCAGATGCGGAAGCGCGCGTAATACGAATTGTTCCTCGGGTCGGTCGTGCTGGGGACTTGGAAGACCAAGTCGGTCACGCCGTCGGAGACAGCCTGGTCGTTGAAGATCTGTTCCTGGGCGTCGGCGAAGTCACCGTCTTGATTCCAGTCAATCCAGCCGCTCAGGTAGCAGGTCGCACCACACCCGTTGACCGTGACCTCCACGCTGCCGCCGCTGGAGGAGTTCCAGTTGATGCCCGGCGTGGGCCGCACGCCGTCCTCGTCGTCGATGCCAGTGAGGTCGTCACCGTCCGCATCGCTCGGCGAAGTCACCGGGTTGCCATCACTCTCAGTGTCCACGGCGGAGCCCAGCGTGAGCCCGTCGGTCACGTGGGCCGGGCCGCCGCTGGCCGACGTGGTGGAGTAGGTGTCGGGCGCGTCGCCGTAGTCGCGCTGGGTGGTCGTTGTGCCAAAGGTGTCAATGTTCAGGTCGGCGCCGGGGCTCACGCTGCCGTCAATGAGCAACTGGACGGCCACGGCCGGCGTCGAGCCCGTATTGGCCGGCGGACACCCGGCGCCACTCTTGGTCACGAAGTCGCTGAAGGGCACCACGAAGCGCGTGGACGTGAGAATGCCCCCCGGCAACGTCAAGGTGGCGCTGGAGGCGTCGGTGGCGTTGCAGTAGACCACGATCTCGACGCCTATGGGCAGGTCGTTAAAGGTGGTCACGAACTCGAAAGCGTCGTCAACGCCCCCGTTGGTCAGATCGACGCTCAACAAAGTCGTGGCCAACGCGGCGGGGTCCCCGTCCGCGCCGTCCCACGTGACCTCGGCGAGGGCGCTGGCGCCGCTGTCCTGGGACATTTCCAGCACCCCGCTGCTGCCGGCATTGGCCCGCAGGGCGACTTGGTTGGCATCGGGGCCCGCATACGAAGTCAGTCGGATGTCCCGCTCATTTCCCAAGGCAGAGGTGGCCGTAGCGGAATTGGCGGACGCAATCGAGTACTGCGTGCAAAAACTCGTGGGCCCTCCAACACAGACTTGCTGATCACCGGTGTTGAAATCGTCCACGACCGAAGCGGCCAAGACAAGGACAGCCCCCAAGAGCACACCAGCTAAAACAGCGAAAGCACTCAGGGTACGACATGTTCGACATCTCATGAATACACCTCCTTTGTGTGTACATTGTTGTGGACACGAAAAAGAACAAAAGGCCAGCTTCGCGAAAGCCCCTCGGCTTTCGCCAGAAGCCCCACAACCCAGCACCAGCCCGGATTTGACCCTTCCCTTCAGGGAAAGCGAAGCGGGGAGAAATGGGCTCCCAAGGTCTGGCTACACGCCGAAGCGGAGAGCTCCACCCATATGATGGGGGCGCTCATTTGTATAGTCGCCTTTGGGGGCACAATGGTTCAAAATTGGTCCACGCCGGCCCTATATGTACTGCAGTGCCCTGGCCTGGCGGGTCAACTCCTCCCGGAACTGGGGCGCGGCAATGCGGATGAGGGCCTGAGCTCGCTCCCGGACGCTCTTGCCGTAGAGCTCGGCCACGCCGTACTCGGTGACCACGTAATGCACGTCGTAGCGCGTGGTGGTCACGCCGGCGCCGGGCTTCAGCGTGGGCACGATGCGGGAGATGGTGCCCCCCTTGGCCGTGGCCGGCAGGGCGATGATGGGCATCCCCCCCTTGGCGCGGGCCGCACCCCGCACGAAGTCGAGCTGGCCGCCCACCCCGCTGTACAGGCGGTGGCCCATCGAATCGGCGGCCACCTGGCCGGTCAGGTCCACTTCCAGGGCGCTGTTGATGCTCACCATGCGCTCGTGTTGGGCGATGACGAAGGGGTCGTTGACGTAGTCGGTGGGGTGGAGCTCGATGATGGGGTTGTCGGCCACGAACTCGTAGAGGCGGCGGGAGCCGAAGAGAAAGCCGGCCACCACCTTGCCCCGGTGGAGCGTCTTGCGCGCGCCGGTGATCACGCCGGCCTCCACCAACTCCACCACGCCGTCGGAGAAGAGCTCGGTGTGAATGCCCAAGTCACGGTGGTGGTGCAAGTTGGCCAGCACCGCGTCGGGAATGCTGCCGATGCCGAGTTGGAGGGTCGCGCCGTCCGGGATCATCTCAGCGATGCGCTCCCCGATGCGGCGGTGGACCTCCGTGGAGCCACCTTGGGGCGCCTCGGGGAGGGGATAATCCACCTCCACGATAATGTCGATGTTGCGCACGTGGATGAAACTGTCGCCCAGCGTGCGGGGCATCTGCCGGTTCACCTCGGCGACGACGACGCGCGCGGCCTCGGCCGCCGGCTTGGTGCAGCCCACCTCCACGCCGAACGAGCAGAAGCCGTGTTCGTCGGGCGGCGAGACCTGAATGAAGGCGAAGTCCAGGGGCAAGCGGCCCGAGCGGAAGAGGCCGGGAATTTCCGACAGGAAAATGGGCGTGTAATCGGCCCGGCCAGCCTGGACGGCCTCGCGCACATTGGCGCCGATGAAGAGGGCATTGTGGCGGAAGTGCCCCTCGTACTCGGGTCCTACGTAGGGGGCCGGGCCGAAGTGAAGGATGTGGACCACCTCCACATCGCGGAGCTCCTTGGCCCGCTCCACCAGGGCGCCGACGAGCACTTGGGGCACGCCGGCCCCTCCTCCCAAATAGATGCGGTGGCCCGACGCCACCGCCGACACGGCCGTTGCCGGATCGGTCACCTTGCTCCGGTAGAGCGCTGCCCAGTTCACAGTGTCACCTCCACAGCTCGGCCGAGGGCCGCCGCGACGCCCGGGTGGGCGAGGCGCCCCTCGAGGACGTTCACCCCTCGGCGGAGTTCGGACATGGCGCCCAAGCTTCCCTCCACGCCCAAGCGGCCGAGTTCGAGGAGATAGGGCAAAATGGCGTTGGAGAGGGCGTAGCTGGCCGTGCGGGCCACGCGGGCCGGCACGTTGGGCACGCAGAAGTGGATGACCCCTTCCTCCACGTAGGCGGGACTGGCGTGGTTGGTCGGCCGGCTGGTCTCCACGCAGCCGCCGTTGTCAATCGAGAAGTCCAGAATGACGGCCCCACGGCGCATGGTGCGCACCATCTCCCGCGTCACCAGCGTGGGCGCCCGCTCGCCGGGCACGGCCACCGCGCCCACGAGCACGTCGGCGAAGGTGACGGCCTTGGCCACGTTGTAGGGCGTGGCCATCATGGTGGCAATCTGCCCCTTGAAGAGGGCGTCGAGCCGCTGGAGGGCGCGGATGTCCCGGTCGAGCACGGTCACTTGGGCGCCCAAGCCGTGGAAGGCACAGGCCGCGTTCGTGCCCACCACCCCGCCGCCCAAGATGACCACCGCGGCTGGCGGCACGCCGGGGATGCCGCTCAGCAGGATGCCTCGGCCGCCGCCCATCGTCTCCAGCAACTGGCCGGCGATCAGGGGAGCCATGCGGCCGGCCACCACGCTCGTGGGGTGGAGCACAGGCAGGAGCCCGTCAGGCGTCTGAATCGTCTCGTAGGCGATGGCCGTCAGGCGATACTCCTGAAGGGCGGCCAACAGGTCGGGCGAGGCCACGGCCAGGTGGAGGAAACTGAAGAGCACCTGCCCGCGGCGGAAGTGAGTGTACTCCTCGGCCGTGGGGCGGGCCACTTTGACCACCACCTCTGCGCGCCCATAGGCTTCGTCGTGGGTGTAGACGATGCGCGCTCCAACGGCCTCGTAGGCTGCGTCGGGAAAGCCGGCCCCCTCGCCGGCACCGCGCTCCACGAAGACGGTGTGACCGGCCCGCACCAGCGCGTCCACGGCCGGCGGCGTCAGGCCGACGCGAAACTCGAACGGCCGCACTTCCCTGGGAACGCCCACGTTCATCAGTTCAGCCTCCCTCGTTCTCGCCCCGCCCGGGCTTCTCCGGCCACAGGCGGGCTTCAGGCCACACGAGAAAGGGGTACCCGGCCCGCTGTGGCACGCCGGCGTACCCCCTGTCCTCGCGTATTGTACCCGCTTTCGCGGTTACGGGTAAATCCCCCGGATCGCTATGGCCCGGGCCACGCGGTCGATGGCCCGGATGTAGGCGGCCGTGCGCATGTTCACGCCCCGCTCGCGGGCCAGGCGTAACACGGCGCGGAAGCTGCCCCGCATCCTGGCGCTCAGGCGCTCGTTGATCTCGTCCTCGCTCCAGAAGAAGTACTGGAGGTCCTGAACCCACTCGAAGTAGGAGACGATGACGCCACCGGCATTGCAGAGGATGTCGGGAATGACGAAGACGCCCCGCTCGGCCAGGATGTCGTCGGCCTCGGGCGTCGTGGGGCCGTTGGCACCTTCGGCGACCACGCGGGCTTGAATGCGGGGGGCGTTCTCGGCGGTGATCTGGTTCTCCAAGGCCGCGGGGATGAGCACCTCACACGGCAGCTCCAGGAGGGCCTCGTTGGAGATGGGTTCCGCGCCGGGGAACTCGACGACCGAGCCCGTCTCCCGCTTGTGGCGCCAGACGGCGTGGGCGTCCAGCCCATCGGGGTTGTAGATGCCCCCCCGTGAGTCGCTCACGGCCACCACGCGGGCTCCGGCCTCCTGGAGCAGGCGGGCGGCCACGGCCCCGACGTTGCCGAACCCCTGCACGGCCACCCGGGCTCCTTCGACAGGGATGTCCATCACGCGCATGGCCTCCAGGGCGGTCACCATCACGCCCCGGCCCGTGGCCTCCACGCGGCCACGGGAGCCGCCCACCTCCACGGGCTTGCCGGTCACCACGGCCGGCGTGGTGAACCCCCGGTGCATGGAGTAGGTGTCCATGATCCACGCCATGATCTGCGGGTTGGTGTTGACGTCGGGCGCAGGAATGTCACCCTCCGGGTGCATGAGGACGCTGATCTCCGTGGCGTAGCGGCGGGTGAGGTTCTCCAGCTCCTTCTGGGAGAGTTCTTTGGGGTTACAGACCACGCCTCCCTTGGCGCCGCCGTAGGGCAGGCCCACGGTGGCACACTTCCACGTCATCCACATGGCCAAGGCGCGCACCTCGTCCAAGGTGACGTCAGGGTGATACCGGATGCCGCCCTTGCTGGGCCCCAAGGCCGTGTTGTGGTGGACCCGATAGCCCGTGAAGACGCGCACCGACCCGTCGTCCATCTGCACCGGAAAGTAGACGGTCAGCTCCCGCTGGGGATGGCGGAGCATCTCCCGGACGCCCGGATCCAAATCCAGGTAGGAGGCCGCGCGGTCGAACTGTTCGCGGGCCACGTCCCAGGGATTCGGCGTGTGCTGATGGCTCATGAGCTCACCTCCTCGTGATTATGCAGTTGTTGCGCCGGGACTCATATCTCCTGGGGATGAATGCCGCGGTGCAAGAAGGGGACTGTGTGCAACACGATGTCGGCGGCTTCCTCGGGGGAGAGGCGGTCGGTGTCCACCACCACCTCGGCCGCCTCGGGGGTCTCGTAGGGGGCCCCCACGCCCGGCAGGGTGGTGATGGTGCCGTCCTCGGCCCCCTTGTAGAGCCCCTTCTGGTCGCGCTGGCGGCACACCTCCAGCGGACAACGGGTCCACACTTCGGCGAAGAAGGGGAGCGCGCGGCGGGCCATGCGCCGGTAGGCCACCCGGTTGCCCGTGGCCGCCACGATGACGTTGACGCCGTAGCGGGCCAACAGGCCGGCCAATTCGACCAGCGAGGCGTAGAAACGGTCTCGCTCTTCCTGGGTGAAGGTGGGATGGGGAGTCAAGATGGGACGCAACTCGTCCGAGTCGAGCACGGCAACGCTCACGCCCAGCTCGTTCAGGCGCCGGCGCAGGGCACGGGCCAAGCTCGTCTTGCCCGAGGCGGGCAAGCCGGTGATCCACAGCACCCACCCCGGCGACGCAATTCTGGTCATTGTTCCCTCCGTTTCGTCGGCACGGCGGAACACTCCCTCGTGTTCCCCAGTATCCGCTTGTCAATCCTGAAGGAGTGCGCCACGCCTCATATCCTCTGAGGACAAGACGCCCTACTTACTCGTCCTCCTCCTGGCGCCACTCCTCCACCACGAGCCGAAAAATGTCCGACTCGGTGATAATGCCCACTACCTGTCCCCCCTCAATGACCGGCAGGCCACTCACTTGGAAGTCCAACATGAGCTCGGCCGCCTCTTGGACAGTCACGTCGGGCCGCACGGCGATGGGGTCCCACGTCATGATCTCCTCCACCTTCGTCGCCCGCAGGAGAAGGGCGCTCTCCACGTCCTGCTCCTGGCCGGCGATGGGGATCAAGCGCTGCACGTCGCTCAGCGTGACGATGCCAATGAGCGTGCCCTCCTCGTCCACCACGGGGAGGCGGCGCACGCCAAACTCCCGCATGAGACGGTACGCCTCGACCACGGGGGCCGAGGGCGTGATGGTGATGGGGCGCGACGTCATCCACGCGCTCACGAGTGACTTACGCCGGCTCATACGCACCCTCGGGCATCAGATATTCGTTGACCCGCGCCGGGTCGAAGGTGTCGGACGCCAGCACCTTGGTGATGAGGGTGAAGATGGCCCGGCGCACGCCATCGTCCACGTGATACCAGAGGGGGCTGGCCACCACCAGGCCACGCCAGGCCAAGAAGGGCGCTACAACGCCCAACATCTCCTCATCGCCCGTGAGGTCGAGATACGTGGTCCAGAACGCCTCCCACAGGCGGTCGAAGGGAAAGGCGAGCCGGCCGGAACGCTGGAGGGAGAAGAAGATGTAGTTGATGGTGAGCGCTGCCACGTCATCGGCCGGCTCGCCCCACGGCCCACGGCTGCGGTCGAGCAGGTGAAAGTCACTCTCCTGGGTGAAGAGGATGTTGTATGGGTGAAAGTCACCGTGAACTTGGGCCAGGCGGTGCTCCTTCTCCCTCAGGCGCCACCGCCAAGCCACACAGCGGGCCTCCACGTGGGCGAGCCACTCGGGCGACGCCAGGGGAAAATCGGAGGGATAGCTGTCGATGAGCCCCATGATGCCCTCACCACTGCCCACCGTGTCCCGGATGCGCCGGCGGTAGAGGGCCGGATCGTGGCGCTTCACGGCGTGAATGCGGGCCAAATAGACGGCCAGGGCTTCGGCGCGGCGCACGTCCGCGGCGGCCAGAGCACCGGTGTCGCGCAGCCGGGCCAAGTCCTCCGCATAGG
>Ga0256839_1000288_pt1 | contig 64750 bp, 70 predicted proteins | sample 354166metaG_FD_185968 | JGI IMG/M metagenome (GOLD analysis project Ga0256839, IMG submission 185968) | Hydrothermal vent microbial communities from Mid Atlantic Ridge, Atlantic Ocean - 354-166 | ecosystem: Environmental > Aquatic > Marine > Hydrothermal vents | place: Atlantic Ocean: Mid...
CTGGCAATGTTTTGAGTTATGAATTTGCACTGCTTGAAGGCACAACACTTTACGCAATAACAGCAGTGGGCGCACGAGGTACAGAGTCAGATTTTTCGGCTATTAAAACAGTGGTCGGTTACATCCCAAAGCCTCCAATGTTACCACCGCAGACATTGGAGGTGAACTAGCGTGGTTGCTGTTGGCGATCCCGATCCACATCCGGCGCAGGATCAGCCGGTTGCTGAAATGGGTAATAAATATACTCGATCAAGATGGGTGAGTTATTGCTTAGTCATTGCAACGTGCGGCACGGCTGGATATTTGATATTACGTGGTGATGCAACGAGCGCTGAGGTCGATATTCTGAAAACGATATCTGGTTTAGCGATGGCGGCAACTGCGACGTGGATGGGTGTATCAAACGGTAGACAGGCGTATGTAGAGGGCAAGAAAAAGTCTCGTGGTTGATTACGTTAAAATAAACAACGGCGCATGGAATGACCCAGCCTCATGGGACATCGGCACCGGCTGGCCATCATCATCGCTAGACACAGCAACACTCGGCGCGTTTGACACAGCTATCCCAGCCGGTACGTCAATTATCTGTGGCGCGATATCAATGACAGGGACATCAAGTGCTGCAAGGTCTCGGTTGATACAAGATGGCAACCTGTCGATAACAGCCAACGCGACACTTGGCGCGTGGAACGAATGGCAAATGACCCCCGGCGCAGAGTTAGAGTTAAACGGTAATGATATATTACTCACATCAAATATTACTAATCATAATCGTTTAGTATTTGTTGGTACGGCTAATGACAGATGGCGTGTGAGGTCATCAGTCGCAGGAGCTGGGAGGATCTGGCGTTTAGGGACAAAAGTACAGTGCCATGTTGATTTTAGGTTTGGCGATTTTGATGACATAGGTGGCGTTGGTGGGGCTGATTTAGCGCAAGGACTCGGGGAGAATTATAGCTACACTGCTGGTGAGTTTGTGCGCTGCGAGGACGTCACATTTACTCAATGCGGCGCGTCATCTTTTGGCGGTTTTTTACATGTTGACGCCACTTTCACGCTGCGCAGAATAGACATTAGAGAGCCGCGCGCAGGCAATAATTTTAGTTTTTATATCGCTGATTTATTAACGGCCACTAATGGCACGGGCGTAATTGACGTTAACCATCTCACGTTCGACGCATCGTCAATAACAAGGGGACTGCGATTACAATCAGGGCGTATCACTGCTCTAACAGATTGTGTGTTCTCAAACACGCGGTTTTTTATAAACCCACAATCTGGCAATTCGACGGGTATCGACAACTCTTTACATTTCAACGCGGCAACAGCAACGTGGAATACAGGCATTACTGAGGGCGCTTCTGGCACATCAAATAATCTTTATGTTTTAAATGAGCGTAATAATCCAAAGCCTTTCGAAAATGCCTTTACAGTTAACAATGCGCCCCTGATAGAGTTATCGTGGATTGAGCCGTACACCGATGACGGCGATCTTCTTATTCTTTCCCCGACTCGCCCGCTAAACTGCAACCACGCGCTGGTTTTGGATGAGCGATCATCGTCATTCTTCAACGCGCTAGGCAGCGCGATGGCAGATAATTATAGTGGCTGGAATAATACGCTGGTGGGTAACTATGATCCATTTTACGGATCGCTTTTCAGGACAGAATCAGGCGGCAGCGTTACTGGAACGCTGCAATTATATAATAATATCGTGTATAACAAAACGCCGGTTGCTGGGTCACTCGGATTTAACATTGACACCCTAGGTGACGATCAGATCACAGAGATGGATTACAACTGCTGGTTCCAGATAGATAATATTTACAATGGAGTGACGTCTGCAACTAAAACACCCGGTGTAACGGTCGGTTATGGTGGTAATGACATTGTCAATGATCCGCAGTTTTTAGATGCCACGCGTAACGCTGCACAGTATGATCTGTTGATGGGGACAGGCGTGGGGACTAACGCTGCATTTGTTGCGGATATGCTCAGCATAAATGGTTACGATGCGGTGACGCGCTCACAAATACCTGCCAATGCGTCACCACGTAGGCCAATAGATGCGTATACGTGGGTTCGTGACGGTTATGCGCCTACTAATCCTGTGTTTGAAAATGCAGGCCAGAACGGGTTAACATTTGGCGCGGTTCCGTTTGTTGATGTTGCGGGGGCGATCGCTGGCAGCGGTTTAATAAATAGCAAAGCGCTAGGGCGTATGAGGTTAATAGGATGAGCGGAGAGTATCTCGGTGATTTCGTCGGAAATGAAACGCTACTGGTCGTTTTCGACACATTTGATTCGGCGGGTGCGAGCGTCACGATGACGGGATTCGATGTAACTGACATTGAGATATACAAAGGTGCATCGACTGTTCAGCGGGCTAACGATGCAGGCATTTCACTAATAGACACTGATGGCATCGATATTGATTTAGCAACAGGTATCCATGGGTTTTCTGTTGATTTATCTAATAACAGTGATGCTGGGTTTTACGCGGCTGGTAATGATTATTACATCGTTGTCAGCTCAGTAACGATTGATAGTAAAGTAGTCAGATTCATTGCAGCTAGATTTTCGATTCAAAACAGATTTATGCGCGGGACTGAGAATGCAATGCTTGCGTCATCGTATACAGCGCCCGACAACGCCGGCATTGCTGCGATATTAGCGGATACAGGGACGACACTAAATGACAAGATTGATTTAATCGCAGCGGTCACCAGCCAGTTTACATTTACCGTCGCGAATCAGGTTAATAGCAATGTCCGGTCAATTAACAGTGTGACTATCACTGGGGACGGAAGCGCAACGCCGTTTAATGTATGAGCCTAGCCGTCGACGGCGTATGGAAGTCGGGGGTTTGGGATCCAGCCCTCTGGGCTGATGGCGTCTGGCGAGAGGGCGTCTGGGGCGACGGCGTATGGAAGTCGGGGGTTTGGGATCCAGCCCTCTGGGCTGATGGCGTCTGGCGAGAGGGCGAGGCATCGCCAGAACCCGAAGCAGAAGAGCAAACGTCTACTGGTGGGTTTTGGTTTGATTATGACCGGGAGATGTACCGGCGCGATGAGGAACTCAAGAAAAGAGAGCGCCTTGAAGCTGAGTCCCAGCAGATTAAAGATCGGCTAGATAGGGAGATTGCTCAGGAGTACCGGAAAAAAGAAGCTGAACAATCTCGACTCGCCGAATTGCATAGACTTGCAAAGCTGGCTAATATTCACCAACGATCAATCAAATCAATTTTTAGTGATAGGGCGCTTGTTGCTGCAGAGCGAGCAATAACAAAGGGCAATTACTCGGCGCTTGAAGCGTTTGAGCGCGAGGTAGGCCGCGCACGCGAAGAGGAGTTTTTTTTAATGCAGGCATTAATGATGGTGCTAAATGACTGACGTATTTATTCACCTGCCGAAGCTCCAAGTAAAAGAGGGTTCAAGCTTTAATGCCACAGCCTATTTCCGGAATGGCGATGTAGCGGAAGCACCCGGCTCGGCTAAGTATCGCATTGACTGCCTAACAACATGCAGGGTGCTCGTTGATTGGACGGCGTTATTACCAGGAGGGAGCATCAGTATCCCGGTCACCGCCGAAAACAATGCGATTCAGCGTGGGGGCTATGGCTATTCTGGTGTCTCACGATGCGGCGGAGGGCAAAGGACTGAGCAAAAACAATTAACCGTTTCGGCTGATCCAGATACCCCAGCGCAAACGAGAGATTCTGCAATATGGGAAGTGGTGAATATTTATGGTTTCTAAGAAAAAAGTAGTGAAGAAAAAGAGCGTTGTTAAGAAAAAGGCCGCAAAAAATAAAGGCGGCAATCGGCGGAAGTGGACGCCTGATGCCCGCGCGCGTTTTATAGAGCTATTGGGTGACATGCCGAATGTGAGCAGAGCGGCAAGGTTAACCGGATTTTCGAGAAGCCGAATGTATGAGTTGAAAAATGAAGATCCCGGATTCTCAGAAGAATGGGATGCTGCGATTGAAGTTGGGTGCGACAGGCTCGAAGAAAAAGCATGGCAGCGTGGAGCTGATGGCATTGAAAGTCCTGTTTATTTTATGGGCAAACAAGTAGGAACGGAGAAGGTCTATTCTGATTTGCTAATGGTTAAATTGTTGGAGGCTCATCGGCCTGACAAATACAGGAAGCATGTCAAGCAAGAAGTTCATGTTTTTAATCATGAAGCAGCGCTGGATGAACTGGAATAACCCTTGCCGCTCCCCGCACGTGAAAAACAGATAAGGCAGCGTCTTAAAGACGACTTTCCGCATTACGCTTCAAAATGCTTGAAGATCAGGACTAAGGAGGGTGTAGTTGCGCCGCTTGAGTTGAATCAGGCGCAGCTGTACATCCATGCTCGCATTACCGAGCAAGAGAAGGAGCATGGTCGCGTTAGGGCGATCATGCTGAAGGGTCGGCAGCAAGGAGCGTCAACATACACGGAGGGTCGGTATTACTGGCACACCTCTCATCGCAAGGGAATTCAGACATTTATTTTGACGCACGAAGCAGAGGCCACTAGGAATATTTTCGGAATGGCTAAGCGCTATCACGACAATTGCCCTGCGCTGGTTAAGCCGTCAACCACTGGCGACAGCGCGAAAGAGTTAGTCTTTGGTGGGCTTGACTCATCATACAAAGTAGGCACGGCGGGTAATAAGTCAACGGGTCGATCTGGTACTACCCAACTGTTTCATGGTTCTGAGGTAGCGTTCTGGCAGCATGCAGACGAACATGCAAAAGGCGTGATGCAAACGGTGCCGGATCTGCCGGGTACTGAGGTCATCCTTGAATCAACCGCGAATGGCGTCGGAAATTATTTCCATCAGCAATGGAAAGCCGCAGAAGCTGGCGAGTCTGATTTTATCGCAATATTCATTCCATGGTTTTGGCAAAAGGAATACCGAAAGAAATGCCCGGCTGAATTTTCTGAAACCGATGAAGAGGTAAAGTTGAAAGAACACTACTCACTCGATAGTGAGCAGTTAGCATGGCGGCGTGCAAAGATTACGGAGCTTGCAGCTAATGGTATGGACGGCTTAAAATCCTTCATGCAGGAATACCCGATGAACGCAGCTGAGGCGTTTCAGATGACGGGCGGTGATGGGCTCATCACCCCGGACGTGGTGATGAAGGCTCGGCAGGCTAATGTTAATGGTAATGGCTCACTGGTAGTGGGTGTTGATCCATCAAGGGGTGGTGACAGGTTTTCGACTATCAAGCGCCAAGGCAGAAAAGCATACGATCTAAATAGTTACACGGGCAGTCAAGTTGACAAGCTGGGCAAGCAGGTTGCCATCTGCAAAAAGATACTTGATACGACCTGCTCTGTAGCTAAGAAAAAACCTGACATGATGTTTGTTGATGCCGGTGGTGGTTCTGATTTAGTAGATCGACTCCATGAGCTAGGCTATCCGAACGTAAAAGCTATTCAGTTTGGTGGCACGCCGCTTGACCCTGAGAAATACCCTAATCGTCGCTCTGAAATGTGGGGTGATCTAAATATTTGGCTACGTGATGAGAATTTAGACGTGCAAATTCCTGATAATGACACACTGCATGCCGACTTATGCGCAAGCCTCTATTGGCGTGACTCTCATGATAGAATTAATTTGCACAAGAAAGACAAGATCAAGAAAGATCTCGGTTTCTCGCCAGATGAAGGTGACGCGCTGGCGTTGACTCACGCGGAACCGGTCAAAGAAGCATTAACAGCAGACCCCTACAAAGGATTCAGATAATGGGAGATAAAGAAACGCCAGAGTCTGAGGAGAAAAACACCCAGACCGAGGCAGATAAAAAACTGCTGACCAAGATTCGTGATCGGTATAAGGTCATGCTGGATGCGGATGAAGAGAATCGCCGATTGGCGATGGAAGACTTGAAGTTCGTGAATGTTCCGGGTGCGCAGTGGGATAATAATATGAAGCAGGAGCGCGGATCGCGCCCCTGTTATGAATTCAACAAGTTGCGAATTACGGGCAAGCGCGTGATCAATGAGATGCGTGCAAACCGCCCACAGGGCAAGGTAAGAGGCGTTGAAGACGGGGACAAAGAGACTGCCGATGTTTATGAGGGGCTAATTCGCAACATCTGGAATACATCGGACGGTGATAGCGTTATTGACCAAGCCGCTGAATATCAGGTTAATGGCGGCATGGCGGCGTGGCGCATTACGACAGACTACGCGGGCGATAATGCGTTTGATCAAGATATCAAGATCGAACCGATCCACAATCCGCTTTGCCTGTACTGCGACCCTTCAGCTAAAGACCAGTTAAAGCGCGATGCTGAAGACTGGATTCTTACTGAAAAGATATCGAAGACATCGTTTAAAGAGAAATATCCAAATATAGAGGCTATTGACTGGGAAGATTCTGAGTTTGACGATGATGATGACTGGAGCGATGACGATCAGGTAAGGATTGCTGAATACTGGTGGAAGGAGCCGGTCGAAAAAGAGATCTGGCAATTAACGGATGGCAAGGTCGTTGATTCAGAAAGTGATGAAGCCGCTGAGATTCCAGAAGAGCAGATCAAGGCTCGCCGCACAATCAAAACACATATTATTAAGATGTGCATCGCCTCTGGCAATGGAATCATAGAGCAGCCCGTTGAGCAAGCAGGCAAAGAGCATCGGTTTGTGATGATTTATGGTGAATACGTTTTGATTGATGGGAAAGCCTACTGGTTTGGATTGCCAAGGTTTGCTAAAGATGCGCAGCGCTCTTATAACGTCACCCGCACCGCGATTACTGAAACGATTGCGCAGACACCGCAGGCGAAGTGGTGGGCAACAACAGAACAAGCCGAGGGGCACACGGAAAAATGGGCAGAAGCGCATAAAAAGAACTTCCCTTTTTTGCTGCACAATAGTGACCCTAAAAACCCCGGCCCACCCAGAAGAATGGGCGGTGCCGATGTACCCATTGCGCTGATTCAAGAATCACAAATAGCATCCGATGAGATCAAGGACGTCACTGGGATAAACGACGCATCGCTGGGGCGAAATGGAAATGAAACCTCTGGGGTGGCAATTAGGGCGCGCGCTGCACAGGGTGATATGGCCACCTTTAATTACCAGGACAACATGGGCAAGGGCATCCGTCGCACCTGGGAGATATTGATTGATCTCATCCCGCAGATTTACGACACAGAGCGCACTCTGCGCGTATTGGGTACGGATGGCGCGGAGGATTATGTCAAGATCAACACATTTGTAAAAGGTGATGATGGTGAGAATATCAAGGTGCATGACATGGCGACGGGTCGTTATGATGTGACCGTGACGATTGGCCCGTCGTTTAGCACGCGAAGAGAAGAGGCGTCTGAAACATATTCTCGATTGGCGCAAGGCAACCCCGAAATTATGGGCGTGGCTGGTGACCTAATATTTAAGTCAATGGATTTACCTTATTCTGAGGATATTGCAGATAGATTGCGGGCGATGTTGCCACCGCAGATCCAACAGATTATCAATAAAGACGCCCCTATGCCGCCAGAAGCGCAGGCAATGATGCAGCAGGCCAATCAGGCTATGCAGCAGGTAGAGCAGCAGATGCAAGCGGTTCAACAGGCAGGTCAAGAAGTGGAGCAGGGCAAGGCCGAGGCTGATAAAGCGAAGTCTGAAGTGCAGCAGTTAATCGCCAATCTAAAAACAGATGAAGCGCGGTTCGAGGCAAAGATTGCTAAGGAGCTAGCCAAGGTTGCAGAACGCCAGTCAAACGTTAAGATGGGTGAGTTGCAGCGCGCTTCCGAGGTTGATCATGATGAGATCGGGCAGGATAGGGAGCTATTGGCTCAGCAAATTTCACAGTCTACGCAGGCGATCAATCAGATGTCGGCCGAGTTTATGCAGCAGGCAATTGCAGCAATCGGTGAGATAAAGCAACATCAGGAAGGCATTAAGCCTAAAGTAATTCGCATCGAATCTGAAAGAGTGAATGGCAAATTAGTTGCCACCCCCGTTTATGAAGAAGGAGTAACCCAGTAATACCCTCGCAGTAGAAAGCAGTACCGTGCCGTAACGGGTGAGCTCTTCTGCTACGTGTTGTATCCGTACTTGTCCGGTCGGCAAGGCAAAAATACGCTGAGAGGCGCGAAAAATGGAAGATGAAGTAGTTGTTGAAAATGATGCACCAGTAGTTGAAGAGGAGACTGTTGAGGTGGATGCCGAAACAGAATCCATCGAAAACGAAGCAGGCGAGCAGCAAGAAAGTGAGCCTTCGGAGTCATCACCCGAGAAGCCAAACAAAACACAGGATCGTATTGACAAACTAACCAGAAACAGGCGAGAGGCCGAAAGGGATCGGGATTATTGGCGCGATCAGGCGCTGCGGAATCAGCAAGATAATCCGGCTCAAAAAAAACCGAAACCAGAGGCGCTCAAAAAGCTTGAAGATTTTGACTACGACGAGGAAAAGTATCAGGAATATCTTTTTGATGCAGCCCAACAAAATGCGGTTGATGAGGCAAAGCGTGCTCTAAAAGAGGAAATCGATCAGCGAAGTGCCAGAGATCGAATGGCCTCTTTCCGAGATAAAGAGAAATCATTCTCTAGGAACGCGGCAGATTATGCAGAGATTGCAGGTAATCCTGACTTACCGGTGAATGATTCTATGGCAGAAACCATACGCGATATGGATAATGGGCCAGAAGTTCTTTATCATCTAGGGAAGAACATCGACATTGCGGACAGCATTTCTCGGCTTTCGCCATTGGCGGCAGCGCGTGAATTAGGCCGCATTGAAGAGCGACTATCCTCTCAAATCAAATCAAAAACGGTTAGCGATGCCCCTAAACCAGCGCCGAAGATTAAGACAGCAAATCCGGCAATAACTAAGAACGTTGACGATATGACGGATAAAGAGTTCGCCGCTTATCGTCGCAAAATAATCGCTAAAAGAGGTGGATAATGGCTAATGTATTAAGTGTTGTTGATCGTGTACTAAGAGAGGCGCAGCGTATTGCGCATGAAAAACTCTCATTCATTGGAACAACTGACCTGCAATATGATAAATCGTTTAAATACGATAGCAATAGGGGGCCGAATGGGCAGACGTTGCGAATTCGCGAGCCTAATCAGTATGTGCGCCGGAAAGGCTCTCGTATCATGGCTATTCAAGATCAGGATGAGTCAACGCAAACCATTACCGTCGCGAATCAGGACGGCGTGGATATGAGGTTCAACTCTCAGGAGTTGGTGCAGGCTGTTAATAGCGATGGTGCATTTGATGAGTTAAGTAAGAACTACATTGAACCTGCGGTAGCAGTGATGTGCTCGGGAATTGAAGCGGACTTTTTGGAATTCTGCACCAAGCGCGTCAGTAATGTGGTTGGCACTCCCGGTACGCCTTTGACTGATCTATTGGCAACGGGCGCGGCCCGCGCAAAGCTTAATCAAAACCTTGCGCCAAAAGATGGTAATCGTTGCGTGCAGATGGAGTCTGTAACGATGGGTGGGCTAGTTAATGGCCTGAAGGGGTTGTTTCAGGATTCTCAGCAGATTAAAAAGCAGTACCGTGAAGGAATGATCGGTCGCACGGCGATGGCCGATTTCTACGAGAACGACCGCATGTACACCCATACCAACGGGGCAGATGTCACTGGATCTACCAATGCGAATGCACAAGTGACTGATGGCGGATCAACCATCGATATGAGCACGCTGATTGCGACTACCCCGCTGGGTACCGTCTTCACAGTTGCAGGCGTCTATGCGGTTCATCCTGAGACAAAGCAGGCCTACAGCCATCTGCAGCAGTATGTTGTGATTGCGGGTACGAATGGCTTGACCACAGTGTCTCCAAGAACGATTCTAACGGGCGCAAAACAGAACGTAGCATCTGCCTCTGGCGCTGAGCTAGCAGTGACTGATTTCAATTCTAAGGTCGTCACGGTAGTGGGTGCGGCTTCGACTGCCTATACGCAAAACCTGATGTATCACAAAGAAGCGTTTCAATTTGTAACGGCGGATTTACCGGTCATGGATGATGCCATTAAGTGTGTCGTGCGTCAGTCTGAGGGATTGTCTTTACGCTGCTGGCAGGCTTCCGATATCCGCAATGATGAGCTTTTAATGCGTATCGATGTTCTGTATGGGATGGCGGCACTACGCCCTGCATGGGCTTGCAGAATCATCGGTTAATCACACACACAAATAGTAGTTACTATGCCCCAGCGGGTGCTGGGGCATAAATCAATCAGGAGTCATCATGCAAATTAGCTTAAAACATAACGAACACGGGTACCACACCGTCTATTCAAGCGCAGACGCTGCAAGGTTAAAAAATGATGGGTGGGTTATTTGCGATATGGAAAAAGAGATTGATTCCAAGCGCAAGCATATATTGGCGGCAAAGAAAAAAGCTGCGAAAGAAGAAGTTTCACGATTAGAAGCGGCTGAGAAAGCAGCGGAAAATAAATAGGCACTGACTTGTGAGTATTACCAATCAAGAAGTCATTAACCAAGCGCTGCTAGAGATAAACGTTATTGAAGATGGTGATTCTGCAAACGCGGATCAATCATCCGATACGCTCCAAAAGTTGAACCAGATGATGGCTGAATGGGCGGTATCAGATAAGGACCTCCACTTCTTCCCCCAGAGCGATTTGACCGATGTCTGTCCAATACCAATCTGGGCGGAAGACGGGGTGGTTAATAATCTGGCAGTTAAGTGTGCGCCTTCGTTTGCATTTGCTGTAAGCGCGCTGCTGTATGAAAAGGCAAAGAGCGGCTCCAACGTAATTGCGCGCACATGCATGAACTTGAAACTCAAAAATACTGATATGAGCCACCTACCAGCCGGTAACGGATATCGTAGCAATATACTGACTGATAGTTTATGAAAATCAACCTCCCCATCGTTGCTGACATGCATATCAATCAGTTCTCTGGCGCTGTCATCACTGAACTAGAGTCTGGCATGACCAATGGTGTATTTATAGCCGATGGCAAGGGCGGTTATGTAACTCAGCGCCCCTCGTTTGACATGTTTGAAGATGCGAGCACGCACGTATCAGATGCAAGGGGAAGGGCGATCACTTACTGGGATGGCAACACTTCACTTTATATACTCAATAACGGCACGCTGTTTAAGAACTCTCAATCGAATCCAATTAGCACGTTGCCGACTAGCGGGACTAAGAAGTGTAAGTTCGTGGTACTTGATACGTTGCTTTGCCTGTTTGATGCTGAAAATGGTCAGGGTTTTACCATTACCACCGGTGATGTGGTGACCGAGATCACTGATGTTGATTTTCCACCGAAACAAACACCTTCGGTTGGTTTAGCATTTGGCGCGGTGGTGCTCGATGGCTATGTCTTTGTGCTCGGTGAAAACGGGGTGATTTATAACTCTAATCTGGAAGTTGCCAGTGCGTGGGCTGCGCTTGATTTCCTTAATGCAGAGCGTGAGCCCGACGGGGGGGCTTATATCGGCAAGCATCACGATCACGTAGTGGTGCTGGGCGTACGCACCACTGAGTTCTTTTATAATCAGGCAAATCAGGCGGGTAGCCCTCTGGGTAGGCGTCAAGATGTTGCCTATAGTACCGGCTGTTCTGCGGGTGAGTCGGTGTGGGAGATTGGCGACCGCATGTTCTTTGTCGGCACCAATGAAAGCGGGGCCCTGGGTGTTTATACGCTGGAGAATTTTCAGATTCGGAAAGTATCGACATCCACTATTGATTCATTCTTGACGCAAGCAACTGTTAAAGAAGGCTATGAGCTAATGGGTAGCGGTCTTTCTGCGCAGGGGCATGTGTTTTATACCCTGACGCTGCATTCCACGCCGGGCAATATCTTGCCAGAAATTACGCTGGTGTTTGATGATGTCAGCCGGTTGTGGGGCGAATGGAAGACCGTTCTGGGTGGCCACTCAACACTTCCATTAGTTGATTGGACGGTGCGTCGCGGAATAATTTCGCGCTATGGTGAGGGTGTTCTGTCAAACGGCGATCTAGTTACGATTAATGATGATTTAACTCCAAACGATTCACTGCTCGAATTTAGTCTAGTTGAAGATGGCATTGTTGAAATCGGCATCCTCGAATCAAATACAGGATCAGGCTCACCTCTTACCATGAAAATTAGGCTAGGGCACTTTGATGGCAATACTGATAATAAAAAGTTCCTGTCTGAACTTCGGCCGGTTTGCAATAAAACGGTCGCGCCGCAAAATCTCATTGTCCGCTGGGCAAGTGAAAACAACAACTCATTCAGCGCGGGGCGCGTGATCGACATGAGTAAGTTTAATCGCATAAAGCGGATAGGCTGCTTCAGGCGCAGAAATCACGAGATTGAATACAGCGGCGCCGAGGTAATCAGACTCAGGCGGCTTGAAGGTCAGCTTTCGTTGGGGTCGTCGTAATGGGGTTACGAATTGAGCCACCCCCGCAGATAACCGAGTTTAATCATATTTGGCGGCGATGGATTTATGGTTTATATCAAAGCTTAAAAGAACAAGAAGAGTGGCTTGCCCCTGCCCTTGAGAATGGCTGGGTGAATTTCGGCGCCCCCTTTAGTAGCGCGGGGTACATGCTAGATTCAATGGGCTTCGTGCATCTAAGAGGCGTTATTAGAACCGGCACTTTCGCCGCTGCTGCTTTTACACTGCCTGCTGGCTACCAGCCTGAAAGCGACAAAGTATTCAGTACATCGTCGAATAACTCATTTGGAAGTTTAACCGTAACCTTAGCCGGGGCAGTGGTGCCTCAAGTGGGTAGCGATACTTCTTTTTCACTCGACGGTATTATTTTCAAGACCGCTTAATAAGAGATGATTTAAAATGCCAACGATAACACTACCCACCCAAAAAGGCAGCGCGCTTAATGCAACAGAGTTCGAGGACAACCATAGGCGGACTGTTGTTCAGAAAACTGCCAACTACTCCCTACTTGAATCTGACAATCGTAATTTGATTGAGTGTAATTCAGCGTCGCCTGTCACGCTAACGCTGGGAACCGCTAGCACCATGGCCGGTGCCGACACTGGTGATTACGAGGTGTCGTTCGTAAACATCGGCTCAGGCGTCTGTACTATCGTTGGTGACGGGGTGGACACCATCGATGGCTCAGTATCGAGCATTGCGCTGTCACAATATGAATCAGTAGTGCTAAAAGTTATTAGCGCTGGCACCGGCTACGTCTCAATTGGAGGCGGGAGTATTCTAGGGTTAACGGCAACTGTTGACGAGCTGAACATCCTTGACGGAGTGACTTCTACTACTGCGGAGCTGAACATCCTTGACGGAGTGACTTCTACCGCTGCAGAGCTGAACATTCTTGACGGAGTGACTTCTACCGCTGCAGAGCTGAACATTCTTGACGGAGTGACTTCTACCGCTGCAGAGCTGAACATCCTTGACGGAGTGACTTCTACCGCTGCAGAGCTGAACATCCTTGACGGAGTGACTTCTACCGCTGCAGAGCTGAACATTCTTGACGGAGTGACTGCATCAACGGCTGAGCTGAATTATACTGAAGGCGTCACTTCTTCAATTCAAAACCAGCTAGATGGAAAAGCAGGGATAGGAGTTAATAATAATTTTACAGGGCAGCAAAGAATTACTAACACTGCGCCTACCTTGTTCTTACATGAGACAGGCGTAGCGGCAGATAGCGGGAAATATTATTTTCAGGCGGATAGCACTGACCTGACTTTGTTTTTGATGAATGACGTAGAAACTGCATCAACTCCAGTAATGCAGTTTGCTAGAACGGGTATAAATAGTGATGCAATTGATTTTACTGCGGATAATTTTCGGATTAATGGTGAGTCGGTTGCTACACAATCACCTGCCGTGCCCGGCTATGTCAAAGGCAAAGCGGTTTATGTATCAGCTACAGGGGACAACGGGTTAGGTATAAACATTGCTTCTAGCGCCGTTATGGATGCATGGGAGTCTTACGGCCCGACAGGTTCCGGCGCGAGTAACATCATGGCGGATCTAGACGTACTCCCGGCAGGAGCTACTTGGGTAGAGTTATCTATACGATTGCTTATCCGCCGGATTTCAGCTCCCGATACATTAGTGGCTGTTTACGCACGGCCTACAGGTAGTACGGCTAATGGGATACTCACTTCAGTGGTTCTTCATGAAGCGCAGACGGATGCTGGTGAGATAAATGTGTATTTTCTACATCGGTCTATAAAGGTTGCGCTCGATGCGCAAAACCGTTTTGAACTTAAGTGGGATATCCCTGCATCTGGAACGGTACTATCCCAAGGTATTATAGCCATAGTCACAGGCTTCGGTGCCTAAATAATGAACCAAGATAAAATAGAAATAGCAAAAAACGTAGGCGACGCGGTAGTAATACCGACTGGCGTTGTGGTGTCAATAAGCTATTGGATCACTGATATTATCAATCCATTGATAACAGCGCTGATAGGCTTAATGACTATAATTTGGCTTTTTTATAGGATCAAAGAGAGTAAGCGCATCACGAAGGCACCTTAATGAGCGACCTTATTATTACATCGCTATCATATAAACCCGTTACAAGGTAGGAATGAAATGTTGATCGATAAATTTTTCATAATAGGGCTGCCAAGGAGTAGAACCTACTGGCTAAGTCAGTTTTTTGGCTGTCTCCACGAAGGCGTTTATCACTACCCAGATTACAGGGATTTTCTTAAGTCTGACCATACTGGTGATAGCACTACTTGTTATTTGCAGATAAAGGATCTAATCAAGGATGAGAGAAAAGTAATCATACATAGGGATATTAAAGATGTTGGAGATTCTCTTGTTGAGCTGTTTGGGAAGTTTGATTGTAGCTTTCTGAAGGATATTGAAAAAGAATTACTAGAAGAAGATGGGCTTCATGTCCAATTTGATGACATTAGCTCACGGTTAGAGGAGATATGGGATTACTGTAGAAGCGATGAATTCCCAAAAGAAAAAGCACTAAAAATGGACGACGTGATAATGGAAAACCATTTTTTAATTGGAGAGGTAAAGAAGCTTGTCATCTTATAAGAAGCTTGATTTAAGGCTTAATGTCCAGCCGCTCAAGGAAGCCTTGGAGCGCAGGAGCGACTTATTCGGCAAGTATGATTACCGGGCGACTTCTGAAGGATCGCCACACTCGGAAATGAAAGATATCTGGGTGAGATATAAAGACGTTGCGCCACATATAAAATCGGGAGATTTCTCTAGCTTCGCTAACGAACATGACTCTATCTGGTATCAGGTATACCGGGATCTACCGGAGACAAAAGAGATTATATTTTCTGTAATGAACGCAGTAAATGGCGAACGACTTGGCGGCGTGTTAATCACAAAATTACCCCCCGGCGGTAAGATAAAGAAACATGTTGACGGTGGGTGGCACGCTGAGTATTACGATAAATATTACGTGCCTGTTAAAAACGAAGACGGCGCTATATTTTCGTTTGAAGACGGGGTCATCGCCCCGGCGGAGGGTGACGTGTACTGGTTTGATAATTCTAAACCTCACTGGGTAGAAAACAACTCTGATTCGGAGAGAATTGCTATGGTTATTTGTATAAGAACTGATGGAGTAGAAAGCTAATGCCTTGGGGAGCAGCAGCGGTTATAGGTGGCGCGCTAGTATCCGGCTACGCATCAAATCGCGCGGCAGGAAAAGCGGCAGACGCATCACAATACGCCACTGACAGCGCTAACAGGCTATCTGAGCGGCAGTTCGATATGGTACGTGGCGACACGGCACAAGCAAGGGCTGCAGGTGGTGAGGCGGGTGCCGAGCTATCACGATCGCTAGGCCTTAGGACGCCGATCCCTGAAGCTTTTAACAGGCAAGCGGCAATCAGAGAGGAGATCAGGAGGTTACGCGATCGAACGGGGGACGAATGGCGAAACTATGGCTTCACTGGGCAGTACGCTATTGAAGATGAGCGCTCTAGGCAGATCAGAGAGCTTGAGAATGAAAGTGATAATTTAACGCTTTATGACGAAGCCCAGCCATTAGAAGGCGAAGTCCTGCCACAGTTTGGCGTTGAATTTAACTATAGCGGCGAAGGGCCTCAGTTTGAATACGGCGGCTCTCAGCCGGAATTTAATGATGCTAGTCGATTAAGCCAGTTTCAGAATCAGGGTGAGAATCTGCAAAGTTTTGAAACGGATCAAGAGGTTTCGCAGTTCGGCCAAGGTGACCGGTTCGAGTATGACCTCGAAGGCGATGCTGGCTATCAGTTTGCTCGTGATGAGGCAATCAAGGCCACCGGACGAGTCTCTGCAGCACAAGGCAAGCGCGGCAGTGGTAACCGGCTGGCAGAGGTCGCAGACCGCGTGACGGGCGTTGCATCGCAGTATGCTGACCAAGCTTTTAACCGACAGGTTAGAGCTTCCGCTGAGAACTACGGCCGAGACGTAAATGAATTCGGCCTTCAGCGCGCGGGTGATACTGAAGCGTACGGGCGAGAGCGTGGCGAATTCGCCATTGATTATGGCCGAAACATTGATCAGTACGAGCGCGATATCGGGGCTTTCAACGTAAACACTGGAGTGGCAGATCGCAACTATGGCCGAGAGCTAACGAGGTACGAAATCGCTCGAGGAAGAGAGGGTGAAGGCTATAATCGGGCAAATCGCCTCTATGAAGTCCGAACGGCTGAGGATAACCGAGAATATCAACGCGCGGGCGATGAATATAATCGTGGTTTCACAAGGTTTGGTGTTGAGACTGATCAGAATCGGGAGCTATACGGCCGTCGCCAAGATCGATTAAATCGACTTGCAAGTATGGCGGGAGCTGGGCAAACGGCAGTCAGTCAAAGTGCAAGCGCAGGTAGCAACTATGTCAATGCTGCCAGCAACAATCTGATGGCAAATGCTCAGAATCAGGGGAATGCCGCGATGGTTAAATATCAAGGCCTAAACAATGCAGCACAAGCTGGGATCTCTAACATGTTAAGTTACAACCAGCAGCAGCAAAATAACCAGATGATGCAACAGTGGCTGAACCAGCAGCCGGGGGCGCTAAGATGAGCGGCTTTAAGGTATTTGATTACAATCAGGCCATCGGTGGTGCAAACCAGAGCAGCCGAAATAGACTTTCGATGATGCAGGGTATGCAGTCGATGACTGATCGCAGGGAAGATCGGCAATATAATCGGCAGAGTCAAAACCGACTATCTGAAATCAGGGACAATCAGGAGAACCGCGCGCAGGCTCAATTCGACCAGAAACAGCAGATTGAGAATACAAAGTTTTTCTACCAAGGAATGACCGAAGTCGCCAGAGATCCATCGCGTGCCCAGTATTGGGCGGATGAACTTAAGAAGCGTGGTATCGCTGATTTTGACATCTCAAAAGGGACCCCAGAGCAATTACAGCAAGGGGCGGCTAAGCAGGCAGATGCACTTCGTAAATCATTGGAGGCCATTGGTGAGATTGCGCCTGAGCCACGGGAGAAATACGGGCAACCTGTTGCGGGCGTGGGGCCGAGTGGTAATCCCGAATTTCAGCGCTTTGGTGACCGAGGTAGCGCCCAGATTGTCAATGATTTCGTGCCGAGCAAGAAAGTCCCGCTGGTGAGCATAAATAAGGGCGAAGACAAGTACGCGACGGAGAGAATGAAGTTGCAGGCTCAGGGTATTAATGACTTAGGGAAAAATGCTAGCGCGGCGTACAAGTCATCCATGGCGATGGATCGGTTTACCAAGGCATCCGAAAAAGGAACAGAAGGCGGTGCCCAGCCAGTTATAACGGCGGTAAAGAACCTTTTAACCTCTTTTGGGTATGATGACAAACAGTTGGCGGAAGTAAGAATCATGGAGCAGGCGATCAATGACGTGCTTGCAAATAAGATGGCAACATTGGGTGCCCGCGGGCTGACTGACAGTGATATGAATATACTCAAGGCGTCGCTACCTAGAGTTGCTACTGATCGCAATTCGAGGCTCGAAGTAGCTCGAATATTGAAAATCCTCAACGATTTTGAAATTGATGAGTATATTGCCGAACTTGATGAAGAGAAGAGAATTAACCCTGAGCTAGCTAAGCGGATAATGGAACCGAGGTGGCTTAGGTTTTATAAAGCAGAAAAGGCCAAGGAGGCGAAGGGCAAGGATGGAGCGCCGCCGCCCTCAACCGATCAGCCCCCCCCCTCAATTGATGACCTGGTGAATAAATATGCCAACTAGAGAGCAGCTCGAATCAGCGCTAATAAATGCTGATAAGGCTGGAGACATTAACGCTGCAAAGCAACTTGCAATGGCAATCAAGCAAGGAGGTGAGATAGTCCAGCCACCTCAAGAGGTGCCACCCAAAGACCCAGCTGAAGTGTACTCAGGATTCATACAGGGACTTAGAGATCCGGTTGACGGGCTTGCTCAGCTTTTATACGAGGCATTGCCAGAAGGGGTTAGAGAGTCAGGGGACGCTTTAAATAATTGGCTTTCTGAGAAAACAGGTTTTATTGAAAAAATCCCTGAAGGTGGGTTTACTCAATTGCTAAAAGACAAAGAAGCGAGGTACCAAGCCGGTCGAGTTAAAGAAGGAGACGAGGGCGCTGATCTGGACAGAATTGGAGGAAACTTCGTTTCAATGGCGGTTCCGGGCGCACAAGTTCGCGCAGTCAGCGCGCTGGGAAAAGTCGCTCAGGGAGCGGCTTTGGGCGCAGGATATGGCGCGGCGTTGCCAACCTATGGTGATGAGTTCTGGGTAGAAAAAGGCATGCAGGCCGCGATTGGTTCTGCTGCCGGAGGCGCCCTATCGGCCAGCGGTGTTGCCGCTGGAAAAGCCATCGATGCAGGGAAGCGCATTTTACGACCTATGACTTCTGGCGGAAGAAAGGCTGATGTCACTGACACTTACCAGACTTTAGCCGGGAGTGAAAAAGATAAAATTATTAGCGCGCTAAAATCAGCAAAAAAAGGGCAAACATCAGCGCAGGCAATCGCCAACGCTAACCGGGGAAGTAACGATGTATTTGGTGCGTCTATTGTCCGCCTAGAGAAGGACTTATCAAAAAAATCCCCGATTACCGACAAAATGCGAAGTGTTTACAAAAAACAATCAATGGATCGAAAAAGGTCTCTTGATAAGATCGCAAAAACAGATGGTGACCTTGCCGAAGCAATAAAACAAAGAGATAGCAAGGCCGCTCCTTACTATGATGCGGCTCGGAAGTCCAGCAATAGCATCAATGTCGAAACGCTAAGAAATAGCATCGATGGAGTTATAAGAGACAATATAAACGATACTGCGATCACTATTCCCCTTAAAAATATCCAGAGAAAGCTAAAGGATGCAACGCCAAGAGGGCTTATTTCAACGTCAAGCCATATCAAGCGCCTAATGAACAAAACAATAGACGGGAAAAATGTCTATGACAAAAAAGTGCTGACTGAGATCAAGGAAGCGCTGGATAAGAGTATTGAGAAAAGCGTTGCTGATTACGACATTGCTAGAGAGATTATCAGGAGAGAATCTGTCCCCATAAATCGAATGAAAGTCGGCCAAGAGCTTAAAAAATCGCTTATTGATGCCACCGAGCAAGAGAAGGCACGGCCGTTTGTGAACGCACTAAGGGAGGCGCCTAGAACAGTTAAGCGCGCCACCGGGTTTACGGGCAATAACACGCTTGAAAACATTTCGAGCAGGGCCGAAATGGAGACATTTTATAAAATAAGGGATGAGCTGCTAACTGACGAGAGCATGAGTAGACTTGCAAAAGGCGTCGACGGTGTTTTATCTGACATTTCTACGCAGTCAAAACCTCAACTGCCAAACGCTCTTGTCAGAGAGATTATGATAGCCAATCATCTGTTGAAAAGACTGGCGCACAAAGATTATGGAGCCGATTACCAGCGAATGATGCTTGACCTGCAAAAAAACCCAAAGTTGCTTGCAAAAGTGCTTCAGACAGAAAAGGACAGGAAGGTTCAGTCAGCAGTAATCAGATTGGTTGGTGAAGGCGCCGTTGTTTCAGCAGTGCCGCAATGATCCGCCAAGCATTACTTTAAAAGTAACAGTTAGCTTTTTATTTTGTTTAATATTGCCGACTCAATCGTATTTATAGCCGATCCACCCTTAATCATATCAGACGTAACGTTGTAATGGCGTTAAAATGTTTGCCGCTCTAATTGTCTAAGCGCGGTATAAAACTGTTCTTCTATCTCGGTCATAATCTTTGATCCTCAAACCACTGCTGCATACCAGTATCATAATTGCTAATGCTGGTGTGGTAATTAATATAATCGCGTCCTAATAAACCATTAACCCAATTTTTAATTTTAGTCCAGCGTGATCTGCGATTGATAACGTATGTAATATCAGGGTTGTAATATCCGGGAGGCAGGTGCTCAATCGGGTCGCCGTCATTGATAAAATGTACATTACGCTCCGGGTAATCAGCAGGTTGATAGCTGTCAACAAATGCCCCCGGTGATGCAAACGTACAGCACTGTGATTTAACACCAATATCAAACAGATCCGTATGTAAATACTGAGCTAACGCACCGCCGCGTGAGAATCCAGTGATGTAAATATTTTGTACCTGCTCATTATAATTCATGAGCCAGTTTTCAATGCGCTCGAACATTACGTCATAGCCGCGAGTAAACCCATGCATACGGCCATCAGATGTTGCGTGAGCGTCGATATTGCGCAACCAGTCCAGATCATCATTGCTGCCTCTAAATGCGATTACAACGCCTATGGCGCAATCCACGACTAGCACTGATTCGCCTAAGCCGTCAGCCTCTTTAAATTCAGTAACAAATTTTATGCCCCGAACCGGTGATTTGAACCCTTGAGCTAATTTCATCACCTGCCAAATTTGTTCGATTTCGTTGTTGTTCATTTGCCCCCCCCCTTTTTTTTTGCTTAAAAGTCGACGCAGTAATCTACGCCAATATGAGTGTTACACGCCGCATGTCCTGCTACTTACTGTTATGCATCGTGCGAATCTGGTATTAATCGCATTTCCCAGCAAATATTCCTAATACTAAACACTAATTGTTATATTTTAACAGCCTGCCTTTGCGTAACAGTTTTGTGCTTTTTCTTAGCGCTCTCCACAACGCTTTGTCCTCGTTTTTTGTTAAGTGCCGCTCGCGCCGCGCGCTATACGTAACGTTATCGCTGCCATGGCCTATTGTTTTACGTGTAATGTTACACACCAAACGAGGCCTTCACTAAAAACCTACTTGTATCTACAGTTACACCCTCCGGTATTTCATCCAGCCGTAGTTCGCCGGTGGGGAAGATTCCCTTCCTAATCCGTGCGAGGATCCCCTCAAACAGTTGCGAGTTAGTATATCCCCCATATTTCTCATGTGGTCGAAATGCATTTATATCACAGTGCGATGACTTGAGCTTTGGTACGTTCACACACCCATAATCCACGTCATCGTTCACTGCGCAGGCCGTTATTTTTTTAGCCCGGAACTTAATAGTAACCATACTCTTTACTCCTCATTCACAAACGTGTTAGTAGTGATACGGTCAATATCATTATTAAGGTGCGCGATTGTCATCACGCCACCGCTTAGAAACAACGTTATGTGTCAAATAAACAATACACTCAATAGCGTCTCAAAATCGCCGCCGCACAAAATCTTCTTTTTACCTATATACGGCCCAGAAACTTCGTAATCGTCGATTGATATTCGTTTTATTTTATAGTCGCTAATACAGATATTTACCGATGGCTCAATGTCACAATTAAATCGCCATACTCCGTTTCCACAAGTATTTTTTTTTTAATGCTATGACTGTCCCATTATGGTTATTCGACCGTACTTATCCGGAAAGATAACTGTAAGTGTACGCCTATCTTCTACGAATTCCGCGTACATACAATGTAATAACTATGTGCCATAGTAGCTAACAAGAAACGTAAAACTTTTCTCGCCAACTATTTTCATGGCGTATAATATCTTCATAACTAATATTTTTCGTGTAAGGCATTAATCTTTTGCCCCACCCTAATCCTACTTGTGCGTCTGTAGGCACAACAAATTTACGGCCTTTTATTTCGCATTCATTCTCTAAAAGTTTTTGTATTTGTGGAATGTTATGCAGAGATTCTATTTTGATCTGTCCGATTAAACTATCATGCACTTGGTTTAATACCTGAAAGCCTAACTTTTCTTCCCATCGTTCATTCCATATAGTTAATAAACCTTTATTAATATTGCCAGCCGTACCGCCCTGCCCAATATAAGCCGCGAACTCCCTTTCTATTTTGCTATCCGATAGAGAGCCTAAGAATTTTCTAGTTCTGCCAAATGCACAAGCAAATTTATTTTGGTTTTGTTGCGCCTGTAAAATATCTGCTTTTAAAGTTATCTGTAACCACGGGTACAGTTTGAAATACTCAATGGAAAACTGTTTGCATAAGGCAATTAATTTTGCTTCACTCCACATATGAGCGTCAACAAAACCTAATGCTGTCGCTGCGCCAATCACTGATTTTTTACCCATTGTTATATATAGCGTGCGAGGGTGCATTAAATAATTAAGCCCGTAAACAATACGTTTTGTTAATTGTCTAATACCATACACTGGATGACCTACCCAATCTTCGCCATTTATATGGCCTTGATAAACTTCTTCATAAGACCGTTTGAAAAAATGCGCCGCATGATAGCAATGTGTATCTTTGTCACCGATCATTAACGCCATGTAAGTTGGGTCTTCGGAATTAAAGGCTGTAAAATATGCATCTGACTGCGCGTAGTCGATATCAAATAATAAATAACCCGGATCTGGCACCAACATTACGCGGGAATCTTTGGGTAGATTTTGCGCGTTTGTGCCTAGCCAAAAAGTCCCGGCTTTGCTTGCTAAGCGCCCGGTTTCTGTTCCGGCAGCCGATATTTGATATACAAATCGACCTTCTAAACACAACTTTTTTCTATCTCCATACTTGCTAATATTATTAGCAGGCTTTTTCACTTGCCATATAGTCTCTATAAGTTTTTCTGCTACAGGGTGTTGTGTTTGAAGAAGTTTTAAATATTGTTCATTCGTTGTTCGAGAAGGCGCGCGAGGTATTGGGGACAAACGTAAAATGTCGTACAGTAAAACTGCTACTTGTTTAGGGGAATTAGGATTGAAATCATGCCCGCACATTATAGCTAAATCTTTTCTTGCTGTTCTGGACTCTTTATCCCAAATAGCTACCAGCTTATTTTGCGCTGTGGTATCTAAATTTATTCCCCGTAAAGTCATTAACAACATGCTGCCCGATTGCAAGCCAAGTTCTGTATTATAATTATCCAGCGCCCACTTTAATTTTTCTTGTGTTATAATCCGTACTAACTCTATAGCTGCAAGTGTCATATAGTATGTGTCAAGGGCGTTGTATCGCCAGTAATCTTCATACCCTTCAGTCGTTGAGGGTAATTTTGTTTTGTCTTTGTCATCCTTCGCGTCTTCAACACCCTCATCTTTCCAATAGCGGTAATGGTCAACAAATAAAGAAACAATAAAGTCTAAGCGTTTAGGTGCCTCTGTCCATATGGAATGAAATAAATGCATTGTATCTACAACGTAGTTACGCACAGGTATCTGGTACTTGACCATATGTGAATTATCATACAAGCCGTTCTGCCAAAGTTTAGGCGTGGGATTGTTGTTTATCCGTTTAATGCATGACCAAACTTGTTTTTCTTGTTCTGCACACCAAAAAGCACTTTGTCGTTCTGCTGTGTATATGAAAGGGACTACGTAAGTAGTTAATTGCTTACCTTTGAGGACAGTATAAGCTATGGAACTTATATAGGTGCTAGACGTCTCAATGTCCATACCTAACATATCCGCATTTGCGGCTTCTTGCTCTAAGTGCTCAACATGGCATAGTTCTCTGCAAACAGAATAAGTGAATTGTGGTTCTTGTTTTTGCTTTCTATCAAACCATCTCTTAGCTTTCACCCAATCCATTAAAGCTACCCAACCTGCCCATGTCATGTATTTAACTTTTTTCAGGTCATCTACTATAATGCAAGGAATACCTCGGTACATAATGACAGAACCTCTACAGCAAGGTAAAGAGGTGTACTTTTTTGTTATAAACCCTAGCGTCGCTTTATCATTTACAATAATTATTTTTGGTTTATGACTGTCTATAAAATCAATGAATTCTTGCTCTTTATTAGGATCGTAAGTGTATTGTGTTTTACCTTTTTTTACTAACCAGCCTACCTTAGCGGTAGTAACAGTAACTTGGAATATAGAGAATCCCGCTTTTACACTAGCTGCGCGTGCCATTTTAAGATATGGCGGGGGGCTGCTTGCGGGAGCTATAAATAATGCAGTCATACTTTTCCACCTCAAAAATGAAGGAGGCCGAAGCCTCCCTCTTTTGCTTACAGCTTATGGAGAATTAAACTCCGCCAACAGTCTCGAAGCCCTCAAGATTGATATAAGGCTTTTTCGGATCTTTTTGATTTTTGGTGTGAACAATAGATGCTTTAAACTGTTTGCCGTTATTCAACTCTCGCAGTTCTTTATACACTTGCGTGCTTTCCAACCCTGCAATCCGTAAAGTATAACGCATACGCCCCATACCGTCACGGATTTTCTCTTCTGTGTTACCGAACCAGAACATATGCCCGTGTTCCTTACCTATTAAGGTTGAAGCATCAATCGTTTTATCGACAATATCGACAACATGTGCGCATGTTACTACCATACGGCACGCGGCTTTTTTATCGCCTTCCTGGCCAGCGATAACATTTTCGCTTTTAGTAACTTCCCAGACATAGTCACCTTCTGGGAAACGGAACGGGCCTTCAATTTCAGCGATATCTGAAAGTACAATACTATCAATACTCTCAAACATATCTTCGGCTGAAAATTCTAGTGACCGACCATCAGCGCCTGTATAAATTATAGTGTCAGACATTTATTATCCTCTTTTGGTTTATGATTATAAAATACTCATTGTTTTGCCAGTAGACTGCTTTATCACATTACTGGGACTGGCAGCCACAGACTGTGAATCTTTTATACCTTGTGTATCTTGTGTGTTTTTAACTACTTTAATAGGTTCAAGTGTTGTATCAATGGTAATAAGTGCAGGCATCCTTGCTTTTTTCGCTAAGGCCGCAAAAGTAAGTTCTTCCCATTTATAAGATCCCGGCGCTATTGACCGACAACCGCCCGGCTGATTATTGCCCTTTGCGGTGCTAATAAAAAAGTTATTATTGTTTTGTGAAAAATATAAAATGTCTGTAAAATCCGCGCCTAATGTTTTTCCATGTGGGTTGGAAGTAGATTTTATTATAGTTTTAGCCCATTCCAGTTCCTGTACTTTTTTACCGTTAGTTACAACAGTTTTATACTTCTCATATACTGTTTCATGCCCGATAACAATCACATTAGTATATTGAGAAACACTTTTAAGCTGGGATAACATCCAATTAGCCATCATAGATGCATAGCCATAGCAAGGGCGTTCATGCTTTTTTGCATCTGCCATGTCTACTTTATTTTCATTATACCAATGTTTTATTAATGAAACTGCGACGGCTGTCCAAGAATCTAATACCACTACCCATGACTTATCTAAGGCCGTGGGTTTTATTTGCCATAATTCTTCTGGCTTGTTTCTGCCTAAAGAAGGTAAAGCTAGTCTTCGCGTGGAAGGGTCCCAATTGAACGGAACGCCTTTTAAAAATAAGGTTGTAAAAATGGCGGCTGTGGCATCAATCCCATCGCTAATTGGCAGTATATGAATACGCTTTTGTGCTTCTGGTTGTATTTGTGCCGTTATTTGATAGCCGTCATCAGTGTCTAGTAGCAGCACGTTATAACCAGCTTCGGCAGCTTTGCACGCCCACCAAGTTTTTTTTGTTTTTTCTTCACCATAAAGCATTAAGCGCAAAGAGTGGTTATGTATATCGGCAGCTGTAGGCATATGTAAAATCCTTAATTTAGTGGAGTTAAAAAGCAAGACAATTAAGATATTAAGATAATTAACTTGTCGTTTCGCCTGTCTCCACCGTGGGGGAGTTTTGGCAGGTTTAGTAATTCACATTGCTTATCGATTTGCGGCCAGCAGTTATTCATTTTTTCAGTATCCACATTATACATATGCGCAATTGAAGTAAATATTTGTCGGTAGTTAATTTCCATTGGCATGTCTTGGCTTTCCAGACGAAAATCATTTTCTGCCTGCCGCATAGCTTTATTTGCGCACAAATAATAATACCACAAAGCGTGAACTTCTATTTCCGGGGTTAAATACCCGTTAGGTACAATATATTGATAAAAGATCGGTGGGGATAAAGTTATTGACTGTGCCATAATTAAAATCCTAGATCTAATTCTATAATTAATGCGGGATCATGCCGCATAGCAGGTTTAGGGTTAGCGGGCTTGTTATCTATTAACCACTGATCGATAATAGACTCGTTTCGTGATTGACACATATCAAAATACTGGCATGTACGCCCCCAAGAAAAACATGCTTTTGATTTTCGAGGGAACCACTGATTCTGATAGTAAAATTTCACATCTTGCAAATGTTTAGCTAGTTGTTTACCCCAATCTATTATTAATTCTTTGGTTTTCATCATAGGTATAGTTTGCACAACAGGCGCTAGTACGTCAGTGTAACAAAAAAGATAATTAACTTGTATGGAATTTGTTACTTTTCCTGTGAGGTGTTGCAATACTAAAGCATAAGGTACACATTGATCGTCAAAAGCGAATTCTACCTCTGGTTGAGCGTTAGTGCGCCTATGTGTTTTCACATCATATACTAAAAACTCACCTGTTAACTTGTTTTGTAATACAAGATCAATGTATCCTATATAAGTTACTGGAACAGCTTCTTGATCTGATAGAGAAAAATTTTTTATTTTGAGCAGAAAACATAATTCTATTCCGGGAATTGTACCGTGCTTAGCAGTATCAAAATGCGCCACTGCCAATGTTTCAGTATCAAGTTTTTGTATTACCAGTTGTAAAGTAGAATAGGCCGCGTAAAGAGATCGACCACTCATTGCCGTTTCATTGTAATGATATGGATACTCTTTCATAAGTGTGAAAATAGCTTCCTGCTTATTTTGGTTTTTATAATAAACTTGTATTGCTTTATGCAAAGCCTTTCCTACATCAGAGGCATGAGATTCTTGATACAAAAACGCTGTTTGGTGAAACTTGCGAAATTCTAATCGCCGGGGGCAAGCGTCTAGTATATTAATACTGGAATTGGATAATTGTAAAGATTTAATGCTCATATTATAAACCAATATCAGACATTAAGTCAGCAATCTCACTATCTCTGGCAGTGATTTTAGTTTTAGTTTTCTTCTTCGCGGCCTTTTTAAAAGCAATTATTTCATAAGCTTTTTGGCAAGAAGTTACTAGCAAGCCAATATCTTCTGGGAGTAAAAATTTTGTAGTCTCTTTGTGCGACTTGATATATTCCATTACGTAAAGCACATTATCAGCTAATTCAGGGGTATCAAAACTAGCAATTAATGTTTGCAATTGGGCGCGAAAAGCAGTTTGTTCTTCTGGGAATTCTGCAGGTTGATCTGGATAGTTATATATGCTTGTAGGCGAAGGCTCTGGCATTACAGGCGCAGCGGGTTTTGTTTTGTCAGCTTTAAAAAAAGTGTTTAGCTTTGTTAAATCTAATGATTTGTCAGTATTTGTTTTTTTTGTTTCCGGAATTGCCTTTTCCATTTGTTCTGCTTGCTTTGCAGTTTCTTCTGTTTTTGTCTCTATATGTGCGGGTGGGCGTTTTTTAAGCCCTGCTAAAATATCTATCATTAACTTATATCCTTAAGCTGGTCGTTAATATCTTTATATCCATGACTAATTTTATCCTTATCTCTATCAATATCCACCCCTAGGCCTGCGAGTATTTCAGTATCCAATCCACAATCATCTATAACAGCCTGTTTTTCTTTTTTAGGGTGTTTTTTAAGCACTACAACCCAAGTGTCGTTGATATCTTTTGTAGATGGCTGGGCGTCAATTAAGCGTGTTTTAAAATCGTCACACTTCCCATATTTAATCAGTGCCTTTCTACGAAAGCGTGAAAGCTCTGTTCGCATAGATTGTACATAGTTGGCGACTAAGTCTCTTATTTCCTCTTCATCAAGATTACGACGGTTTAATGGATCGTGTAAGTACGGAAGAAAAGCGAAGGCATAGGTAAGTGTCTGCTTTCCTGCGCCAGCTTTAATATACAATTCTACTTGACGTTTGGCTTTTATAGGACTATCTGCTTGTTCGGTATATATAGATAGTTCAGAAGTATAAGTGGAAGTTGGTACGGCTTTGTGCGTACCTTTCGTTTTTAATTCTTTATCGTGTTTAATTATATCAAACAGCATATGCCCGCCTCTTATTTATAACAAAAAACTAACAGGGCGCTAAGTATAGCATATCTGTTAGTTTTTGTCAAGTATTATTTTACTGTTTATGCTAGGCGTAAAAACACTGGTTGCCTAGGCTTACATTTTACCCCACAACCCATGCTTTTATAAGTGATACGCTTGTGGTATATTTGCGCCTTATTTTCCCAAAAGGATGATTTTTCTTTATCTGTAAGCCCACTGCTGATATTAAAAACAATCCCACTTTTTAGGTCTCTAACAATTAGCGACCCCAGTGTGTTTGTAGGAATAATATTAGAGCTACGCCTGCTTCGTGTAGTTAGCCCTCGATTATCAATAACGGCTTCATTGTTATTTGTGGTGCCTTCTATAAACCCGACAATAATAGCTTCCGAATATGTGTGTTCTTTATATTTCACGGCTAGTTGTTCTTTGTCCGTACTACGCCCATATTTATATAAACCTTTTGGATCTTTTAGCACTAAGCCTTCATAGCCGCTTTGTGTCCACACTTGTATCCATTGCTCTATATCCGCAAGCGAGTTGATAGGTTGTTGGTGTGTGAAAGAATGAAAAGTCGATGGGGGTTGCGTCAATAACTTATAGTAGCGATCTATAAATTGCATAGTCGGTTGATTCCAATAATCAAATACTTTATAATGTATACCGGTGATAGCTTTGTTTTTAGACATTAAGCAAGAAACTGTCCGGTTAAATACATCAGGTGCCCATGGATTGCCTATATATAACTCACCGTCAAAACCTTCTAAAGCTGGTGAACATAATCGTTGCAAGCGTTCATTGGGCAGGGGTTTCATAGATTTGCTACGAAATATGCCATTTTTGACGATTGCCCGAATGCCGTCAATTTTCGGGCTGGCTAATTTTGGTAGCGCTATAGTGGCTTCATTATAATTGCTGTAGCTCATAGGTCTGATTTTTTGGTTTTTGAAGAATGTTGACATTTTTAATAACTCCCTTTTATACCTTGTGTGCAATTACGTCTATAGGCGTCACAACACTTATACAAAGTTTAGAGTCTTTATCCATTTGCTGTAAATAAGGGCACTGGCGCGCTTCTATTGTTTTAATATTACAGCAATACTTTGCACTTTCTGTGGTTTCTGTGGTTTCTGTGGTTTCTGTGGTCATAGTTAATATTCCCATTTGTCTGACTTATAAATCATAGGCTTTTCTTCGTTGCCTTTTTGTAATTGGATAAAATGTTTCGCTTTCTCTTCTAGCGTATTACCTTTTATTAACTGCCTTCTAAGTGCGGACTTAATCCCATAATCCGTACATAATAATATTACGCGCTCTTTAGCTCGTGTAACAGCAGTATATAACCATTCCCGCGATAAGAAACCAGCAGCAGTGTTATGACATACAATCACCACCGTGTTATATTCCGATCCTTGCGCTTTGTGGCAGGTGAACCCGTATGCTGTTTGTAGAGAGGAAAATTCACCGGAAGTACAAAATGTTACAGGGGTAGTTTCTTCTTGAAATTTTACTTCCACTATGTGACTTGCTTGCCGCTCGCTTTTCTCTTTTTCATCGTCCGCATCAACGATATCAGTGGTAAAAATGTTGCCGCTATCGGGTGTAAATCCATTTAATGCCGCCATAAAATCGGCCTGCTTGGCTTTTGTGGCGTGTCCGGCATTATATGTTATTGTTGCCTTGTATTGTGGATTGATAGTAATGCTGGTGATAACACCGGTCATTCCGTTTGTCAATCCTAGATCGGTTATATTCTTTGTAAGCATGACTTTATCGCCTACGCCGAAAATCTTAGTCCCTTTAGCTGTTTGAATAACGATTCGTGGATTCTCATATTCGGTTTCACTCCCTGCCTTTAATCGGGGGGAATTAAAATATTTAACCAGTTTATCATTTAAGGGTATCTGACCTAAATCTCCCTCGTTTGTGGGTACAATTAAGGCGTCATTGAACTTATCAAATGATCCTTGTTTATCCAAGTGTTGAATAGTAGCAACAACCTCGTTTGCGGCTATTTGACTTAATTCGTTGATTTTAATCATTACAAAATGCTTTTTGCAAGGGGCTAATTTTTGACCTCGCAAAATCCTAGCAGCATTAGCGATAATTGGGTTATCCAGTGCTGTACGGTGTAAGGTTGATAATTCAGCGGTTGGCCATTGTTGCATCGCAAAGCCTAAAATAGACTTTCCGTGAACTGGCGGCAACTGGTTGATGTCACCAAATATGAAGATTCGCGTTCTTTTTGGTAGAGCCTCAATGAGGCGGTTGAATAAATAAATCGGTACAGTACCCCCTTCGTCCATAACGACAATATCGTATGATAGTTTATTATACTGTGTATATGTTGGGGCAAACATCCGCTTGCCTGTTTCAGGATTAATTTCGGGCGCATACCCTAACGTTGCATGTATTGTACGGGTGTCTGCATGGTATTTAACATCCAGCCTACGTTTCATTGGTGTCAAAGCCTTGCCCATGAATGCAACAAACGCTATTGATATGTATTGATTTTGGCTGCCTTTAGCATTCTGCGCGTTAGCATATAAGCGCTCAATTTCACGAATTAAGAATATCTGTACCGTTGTTTTACCTGTACCGGCTTTACCGATCACGCAACCATATTTTTGGTGCGATAATAAATTAACCGCTTTAAGTTGCGAATCATCGAGCATATCATAATCTACTTGATTTTTTAGTTCTTCAAGCGTGCAAATAAATGTTTCTGTTTCTGGTGCTTTGTTGACGGATGTATTTTGTATCCGTTCAAATAATTTCGCCGCCTGTTTGCCTTTGCGTTGTGTTAACCCTGTACCGTATAAGGCATCGCGTTTTGCGCTGCCGGTTTTGGTTTTGGCTTTTATATTATTAAACAGTGCCATTATATAATATCTCCCATCCTTAACGTTTCAAATTGTAAATTATTATCATCAATTTCATCCAGAGATAAAAACTCTGGCGTAAAATTATCCAATTCATTTAGCAGTGTGCTTTCAGTTGTTTGCTTTTGCTCATTGATTTGTTTAATTAACTCTAACCTGTCCTGTTCTGCCGGTTTCGTGGGGGCGACGGGTATCGGTGTGCTAAACAGTGTAAATCTGCCTTTGCTTTGTTTGACAGCCTGACCAGATTTGTCCAACCCACCTAGTATGCTCGTCCTTTGCTGCCCTTTTGGTATGTTTGGTACGTTTGGTACATTAGCAAAAATCTCATTTAAATCTAAATATAACGTATCTAACTCCGTTTGTTTTCTTAGCTTCTTCTGTTTAATCCACCGAGATTCAGCTTTCTGTTTTACCGCGATCTCTTTTAGTGCCGCTGCCGATATCAATTTAACTGTTTTATTTTTATTGCGCGCCAATGATTTATTATTGATATGATTAGTGATGATTTTAGTTATACTTTTTTTTAGGATTTCCACATATAATCGCATTTGACTATCAGACTGTGCCACATTATCCAGCGTAAAAAACATACTAACCAAACTATCATATTTACTAACAAATCTATTAAATGTTGGCCAGCCCATTGATCCGCTTGTGAGTGACAAATATCTCCGCGCTAATTCATTGGCCTCTGCCAACAAAAAATCATCAATCCTAGACAATTGAAAATGCATCTTAGCTTTCAAACGTAACAAATCCATTTGCCCAGCATGACTATTATCTGTCCATTTTTGTTCACTAATCTCAAAAAACGTATATACAAAATACCCTTTTGGATCGTGCCTATACAATCGCTGCAATGCTACAAAATCTGTTCGCAACCATGCCGGACTGATAACCGTCAACTGTGCATACTCTAACAACATCACCTGCGCATCAATATCATTATATACACTAGCCAATTGATTTAATTCTGCCTCTGTGCGATACCCCAAAAATCTCCCACTTTTATTACAGATCAACCTACTTAAACTCTCTAACCGATCATCAGACAATTGATCCGCCAGCGCAATAACCGACAACCGTTCTTCGTTGCACCGTGTAAAATGCTTACGTAGTTGTCCGTCCGTGATATTGACTACCTTATCAATAATCTTACGTTCGTTCCGTTTTAATGGCCATGCTGACTTCATTTTAAACTCTCCTCTTCATCCTTTTGGATTTTGGCCAGCGTCCGCCAGCTACGGTTTTCCGCGAACAAATTAACAATAGGCTTACTCTCCGCTGGGCGCTTAAACGGTATAGTATATTCCCAGTACTCACTACCATCATATTCTGAGCGCCACATTTTATGACCCGTGCTGAAAACAATTATCAAATCCTTAGCAACTACCAGCGTGCCGTAATTGCTAGCATACTCTTTATTCGCCAATACTTTAAATTGTTCCCACGTACAGGAATGCCCGCTACGTTCGGAGCCGATGAATATGATGTCCTTAATAGAATGCTCACCATTTGTCATAGCTCGTTTAGTCTCTTCAAGCAAGTTCGGCATAATTATTTTTCCTCTTTTTAATTAAATTACTGTTTAACTATTTAATATATATATGTAGTGTAGCACAGTAGGTACTAAATTACAAGCTCTTTAACACAATATAGCAGGATATGAGACAGAATAACACAATATATGTATTCATGTCAATAACAATAACAATTTCATGACACTAACATTAAATCATAACCTTTGCACTAAAATAGTGCATAATTACCTAACAGTGCACTAAAATGAACCAAAATAGCACAGCTTAATTACTAATTAAATCAAGCACTTACAATACATGCACCAAAATAGTGCAAAAATGCCTAACATTGCACCATAACAGTGCAATAACATAACAAAATCGCGACCCCCCTCTATAATTTTAAAATCGTAATTACAGGATCCACAACCCTAATACGCCGGTTTACTAACTGTAAAGTGATCGGCCAATTACGATTATTTATTTGCGCATTACGATTCTGCAATGAGGGGGGGGGTTGCTAAAACTGTTAAGTTTTTACCTTAACACTAACAAAATCAGGCACTTACATTTTTTACGTGTTAGAAAATACTAGCTTTTTTAATAATAGCATATAAATCAATAACTTAAAGACCTAACATGTTAGTTAGTCCTAAAAAATAACTAACACCCCTAACGTGCATCTGTTATGTTATGCTATGTTAGTTCCATTGGCATTTTATTCCAATATATACATACGCCCACACCCTCACCGCACACAAAATAATATTTGACACAAGCGCGCCGATTGAGTATAATAGCGACTCAACCAACCAATTATGAGGGTAACAAAATGACCGCAACCGGAACCATCGAAACCGCCGTAACCGATCCATCGCCACTTCAAAATATCAAGCGTACAATTATCGCTGCGGACAAAGTGGCCGCTGAGGCCGAAGCTATTGCCGGGATTGCCGAATTGTGTAATGATGAAGGCGTCCCATTCACTGCATCATTTCCTGCTGGCCAATTTCCTGCTGACCACAATTTGGCAATATATCCTATACGCCAAAAAGCTGACATTGGCAAAGGCTCGTCGGTAGTTGAGATTATCGCGCTCGCGCTGCCAACATTAGATAACTTGCTCAACCACGCAACACTAGGCAAACAGGCTCGCGGATTTGTTGAGGATTGCGTTAATGCTGTATTGCTGCGCAAAGGTGTAGCAGCCAGCCAAAAAGATGATGCAATCCTGCCACAAACAGTCGCGGATTTTATCATCACCAAGCGTGGCGGCGGTGGCATAATGGCCGGATTTAACGATATCGCTGGCTATTTTGTCAAATTTTTAAAAGGTCGTAATTTCCCCGATACGTTCGATAAAAATATGCTTCGTCAATGCCTATCAAATGCAGCCGCTGCCGATCAATGGTTCGGCCATTTTGTAACTCAGGATACATGGCGCGCTATTCTAGGCAAAATGGCTGAGTTCGCCGAAGCTAAAGGCCTGCCCACTGATATATACCATGAGTGGGCAGCACAACGGGACGAAGCAGAATTTGTTATAGATACCATCAATCTGGATAGCGCACTGGGCGCACTGGCTCCACCAGCCCAGACAGTTCCATCGGCGCAACAATAAACGATAACACAACCCCCCCTCTCAATAGAGGGGATTTTAATTTGCGCATTTGCATTTTGTAACAATCAACAATCAACACTAGGCAAATGCGCAAATTAAAATAAAGCAAAATAAATCAAAATAATTATTGACAATTGTACAGCCGCGTGTAATAATAACCCCTCAATCAATTAATAAATTAATCAACATTTTAAGGGGGTTGCAGCATGTCAAAACACATTACGCCAAAACAGGCAGGCGAACATATCACGGATCAAGAGATCCAACTGATACTAACATTACCCGCAATCACCGCTAGTATGGAGTTAGTTAACAATTACGGCGTAACGGTATCAACACACCCAACGCTGCCCGGTGTGCTAACATACACATTACCACGACACACATTTCACTGGTATCGTGCTGACAGGTATTTAACCCTAGATAATGAGCAGGTGGCATAATATGGACACCAAAATAATCGTATCTGACGGCCAGAATTTCCACGATTTTAGCGCCCGCCAAAAGGCTCTCGTGACAAAAACGTTTGAATTTTGCCCATGGGCTAGCCATTCATTTATTTTTGGCCATTTTCTGCCTGACGGTTTATGCCCGGTTCAAAGCGTTGGGAGTTAATTTCGGGCATTGCTGATGATCGAGCGGTCTGGCGGAACAGCAACACTAAGCACGAGATTGTTATTGTCGATTCCGGCTACACAAAAGCTGCGCAGACGTGTGATTTTACAGGGGGGGGGCTATACCCCCCATTTTTTATTTGGCCGTCTGTGTATAAATAGTCGCGCACAAAATTTTTTGTAAAAAAATTTCACCTAAGGAATATTAATGGCTATCTTACATGACATCACCACTGTAATATTTGGATTTACTTGTATTGTGATATTAACTACTGTTGTAGGATGGGTGTTTGGTGGCTAGTCTACTGGCGCAACTGAGTGAAGAACAGAAAGAGCTTGCACAGCGTAAGGTTGCAGAATTTACAGTGCAAGGTCTGCCGGACGTCCAAATTGCTTCGGTCATTGGTGTACCGGAAGAGCTGGTGGCGGAAATTAAATTGCAGGCAGCATATATCACAATAGAAGCGCGTTTAAAAACAGAGGCACTAACCAAGACGGCGAATATCAGTGCTGCATGGGATACGGCAGAGGCGCGAGCTTTGGAAGTTGTCAATAAATATTTGCAGGTCAATAGTGATCCCGATTATGCTATTAAGGTGGCAGGAATGGCCAACAGGGCGGTGCGCAGAAGTACGGGGGAAACTGTCAATGCTACAACCGCCGGGGACAAAGCAATAACTATTAACTTGCAAACTACTTATATTGAAAACTTACAAAATAATGCGAACCTTGAAATTGGCAAGGAAAAGCAGAAAGAGCCCCAGCATGTAATGAATATGATGAACCCGCGAGAAGCTGAGGAGTTATTATTCTCACCTGCTGAAGAGGATGCGCGGGCAGTTCATTTGCTAGGCCGTAAACCAGATGGGTGAAGCGCAGGTAGCGGTTAATTTAGCCGAAGTAAAAACTCGACTTCGCGAGGATAAAGAGTTTTTCATACAGTTCTACTTAGGTCATGAAATCCATCTGCCTGTTCCGCAATTTCATGTTGATGTGTTGAGCGCGATGGTCAATCCAGAAGTGTTAAAATTTGCTTGTGCAATACCGCGAGACCATGCAAAAACTACGCTGGCAAAACTAGCAGCGGTTGATTCCATAGTATTTACAGACAATAAATTTACGCTGTATCTATCAAACACCCTACCCATAGCGAAACCAGCAACACAAGATATTATTAACTTTTTACTTACACCTAATTCCATAGCGGTTTTCGGGGAACCTAAATTCATTATTGATCGCCCTAACGAGGGGTATTTTGTATTTGAGCTGGGCGGGAGAGTCAAGATATTGAAGGCTTTTGGTGCGGGGCAGCAAGTGCGCGGATTGAATGTATTGCACGCACGCCCAGATCTAGTAGTTGTGGATGATCTGGAAGACACGGATAACATCGCCACGCCGGAACTGTTTAAAAAGTTAAAACGATGGTTTTACGGGAATTTATTAAAAGCCACCAATAAATTTAATAAGAAAATAATATGGCTTGGAAATTTAATTGAGAAAGAATCGATGCTTTATGAGCATTGCCATAGCCAGTTTTGGCATTCTAGACTATATGGGGCAATTTTAAATACAGGCGAGCCTTTATGGCCGGATGCGTGGTCGCTGGAAGCATTGCAGGCTGACTATCAAGAATACGCGGAAACGGGGATGGCAGACGTATGGTTTGCAGAGATGATGAATATTCCTATGGGCGGCAAATCATCTTTAATTCAAGCCGGTGAAATACAGTATGTAGCTCCTATTGCTCCTGGCGACGCGACACATGGGTTTATTACTGTCGATTTAGCAATCTCGGAAGAGAAATGGGCGCATAAAACCACTATTACTGTACACATGTTAATAGAAGAAACTGCCACATCTGATGTATATTGGCAAATAGTGTGGGAGAATGCATATTTAGGAATAGACACGATTAAATTATTTTGGGAGTTAGTAGAGGTTGCGGAAACTTGGCAAATCAATGTCATTGGGATAGAAGACGCCGCATATCAAAAATCTTTACAGTCAGTCTACCCGCATCTTTGTTTATTGCACAATGTACAGGGATTGATATTTAGGCCTGTGCCCGCGTCGAAACGTTTAATATTAAGGCTGTCTGCATTTGCTGGATATCTAAAACGCGGGTATTACAAATTAACAGAAGGGGATTTTAGGATAACTAAACAACTACTGTCTTTCGATCCTCAAAAGAAACATAATGAAGATGACAGTATTGATGGTGCCGCTCAAGGTGTGTATATGATAGATGCGTATATAACAGAGATAATGGCAAACAAAGAACGGCTAAATTCTACATCTTTAGCCACAACTATAGCAGAATTTGCAGAGGTCTAATATGGCGCGTAGTAAGAACACTTCCGTACAAATAAGCGAAACGCTAATTATCACAACCAAACAGCACGAGCGGTTGTTGAAATATTTAAAATCTAGATTGGAAGTTGGCAAAAATCACCGGGACGCACGTGTGGAACGGTATCGCTCAATCGATAAACAAATTGCTGGGTATTTGCGGCTGAGTAAAGAAGACAGAAAACGAGAAGCCGAATCATCTGCGGGTTTTTCTGTAAAACCTCACGATGTTAGTTTGCCCCTAGCTATGGTACAACTGGATGAGGCGTTAACATTTTTAATGACTGCTCTTGCCCCAGACGATGGGATGTATAAAGCGTTTGCGGCGAAGGAGTATCAAGACGCTGCGAAGGCGTTTGCTGCTGTGATGAATGAACATGCGGAAATGTACGACCATTATACGAATGTGGCCATGTGCATTTTTGACCAGCTTAAATATAACGAAGGCGGTTTACGCACCCAATGGATGGCAGAAAATGTCCCTTTCGTTGGTACAGTAACTGGCACGCAAGAAGCTCTCATAGAAGAAAATCCGCTAGATTCCGTAGAGGGAAATCAGCTACTTGCACTGGATATGTACAATACTCTATATGACCCCAGTGTCCCGCTAAATAGATTAGCAAAAGAGGGGGAATTTGTGGCGTGGGTAGATAAGCCGTTACCTTATAGAGTAGACAAAATGGCAGGTGCGGGAATAATTCATGGGGTGGGGCGGTTTTTATCCTATGATGCCGAAACAGGCTATACTATAAGTGGCAAAGGTGGATATTACGAAACTAGGCCAGTAATTAATAGTTTAACAGCCGCAGGCAAGGCTGACAGTAGAGGTATGGACTGGGCAGCGATATTAACGCAAGCATCTGGCACACGAATAGCTGGCGGACCTGAGTTAGTAACTATTGTTTGTTGGATCAAGTCCGGGGCGTTTGGTTTATCACCTAAAAAGAATACTGCTTTTGAGTTATGGCAATTCACCATTGCACAATGTGAATACATAGTATCTGCTACGTTACTGACAAATGTTCACCAACAATTGCCCGTATCTATAGGTAGGATATGGACAGACGGTTTCGAGTATCAAACTAAGTCTTATAGTGAAATGCTTTTACCATTCCAGCGATTTTCCAGCTTCCAACTCAACGTCCACACACGTGCACAAAGAAAGAAATTATATGGGTTGACCGTTTTTGATAAACGCGTTTTTCCTGATTTGGATACAGAAGCGGTTAATGGTGGGATGTATGGAACTGATGGAACAACGACAATAAAAAACATCCGTGACCATATTACACAATTTAACGAGGCTCCGGATACTTCAAGTGCGCTAACTGATATTCAAGTAATGTCAGATATCATGCAAAATATTCTACCTACACAATTAGACCGGCAAGTGGCAGGGCTGGAACGTGCCACGCAATATCAAGCCGCAGCTGTAGTGCAGGCGTCAAATAAGAGAAATTTAAAGATCGCACGTACAATTAATGCCCAAACTTTAAATACTGTGCGCCATCAAATGTATTGGAATGTTCTAAGCTACCAGAAAGCTATCACGTTGTTTGATACTCAAGGGAAGCCAATCGAAGTCAATCCCAAAGAGATACGTTCTTCCAAGGTGAAATTCGCACTTGCGGATATGCTTTCAGGTGTAGACAAACTGGCAATACTTATGAATCTTAAAGACATTCTTCCGAGTATTATACAGTCGCAAGCGGCACTGCAACGGATAGACATTGTAGGACTTTTGAATTATTATACTTCACTAAGCGGGGATGTTACTGATCTAACTGCCTTCGAGTTTAAACATCCTTTGGATGCCTTACCGCAAGAGCAGAAAGATGTTGCTATGCAATTATTACAGACGGCTATGGCAGAGCAGAACAATGCTGGCGGCGTATAAACAGCTAGACGCGCTCACTCAGCAGCATATTTTATTATCTACACCTACTGCCGCGTATATTTTATTAGCCGAAAAAGAGCGTCAACGGCTATGTGAAGAATTACAGGCATTACACCGCCTGTCTGATGCTGAGCTAATTGCTAGTTACCGCAATCTTACTGCACGTATAGAAACTGTGGATGGCTTAATTAGTTTTTACACTTATTTAACAACCAAGTTGGAGGAAATACACAATGTTTAAATTACTTGAAAAGCTGGAAGAAGAGTCTACAGGCGGGGAGCCCGCGCCTACGGGTGCGGAGGAAGTAAAACCTAACACCGAAACTAACGTTGACCCTTATGCTACAATGTGGCAACCGCCGAAAGAGGAAGAGCCAAAGGAACAAGCAGCAGTTCAGGTTGTACAACAAGCGCCGCAGACGTATAATATCGATGCGCATATTGAAAGTTTAGGGCTTGCGCCACCAGTAAATACGGAATTATTCCAGTCCGCCTTGCAAGGTGACGCGGAAGCTATGCAGAATGTTCTACAGGCAAACAGTAACCAAATATATAAACAAATGCTTGGTGATGTCAACAAGTTGATTACCGCTAAGATTGCCGCAGCCGTAGATAGCGCGGGCGCTGCAACAGGGGCGCAAATTAACGACAAGCTGGCCATGAACGCTTTAGCCTCTGAAGTTCCGGCCTCACGAAATCCGGCTATCCAACCAATGGTGGAAGCAGCATTTAAACAATTTTTGCAAACTAAGTCAGTAAGCGAGGCAATTGCAGAAACTAAGAAATATTTAGCTTACGTTGGCACCACAATAGGGGACTCACAGACCGCCAATGTGGGTCAGCAAGGTGAATTGAACGACGGCTCTGTCACATCAGGGGCTAAAGAAGAAGACTGGCTCGAATTGTTAAAAGGGTGACAATGGGCACAACTAGGAGATTTAACTAATGGCTGTAAAAGGTGTATTTACTTCCGATGCGAATGTGAATTCTTCACGTAAAGGTGATTTTGCTAGTGGTGTGTTGTATGGCGCGCCTGCTGGTTCTGCGCCACTGCTTGCTTTATCGGCGGGGATGAAATCAGCAGATGCAATGGATACCGCAACTCACTGGTTCGAGCAGAATCATATCTCTGGCAGGGAAGAGATTATCAATAATGCAGGTGTTGGGGACACTATTGTAGTACGCGATGCGTCTGCTATCATTCCGGGTATTTTATACTGGGTGGAAACTACAGGAGAATATATATTCGTTCTTGCGGTTTCAGGAACGACATTAACGGTACAGCGTGCTTTCGGGGAAACTGTGGCGGCGAACATTGATGGTACAGGGACTGCTGTTGATATGCAGCGTATATCTTCTGCACATGAAGAGGGATCAAGTAAACCAGTTGCTTTAGCTTATATCGCAGAACCTAAATGGCAGTACCAGCAAATTTTTCGTAACACTTGGGATGTCACCAATACTACCGCCGCCGTTTCTTATCACACTGGCGATGTTGTAGCTTCTAATCGTGCGGATGCGGCAAATCTCCATGCAGAAGATCAAGAGCGCGCCTTTTGGTGGTCACGTATGGCTGTCGGTTCACAGAACGGTAAACCTTTCCGCACAATGGCTGGAATTGACAGTCGGATCGTTACTAATGTTCGTGCGCAAGGGGCAAATACGCAAGCGCAGCACTTGAATTCGTGGATGAAGGATATTCACCGTACGAATATTAAAGGGCAAGCTGATGAGCGTATTTACTTTGCTGGCAATACCGCTTTGGAAGTGATTAATAAACTTGCTGCTATTAATGGGACAACACAGCTACAGCCGGGCACTACTGAATACGGACTAAAAGTTATGAAGTGGCTCACACCTTTTGGGGATATGTCAATCATGACAGCGCCATTAATGAGTGAATCGCCTGTATGGACGAAGAGTTTATATGCTTTGCATCCAGCTGCTTTGCGCACACGTTATCTGCGACGTACTACTCATGAAGATAACGCGCAAGATAATGGCGTCGACGCCACTTCTGGTGTATTTACTACAGAATGTTCTATAGAGCTATTGAAAGAAAGTGTTTGTGGAAAATTCACTGGCATTGATACAGCCGCTGCTGATAGTTAACCGTTAGGAGAAATGACATGGCTTTAGTTTTTGTACCTGTAGGTGGGTACTCCAATATTACACAGGTGGTTTCGGCTGCTGCACAGACTGCGATACTAGCTGAAATTGATAAATTCGCAGGCGTGCTTCCTGATCCGGAGGCATCCCCTCCAACGCAAGGGGCAAGCCCAGATTATGATGCTATTCGTTCGGATGTGATTAAGAATATCCGCGTGGAGTTGGACGCCTTGAAAGCTGCTATTGATGCAGCACCTACAGTATGAGCAAAGTATACTTCGCAAGCAAAAATAGCCCTACGTTTAAAATCAGCTTGGGGTCTACGCTTGTGGAGTTTCTTGATGGCGGTTACGTGCTTGATCCTGAAGACAAGGAAGAGGCGGCGATACTTAAAGAGCTACGCAACGAATTAGCACGCAAACGTAGTTCTTTGCCTTTGCATATCTATGAGGTATCCTCTTTGCAGGCAGAAGCTATTGTACGCGAGCATCAAAAATCTCGACCGCGTACGGCTGTAAAAGGTTCACAGGATTCTGGGCAGCATAACAATCTGGCTAAGAACCTTGCGTTCAATGAAGCTCTTGGCCGTGCAGTCGCCAGCAAGGATAACAAAGGCATTATACCGAAAGATAGCATGCCTATTGTTGAAGCCGGTGCCGGAAGTAGACAGGTGTTGTAATGGCGAATTCCCGCACATTAACAACACTTGTTCAGGAAGCTGTACGCGAATCTAGGCGTATGGAAAGAGTAAGTGACTGTGTGCGTTTTGTGAGAGCTACTGTGCGGGAATGTCAAGCTTTACAATTGTTTGATGATGATTTAGTAGAAGAGCAACTCGCCGCAGACGCGGTGCCTTTTATTTGGACTCCATCTGCCACCATTAGGCATTTGGATTTTGTTAGGTACCACGCAGGCGCAGATTATGAATATCCTACATTCATAAAACCTAGCTTGCGACAGAGGGAAGCTGCTTTTTATTACTACAAGAGCGGAAAGAGTATTGTATTCGCAGGGGCATCGGTAGGGATGTTAATTGACGTATCTTATTATAGCACACTGCCTGCGCTTAATTACTACGACCCAAAACTTGGGCTAATAGAACCTGCGTCTTATGATTTAATGCTACGGGCGTGGACATATAGCACAGAGGGCTTGTCGGCAGAAGCACAGGAAGCTGCTAGAGATGCCGTAACAAACTGGCTTATTTTTGACTGGTATGATTTAATCATGGAAGGCGTACTGGCTAAATTGTATAAAGCCTCTGATGATGACCGCGCCCGTACGCATTATTCTCAATATAAAGCAGGGCAAGTTGAGTTGGTTGCGATGGCTTCAGGGATTAACTCATGAAGGCTATACTACAACCTGCTCTTTATATGAGTGAATTTGATCTTGCACAGAAGTTAGAGACAGAGCAAGCGTTGTACGAAAATTTTGAGCTTGCAAAGCGCGGCCTTGTAGGGAGCAGCGTAGTGAAGATACTGAGCGTTAGTAACTCAACAGAAAAAACTGTCCTTGCAGAAATTATACTTCTGCCGGAAAAGTCTTTTACCCTCTCTACAAGCTACAGATTCAAAATTGCAGGCACCTATTCAACGGCGGCCATAGGGGGCTTGTACACATTAGGTGTAGAACTTGGAGGGGTGTCTTTGGCTACTGTCAGTAAAAATACTTCCGGGAGCTTTATGGAGCCGTTTACGCTGGAAGGGAGCCTAAATATCTTGTCAGCGGGACTTAACGGTGAAGTTTTTGCTGATATTTGTTTATTAGACAACCTCGGTACGTCCTTAGCTAATACAAGTACACCTGCTGCCGTAGATCTTTCACAGCCTGTGACCTTTGCGCTCACACAGGAATGGGATGCTGCGCATGCTGACAATACGCTTAATGCACATTACGCAACATTAACGGTTTATGGGGATGGTAGCTAATGCGTGGGGAATTTGAAATTTTTGATGTGCGACCAGCAGGGACCCCTGTGGAAATTGGGGAGAAACCTCTTGTTGTTCCTAACTCGTTAGTAGCAGAAGGCGGTATTGCTTATTTGCGTATGATTTTTCAAGGCGATAATACTGTTATAGGGCTAGGGCAGAATTATTATCTAGGGGGGTGTGCGCAAACACCAGAAGCAAGTGATAGTTTATCTTCCATATCCACGGAACCTGCATTCATTAATGGCTATTCCAGACCTGCCTTAATAAGAAATTCTACAGGTTTTCCAGTTATTGACGTAGTTAATGGCGTAGCTAGGGCGCAATCAGCTTTAGCTACATTCACAGCAACAGGGGGTAATTTTACTTTGCCGATTAGCCGCTTATTTTTATGTTCAGTGGCTACAGGATATACAGGCACCTTATTTGCTTACACAGGGGCATTAGAGTCTGCGATAACTTTGGCTGCTGGTGATTCTTTACCTGTACGTTACAATCTTTACTGGGATTAGCAAATGGCGCATGTTGCTGCTCATGTAACAACTTTTAAGGGTTTGCAGCCCGGCATAGACCCGCGCCGAATTGTAAATCCTTACATTGTGGATGGGCGGAATTTTTACATTGGCATTGACGGTGCGATGTCTGGATTCGGGTATACGACATTAGGGGAAAAAAGCCTAGCCTCTCCTTTATTTGTGAAGTCTTTTAATGTAGGAGCGGACACGTTTTACTTTTCCGGCAACTATGTATATTCATTCGACAAAGCCAGCGGAACTTATGTACCAGTATTTTCTTTTATCGCAGATACAAGTATAGCCCCTTGGAGCCACGCACTTGTCGGCGGTATAAATTATTTTATTCGTAAAGGTGCAGCACTTATACGCTATGATGAAAGCCTATCTTCTTGGTCGCAAATATCTGGAGGTTCTATTCCTGCTGACGGAGTAGGTGTTGCCCGTTCACATGGAAGGCTTGTTATTGTTTCTCCTACATGGGTGTCATGGTCAGCAATAGATGATGGCGAAGATTTTGTGGCTAGTACAGTTACGGGGGCTGGCGCACAAAGCCTTGTAATTATAGGGCAGGGTGCAGGTATAGCAGTAAAAGAGACAACTGACGGGTTTTTAACTTACACAGAAAGCGGGATATTAAAGTCACAGCTAGTAAACACAATCAACCCTTATAGACATATTCCTGTTAGTGACACAAATCAGACAGTACAGACTGCTATAAGCCCTTTTGCTATTGTGGAAATGGCAAACAAAGAACAAGTAGTCTTAACTAAAACGGGATTTTATAAACTGAATGGCACGACAATAACACCGTGGCAGCCATTGTTTGGGGAATATTTTAGAACTGCCGTATTCCCTACTATAGATTTCAGTGTGGACGCCGTGCTTCAACTTACTTATATTCCAGAAAAGCAATGGTTTTTTGTTTCTTTTGCGGAAAATCAAGAGTCCGCCGTTTATACAAAAGCGTGGTGCCTTTATATACCTTCAGGGGAGTGGGGCAGTTTCGATGTAACACACACAGCTTTTGTGCATACCCCAGGAACTATTAGAGGGAGTGATAATTTCACGTGGGGGTTTTTAACATATACAGGTACACTCAATGAGTTTACAGAAGAGCCGTTCAACTTAGACACTCCAGAACTTGCGGGCAGCGCATTTATATTCAGTAGTGATGTCAGCTACCCGGCAGTATTGAGCAACGATGTATATGAATTTAGCACAGCTACTACAGCTTATGGGGAAGACACGAGTTTGTGCACACTAACAGGTGTTTGGGACAATTATGGGGTTATTTACGAAAGCCCTTTAAATGCGAAGTCGCCAACCGAGATATCTATGGTGACAAATGTTACAGGCACTTCGACAGTTGCACATATAGGACTTACTTATACACAGCAAAGTAAAACTGCCTTGGAAGCGTTTATACAAGTCGGGCCTTTTACTTCTAGGACGGAAAAAGACGCAGAACGCAGATTTTTGATTAATAATGTAACTATAGGAATGCAAGCAGAAGCCTTTGTTGTAACTTATGATGACTGGTTGCTAGACTATGATGAGGAAGTAGAACAAGATTGGCTCCTTGAAGGTACAGATGAAGATTGGACTGGGGCAGTCGGTGAAGTTGTTGATTATACGTTTACTGTCTTACCTACTATAGATGGCAAAACAAGTTATGCTTTAGATACACACCTGCCAGAAGAGACTTTTGCACAAGGTAAAACACGTAATTTTGCTTCTGGACATGAAGGTGTATATAACTATTTTTCTTTCTATGCCGATTTGCCAAATCAAGCATTTGCGTTAAAATTGATATCTTTAGATGGTATTTATACAGGTAAACTATGACTAAACGCGTACAAATACTTCGTTATACGGACGCCGCAACCTCTGCATTTGTTGGGCGCGTGGGCGAATTGTCAGTAAATTTGACTAACAAAAGCCTAGTTGTTCATGACGGCATAAACGCCGGAGGGCAAGAACAAGCAAGGGTTGATTTTGTTAATGTCGATGGTGTGCCAGCGTTGACGCAATTAAGTGCTGGTGTGGGTTCGATTGCAGGATTAACTGTGGGTGCTAATCGGCTTCTATATACTGAATCTTCTGATTCCTACACATCAACGAGCTTGACCTTGCTAGGACGTAATCTTTTAGCAGGAAATAATACAGCCGCTATGCGTGCAACGTTGGAAACTCCTGGGCTGGCTGTCTCGAATACGTTTCTTAATCAGCATAATGAATTTCGTGGTCGTATTGAAATGAACAATCACGGTGTTACTCCTGCAAGTTTTGTTCATCATGATGACAACGCGGATGTTGATAAAAAGCGTTGGGGCATTACAACTTCAGGAACGGCGAACGGAGACTTACATTTTCAAGCGCGCTCGGATGATGATATTACCCGTGTTGATTATATGGTATGTACTAGAGGTACGGGTGTGTCTGTATTTAGGGTTAATTTGCTTGCGGGGGAAGTACAGGCAAATGGTAGCAATATTGTTACAGAGGCTAGAAATAATAATTTTGCAGGGCAGCAAAGAATTACTAACACTGCGCCTACCTTGTTTTTACATGAGACAGGCGTAGCGGCAGATAGTGGGAAATATTATTTTCAGGTGGATAGCACTAACCTGACTTTGTTTTTGATGAATGACGCAGAAAATGCATCAACTCCAGTAATGCAGTTTGCTAGAACGGGTATAAATAGTGATGCAATTGATTTTACTGCGGATAATTTTCGGATTAATGGTGAGTCGGTTGCTACACAATCACCTGCCGTGCCCGGCTATGTCAAAGGCAAAGCGGTTTATGTATCAGCTACAGGGGACAACGGGTTAGGTATAAACATTGCTTCTAGCGCCGTTATGGATGCATGGGAGTCTTACGGCCCGACAGGTTCCGGCGCGAGTAACATCATGGCGGATCTAGACGTACTCCCGGCAGGAGCTACTTGGGTAGAGTTATCTATACGATTGCTTATCCGCCGGATTTCAGCTCCCGATACATTAGTGGCTGTTTACGCACGGCCTACAGGTAGTACGGCTAATGGGATACTCACTTCAGTGGTTCTTCATGAAGCGCAGACGGATGCTGGTGAGATAAATGTGTATTTTCTACATCGGTCTATAAAGGTTGCGCTCGATGCGCAAAACCGTTTTGAACTTAAGTGGGATATCCCTGCATCTGGAACGGTACTATCCCAAGGTATTATAGCCATAGTCACAGGCTTCGGTGCCTAAATAATGAACCAAGATAAAATAGAAATAGCAAAAAACGTAGGCGACGCGGTAGTAATACCGACTGGCGTTGTGGTGTCAATAAGCTATTGGATCACTGATATTATCAATCCATTGATAACAGCGCTGATAGGCTTAATGACTATAATTTGGCTTTTTTATAGGATCAAAGAGAGTAAGCGCATCACGAAGGCACCTTAATGAGCGACCTTATTATTACATCGCTATCATATAAACCCGTTACAAGGTAGGAATGAAATGTTGATCGATAAATTTTTCATAATAGGGCTGCCAAGGAGTAGAACCTACTGGCTAAGTCAGTTTTTTGGCTGTCTCCACGAAGGCGTTTATCACTACCCAGATTACAGGGATTTTCTTAAGTCTGACCATACTGGTGATAGCACTACTTGTTATTTGCAGATAAAGGATCTAATCAAGGATGAGAGAAAAGTAATCATACATAGGGATATTAAAGATGTTGGAGATTCTCTTGTTGAGCTGTTTGGGAAGTTTGATTGTAGCTTTCTGAAGGATATTGAAAAAGAATTACTAGAAGAAGATGGGCTTCATGTCCAATTTGATGACATTAGCTCACGGTTAGAGGAGATATGGGATTACTGTAGAAGCGATGAATTCCCAAAAGAAAAAGCACTAAAAATGGACGACGTGATAATGGAAAACCATTTTTTAATTGGAGAGGTAAAGAAGCTTGTCATCTTATAAGAAGCTTGATTTAAGGCTTAATGTCCAGCCGCTCAAGGAAGCCTTGGAGCGCAGGAGCGACTTATTCGGCAAGTATGATTACCGGGCGACTTCTGAAGGATCGCCACACTCGGAAATGAAAGATATCTGGGTGAGATATAAAGACGTTGCGCCACATATAAAATCGGGAGATTTCTCTAGCTTCGCTAACGAACATGACTCTATCTGGTATCAGGTATACCGGGATCTACCGGAGACAAAAGAGATTATATTTTCTGTAATGAACGCAGTAAATGGCGAACGACTTGGCGGCGTGTTAATCACAAAATTACCCCCCGGCGGTAAGATAAAGAAACATGTTGACGGTGGGTGGCACGCTGAGTATTACGATAAATATTACGTGCCTGTTAAAAACGAAGACGGCGCTATATTTTCGTTTGAAGACGGGGTCATCGCCCCGGCGGAGGGTGACGTGTACTGGTTTGATAATTCTAAACCTCACTGGGTAGAAAACAACTCTGATTCGGAGAGAATTGCTATGGTTATTTGTATAAGAACTGATGGAGTAGAAAGCTAATGCCTTGGGGAGCAGCAGCGGTTATAGGTGGCGCGCTAGTATCCGGCTACGCATCAAATCGCGCGGCAGGAAAAGCGGCAGACGCATCACAATACGCCACTGACAGCGCTAACAGGCTATCTGAGCGGCAGTTCGATATGGTACGTGGCGACACGGCACAAGCAAGGGCTGCAGGTGGTGAGGCGGGTGCCGAGCTATCACGATCGCTAGGCCTTAGGACGCCGATCCCTGAAGCTTTTAACAGGCAAGCGGCAATCAGAGAGGAGATCAGGAGGTTACGCGATCGAACGGGGGACGAATGGCGAAACTATGGCTTCACTGGGCAGTACGCTATTGAAGATGAGCGCTCTAGGCAGATCAGAGAGCTTGAGAATGAAAGTGATAATTTAACGCTTTATGACGAAGCCCAGCCATTAGAAGGCGAAGTCCTGCCACAGTTTGGCGTTGAATTTAACTATAGCGGCGAAGGGCCTCAGTTTGAATACGGCGGCTCTCAGCCGGAATTTAATGATGCTAGTCGATTAAGCCAGTTTCAGAATCAGGGTGAGAATCTGCAAAGTTTTGAAACGGATCAAGAGGTTTCGCAGTTCGGCCAAGGTGACCGGTTCGAGTATGACCTCGAAGGCGATGCTGGCTATCAGTTTGCTCGTGATGAGGCAATCAAGGCCACCGGACGAGTCTCTGCAGCACAAGGCAAGCGCGGCAGTGGTAACCGGCTGGCAGAGGTCGCAGACCGCGTGACGGGCGTTGCATCGCAGTATGCTGACCAAGCTTTTAACCGACAGGTTAGAGCTTCCGCTGAGAACTACGGCCGAGACGTAAATGAATTCGGCCTTCAGCGCGCGGGTGATACTGAAGCGTACGGGCGAGAGCGTGGCGAATTCGCCATTGATTATGGCCGAAACATTGATCAGTACGAGCGCGATATCGGGGCTTTCAACGTAAACACTGGAGTGGCAGATCGCAACTATGGCCGAGAGCTAACGAGGTACGAAATCGCTCGAGGAAGAGAGGGTGAAGGCTATAATCGGGCAAATCGCCTCTATGAAGTCCGAACGGCTGAGGATAACCGAGAATATCAACGCGCGGGCGATGAATATAATCGTGGTTTCACAAGGTTTGGTGTTGAGACTGATCAGAATCGGGAGCTATACGGCCGTCGCCAAGATCGATTAAATCGACTTGCAAGTATGGCGGGAGCTGGGCAAACGGCAGTCAGTCAAAGTGCAAGCGCAGGTAGCAACTATGTCAATGCTGCCAGCAACAATCTGATGGCAAATGCTCAGAATCAGGGGAATGCCGCGATGGTTAAATATCAAGGCCTAAACAATGCAGCACAAGCTGGGATCTCTAACATGTTAAGTTACAACCAGCAGCAGCAAAATAACCAGATGATGCAACAGTGGCTGAACCAGCAGCCGGGGGCGCTAAGATGAGCGGCTTTAAGGTATTTGATTACAATCAGGCCATCGGTGGTGCAAACCAGAGCAGCCGAAATAGACTTTCGATGATGCAGGGTATGCAGTCGATGACTGATCGCAGGGAAGATCGGCAATATAATCGGCAGAGTCAAAACCGACTATCTGAAATCAGGGACAATCAGGAGAACCGCGCGCAGGCTCAATTCGACCAGAAACAGCAGATTGAGAATACAAAGTTTTTCTACCAAGGAATGACCGAAGTCGCCAGAGATCCATCGCGTGCCCAGTATTGGGCGGATGAACTTAAGAAGCGTGGTATCGCTGATTTTGACATCTCAAAAGGGACCCCAGAGCAATTACAGCAAGGGGCGGCTAAGCAGGCAGATGCACTTCGTAAATCATTGGAGGCCATTGGTGAGATTGCGCCTGAGCCACGGGAGAAATACGGGCAACCTGTTGCGGGCGTGGGGCCGAGTGGTAATCCCGAATTTCAGCGCTTTGGTGACCGAGGTAGCGCCCAGATTGTCAATGATTTCGTGCCGAGCAAGAAAGTCCCGCTGGTGAGCATAAATAAGGGCGAAGACAAGTACGCGACGGAGAGAATGAAGTTGCAGGCTCAGGGTATTAATGACTTAGGGAAAAATGCTAGCGCGGCGTACAAGTCATCCATGGCGATGGATCGGTTTACCAAGGCATCCGAAAAAGGAACAGAAGGCGGTGCCCAGCCAGTTATAACGGCGGTAAAGAACCTTTTAACCTCTTTTGGGTATGATGACAAACAGTTGGCGGAAGTAAGAATCATGGAGCAGGCGATCAATGACGTGCTTGCAAATAAGATGGCAACATTGGGTGCCCGCGGGCTGACTGACAGTGATATGAATATACTCAAGGCGTCGCTACCTAGAGTTGCTACTGATCGCAATTCGAGGCTCGAAGTAGCTCGAATATTGAAAATCCTCAACGATTTTGAAATTGATGAGTATATTGCCGAACTTGATGAAGAGAAGAGAATTAACCCTGAGCTAGCTAAGCGGATAATGGAACCGAGGTGGCTTAGGTTTTATAAAGCAGAAAAGGCCAAGGAGGCGAAGGGCAAGGATGGAGCGCCGCCGCCCTCAACCGATCAGCCCCCCCCCTCAATTGATGACCTGGTGAATAAATATGCCAACTAGAGAGCAGCTCGAATCAGCGCTAATAAATGCTGATAAGGCTGGAGACATTAACGCTGCAAAGCAACTTGCAATGGCAATCAAGCAAGGAGGTGAGATAGTCCAGCCACCTCAAGAGGTGCCACCCAAAGACCCAGCTGAAGTGTACTCAGGATTCATACAGGGACTTAGAGATCCGGTTGACGGGCTTGCTCAGCTTTTATACGAGGCATTGCCAGAAGGGGTTAGAGAGTCAGGGGACGCTTTAAATAATTGGCTTTCTGAGAAAACAGGTTTTATTGAAAAAATCCCTGAAGGTGGGTTTACTCAATTGCTAAAAGACAAAGAAGCGAGGTACCAAGCCGGTCGAGTTAAAGAAGGAGACGAGGGCGCTGATCTGGACAGAATTGGAGGAAACTTCGTTTCAATGGCGGTTCCGGGCGCACAAGTTCGCGCAGTCAGCGCGCTGGGAAAAGTCGCTCAGGGAGCGGCTTTGGGCGCAGGATATGGCGCGGCGTTGCCAACCTATGGTGATGAGTTCTGGGTAGAAAAAGGCATGCAGGCCGCGATTGGTTCTGCTGCCGGAGGCGCCCTATCGGCCAGCGGTGTTGCCGCTGGAAAAGCCATCGATGCAGGGAAGCGCATTTTACGACCTATGACTTCTGGCGGAAGAAAGGCTGATGTCACTGACACTTACCAGACTTTAGCCGGGAGTGAAAAAGATAAAATTATTAGCGCGCTAAAATCAGCAAAAAAAGGGCAAACATCAGCGCAGGCAATCGCCAACGCTAACCGGGGAAGTAACGATGTATTTGGTGCGTCTATTGTCCGCCTAGAGAAGGACTTATCAAAAAAATCCCCGATTACCGACAAAATGCGAAGTGTTTACAAAAAACAATCAATGGATCGAAAAAGGTCTCTTGATAAGATCGCAAAAACAGATGGTGACCTTGCCGAAGCAATAAAACAAAGAGATAGCAAGGCCGCTCCTTACTATGATGCGGCTCGGAAGTCCAGCAATAGCATCAATGTCGAAACGCTAAGAAATAGCATCGATGGAGTTATAAGAGACAATATAAACGATACTGCGATCACTATTCCCCTTAAAAATATCCAGAGAAAGCTAAAGGATGCAACGCCAAGAGGGCTTATTTCAACGTCAAGCCATATCAAGCGCCTAATGAACAAAACAATAGACGGGAAAAATGTCTATGACAAAAAAGTGCTGACTGAGATCAAGGAAGCGCTGGATAAGAGTATTGAGAAAAGCGTTGCTGATTACGACATTGCTAGAGAGATTATCAGGAGAGAATCTGTCCCCATAAATCGAATGAAAGTCGGCCAAGAGCTTAAAAAATCGCTTATTGATGCCACCGAGCAAGAGAAGGCACGGCCGTTTGTGAACGCACTAAGGGAGGCGCCTAGAACAGTTAAGCGCGCCACCGGGTTTACGGGCAATAACACGCTTGAAAACATTTCGAGCAGGGCCGAAATGGAGACATTTTATAAAATAAGGGATGAGCTGCTAACTGACGAGAGCATGAGTAGACTTGCAAAAGGCGTCGACGGTGTTTTATCTGACATTTCTACGCAGTCAAAACCTCAACTGCCAAACGCTCTTGTCAGAGAGATTATGATAGCCAATCATCTGTTGAAAAGACTGGCGCACAAAGATTATGGAGCCGATTACCAGCGAATGATGCTTGACCTGCAAAAAAACCCAAAGTTGCTTGCAAAAGTGCTTCAGACAGAAAAGGACAGGAAGGTTCAGTCAGCAGTAATCAGATTGGTTGGTGAAGGCGCCGTTGTTTCAGCAGTGCCGCAATGATCCGCCAAGCATTACTTTAAAAGTAACAGTTAGCTTTTTATTTTGTTTAATATTGCCGACTCAATCGTATTTATAGCCGATCCACCCTTAATCATATCAGACGTAACGTTGTAATGGCGTTAAAATGTTTGCCGCTCTAATTGTCTAAGCGCGGTATAAAACTGTTCTTCTATCTCGGTCATAATCTTTGATCCTCAAACCACTGCTGCATACCAGTATCATAATTGCTAATGCTGGTGTGGTAATTAATATAATCGCGTCCTAATAAACCATTAACCCAATTTTTAATTTTAGTCCAGCGTGATCTGCGATTGATAACGTATGTAATATCAGGGTTGTAATATCCGGGAGGCAGGTGCTCAATCGGGTCGCCGTCATTGATAAAATGTACATTACGCTCCGGGTAATCAGCAGGTTGATAGCTGTCAACAAATGCCCCCGGTGATGCAAACGTACAGCACTGTGATTTAACACCAATATCAAACAGATCCGTATGTAAATACTGAGCTAACGCACCGCCGCGTGAGAATCCAGTGATGTAAATATTTTGTACCTGCTCATTATAATTCATGAGCCAGTTTTCAATGCGCTCGAACATTACGTCATAGCCGCGAGTAAACCCATGCATACGGCCATCAGATGTTGCGTGAGCGTCGATATTGCGCAACCAGTCCAGATCATCATTGCTGCCTCTAAATGCGATTACAACGCCTATGGCGCAATCCACGACTAGCACTGATTCGCCTAAGCCGTCAGCCTCGTTAAATTCAGTAACAAATTTTATGCCCCGAACCGGTGATTTAAACCCTTTCGCTAATTTCATAACTTGCCAGATTTGCTCGATTTCGTTATTTGTCATTTATACAGTCCTCTCTGCTGATAAACCGGCGCAGCAATCTGCGCTAATGTGCGTGTTATACGCCATATATCCATGTACTTACTGTTATATTCCTAATCACGCTATCTGCTTAATTTTAAGCTCGCTGCCGCCTAGAATCGCATTGCCGCAAGTAATCAAGCCATCCTCCTCGTCTTGTGAGGGAATAAACACAAGAGTATCGAATCCCGCAGCCGTGCAGCTATCTTCTGGCTTTTTGTAGGGTCGGTACGTTTGATACCCGTCTACCGTTTGAATACCGTTCTCGCGGCAAGCAGAATTATTATGGATCGGAGTTATCTTCACCATCCATTTATCAACGTCAAAAAGATTGGCAAGCTTTTCACCGTCCACTTCGTTACCGGAGGCGTAAGCTATATTTAAGCAATATTTGCGCCCTATAGGGCTCTGTAGGCTTTCTAGCTGATCCGCAATATACCCAAGCGTATAACTGCTTCCGCCAAACATTGCGGTTCTTTGTTTCTCTGAGCTAGTGTTGACGCTAATCTGTAATCCAGCCTGACCTTTGAATAGATCATTCTTTATGGATGCCCATTCGTGGATTCTCTCGAACGTGTGTTTGTATTCTGGGCACATCGTGGTAAGAACTGGGTGGATAACTTCAATCCTTACTCCTGTTTCATCTTGGATTTGGCGTTTATTATTTGCCAGCCACTCGGAAAACTTAAACACATCGATATTAAAAATAGGCTCGCCCATTCTTGCAAAGTGAATGTTCAGGCGGTCTGTGTATTTTACGTTTTCGTAGGCCTTTAGTCCCGTATAAAACTGAGACTTTAAATCGTCAAAACTAACGTTACCTGAAAACTTAATGTTTGGTACGTCGCAAAAGGTGCATTTCATTATGCAACCATATTGAGTAGATAGGGTGATAACCCACTTCTCTTGCAGCGGCATAATCTCGCCATTCTCAACACCGTTAAGCTCGCGGGTGTAACCTAAAAAGTCGGCTTTTATGTTTTTGCGTTTCCCGTAATCACCAATGGAAAGGGTTTCTAATTTTCCTTTGGCGTAGTCATCAACAATCAAATACCCCGTGGGTAAGAAAATTTTATTCATGGTAGATTAGCCTTCCTCACAAATGGAATATAACAAGGCAAATCCACTCCGACAAAATAAAGCGGTGCTTGCCCTGCGTTCTTTTTTAGCTCCTCACGCCGCTTTATTTCGCGGGTGATTTGCGACGTTATGTGTCAAATAAACAATACACTCAACAGCGTCTCAAAATCGCCGCCGCACAAAATCTTCTTTTTACCTATATACGGCCCAGAAACTTCGTAATCGTCGATTGATATTCGTTTTATTTTATAGTCGCCAATACAGATATTTACCGATGGCTCAATGTCACAATTAAATCGCCATATTTTTTGAGTTTCGTCAAAAGAAATATCAATATTATCGGCAACAAAGCCACGGTCAAATAACGCGCTGTAAACCTCTATTGGCTCAATCTCGGCATCTTTAGTGCCCTCAGCGTCCATCAAGTGTTTTTGGTCTCTTACCTCTAATTCTAGTTTTGCGAGTAATCCACACATAACAATTAGCTCCAGCGGACACAGTACCGCGCCGCGTTTTTAGTTAAATTTAAGCTCCTGTGCGGCGGTACTGCGCCGCTGAGCATGGCGTTAGATAGCTCTATCATTGTATTCATCAACTGCATCAAGCGGACTCCTTAGCTCCATCTCCTCAACATCACAAACAATGAGCTTATAAACCAGTTCATCAGGAGCAAAAACCAGTCTTTTTGTTATCCCTGTTTTAGGGTTTTTGCAGAATGCAATTTCAATTTGCCTCTCCATCACAGATGTTATTCGATCCATGTCTATTGACTCTACCCCTAATACCATTCCTTCTGGATTGAGCGGGTCATTAGAAATAGTCAGCCCACCGTCATCATTAACATTTTCAGTATCCATGCCGCCTTCAGCAATACTGGCGGTTAATGCATTAGCTAAGCTTTTATCAATCATAAGGCAACTCCGTAATTAAGTTCGCAATCTAACAAGTAATTCCAGTGGACGCTGGTAGTCCAGCGCTTCGCGCATGCCGCATTCCGCGCGCCACTGAATAAAAGTCGTTAGCTGTCAAACGAAATAGCACTGATTGTCTTAATCTGCCGATCAAGCGATTTCAACTTCCTAATTCTAATCTCGTCAGCCCTAAGCACTGCGTCCTCTCTACATTTGTGCCAATCCCGCCCCTCACCGTGCAAATAAACCGCACAAGAACATTTATTTTTAGGTATAACAATCAGAGAGTTGTTAGCATCCATAGGGTCAATCTCGTGCTCAATAATGCCCTCTGTTAAACAATATTTCGTGCTCCAAATTTTCATCTTAGTCACTCCGTCGCACAGCTAACAATCAAAATTCACGCGGACAAAATGCCGCGACGTTTTTACTAAATTTAAATCTCATCATTGGCATTTAGCCGGTGATTTTGGGCGTTATGCCTTAAATTGAATTAAGTATTTTAATGCCGTTATAAAACGGAGATTCTGATTTTTCAAATTGCTCTTTCGCATTAAGCATTTTCTCTCGCCATTGCTCGCGTGTTTGCAATGCCAGCAAAATTTGGTCACGACTTAATTCGTCGAATTCTTCCCGCAGTTGTTCCATGTTCATTTCTGATATTGATACTTTTCTATACTCAACGCAACTATCCTTTGAGTGCTGTGGATAAATAGGGCATGTTTTATTTGCTTTTGAGCAGAAAAAACATTCTTTGCTTAGTTTAGGCTCAGGCATAACAATTAGCTCCAGCGGACGCAATACCGCGCCGCGTTTTGTAGTAAATTTAAAGTTCTCAGTGGTGGTACTGCGCCGCTGATCATGGCGTTAGGTGGCTTGTGGTTGCTCTACGGCTGATAGTATAAAGCTGGCTCTACAAATCACTTCCTCGCCAACTCCCTTTACGTTGTAATCACGTATGGCCGTTGTTTTCCCACCGCAAACAATCCCGGTTATCCATGTGTCGCACTGTTCCGTTACCCGCATCATAAAAGTTCCTTTTCGTTGCGCTGTGATTAAATATGTTTTTCCTGTTTCAATGTTCATTTTCTAATCCTCCAGTGTAATTCCCGCAATCTAACAAAACAAATCTACGCGGACAATGTGCAGCGGTGTTTGTTTGCGTTGGCAGTTAAGTTAAAGTTCGTCTCAGTGCGCTTGCATTCCACAAATAAGTCAATTTAATCGTTAGGCACACAGTTCGCATTCACCATCACAGCAGCGCTCTTCATGATTCAGCAGTCCGCGCATAATATTCTCCTCGGCATTTTTTAAAAGCTCTTTTAACTCAGATGCGTTTTTACATTTCCCGCATTCCTTATCGATAATAGCGCTTATAACTTGGGCAATAGTTGCGTGATAGGTTATTTTTTTCTTCCGTTTTACATTTCCGTTTCTGTCTTTCCCGTCCCGCCATTGGTATAACTGCCACCCCGATGTATCTCGTTTAAAGCTATAATTTTCGTTTAATTTGATCATTTTGTCTTCCTTAAAAAAAAATGGTGGGCCAAGGCGGGCGCATTAACCAGTTATGCTATTGGCCCTAAAAAGCGCCTAACAATTGCATCCACCCGGACAGTCCTACGCGGTGCTCATTTGTGCCAAAAAAGCCTGGCACAAGCCTCCACGGCTTCGGCCTGCGCGGTTATGCGCGACGTTATGTATTAAATATCTTTTAGCCATGATGTGTGATAAACAACTTGACTACCATTCTTAAACTCTAGCGTTACGTCACCATTAGAATCAACTCCGCGAGCAATAGCTTTCCGGTTTGAATAGCTGTCTTTATACATTATTTGGTATTTTTTGCCCGGCTGAATATCATTGCGCGAGAGGCAATTATCAGTGTTTAGCATTACTCGCTCCTTTGCCACTCACGACTAATTGAATTCTTATGCCAGCCCTCTTGTTCAAGCTTCGCTTCTGCCATGTCTACCAGCAGCGCAATATCGCACTCATCTCTAACAGAGCCGCAGTCTTTCATGACGTTCACCTTGTCACAGATAGCGGCGATTAGCTCTAAATTGTCCATAATCAATCTCCAATTGAGTCACATAACAAGTGCTTACACGCGGACAGTCTTCCGCGTCGTTCGCTCCGCTCTCTATGCCCCAGCCTGCCGGTGAAGCTGTCGTTAGCTGCAAACGCAGGCACTTCAGCGCCGTAACATCCTCGCTACACATTCCGCTCCTTTATTGTTAAAACGGGATATCATCATCAAAGTCGTCAAAGTTCTGTGATCCGCCTTGCGACGGTGCAGCACTCTGACGTTTGTTGTCGGCACTGCTCGGCGCACCCCCGCCTTGATTTTGATGCTGGTTTTGGTCGCCCCCATATTCACCGCCGCTTGAGCCATCACGGCTATCCAGCATCTGCATATTGTTAGCGACGATTTCAGTCGTGTAGCGATCTTGACCGCTGGTTTTATCCTGCCATTTACGTGTACGCAGGCTACCTTCCACATATACCTTAGAACCTTTCTTCAAGTATTCACCGGCGACCTCACCTAAACGATTAAAGAAGACGACGTTATGCCATTCGGTACGCTCTTGCTTCTCGCCGGTCTGTTTATCTTTCCATGACTCGCTCGTGGCAATCGTCACATTAGTGACCGCTGAACCACTCGGTACATAGCGCACATCAGGATCTTTACCTAGATTACCAATCAGGATTACCTTGTTAATACCTTTTGCCATTACTTTTTCCTTCCAATGTGAATAGTTACATACTTAATAAATTTCTGAGCGATTAGCATTCAATCCCCGTGACAGGCTCGAATTTTGGCGCTTTCAATCACTCGACGTTACTCGGCTTTTGATTCAACGAAGGCAACATGCGGGACATTGCCGGTTGAAATCATTTCGGCAATTTGTTTGGCCTGTTCAACGTTGATGGCCGTGTTATCAACTAAGTATTTCGCGACCTCTGCGAGGCTCGTTCTCCGCACTGAGCATGTCACTTTCAGGTTCTTCTTGGTTTGGACTGGCGCTGCGCTGCTTGACTGCGCTCCGCCATTTAATGGCGACTCTGTTGCGTCTTTGATGGCGGCTGCAGTTTGCTGATTTTCCTCTAAATCGATACGCTCATTTTCAAGCTTCTGCTGCTCTTCCTGTCTGATTTTCTCGCGCTCAGCTTCGATGCGCTTTTCTTCGGCTGCTTTGTGCTCTGTGATTCTCAGCTTAATGACGTTAACAAGATCATCGTTATTTTTAAGTACGAGTGTTGCAGCGTCAGAAAATAGAAAAGTGTAATCAGCGGCTAACTCCCTTAATGAGTCAAGGTTGGTTTGTATTTTGTCAGCAATTTCATTTGATTCAATCTTTGCTCTAGCCAGCTCCGTATCAACCGCATTTCGTTGGCTCGACACCGTTCGCTTGCCTTTTACAGCGCCTGCAAAGTCAGTCGTAATAGCTGGCATATATGGCTTTCCAATGCGTTTATTTAGACTTTCAATGTGGGTGCTCATTGCAGATTTTCCAGCCTGCAAAATCTCAAAGCGAACAGCGTCTTTTCTTGCTTGAACCAGTTTTTTTAGATCAAGGCGGGTTGCTCTGGCTTGCGCCTTGATATCGTCAATGGTTTTGAATAGCTCATCGATGGTGGCCGTTTGGCTGAGTGCGTGCTCCTTTGTCGCTTCTAGGCGCTTTTCTACTTCACCGCACCATTTGACAGTTTTCTCGGCATTGGAAAAATCTTCGTCCGTTTGAAGATCTTTGTTGATATTGTCAAAGACAGCTAGCGCCGTTTCTCTAAATTCCATCAGGTTTGATGACGTTACCATGCCACTTATTTCAACGCGCAATGCTGGGAGCGTTTCAGGGGCTTTTCCGATAACTTCCGGCGCAGTTTCGACGTGCTGATAGTTAGCGACATCTTCATCTAGCTGTGCCCATCCGGCCAAAAGAGATTTTCTGTCATCAGGATTTAGCGTCATCACAACATGTACGGTTTTTTCTTCCGTGCCGTCCGTGACCATATAAAGGCATTTTTCAGCACCAACACAAAGCTGCTGGACAACTTGCCAATAATCCTCAAGGGGTACAATTCCATTGCGAACATCATCGGCTTTTTCATCGTTCCACTGCTTGCACTCCCAAGCATAGTCTTCTTCCATCGTTATCCCATCATAACTGGCAAGTAAATAATCATCGTCATCAATGGCTGTTACAGGATAAAGCTTTCTGCCGATAATGGATTCAGCAATTGGACGTGATTCCGCCTCGACTTCATGTCCTTTTTTGAAGATTACATTTTGCACATAGCTATCGATCTCTTTCTCGCTACCAGTGGCCATAATTTGAATCAATTCGTTACGACTGGTATTTTTGCTAACACCCATCATCACTGGGGCCATTGATGCCGAGTGTGGATATTTTCCGCGAATATCATGCCACGCCTGCTCGCCCTGAACTACATTAAGAATTTTCATATTAGCTACCTTCCTGTTCCCACGCGTCAATTTGATTTTGTTGCTCAGGTGTTAGTTGCATTGCAGTAAGCGCAGTGCTGATAACGTCCTTGGCTGATTTCTTTCCTGATCGCACTAATGCCTCGCAGTCTTTTGCCAGCTCCTGAAATTGATCGTCAGTGCAAGCGATAAGGGTGTCGCCTTGAGTGGGCGCGCCCTCATCACCGCCTCTATCCATGTCAATAACAACCCCGCCTTCTATAATAGGGTTCCGGCCTGCTTCCGCTGCATGGCTAACAGTGATTGCATTGGAGACCTCAACCGAGCAAGGCATATATTTCAGCACTTGAAGTAGCGGTACTTTTCTGCAATACATTTCCCAATCTCGATGGCTGTAATGGCTCCTCCCAACTTTATTGTATTTATCACGGTGCTTCCGCAGCTTTGCTACTGTCCAGAGTTCAATGACGGGCATTTTCGAATCCTTAACCCAGCCAATAGCGTAGGCGTGAGTCATATCGTTCGGATCATCAAGATCTGTTTCATTGTGAATAACCAGGTCACGTCTGGCACCATCGGTGAATGTGTAATCCTGATCCTTAAATATAACGCCGGTGTAAACTGTGGCGCGACCACTCCGTGACACAAGATCAACAAGCCCCTTCCAGCCCGGTACAAATGTGCAGGTGGTTTTATAGGGGATCAGATACCCCGCGCCATTAACTCCGGGTTCTAAGCCCAACTGCCCGGCTGTCATTAATGATGCGGCGATACTGTTGACATCGCACTTTTGTAGCTTTGGTGATGTGCTAAAGGCCGTTAATGCCAGCCGGGTCATCCTGTCGGCTGTCATGTGCTTAGGCAGGGCTAGTTCAAGTTGAGGTTTCAGCTTTTCCATAAAGCTGCTGAGTTCCGCAACTGGGGATTTCCGCTTTGCTGCCACTTGCTGTTGAGTAGTCATAGCTATTTTCCTTGTAGTTCTTTTGAGTTATTGAATGTAGTTTAATAACTCAGATTCAATTTTAGTTAAATCGCCTTTATTCTCCAGCGTCATTAGTAGCCAACTTGCATCAACCAAGCGGCCATCTTTTTCTCTAATCCGCGCCCTGCTGATCTCGCAATATTTTGGTTCCTCTGGCGCAACAACCAACCCAGCTTCATAGTGCGCCGGGATTTCATCAAACACCTCATATTGCAGCTCAACATCTAGCACCACAGGCACACCTAGCACATCCATCTCTAATTCAAACTCATGTTCGCCAATCATGTCAGGATGCCTGTTCTTGTAGCATTGCAGGGGTTCTAAGTTCATCGCGCCGTTGATAGTAATTGTTTAGTCGATGGAAATTACGATAGTCGTTTTCAATTCGCTCAATAGCCCATTTCTCAGCAATCTTCGCGAGTCTCAGGAGTTCATCGTTAGGCGATTGTATTTCAGCTTCTCTTGGGTGTGTCATTTTGCTTGTCTCCGATAATTTTAATGTTAATTGATCCAAACCTAGTTAACGTCGATTCGTCTCGCCCCATATATTTTGCTAATGCCGCGACCTGAGTTTTTTGTAGGCTGACATAACTAACTTTCTCCGCTAAATTCATTTTGCTAAGCATCTCAAAAAGCTTTTTCCCTTCCAATTTCTATTCCCCCCCTTATGTTTTGTAGCATGAGCGAATATTAGCTCAGCTCATTGCTTAAGTCAATAGCTTAGCTAATATTTATTTAAAGCAAACCCCCTGTAGTTTATTAGCTCAGCTATTGACATCGAGTACCTGTCGAGTTAATAATGATCGTATGAATCTTAATAATTATTTAGCATCCGGCTATACTCAGTCATCAATCTGCGCGAAGATTAAGGATGATGACGGCGTTGGAGTCACGCAGGGTGCGGTTAGTTTGTGGACTAAGACTGGCGCGCCACCAAAAAGATGGCGGCAACTGGAGCGCGTCTCAAATAAGGGCATGACTGTTAGCGAACTCGCTGACGAATACGAGGTTTTGCAAAAACCAGCCGCGTGATTTCCCCGAACACCCGCTAGAGCATCCCCTCCTTATTCGCTCTTGCGGGTGTTTTTTTATTTTTATTGTAGTAGTCGTGCAAAAGGTGTTTTCCGTAACAGATCGGCCTGTTTTATATTGACATCACCCATCTGTATCTGTATCTTAATCCGTTATTGTTAAATTTCAACAATGGGATATTGCGATGAAGAGTAGCAGAGGGATAGCGATAAAATCGGGTGATAATTATTACAATACGGGAAAGCCGTGTCTTAATGGACACATTTCTAAGCGTCGAACAGTTGACGGTTCTTGCTGTCAGTGCCGAGCGGATAGTCAGCGATTACAGCGGGGATTAATCAGGGCCAGCATTAAGGCTAAGAAACTAGCTCAAGTCGATGCAAAATCATGAAAATAAAAAACTGGAAAAAGTTTCAGCATTTTAAAGATCGTCGCCCCCCGTGGATAAAACTTCACCGCGAAATACTGGAACAACGTGATATCAGTTTGATATCAGACTGTTCCTTCCGTGTTTTGATTGGTATTTGGCTGCTGGCTTCAGAAGATGAGGGGCTTGTTGGCGAATTACCATGTATTGATGATATATCATTTAGGCTTAGAATAGAAAAAACAAAGCTAATCAGCTCGTTAGAAGAACTTGAGCCTTTTTTAATACACGATGATATCGACTTGATATCACTCCGACATCAAAGTGATAGCCTAGAGACAGAGACAGAGACAAAGACAGAGGCAAAGGCAGAGGCAAAGCGCGCGAGAGATATCACCCCCCCAAAAAAAATAACTGAAAGGCTAAATTACGACTTATGGCCATCGTTACCAGATGACGATTGCTTGGATGCTTGGTTAGTGGCGAAGAAAAAAGCAAACGGGTCTGTTAGCCAGAGGGCAATAAATACCGTGGGCAAAGAATTGCACAAAGTGGTTGATGCTGGAGTTTCAGTAGAAGACGCCCTCGATATCGCCGAAAACTCAAAATGGAGAGGTTTTAAATCCGAATGGGTATTAAACGCAAAAGGAAACCAAAATGAAAACAGCTTACGAAATAGCCAGTCAGGCGCGGCAAACCTTGCGGCAGGGTGCCGAGATGCCTTTGAGCCAACAATCACGGGCGAATCAGAGTGGGCCGATCTCTAGAGAGCTCCAGCAGGTCGTATCGCGTATGTTTGTTCGTATGCAGTCGAGCTATGGGCATCGGTTTTCCTCGCTCTACAGCGGTCCTGACGGCGAGCGTATGCTGGGTGCGGCAAAATCTGAGTGGTGCAGGGGCATCAAAGGCTATCCAGTTGCGATAATCAAAATAGCGTTTGAAGTTGCCATAGCTCATTACGATAAGTTTCCGCCCACGCTGCCAGAGTTCCGGGCGATATGCAGTGAGACTAAGAGTCGGCGCGATCAATTGAGCGACACCCGGCTCAGGCTGGAGAATCAGGTGCAGGCAGTGACTCAGGAGAGGAAGAGATATCACATCGCGAACATGAGGTGCGCAATCGCTGGAGCTAGCAAGCAACAGCCAGTAGCCCGGGGGCGCAAATGAGATCAAAAAGAACCACAACGTTTGGAGTTTATGATCGGCGGGTTGATCGAGGTGATTTAATCGATGATCTGCACGTAGCGATGGCAGAGCAGCGTGTCGCATGATGCGCAATAAGATCACAGTCACAATTCCCGGCGCTCCCGTCGCCAAAGGTCGGCCGAGGTTTACTAGGCGAGGAGTTGTCTTTACGCCAAAAAAAACACGAAACTGGGAATCGGCGGCAAGGCAACATGCTGAAATTGCAATGTTTGGATTAGAGCCGCTCACGGGGGCGCTGAGCTTGAGGGTGGAGGTCGCCATGCCCACGCCTGCTTCGTGGCCGCTGTGGAAGCGAGATGCAGCCTCGCAGGGTATAATCGTACCAACAAGCAAGCCAGACCTCGATAATTTTATAAAATCAGTAAAAGACGCCTTAAATGGCATTGTTTGGATCGATGACTCTCAGGTCGTTTTGTCGACCGAGGAAAAGCGATATGGCGCGGATGCGGGTGTTGTTGTAACTGCGACAAGATTAACCGATAAGCTGCCCTCGCAAATTGCCAGCAAATCAGAGTTTGATTTATTAACCATGAGCGCAGCGACGCAATGATCAAATACGTTGATGCATTGTTAGACGAGTGGGCCGCGTGGTCAGTCGCGCATAACGACAGCCTCGGGTTCTCATCTCGCTCTCCAATCTATGCCATGATGACAACAAATCGCGCGGAAGTTACCGGGCGGCGGCATCGCAGCAAGCTCGATTTAATTAAAATTGGCGATCGTTATTTTCCGCGCGACATTGACCCGATGCGATCTGTCGAGACCAAAAGCAGGCGTACTGAATCAATACCTGACTGTCCTCGCGGGGAAGCGATGGAAGCTGCGATCGCACATCTGCCAAACGATTATTATCGCGATGCAATCACGCTCAAATACCGCGCTAGATTTGATAACAAAACGTCGGCTAATCTACTAAGACGCAACGGCAAATCTGTTAGCATAGCTATGTTTAAGAGCATCATCAACGAGGCGCACATGTCGATTGATAGCTATCTGCGCGTTAAACATCCTGATTTGCGTCTATTAAACAAACCAGACGCATCACGCGCGCGCGCTTTATAAGGCTTGACAAAGTTAATGCGCTTGTTATGTTTTATTTTGATTTATCTGTGGCTATCTATTGACTGTTACATGTAACAATGTATAATAGCCCTATCAACTAAACAAACAGGCAAAGAAAATGACAATTTCAGAAGCAG